>Ga0181557_1000023_pt1 | contig 160479 bp, 124 predicted proteins | sample 011ome_23_FD_148632 | JGI IMG/M metagenome (GOLD analysis project Ga0181557, IMG submission 148632) | Coastal salt marsh microbial communities from the Groves Creek Marsh, Skidaway Island, Georgia - 011506CT metaG (spades assembly) | ecosystem: Environmental > Aquatic > Marine > Intertidal... | reverse complement strand
TATGCTGATTGAAAGTATATTTGACGGTAAGTCAGAGATGACCGAGGGGAGCGCTAAGAAGTGCCCGGTCGTACTGATGACGCGCATTCGATTGGCCCGAAACTTGAGTGAAACTCCTTTCCCAGGTTGGGCCAAACTGCCTCAGCGAACACAGGTACTTGAGACATGTTTGCCCGCTGTGGCCTCGTTAAGCCAAATGAAGCGCGGTATCACCGCCGAGGTTGAGGAACTTTCTGATCTTGAAAAACAAATCCTAGTTGAGCGGCATCTAATCAGCCGCGAGCTATCGGGCTCTCCAGAAAAAGCGGGGGTTGTCATCAGTAAAGACCAGTCGGTTTCTGTCATGATCAATGAGGAGGACCATCTTCGGATTCAGGTCATCAAATCGGGCTATCGTTTCAAACAGGCCTGGAACTCAGCTAATGTTGTGGATAGCACGCTTGAGGATGAGCTAGATTACGCGTTTTCTTCCCGCATCGGATTCCTGACCGCCTGTCCGACCAACGTTGGCACTGGAATGCGTGCTTCAGCGATGATGCATTTGCCGGCACTGGTGATTTCCAATCAAATGGAGAAAGTCGTTCGGGCCGTCAATCAGCTTGGAATTGCCGTGCGCGGTCTTTTTGGCGAAGGGTCTGATGCGAGTGGCAGCATTTTCCAGATTTCGAACCAAACCACCTTGGGCGAGTCTGAAGAAGAAATCATCAAGCGCCTGTCGTCGGTCTTAAAGACGATCATTGATCAAGAAATGAATGCTCGCGAGAAAATCCTGGAAAAAGACCCTAATAAGCTCTTCGACAAGATTGGTCGAGCCTACGGGATTCTTCAGAACAGCCACCTTCTCAGCTCCAGCGAGTGCATGAACTTGGCTTCACTCGTCCGTTTCGGTGTCGATCTTGAAATGTTCTCCGAAGAAACGAGGAACACAGTCGACCGAATGTTTATCGAATGTCAACCGGGGCACATACAACACCTCGCCGGAAGATCCATCGATACCAATGAGCGCGACGCTTTCCGGTCTGAATATTTAAGAAAACAGTTTGAGAATGTAGAAAGACCGGTGTTCACTATGGATAACATTGAAAAGCGGGAAGACTCATCGGAGGCGGATTCAAGCAAAGGAGAAAAGGAATAGAATTTTATGGAACCTATGAATAATTTTACCCCTCGCGCGCAGCAAGTACTCGCTCTTGCGAGGAAAGAGGCAGACCGATTCCATCACAATTACGTGGGAACCGAGCATATTCTTTTGGGCCTCATCAAATTGGGCCAGGGAGTAGCGGTTAGTGTACTCCAGAAAATGGGCCTCGATCTGGAAACCGTTCGAAGCGCGGTCGAAAAGCAAGTGGGCTCGGGACCGGAGGGGAAAGCGTCCGGAAGCATTCCTTATACGCCGCGAGTGAAGAAGGTGCTCGCATTGGCTGGAAAGGAAGCGAAGGCGCTCAATCACAGTTACGTAGGGACAGAGCATATTCTGTTGGGTCTTTTGCGTGAAGGGGAAGGGGTGGCAGCACGGGTTCTCAAATCGCTCGACGTCGATATCGAACGCACTCGCAATGAAATCCTAAGAGAATTGGACCCTCAGTTCTCTGGTGAAACGGAAGATGCGATTGCGGCCCCAAGAGGTCAGGCTGGAGACGAAAAGAAGGACACCAAGACGCCCGCATTGAAGGCCTTTGGCAGGGACTTAACGGAGCTTGCCAAAAATGGTGAACTGGATCCGGTGATCGGTCGAAAATCAGAAATCCGCCGTGTGATACAGATCTTGTGCCGTCGGACGAAGAACAATCCTGTTCTGATCGGAGAAGCGGGCGTTGGCAAGACTGCCATCGTAGAGGGCCTTGCCCTTGAAATCGCGAGCGGGATTATCCCGGAAATACTGGTGGATAAGCGTCTGATTACGCTCGATTTGGCTCTCATGGTCGCTGGTACAAAATACCGCGGACAATTCGAAGAGCGGATTAAAGCGGTAATGGACGAAATCAAAAGAGCGGGGAATATTATCATATTCATCGATGAACTCCACACGATCGTTGGTGCGGGAGCCGCTGAAGGCGCCATGGATGCGTCTAACATTTTCAAACCTGCGCTTTCGCGAGGTGAACTTCAATGTATTGGAGCGACCACGTTGAACGAATACCGCAAGTACATCGAAAAAGACAGTGCTCTGGATCGACGTTTCCAGAGTGTCCAGGTCGATGCTCCGAGCGTGGAAGATACCATACTGATTTTAAAAGGCATCCGCCACAAGTATGAGGAGCACCACAAAGCGATTTTCACAGATAAGGCGCTAGAAGCGGCTGCGAAGCTTTCCGAACGTTACATCACCGCACGGTTCCTCCCGGACAAAGCGATTGATATTATGGATGAGGCGGGTTCGAAGGCCCGTATTGCTTCCTTGGCAAGACCTCCGGAAATTGAGTCGCTAACTACGACAATTGAAGAAGTCTGCGCTAAAAAGGAAGAGGCCATCAGCAAGCAGCATTTCGAAGAAGCCGCTAAATTTCGCGACGAGGAGAAGCAGCTTAGAGCTAAGCAAGAAAGCGTCTTAGAAGACTGGAAGAAGAGTCGCGAAGAAAACCGAATCACGGTGGACGAAGAAGACATGATGAAAGTCGTGGCGGACTGGACTGGAATTCCACTGAACCGTATGGAAAAGAAGGAGACAGAGCGTCTGCTTCAGTTGGCCACCGAACTTCAGCAGACTGTTATTGGTCAAGATGAAGCGTGCTCAACGATTGCAAAGGCCCTTCGTCGTAGCCGGGCGGATTTGAAGGATCCGAATCGTCCGATAGGAGCGTTCATGTTCCTTGGCCCGACGGGAGTGGGAAAAACCTTCCTTGCTCAAACGCTTGCTGAAAAGATGTTTGGCGACAGGAATTCCATTATTCAGGTGGATATGTCTGAATACATGGAGAAGTTTTCCGTTTCGCGCATGATTGGTTCGCCTCCCGGATATGTCGGTCACGAAGAAGGCGGGCAGCTTTCCGAACAGGTTCGCCGCAAGCCTTACTCCGTTGTACTTTTCGATGAAATTGAAAAGGCCCACCCAGATGTCGTCCAGATCATGCTTCAGATTTTCGAAGAGGGTCGTCTTACGGATAGCTTAGGTCGAGAAATCGACTTTCGTAATACCATAATAATCATGACGACCAACGTCGGCGCAGCCGCCATTCAGCGTCAGACCAAGATGGGCTTTGGAGCTGCCAAATCTCTGGGCAACGATTATGAGTCTATCAAGGAGAACGTTACCGAAGAGGCGAAGAAAACCTTCAAGCCTGAATTCCTAAACCGGATTAACGATCTCATCGTTTTCCACAGTTTGGAGCGGGAGCACCTTTTCAAAATCGTGGATCTGGAAATTGCGAAAGTGCAGTCCCGATTGATTGAAAAGAAGATCTCAATTGAGCTGACGAAGGACGCGAAAGAACTTATCATCGACACGGGTTACGATGAAAAGTATGGCGCGAGACCCCTTCGTCGAGCGATAGAGCAATTGCTTGAAGATCCCTTAGCCGAAGCCTTGTTGGGCGGTGAAATCAATGAAGAGGATTGTGTGGCGATTGACCGTGATGGAGACAAACTCACGTTCACGAGCATAGAGAAGGCAGAGGCGACTGCTTCCGAGTCTGAATCGAGTTGAGGAACACAGAGCGATCGCTTATTTGGAGGTTTCTTCCGAAGTAACAGATCAATTTTATCAGTCGCGAGTTTATGCTCGCGGCTTTTTTGAATACGAAATTGCCTTATGAGCGTATAACACTCCTAGGAGATCCTTTGATCTGCGTGGACAAGCAAGACTGAACATAGAGCGGAATTAGATGAGTAGAAAGTTTCTAGCAATCTCGATTACCGCCACAATTTTGGTCGTAGCTTATTGGTCGTGGATTAAGACCGGGTTCGAGGCGCCCGATCGGGCACGCGAATTCGTTGATGTTAGTCTTGAAGATGGCGAAGCCTCCAGGCTGGACTCTATTGGGCATTCCATAGAAGAGGATGAGAAGGAATACCGCAGTATAATCGAAGAACAGTTTGTTCCAACAGGCCGTTTTGAAGACAGTCGAGTCGTTGATAAAATAGTTGAATCAACGGGTTCGGAAGAGGGAAAAATCGTTGCCTATTTTCTAGTTGAAAGTGGTGCAGCAAGAAAGCGTTTGGCGCTCGTTGAGCAAATTTATGAAAAAGAACTCGGAGGCGAACTGTCGTTAGTTAATCAGTACGCTTCAGTCGGAGATGAAGTGATATTTGATGCGAACCCGCTGTTTGTGGATAAAGTAGCTCTCGAAGAATACTTAGAATTAGCGGATGGTTTTATATCGAGAAAATCAAGACTTTCGAGCTTTGTTCAGATAAAGCTTCGTACGCCTAGTGTTTCAGGCTATCGCGATCTGCTAAGCGGACTGCGCATGAAATTCCCGAATACAGTCGTTTCGCGGGACGATCTGCATTTTGTTTCAGCGGAACCAGCAGAATATTTGCCCTCTCTCCAATGGCACCTTGATCAGATTGGAGCCCCAGATGCTTGGGAGTTTTCAACTGGTGGAGATGATGTCGTTGTCGCGGTTATTGACACGGGGTGCCTCACCACACACCCGGATTTGGTTGAAAATATTTTTGTGAATACGGACGAGATTCCCAACAATGGAATCGATGATGACAGTAATGGGTTTGTTGACGATGTGAGAGGGTGGGATTTTCTCGATGACGATGCGAATCCGAATGATGAGACCGGACATGGCACTCACGTTTCGGGAATAGTGGGGGCAAGGGGAAATAACGGAATAGGGACGACGGGTGTCGGTTGGAATATCAAGGTGTTGCCCCTCAAGGTTGGGGATAATACGGGGCTTTCAAGCTCTGCTATCGCAGAAGCATTACGCTATGTTTCGAGTTTGAAACAGAAAGGAGTAAATGTAGTCGCTACTAACAATTCTTACGGGTCGAGCTCCCCTAACAATGTCGCGAGGGCTGAGATTCAAGTCCATGAGGACATTGGAATCGTTTTTGTCGCAGCAGCAGGAAACGCGGGCGAGGATATCGATGCGGAGGGGAATTCCCAGTATCCAGCGGGATTCCCAGAGGCAAACATAATTTCTGTAGCCAATTCCACTCAAGGAGACGACCTGTCTTTCGGTTCGAATTATGGTATTGAAAGTGTCGATATCGCAGCACCTGGGCAAGAAGTGTATTCGACCCACCTTGACGATGATTATGAGTTTCTGACCGGAACCTCCATGGCGTCGCCGATTGTCGCAGGATCGATTGCTTTACTGGCGGCACATGAACCTGAATTGTCGGCAAGCGAATTGCGTCAGCGAGTTTTTGATACTGCAAAACCGCTGGAAAGCTTGTCGGGAAAAATTTTGACTGGGGGACGTCTCGATTTGCTTGCGATGCTAGAACCTGACTTGGCCGGGCACACAATCTCCGTCACGGGCCATGAGCCACACTTGATTCTTTTACCTGATAGTGATTTCACGGTCGTCTTTGAGATAGAGGCATCAGACGGCGCGGATGTCGCGTTTGAGTATCTAGGGGTGGAAAGTGATGTCCGGATTCAAGAGATTTCCGATAGGACCTTTTCGATTCAGTTCAGCTCTCAAGGAGCATATCGTTTTAGATTCACCTCAGAGAAACTGGGGATAGTGAGAGAGCTTGAGAAGATAGTGGTTGTGAATCCTGGAGCGATAGCTGACGTGACTACAGGTCTACTTCATTCATGGAATTTCAGAGAAGATGGGCCCACGCTGGTGGATGGCGTTGGTAGCGGAAATGCGGAGCTCGTGGGCGCGACGCGGGTGGATACGCCACTAGGTCGTGGCGTAGACTTCGATGGTACCTCCAGTTTTGCTCGGTTTAACGCAAGTTTCTCGCCGATCGTCACACTGTCAGCGTTTGTGAAATCGGATGACCTATTATCCAGTCCCCACCCGCGAATCATTAACATGCCGGACTACTACCTCTATTTTTCAACCAGAGGAATCTCGGATGTACCAGACGGCAATGCGAATACGTTGAAATTCTATTCGAATCGGACAGGGGATTTCGGAGTTTGGAACTCACCACCAGATACTGTTCTTGAAGGCGAGTGGATGCACGTCCTAGCGAGTTACGACAGTAGAGAAACAACGAATACACCGAAGCTCTACATAAATGGAGTGGAGCAAAGGGTGCGGTTGCAGAGAATTCCTGTTGGTGAGCAGACAATTGAAGGTGGTGAAGCTTATCTTGGCGATCGTGAGGACGGGACTCGGGCCTGGGATGGCCAAATGGACGAGGTTCGAGTCTTTAATCGTCTAGTCGATAAAGAGGAAGTCTCTCTTCTAGCTGCGCGGTACGCGTCTGCAGTTTGGGATACTTATTCGATATCGGAGCTGCCAGATAACGGCTCGAGCGATTCAGTTTCCTTGGGTTTGAGGGATGCTTCTGGCAATGCTCCCAATGCCGATTTTCAATGGAGTCTCGTTAATATTTCTGGTGGCGTGTCGTTGGGCGATGCGAATGGGTCCTCTGTTGAAGTACGGAATCCTGAAAATTTGAATACAAGCATCGTTTTAAAGGCTTCTAGCTCCTTTGGCGTTCGTTATTATAAGTACGATATCGTCAGCGATCCTCCTGCAGTTGAGCCGGGGGTCTATACGGGAACGACTTCTACAGGCGGAACCCTTTGGGTGGAAGTAGAGGAAGGGCGACGCATGGGAAATATCACTATATTGGATGAGGATGCCGAAGTCTTTCGGATTCGGGAGCCCATTTCAATTGATTCATTTGGCGATTTTGAGACAGATCCTTTCCTTTCTTTTCGAATTACGGGTACGATTGATGGTGAGGTCGTTGGCCAGATAGAGAATTCGGACATCACTTTTTCAGGCCAGAATATTAAACCGAGCAACGTGGTAACTGGTTTCGATGGCTTCTATTCTGGAGGTGTTATCGGGAATGATGGACGATCTTTCGACCTCAAAGTTCTGCAAAATGGAGAAGCGTATCTCTGGCAAACAGGCGCTCATTCCGAATTAATCCAAGGGGTTGTATCCACAGATGGAACTTTTGACTTTAGGGCTAGCGACGGTGTCACAATCTCGGGAAGAATTGATTCAGATAACGGAAGGGTGAGAGGTGAGGTTCGGGTTGGAGATCAAACCCAAGGGATTTATCTGCGTAAAGAGAACCTGGATCCAGTGAACCGATACGTGAATCTATCAACGAGGGGTTTGTCCAGTTCAGGGGAGAATGTATTAATTGGTGGATTTGTCCTTGCTGGAGCTCAGCCAAGAACCGTGCTTATCAGAGGCTTAGGGCCTGATTTAGAAAATAGAGGAGTGGTAAACTTTCTTCAGAATCCGCGAATTAGGATTTTTAATGGAAGTGAAGTAATCGCGGAAAATGAGTCTTGGAGTACCCAACCCAATTTGGAGGAGCTCATTGAGTTTTCGAACCGAGTACAGGCTTCTCCGCTTCCTTCCGAGAGTATGGACGCTGCGATTCTCTTGGAATTAGACCCTGGGCTTTACACAGTTTTTCTCGATTCCAAAGGTGGCGAAGGTGATGGACTTTTCGAAATTTTCGATGACCCAGGCGAATCAGAGCCCTCTCTGTTCAATGTATCCACGAGAGGTAAAGTAAAAGGACTAGGAAGTCCTCTCATCGCAGGTTTTGTGGTTGCGGGATTCGAGCCCAAGCAAGTCCTGATCAGAGCCCTCGGCCCGGCCTTGGGCGACCGTGGCATTTCCGATCCCTTGGCAGATCCTTGGATTGAACTGTATTCGGAGTCGGTGCCAATTGCTGCCAATGATGACTGGAGCGAAGGATCTAGGCTGAGCTCGAATGGGAGTGCGATAAGAGGACCTGCGAGGGGCTTAATGAGTGCCTTTGAGTCTTCTGGCGCAACGGCTTTGAATTTCGGTTCGAAGGACGCTGCGATGCTGGTCTGGTTGGAACCGGGACTGTATACGGCGATGGCGAGAGGATTCGATGGAGATGAAGGAATCGCTTTGGTCGAGGTCTTTGAACTGCGATAATTTGGATTACACAGCTAATCCCAGTATGTCTTTGATGATCACTTTAACCCGATGCAGGGGTTGCATTATGTAAAAGGTGCCCTATTGGTTCTGCGTCATGTTCGTCGACGAGACCAAAGTAAAGTTGCAAGCGGGAGATGGCGGCCGAGGCTGCGTAAGTTTTCGTCGTGAAAAGTATGAAGCTTTTGGAGGACCCAACGGCGGAGATGGTGGCAAGGGAGGGGACGTCATTCTGGAAGGTTCCAGCAACGAGAATAACCTCACCCGTTATCGTTTTCAGCCGCATTGGAACGGTGGTCGTGGCGAGCATGGTCGAGGCTCGGACCAGAGCGGGGCCCAAGGAAAAAACTGTGTGCTAACGGTGCCTCCAGGAACGATCGTGGTGGATCTGGCAACGGGCCAAATTGTGGCCGAAATCCTTGAGCATGGCGAAACCAAGGTCCTTCTTGAGGGAGGTAACGGAGGTTGGGGTAACAAGAAGTTTAAGAGCTCCGTGAATCGAGCCCCGAGAAGAGCGAATCCAGGCGAACCGGGCGGGTCGGGAGAGTTTAAGCTAATACTTAAGAGTATCGCGGATATCGGCTTGGTGGGGTACCCCAATGCGGGTAAATCAACCTTGACGAGTCTGATAACCAATGCCCGCCCTAAAGTGGCGGCCTACCCATTCACGACCCTGCACCCCCAAATTGGAGTTATAGAATACCCGGAACGTTACAAGACGTTGCAAATAGCCGATATTCCGGGGTTGATCGACGGCGCTAGCGAAAACCGAGGCCTGGGGCATCGGTTTTTGAGGCATATCGAACGCTGTTTTTTACTTACCCTAATTATTGATATGTCGGGAATTGATGGTCGAGAGCCATGGGCTGACTACGACCAGCTGATCGAGGAATTGGGAGCTTATGATCCCAAGCTGCTGGAAAAGCCTAAGTTATTGTTGGCCAATAAGATGGATGAGGATTCAGCGGTAGAAAATCTTAAATTTTTCGAGAAAAATCGCAATGTTGCCATCCAGCCGGTCTCCTGTTTGACCGAGGAGGGATTGGCCGAGCTAAAAGAACTTCTATGGGAAAAGGTAACTGAGGCTAAAGCTAAGGAAAAAGAAGCCGAGAGTTCAAAGAGCGGAAATAGCTAACGACGACTCTCAGCAACTAAGCCTTAACCAATCCCTCAATGGCCAGTCTCAAGCCACTTATTATGCGTGCCAATCGGCTCCTTGGAGCCAGTCTGGTAGAGAAAGGTCTTGTCTCGATCGATGATCTTGACGAGGCCAATGACAGGCTTGCTGAGCTCTTTTCGAATGATTCAGATACATTGCAGGTTAGCCTATTATCAATTCTGGTGTCTGAAAAGCAGTCGATTAGCGAGGATGACCTGCTCGAGTTGCTCGTCGAAGATCACGGGCTAGGCTTAGTAGATGTGAGAAATGTAGAGTATCCGGATTCTTTAAAGAAGACCCTCGAAACGAAAGTATGCTGGGCGACATTGACTGTACCGTTTGATCATCTTGAAGATACCACTTATCTAGCGAGCGCTTACTATTTGAGTCCAGCGGCTCGAACCTACTGGGAGGAAAAATTGGATGGGCACGTCGTTTGGTTTGCATCAACGGTGGAGTCATTGACGGATTTTCTGGAAAATATTGAGTCATCTGCGGCCGTAGCAGCTACGAATTGAGAATCATGGCACTGGGAAGACTTCAGGGAGCGATTGTCGATAATCTAGCGGAGCGTTCGTATTTGAATACCGGGCAGCTAGAGGCCTCAAGGCAACCGATTCGGATCTTAATGGCAACGAATTTGATGAGTTGCTCCTCGGGGAGTACCGCGTATCGCTGCATCAGCTAAACGTAGCCAAAGCCAAGGCCTATGGGGTAGCTCCGTTCAATGTTAAGCGGCTGGACGTCAATCGAGGGACCTGGGAAATTCTTGATCAGGAGTTTTGCAATGAGAACGGTGTGGTCCCCGTAAGTTGCGTGGGAAAGTATATCGTTGTCGCTTTTTCGAATCCTTTCGAACTCACAATTTCTAGCAAGATTGCAGAGATTAGTGGAAAGCAGGTGATCACGCTTCTGAGTCCTGAAAGGGATATAAAGGAAGTGCTCAATCAGGACGCCAATCCTGCCAAAGAGTCTCAGTTTGATGATGTTGTTGAAGCGGTTGGGATTGAATTCGGCCCCGTGGAAGACCTCGATGATGACAGCCTTGATGACGAGGAGTCGGCTCCGATCATTCAGCTAGCCAATCGTATTGTCGAGGATGCTTATGGACTGGGAGCGAGTGACATACACATTGAGCCCCAGGAAAAGGAGCTTGTCGTTCGCTATCGCATTGACGGTGTTTGCCAGGAGAAATTGAGGTTGCCCAGTAAGGTGGCTGGCTCGCTGATTGCGCGTCTTAAGATAATGGCGAACTTGGACATTGCGGAAAGACGATTGCCCCAGGATGGCCGCATCATTTTTAAGCAGTTCACTCGAAAAAACATAGACATTGATTTACGTGTCGCCACCGCTCCCTTAAACCACGGTGAAGGGATTGTGATGCGTATTCTCGATAAGCAGAAATCGACAATGCCACTGCCTGCACTCGGATTCGCGGAAGAGAATCTTCTCAAATACCGTGAAATCATCCAGCAACCCTATGGCATGATTCTCCATTGCGGACCGACGGGTTCGGGTAAGTCGATGACGCTTTATTCGGCCCTAAATGAGATTAACAGCCCTGGTATCGTAATTAGAACGGCGGAAGATCCGATCGAGTATACGTTGAACGGGATTAATCAAATGCAGATGAATCGCCAGATCGGGCTGACGTTTGCTAGCTCATTACGGGCGTTCCTGCGTCAGGATCCTGATATCATCTTAGTCGGGGAAATTCGAGATACAGAAACCGCAAATATCGCGGTCGAAGCCGCGCTAACGGGTCACTTGCTTATCAGTACATTGCATACAAATGACGCGCCCGGTACGATTGCACGTTTAACGGACATGAACATTGAACCCTTCATGATTTCGTCTTCGCTACTCTGCGTCTGCGCGCAGCGTTTGATGCGCCGCGTGTGCAAGACCTGTCGTATTCAATATGAGCCAAAAGGCCGCGAGAAGGAGGTTCTAGAGGCAGGTATCAATTGGAGTGGTACCATATTCAAGCACAATCCCAAAGGTTGTCCCCGGTGTAGCAATACGGGATTTAAAGGCAGAATCGGTATCCACGAATTGATGGCTACAAACGACGAGCTGATCGAAGCGATCAACAAAGGGAAAGAGACATCCGAAATTAAGAAAATCGCAATGCGAGGAGGAATGAAAACACTCCATCAGGACAGTTTGCTTAAGGTCAAAGACGGTATTACCACATTGCCAGAGGCCTTGGCGACGGTGCCGGTAGACATGACTTGATTTGCAGAATTACCTGCAAATTGGGGTCAATGCTCTTTTGCGTTGGCTGCGGCCAGAAGCAAATCGGAAGAAATCCGGTATTTGTAGTTTGGGTTCACGTACTGGAAACTGATTTCCAACTCGGGTGTCACTAGGAATACTGAGGGAACGGGCAATTTTCCGCGCTTCTTGTTTTCATAACTAACGCCGAACGCGTCCATCGCCTTGTGCTCACTGTCAGATAACAGTTGGTAGCCCAGATTGTGTTTAACGTCGGTAATATCGAGCGATTCCGGTTTGTCTGGGCTGATAGCGACAATTTGATATCCTCTTTTTATGAGATCGTCTTCAATGGAGGCTAGTTCGGACAGTTGCGTATTACAGTAGGGGCACCAACTTCCGCGGTAAAATATGACAACTGATGATCGACCCCGAAGGATTTCCATCAAGTCTACAGGTCCGCCTTGTTGGTTTGCGACTTCGACTGACGGCACCTTAGCCCCGATCAAAAGTGGTCTCACTTCTTCCGCGGTGTTCGCGGTAAGTAAATTCGTATTGGCGATAATTAATGCGAGTATGGCAAGAACGCGAATGGGTTTCATAGAGTTTAAAAACGAGCGGTTAGGACAGGTTCTGGGAGGGCTAACGAATCCGGGAGGCACTTGAATGCTGACTCATTGACTCTTCGAAATGAGGTCCATCATTTTGTAGACAAGTTTAGCCGTGATGAAATCGGAGGCATGTTGAGAAGGAACGGGGGCAAGCTCGACGACATCGGCTCCGATTACCTTCCTCCCTTTCATCACATTCTCCAGTCCTTCGATGGCCTGATACCAGTTGAGCCCTCCGGGCTCGGGTGTTCCTGTACTCGGGAGAAGAGAGGGATCCAAACCGTCCACATCGAATGTGATGTACAGATTTTTGGGGAAATTTGTGGGTAGTATTGTGAGGGGAAAACCACTTTTAGCGATCTCGTCCGCATCAAGATGAAGGATGCGGTTAGTTTCTCTGAATTCAGCTTCGCTGGCTGACAGAGACCGAATCCCGATTTGGAAGATAGGGATCTTGAGATCGTGAATGCGTCTCATTACGCAAGCGTGACTGTAATTATTACCTTGGTACGAGTTGCGAAGGTCGGCATGGGCATCGAACTGAACTACCCCAAAATCAATGCCGCGGCTCTTGATCTCGAGAATCGGTCCGAGTGTAACTGCGTGCTCGCCACCTAGAAGGATTGGAATTTTGCCATGGCCCAAGGCAATTCCTATCGGCTCGCGAACACGTTCGAGAGTTGCTTCCGGATCCGTATCACAGTTGACGAATGGGGCGGTATAGATTCCTGATGCTCCTGGAACCCCTCCGTCTAGGTAGGCTTCAAGTTGGGTAGATGCGTGTAGGATCGCTGCGGGGCCGTGGGCGGTTCCGCCTCCATAGGATACACTCGTTTCCCAAGGTGCTGGAATAATGTGAAAGGCAGCGGTTTCGGGCGAGCTGGGAGGGATGTCGTCCGAGTGAAAGGCAGGAGGATTGCTGAATGGGGATGCTTCTGGGTTCATTTGGCTTTACGATAGTCGATTCTTGTAATCTTCGTATCCGAATTCCCGAACAATATTGAGTTCTCCAATTCGAGGGTCCCAGGTAGCAATGGAAGGATGCTTGATGCCATTGAAGGTCGTTGTTTTCACCATTGTATAGTGGGCCATATCGAGGAATTGAATCTGGTTTCCGGGTTGGAGCGGTTGATCAAAAGAGTAGTCACCGACTATGTCTCCAGCGAGGCAGGAGAGTCCTCCCAATCGATAAGTATGGGCTCTTTCGTCCGGTAGACTAGTCCCGAAAATCTCGGGACGGTAGGGCATCTCGAGGACGTCGGGCATGTGGCAGGTAGCCGATATGTCTAAAATTGCTATGTCTGGTTTGCCAGGAATGATGTCAAGGACCGTTGCCAGTAGGATGCCGGTGTTTATGGCGATCGCCTCTCCGGGCTCTAGGTAAACTGTCAAATTCGGGTACCTGCCTTTAAATGACCTAAGTATTTCGATCAGGAGGTTCCGATCATAAAGCGGGCTCGTGATATGGTGTCCTCCTCCAAAATTAACCCACTTCATTTCAGGAAGCCATGGAGCGAATCGTGCCTCAAATGCCTCAAGCACTCTCGCGAATGTATCCGAATTTTGCTCGCACAAAGCATGGAAGTGTAGCCCTTCAATTCCGTCAAGACTACGATCCGGAAACGCTTCTACGGATATCCCAAGTCGAGTTCCCTCGGCGCAAGGGTCATAGAGAGGGACTTCGACTTCCGAATATCCAGGATTTACCCGCAGGCCGTATGAGATGCTGCGATTTGTATTGAGAATTGCCGTTCGATGGCGCTCCAATTGACGAAAGGAATTGAAGGTAATATGGTGTGCAATTGGCAGGATTTCCGCCATGTCCTGTTCGGTAAAAGCGGGAGCGTACACATGAACCTCCTTGCCGAAGTAATCGGATCCCAATTGGGCTTCGTGCGGGCCGCTGGCGCAAATACCGGCGAGGTAATCTGAAAGAAGGGGAAATACGCTATGCATAGCGAAGCCTTTGAGTGCGCATAGAATCTTGCAGCCTGCATCTTTCTGCACTGATTCAAGGATACTCAGATTGCTCTCGAGCCGTTGAAGATCCACTACGAAGCAAGGCGAGGGAATTCCTGCCGGAAGACTGGGATCGTAGTGGACAATATGATCCATGCTAGTCTACTAGCACTGCGGGCTTCTCTGTGAGAAAGACTTCTTTCCAAGGAAGTCCATGCAAGTTCAATTGTTCCATGAAAGGGTCGGGGTCGAATTGCTCAACATTGAATACGCCTTCACCTTTCCATTTGCCGGTTAGCACCATCATGGCCCCAATCATCGCAGGAACCCCCGTGGTATAGGACACTGCCTGTGACTTTACCTCGGCAAAGCATTGTTCGTGATCGCAGATATTGTAGATATAGTAGTGTTTCCTTTCACCCTCTTTCAACCCATCAACAATGCAGCCGATACAGGTGCGACCCTTCGTAGTTTCTCCGAGAGAACCAGGGTCGGGCAAGACCGCTTTAAGGAACTGCAGAGGAACGATTTCCTGGCCTTGGTAGAGTATGGGGTCGATTCGCGTCATTCCAATATTTTCCAATACTCGCAGGTGGGTGAGGTATTGCTCTGAAAATGTCATCCAAAATCGCATACGCTGAATTTCGGGGATGTGCTTGGCCAGAGATTCCATTTCCTCATGGTACATCAAGTACATTTCCTTCGGGCCTATGCCTTCTGGGAAGTCAAACGAGCGATGCACTGACAGAGGTTCCGTTTCTTTCCATTCCCCTTTTTCGAAAAATCGCCCATTGGCTGTGACTTCTCGTATGTTGATCTCAGGGTTGAAGTTGGTTGCAAAATGCTTGCCGTGATCTCCAGCGTTACAGTCGATGATGTCGAGCGTATCGATTTGGTCAAAGTGATGCTTTTTAGCATGAGCTGTGAAGATGTTCGTCACTCCCGGGTCGAAGCCGCATCCGAGCAGTGCCATAAGACCAGCCGCTTTGAATTTCTCTTGGTAAGCCCATTGCCAGTGGTACTCGAATTTGGCCTCGTCTCTTGGTTCGTAGTTGGCCGTATCCATATAGTGGACGCCCGCTTCAAGGCATGCATCCATAATTGCTAGGTCTTGATAGGGAAGGGCTACATTTATGACTAGGTCGGGTTTGAGCTCCTTGAGTAGGGCCGCCGTTTCAGAGACGTTGTCAGCGTCAATTTGAGCTGTGGAAATGTTTCTATCTAGCTCGCTGGCAATAGAATCGCATTTAGACAGTGTTCTGCTTGCGAGACAAATCTCAGAAAAGACTTCGGGCAGCATGTTGCATTTATGGGCCACGACTCGACCGACACCTCCGGCCCCGATGATTACAACTTTGCTCATAATGATCGTTTAATCTTTCAGAGTGGATCGAATTGCAATGGCAATTGTACAGATTTTAGAGTGAGCGGTGTCTTGCTCGAAATGGGGGGCTTCATAGGGGCTAGATACTAAGGTCTTCCCGTTATGTGAGCTTTTTTCCTAGAGGAACGAGCTGCATTCTCTATTTTAATCGATTGCCTAAAACTGTTAGAATGTAGGGAGAGGATTAAAACTATGGATATTCCAGCGATACAGAACCTAGTCAATGCGACTCTCAACCCGATGGGCAATATGAGCAACGACGCATCGAGTATTACTGCCCAATCAACGGAGCCGACCGCGGGTGGGGGAGAAACGGCTTCGGATGATTCTAGCTTCGGGTCAAATCGAGAGCCTGGATCTCAAGAAAACGTGGGATCTCATTTCAATCAGAAGGCCTAAGTTTGAGCTTAGCGGACTGACTGTTCTATTGGCGTAATAATTATTTTCGTTTTTCGTAAGCGATTGATTAAGCAAAAGGCCTCGCTGCTCGTACGAGCAGCGAGGCCTTTGAGTATCTAATTCGCTTGGAGCTTACTAGAGATCGGTGGGCGCAAAGACTTCTACCAAGGCGACTCCGCTTTCACCTACTCCTCCCGTCAGAATTACGCTATAAACGCGATTTGGCTCTAGGTCGACTACCATGGCTGAGTTTGGGCTTCCCGTCACGTAGCCTTGCGAATTGACAGCAGCAGCCACGAGGAGGATTTCCGCCATGTTGTTTTCCTCATCTCCCCAGTCGTCGTTTTCGTGGAGGGCCTCGAAATTCGGAAATGTCTCAAGAACCTGTATCTTGGGATTGGCAAGGGCGGTTGTTCCGGGAGGCAGTCCGATGCCTGGGCCTTGGGCCCTGATTAAAACTTTTTGCGGCTTGTCCCCAATTACAGTGAATCCGGCGATCATAGCGGAATCCTGGTCAGATCCCACAAAGCTTCTAGTTGCAATATTGAAGAGGAAACCTTCCGAGTCTGGATTTGTTTTATAGGACTCATCGTATATTTCGACTGTCCCAATACCCGTTCCGCCATCCACACCACTTACAATTAGAGTATATACTCCTTCAGTAAGCGTTGCTCGCATGGCGGCATCCAAGGAATCTACCGGAAGTGATCGGTTCCTTAGCAGGTTCATGGAATCGGAGAGCTCTGTCGACCCGCCCCATACAGTGTTTGGATTTTGTGGTATATCTACCGAGACTGAAGGAGGCGTGTCCGGATCATCGTCGAATATAGATTTGAATAGCTCGATCCTCGGATTTTCGATCGCTCCTGGCAGAGTAGAGGAGAGTTCAGGCCCTTCAGAAACAATCAAAACATCTAGCGGATCGCTCCCCAGGACCGTGAATCCAGCAATCATGACATTGGCTCCCGTTAGGATCTCAGATCGAGTCGAAATATTCACTACCTGCGAGGTTCCAACCGAGTCAACCGTGGTTGCGCCATTGATCCGGATACGTAGCGTTCCCGCGTCTGTATTCCCTTGTGAATCTTGAACCGTGTAAATGAAAATGTCTTCCAGGGTATCACCATCATTCAGGTTAGCGACATCGGGGTCGTCAGGATCGACCTGGTAGGCGAAGCTTCCGTCCTCTGCGATCACAAGGTACCCATGGTCCGTTTTGATGCGAGTCCCGACATTGGCGGTTTCGCCATCAATCTCGGTAACGGTGAGGGTTTCCCCATTGGGCTTGTTGTCATTTTCTGTGATGGATCCTTTGATGTATCCTCCTCCTTCATCGATGGCTCCTTCGTCGTCATTGATGGAAACCGATGCACCGTTGATTGTGACCCGGAGGGTCCCGCTGTCGTTGCGATTTTGGGAATCGCTTACGCGGTATGTGACGGAGTCTTCGAGGGTTTCACCGTCGAGAAGGTCGGCGACTTCAGAATTCGCATTGTCGAGTTCATAGGTGTAATCGCCATTGCTTGAGAGGGTTATATGTCCGTATGTAGTTGCAATACGAGTACCCACATTTCCTTGAACTCCATTAACTTGGTCCACCGCGAGGGTCTTGCCCGTGGGTTTGTCGTCATTCGTAGTAACGGAGCCGTTTACCGAAGTAGAGCCTTCATCGATTGAATCGGTATCGTCATTTGCGGTCACATTTTCTACAGCCGCAACTGCGGATACCGAGAGGACGGTTCCCCATTCCATCTCGTAGAAATCGTGCAGCATCCCTTGAGCTTGCAAAGATACGTCGCCGACAGCGCCGGGTGTGAAATCAATGCTGGTAGATTCTGTGATAAGATCCGATGTTGTGATCGAACTCATACTTTGAACACCCGTTAGAGTGATGTCGTCAAAAAACCAGCCGACATTGGAATCTGTTCCAGCAAATGCGAACCCGCCTACGTGGTCGTATTCAAACTGAATGTGGATCGTGCGACCTTCGTATGCGGAAAGATCGATGTTTTTTTCAGAAAACGAATTTTCGTCAGGTCCACCGCCCACTCCCTGAGGAGTAAGTCCGGGTTGGGAAAACTGATTGATCCAGGATACCCCATTGTCCAGGGACACATTTACCTTTGCAATCTGGGTGTCGGTAGCAGCGCGGACCATGCTTTGGAACGAAAGACTGCTGCTGTCACCGATTAGATAGGCGTCGGGAAAAGTTATCGTCTGAGTGGTTCCGATTTCTCCCGTTGAAAGATGGAAGGCTGAGCTGCCCGTACTCGCAAAGCTCCCGTCGATGACGTTGTAGCCTCCAAAGACACTCACAATCAGATCGCCAATTCCAGATTCAGCTCCTTCGACGAAGTCGCCACTGGCGGTGGTGAAGGATCTATAGCGGATTCCGGTGACATTGGTGTTACCTAGCTCGTCGGCGAAGTCCGGAAGGTCGACACTGTATTCCGTTGCGGTGCCTACTTCGGGCGCGGCGGGACCGGTGAGGGTTGTGACCGTGTTCTCTCCGCTCGTCGGAGTTTCAGGATCAAAGACGGTAACGTTATAGGTGTAGCTCGACTGGGGAGCATCTTGAATCCCATCTATCGTTACAGAGTAGATGACGTCGCTGTCGGGCTTTGCGTGCGTGTGGCTGTCGTTCGCATTCAATCCATCGTAGACCCAGACAAGTGTGTTGCTTCCTAATCCTGGAGCATCATAGGGTTCAAGCGCTACCGCGATGGGAGAACCGTCGTGGGTCATGGAAACCGTAGCAGCAGAGAAGTTCGCTCCGTCTATCGCGAACGACCACCGTGGATGAACGATGTGGTAGGGAACGTAGCCTTCTTGAGGAAACGCGACGTAGGGAAAGTCAATATCGGGAAAGGTGCCAAAGTTGTTGGGCGAAAATACGTGGATTGCATTAGCTCTGCGAACGGTTGTAGGGTTCCCAGGGATGTTCGCTTGGGCTTCGGCAGGAATCTCTCCTCCAGGAACATCACCAGTCCCCATTTCTAGCATGGGAGGGTAGAGAAGCCAACGCCTGTGACCGACTGCAAAATTCCCGTTGCCTTTGTCTTGCATGTAGCCGTCGATCGAGCTGGGACCGTAGGAACCGATCGCTAGGTTGGAATCCGCTGCTCCTTGGATGCCATCGGCCGAAAGATAGTTGTCAAATCCCGCGGAAACTGGAAAGTGACTGATGCTGTCATTTCCGCTCATGATCAAGGCGGTCATTTGAGCCGCCTGATTCAAATCGTCTACCAAGATGATGTCGGCGGGAATTCCTGCCATAGCCCGGTAGAAATTGATTCGGAGTAGGACGGCTTCCTTAAAAAGCTCGGAAGTGTCTCCCGCTAAAAGGGGCAATTTCCTCGAAGGTTCGGGTGCCTGTCCCGGGAAAGGGAGTAAAGCTTCCCGTTCAGTCAATCGTGGCGTAGTTGGAGGCCCAGTAGAGGGCGTTGAAAAACGTACGCACCTCTTCGCGATTCGAGTTGTCGACGGTGAAGACGCCGAGGTTTAGGATATGGTCATCTTGAACGCTGACTCCAGAGGTTGAAGTCTCTTGGCGGGCTTGAATCGCTTGGTACTCCTCAGGGAGCAGAACGGGCTGAGCGAGGGCACTGCCAAATAGGCAGGTTAGGGCCAGCAACAGGATGGGAGTACGCAGATTATTACGTTTCATAGATTTAGTTAGCTGATGATTAATTGAAATCGATATCGACTCAGTGATTCTACTTATAGAAGCAATTCTCTCGAAAATGCAGTTCGAAAACCACGTCTAGCTTCAATCGTCGGTTTGATTTACGAATTAATGAATAAGTGCGCTAAATCCGCCTATTCGACCGCCCAATTCCTGTTCGCGCCTAAAAAACGGGGCGTTTCGGAGGCTCCTTAAAGTCTAGCAGGGTTGAATGGCGAATCCGGCACTTTTCCTGATACATTAGCCCTCAGGATCTTCCGTAAGTCGGAAATGATCCCTGCAAATTCTGGTTTGCTGGCCAAATTGTCGAATTCACCGGGGTCGTTGCTGTGATCGTAAAGTTCGATTCCTTGCTCGCCCTCGTTCCACTCGGTGTAGCGCCACCGGTCTGTGCGGATGCTCGCCCCCATCACCGGAATGCCATCTCCAGGGCGCAACACTTGAGTGTACGCTGTCCCCTTCCACGACTTCGATGGCCGATCCAGTAGGGGGACGATACTCTTCCCTTCTACAGTCTCAGGTGGGGTGAGCCCACAGAGCGAGGCGACGGTTGGGTATAAATCCACGAACTCGACGATTTGCTGACTCGCCTGGCCATTGCCTTTGCGACCCGGAGCGAAGATCATCATCGGAGCGGAAGCGGACTCCTCAAAAAGGCAGCGTTTCTGCCAAACGCCCTGATGCTCACCGAGATGGTAGCCGTGATCGCTCCAAAAAACGATGACGGTACCGTCTAGGAGCTCTAGATCTTCGAGCGCATCGAGCAGCCGTCCGACTTGTGCGTCCACAAAGCTCACATTGGCATAGTAGGCCTGTTTCGCTTTCAAAACCTCCTCAACCGGTAGGCCGTAATTCGGTACTGGATTGTTGTGTGCAAATGCGGACTTGGGAATGTCGTCCCGATCGTTTTCCGGGGCGTATGGCATTTTGATTTTGTCCATGGGATAGAGGTCCCAGTACTTTTTGGGTGCCACATAAGGCGTGTGAGGACGGAAAAACCCGACCCCTAAGAAAAAGGGACGGTCCTTGTTTTCTCGAAGGAGCTCAATCGCCTCCGTGGCGATCATGCCATCGGTCTGTTCTTCGTCGGTGCCATCCGCCGCTAGCCAGCTGAGCGCGCCACTGATGGGGCGGTGAGGCTCAAGGTTAATTATGAGATGCTCTTCTTCTGTGTCGCGGCCTTTTGGATTGATTACTTGGTCCCATGATTCCGGGTCGTCGAGCCCATTGGTTCCGATTTGAACGGGAACTCCGTAGTGATAGAGCTTTCCGACTCTCATCGATTTGTATCCATTATTGCGAAACAATTGAGGGAGCGTGACTACATCCGGTACTTCGTCGCGAAAATGTCTTCCTAAGTCGTAAACTTTTAGAGTGTCCGGCCTTAGGCCGGTTAAGAGTGACGCACGAGTGGGGTTGCAAAGGGGTATTTGGCAGTAGGCATTGTCGAACCGAACACCCATATCCGATAGTCGGTCGAGATTGGGGGTAACGGCGATCGGATCTCCGTAGCAAGCGATGGACTGCGTTAAATCGTCGGACGCGATGAAGAGAACGTTGAGCGGCTTATCCGATTGTGTCAGTCCCCATGAGGTAAGAGCGGCTAGGCACAAGAGAAGTAGAGAGTGTTTCGTTTGATTCATAATACGCTTTCGAGATGCTACGATCCCAAGCTTGTTCTATTGTGAATTGAGGTCAATGGCTGCTTTTTTGAATGCTTAACGGGGCTTGGGCTGTGAAACGAGTGCGCAACGGATCATCTGAAACCTGTTTTATTTGTTTGCGCGTGATGAATCGGTTCATTGGGATTTTGAAACGTGGATCCTTAACCGGTTTTGCGAAGATCGACTTTGACCAATTGGTTACCCTCGCTCGTTTCCCGAGTTATTTCATTCATGGCTAAAATCACTACCCACATCGTTGTAGCTCTATTGATTGGTTTGTCGATTTTCAGTTATGCCAAAATGGGCTCTAGGGATACTGAGAGTTATCCGAATCGTCCGATCCGAGTGATCGTTCCCTACAATCCGGGTGGCGGAACGGATACTTATGCGCGGATATTGCAGAAAGCGATCAAGGACAATGACCTTATGCCTCAGCAATTAGTGATCGTGAATAAACCTGGAGGGGGTGCGACGATTGGCAGTACCTATGTTATCGATTCGCGAAATGATGGATACACGATCCTTTGTAATCACGAGGCATTGATGACATCCAAGGTTATCGGTCAATCACCCTACGGACCGGAGGCATTTGAGGTGGTTGCCGCTACCGGAGAATCAGGTTTAGCCGTTTTGGTGTCGGAGAATTCGCCATTCAAGATAATGACGGAGTTTATGGAAGCCGCTAAGGCAAAGCCTGAGACTTTGAAATTAGGAGTCAATTTGGGTACGCCCACCCATTTTTGTGGTATTCAGTTAGAGGAAACGCTTCCTGGAGCTCGTTTTCGCCTCGTTTCTACGGGAGGCGGAGCTAATCGATTGGCCGCTCTCATGGGTGGGCATCTAGATGCGGCCCTCTTTTCGGTTGGTGAACTGATCCGGTTTAGGGAAAACGGATTGCGCCCTCTAGCCTATTTGGGAGAGGAGCGGGTCGGAAGCATTCCGGATATTCCTACCGCGAAAGAGCTCGGTTATCCAGTATTCAGCGGTAACCTACAATACTGGTGGTTTCCCAAGGGAACAGATCCAGAAATAGTCAGCTACATGGCCGGTGTCCTCAAGAGCGCGATGGAGACGGAGTATGTGAAGAAGCGTTCTGCGGAACTGGAGATTTTGCCAAGAACGATAGCCGGAGCAGAGCTAGCGGAGCGAATTACCCAAAAAATGAGCCTGTTCAGCCGAATGAAGGTGCCTAGTCGAGTGGAATTGCCTGATGTGACCTTTTGGTCAGTTGCTGCGGCGTTAGCGTTGGGACTAGTTGTATTGTCGAAAGCCGTTTTCAATCCGAAAAAAACTGATGGTGAAACGAGTGAAAGGAAACTTAGGTTTGATTTGGCTTTTGGAGTGATTGGATTGTGTGTTCTCTACGTTTTTCTAATGGGAATGGGATTGCTCCCCTTCGTTTGGGCGACAATTTTGTTTATTCTAGTGAGCGGCTTGTATCTAACAAACTTCGACAGGAATAAGGTATACTACGTGTTCGAGGTTGCTCTAGGCATGTCCTTTGGACTCCACTTCATATTCACGCAGTTGTTTGCGATTCAATTGCCCTAGTTGCATTCAATGGAAGCTATAAACACCGCATCCGTTTACATCTTTAGCCTGCAAGGACTATCCTTGGTCATTCTGGGTACGGTTTTAGGAATTACGATGGGGGCGATTCCTGGATTGACGGGAGCCATGTTGATCGCCCTTACCTTGCCGCTCACGTTTAATATGGATCCAGTGAATGCATTCATCCTGCTAATCAGCATGTATGTGGGCGCTGTCAGTGGAGGATTGATTACGGCGACATTGTTGCGTATGCCTGGAACCCCTGCCTCTATCATGACGACTATGGACGGGTATCCGATGGCCCGTGACGGTAAGCCTGGAAGGGCGTTGGGCTTGGGTATTACCGCTTCTTTTGTCGGAGGGTGCATATCCTGGCTTTTTCTAATAATGCTCTCCGCTCCTATCGCTCGGTACTCCACGAAATTGGGGCCTTTCGACTTTTTCTCCCTGGTTTTGCTGGCGCTAGTTTTGATCGCCTCCATCGGAGGTAAGTCCATGAGTCGTTCCTTCTTTTCAGCCTCGCTTGGCGTTTTAGCCGCATTGCCGGGGATTGATAAGGCTACAGGAAACTTGAGGTTAACCTTTGGATTCGAGGAACTCAATGGGGGACTTAAGCTTCTCCCAGTCCTGATTGGCATGTTTGCCATCAGTCAGATTATTTCTGACATTAGTCGTATTGGTGATAAAATTACAATTATCCCAGTGAAACGTAAACGGGACATGCTCTTTAAATGGGAGGATTGGAAGAAAAATGCGATCAACCTCGTACGGTCATCGGTCATCGGTACGGGGATTGGAATATTGCCAGGGATAGGGGCCAACATTGGCTCAGTCACCGCTTACAGTACCGCTCGTTCGTTGGCTACTCCGGAGGAGAAGAAGAAATTCGGAAAGGGATCGGAAACAGGTATCGTTGCGGCAGAAGCTGCCAACAATGCAACCATTGGCGGTTCGCTGATTCCACTGATTTCCCTCGGGATTCCGGGCAGTGTTATCGATGCCATTCTGCTGGGGGGATTGCTCATTCACGGGTTGCAGCCGGGGCCGCTTCTGTTTCAGCAAAATCCTGAAATGGGTTATACCATTATGGGATCCATGTTTGTCGCAAACGTGTTCATGTTTTTCTTTATGATTCTTTCGGTTCGTTACTTAGCCCGACTGGCCTCCATTCCTAGAGGTCTTCTTATGCCAGTTATTCTGGTGTTTTGCATTGTGGGTTCCTTTGCGCTCTCAACACGCATGTTCGATGTTTGGACGATGCTCTTTTTCGGTATGCTGGGTTTTGCGTTTGAACGGTTTAAGATTCCACTAGCTCCGTTTGTCATTGGGTTTATTCTGGCCCCCATTGCAGAAGAAAATCTGCTCATGGGACTGATGGCATCCAATGGAAGCTACCTGCCGATTGTTCAAGAGCCCGTTTCTTTACTTTTTGTGATTATATCAATGGCTCTGCTTTCGATTCCGCTCTACAAAAGATTCAAAGAGGTTATAGACTAGATCAATGAATATTTGAAGCGTTACTATGATGTTAATAACAAGATTTTTTTATCTCGGATGTCTCCTTGGGAATCTGGCCATTGCGGCTGGCAAGCCCAATATTTTGTTTATCTACACGGATGACCAATCCACCCGGACGGTCAGTGCGTACGAGGATGCGTATCATTGGGTGGATACGCCGAACATCGATCGTCTTGCGGATGAAGGGATTCGTTTCACTCGGGCAAATATTGGCTCTTGGTGCATGGCCTCACGGGCGTCCATTCTCACTGGATTTCAGCAACATAAGGTGGAGTCCCTTAGGATGACCGGTCCGAATCCGATGAATGTTTACGATCCTGAAAAATGCCAGTTTTGGACGGAGTCTTTTCGTAAACAAGGATACTACACCGCCCAAATTGGAAAATGGCATACGGGAGTAGATTCTGGATACGGACGTGATTGGGATCATCAGATTGTCTGGAATCGGCCCAAGTATCCGGAAAACTCGCCTAACTACTATTTCGATCAACTCATTGAATTTGATGGAAAAGAAGCGGTATTGGTCAAGGAGTATACAACGGACAAATACACAGATTGGGCGGTTGAGTTCATCAAGGAAGGAGGTCCTCAATCCGGGAAACCCTGGTATTTATGGCTTTGCTATGGAGGGGTGCATGCTCCATTCACTCCCGCAGACCGACACTTGGAAGCTTACAATGATGTGACGACGCCAAAGATTCCCGATGTCTATCCCCCAAGGCCAGGAAAACCGGAATACATGAATCAAATGGAGTTCTGGAAGCCGGGTCCGAATGGTGAGCCCGTGGAAAAGGGGCGAGAGGGTCCCGTTCCGGTTGGGATGCAGGATCTACCTGGCCGACCTTTGAAAGATTGGGTTCGTCAGTACCAGCAAGGGGTACTCGCTATTGACGAGGGCGTGGGTCGACTGCTTGAGGCACTGCAGGAAAGTGGCCAGGATGAAAATACCATCATTATCTTTACTTCCGACCAAGGATTCGCCTGGGGTCAGCATGGATCCAAATCGAAGGTTGCCCCGTATCGAGCCAATATTGCGGCTCCTCTGATCTTTCGCTTACCGGAAGAGGTCGCTTCGAAAAGCCGTAGCAAAGGTACCGTTGTGACCGAACCGGTTACTGCAGTGGACATACCCGTTACTTTGTTCTCACTCACCGGCCTAAGATCGCCCTGGAAGATGCACGGCTATGACTTGTCACCTTTGCTAAAAGATCCGGAAGCCCCTTGGGGCAAACCATCAATGCTTGTCCACACAGCGAAGCAATATGGATCCGACACAGATACCATTCCTCCAAAAGGGGATCCTAAGCTGTACCACGGACCGGGTGTGCCTTGGTATGTTCTCCTTAGTCAAGGGAGGTATAAGTACATTCGAACTTTGATCGAAGGGGAAACCGAAGAGCTTTATGATGTGGTGAGTGATTCACAGGAAGTGATCAATTTGGCGGAAAATCCGGCATACTCTAAAATTCTGCGTCAGTACCGAAAATGGGCGATCGATGAACTCAAGCGAACCGATGCCGGTTTCGTCAATAAGTTGCCAACAGTCGCGAATCATTGAATACGAGATAGCGTAGAAATGGAATAGTGAACGGAATTCTCCTTGGCAGGTTTCCTTCTTCAATTTGAGCTCGTCTATTGCATTGTTGGGAGGAGCTGTTCTAATGGTGATCTGATTCCCTCTCCAGCGAATCCCGGAAAAGTTAACCCAAATCATCTTATGAAAATACTCCTTTGCTCCAAATCCTCTTTATTGTGCCTATCACTTCTGATTTTGGCCGCTTGCAGCACGTCTACAAAAACCGATGTCGTTGAATTGTTCGATGGTCAAAGCCTGGACGGCTGGCAAAACTTTGGAGGCGGTAAGTTCTATGTCGAGGATGGCGCCATCGTGGGCGAAGCCGCGCCTGACTTGCCTAATAGCTTTCTGGCAACCGAAGATATGTATGGCGATTTCGAGCTGGAAGTGGAGTTCAAGATCGATCCGCTTCTGAACTCAGGGATACAGATTCGCAGTCATGTATACGAAGAAGAGACCACAACGATTCGTTGGGGTGGCACCTTCCATGAGGATGGGACGAAGAACGTAAGAGAGAGAGTTTGGGAAAAAGGCCGATTTTGGGGTTACCAAATTGAGATCGACCCCACGGAAAGAGGCTGGAGCGGCACTCTGTATGAGGAGGGGGCTCGCGGTTTTCTGCACACTCCAGGAGAAGACGAAGCTGCGAAGAAGGCCTTCAAGTCGGGGGAATGGAATCACTTTCGCATCATAGCCTATGGGGACCACTTTCAAACCTGGCTAAACGGTGTACCGGTGGCGGACGTGCATGACGATGACCAAGCTTCTGGCTATATCGCCCTTCAGCTACATGGGATTGGGAAAAACAAAGAAAAGATCGGCCAGAAGGTTCGCTGGCGCAATATTCGGCTGAAGCATCTGTAATGCTCGCAGGAAAAATATTTTGGATAGGGCTAGCGTCGCTTTTGGTCGCCAATCCCTCTGCCCAAAGCGAAAAGGCGAATATCCTGCTCATCGTTTCAGACGATCAGGGCTACAATGACCTAGGTCTGCTCAACAGCGAGATTATCACGCCCAACCTGGATCGTATTGCCCGAGAGGGGACTCGCTTGACTAGTTTCTATGTCGCATGGCCCGCTTGCACCCCATCTCGAGGGGCGTTTTTGACCGGACGCTATCCGCAGCGAAACGGGATCTATGACATGATTCGGAATGAGGCGCCAGATTATGGGCACAAGTACGATGAAGATGAGTACGCAGTGACTTGGGAGCGAATTGGCGGAATGGATGTCAGGGAAATACTAATACCTCAAGTATTGAAACCCCAAGGATACGTTTCAGGTATATTTGGGAAATGGGATCTCGGTATCAGCAAGCGCTTTTTGCCATTGGCGAGAGGATTTGACTCATTCTATGGGCTCGTGAATACGGGGATCGACTACTATACGCACGAGCGATACGGGGTGCATAGCATGTTTCGAGACAATGAGAGGACCGAAGAAGATCGCGGGACCTATGCGACCTATTTGTTCGAGCGAGAAGCGCTGCGGTTCCTAGAAGAAAGAAAGAACGACGAACCTTTCTTCCTCTATGTGCCCTTTAACGCCCCACACAACTCATCCTCCCTTGATCCTAAAATCCGAGGAACTATCCAAGCGCCTAACGAATTCAAACAGATGTACCCGCCTGTAGAGACTCTCTTCAAGGAAGGTACGAAGTACGGAGAGAAGGCGATGGTTCCAACGTCAGAAGCGCGTCAGCGGGATTTCCGCGCTGCCGTGACCTGTATGGATGCATCCATAGGAAAACTGCTCGATTCCTTGGATCGAAAAGGGTTAACGGACAATACGATTGTCTTGTTTTTCTCTGATAATGGTGGGGGAGGCGGTTCGAGTAACTATCCGCTTAGAGGGGGCAAAGCTAGGACTTGGGAGGGCGGGATCAGAGTACTCGCTTTGGCCCGGTGGCCCAACGGCGGGATCCCTGCGGGTACTGTTAACGATGCATTTCTGACGAGTCTGGAGCTGTTTCCAAGTTTAGCAGCGGCAACCGGATCGAAGCTCCCCGAAGGCGTTAAGATCGACGGATACAATTGGTGGGCCACGTTAAGAGGTGAAACGGAAAGCCCGAGAAACGAAATGTTCTGGAAGCGGAAAGGCAGAAAGGCCGCTCGAATCGGAAATTGGAAATGGGTGGATATGGAAGAAGAAGGAGGAGGACTCTTCGATTTATCCAACGACATCGGAGAGAGAAATGATCTCTCGACGCAACACCCGGAAGTTCTGAAGCGACTTAAGCAGAGGTTCGACGATTGGTATCAGGAAACCATGTTCGACGCCGAGCCGAGAGGACCGTTCAAGGACTTCTAATTGGTCAGGGTAGCGGTCGTAACTTGATATTGCGGAAATAGTGCATTCCGCCTTTGCCGTGATGTTGGATGGCAACTCGACCTTCCGTGAAGGCACTATCTCTGATGTCTGTCGTCAGATGGTTATTTACCCAAATTTGGATACGGTCCCCCTGGCACTTGATACGATAGTGATTCCATTCACCGCCCCTGTAGCAATCACCGGCGATTTTATAGAAATCTTCAAACGCTTCTTTGCTGGGTGGATATATCCAACCCCTCTTGATCCCGTAGAGGGAACCCGAGAGGCGGTCAAAGATTTCACACTGGTATCCGATTGGGGTCGCATCGCAGCGAAATGCGATTCCCGTATTGTAATTCTCCAGAGGCGCTTTGATTTCAGCGACTAGTTCGAAGTCTTTGAACACGTCCTTATGCACGAGCCACAAGTTAGACTTGATCGCGAGCATTTGGATCATTCCATCTTTTACGGAAACCTGTTGATCATCGAAGTTTGGGGTCCATCCGTTAAGAGTAGTTCCGTCGAACAATTCTATCCAGTCCTCGGCCTTGTCCTTTCCCGACAAAGACAAAACGAACAGCGGTATGAGAAAGATGACGATATGCTTCATGCTTCTTCCCGTGTCTGGTTGCTGGGAAATGGTAGAGGATTCTCCGAAGTCGGGGCTAAATCTGTGAAAAATTGGTTGGAACAAGAATATTGTCTGAGATTACGGATACGCTACCCTTATATTTTTCAACGGTTTTTAGCTTGTTCCAAGCCGCGTTGGATCCAAATTTCCCCCAGTTTTTGTCCCGTTCCGCCATGTCTTCAAACCCTAGCATGTAGATGAGATTAGGCATGAGAGGACCTGCCAGCGTTTTTCCGAAAAATACGGGGTGCAGACCGACCTCGCGAAAGATTTCGATTTCGCCCCCTTCATTGAACATCTCTACCTTGAGGTTGCCCTTGAGCCGGTTGTGGCTCTCGTAGGTGCGGATTTCGAAAATGCGTGATTTCTTTCCTCTAACCGCGGCAGGAATCTCGATTTCTGGCATATGCGTGAAAGTGCTCATGAGCGAACTTTCCATGCGATCGTAAAGGGGTGAGTCCATCTCCGTATCTGCAGCCTGGATAAATTCTGGAGTTGCCGCCAGCTTGTCCCAAGCGGTTAGAAAGGAATCGATTGTCTTGTGCGGAACAAGCACGAAAACGTTGCTGCCGTTTGCGCCGTACTTGGGGCGAAAGACTCCCACAGGCGAGCAACCGAGTTGATTCAGTCCAGGAACGACTACGTTTTTGAGGAAATTCTCCAAGGCCCCACGGCGAGAGTTGTTAAGTACTTCGAATTTGATCCACTCGAGGTAACCTGTCTTCTCAGACTTTTCGTGATGGTCGCCCATCAAAGTGGAAGTGGCGGGGATGGCTGCGGCCATGGAAGCGACGGAAACAAACTTTCTACGATTCATAAAATCAATCCGATACAAGATGCTCCCATATGTCAACGAGACCCCTCAACCGCAACCCCTCTTGCCCTCTCAATAGATATGCCATAAAAAAAGACAACCTTTTCTTTTTTTGTGGCAAGATGAAGTTTTGGGTTCATGTTTGTTTTGGAAAGGAACGAGTTCATTGTGGGACTAACACGAAAATCTAAACGCTTTCTTGAAATCTTAATGTTGTCGGGTTTCGACGCATTGACCCTTGCGGCCCATCCAAAGGCTTTGATCTATAACGCTGTCGGATGGACGAATAATAGAAACGCGACCCGACATATATCAGTTCTGCAGGAGAAAGGATATGTTTCGGTAATCAAGGACAGCGAGTCGGGCTCTTGGGTGACCCGATTGACTGAGTTGGGTAAAGACACGACTCTCGGTGAAATTGAACCTGAGAATTCCTGGAATAAGGACTGGAACGGTCAATGGATCTCTTTTTCGTTTGATCTACCTCAGTTTGCCCATCGTGAAAGAAGGCACTTGAGGGCTTGGCTCAAGAAGCGGAGATTTGGTCGCCTGCAAGGGAGTCTTTGGTTATCGCACCGAGAATATGCGTCTTGGACCGAGGAAATTGAAGCGGAAAATATCGATCCACGGGCGCTTCTATTTCAAGTGGTAACCCCCATTGGTAGACAAACGAGTCGTGAGTACGTGGCAAAGGCCTGGTCTTTCACAGAGATAAATCGGCGTTATGCGGAACACCTCCGCTTTCTCGAGAACGGGATTCCAGGACCTGGGGAAAAGAATGACTCGTGGTTTGAAATGGAGTCGAATCTTTGGGCCGCAGCGTTCGAATTGGATCCTTTTCTGCCAAACGAAATCCTGCCCAAAGACTACCTTGGCATAAAATCCTGGAAACTTAGGAAAAAAATATACTCGGATTGGGCAAAAAGCACTCTAGCTCTCCCGCAGACCTAGGAACCCTTGCAGAGCGAGCTCAACACCTCTCTGCTAATCAGCAGACTCGCAACATAAAGTCTGCCACAAAATAAGATAACCTTAACTTATTTTGTGGATTGATGAGTTTTAGGTGCGATCGGAGTTTCAGGTTGGTTGCGATGGTAGCGGGGCGTTTTTTGAAGTTGGCTTTTTGGGGGTGGGGTAGCATAGATAGCGGGATATGAAAAAAGTTACTCTCCTGTTATCCTCTTTGGTTTTCATGGGCTCGCTCGCGTTTGCGGACCATCATGGCAAGAAATGGGTGTCATTGTTTGATGGCAAATCATTGAAAGGCTGGACTGCCAGCAAGGAAAACCCCGATTCCTTCTCCGTTAAAAAAGGCACGCTAATCGTGGATGGCGGGCGCTCTCACCTGTTCTACACGGGAAATGTAAACGGTGGTAATTTCAAGAATTTCGAGCTGAAGCTCAGAGTGAAGACCATGAAGAACGCGAATGGAGGCGTTTACTTTCACACGGCCTACCAAGATGAGGGCTGGCCTTCGCAGGGTTTCGAGTGTCAGGTGAATACGAGTCAGAAGGATCCGAAAAAAACCGGTAGCTTGTATGGCATCGCCAACGTGTATGTCGCCATGGAGCCGGAAGAGCCTTTCATCATTCGCGTCGACAAGGCCGGTGCACAAGTATACCGCGAGAAAGCGCCTTCAACCGATGGCGAGTGGTTTGACTACCATATCATCGTGAAGGACGAGGACGTCACGTTGAAAGTGAATGGCGAAACGACCGTTCAATGGAAGCAGCCTCCGGGCTATGCAGGACCCAATCCAGGTTCAGCCGGTCGTGTGCTAGGTAGCGGAACGTTTGCCCTTCAGGCCCACGATCCCAATAGCGTCACTCACTACCAGGACATACAGGTCAAAGTGTTGGACTGATTTTTGTAGCGAACGAATTTTCAGAAAAGTCGCACAGCCCACGGTTGTGCGGCTTTTTTTTGGTTCAAAGTCGTAGCCTCCCTGAGAGGTAGCGGGTTGTCAGGAATGGTTGGCTACTTATCTCTAGTTTTAAGGGGAATTGAATTGTAGGGGATATCAGGGGTCTAGTCTGCTTGGATGGGCGAGGACTTTCCGAGTTGTTACGAACTGCCATTAGAAGTCCATTGATTCGAAAGCAGGCAACAAGGGGTCATTCGACCTTCGGAATTTCGACCGAGTGATCTATTGGGTTTCAGGCTGGATAACTCGCTCTGTCTCGTAGATTGGTTTTTTGATCAGGCTGAAGCACTGAGCTACTGGGAATTGGATACAAAAAAAGACCCGGCCAGATTGCCGGGTCCTTGAAATCTCTGAACGATATTTCCGACTAGAAGCGGAATGTGTTCGTCAGCCAGATCTGCCTTGGCGGAGCATAACGCGCGCGGGCAGGTGATCCGTCTTGCTGGAAGCGGAATACATCCACGTCGGTGTTGTCCCAGTTGTGGACATTCCGCATGTTGATCTGCATGCGCCAATCCACGTTGCCCATGATCTTCTTGCGGTAGCCGAAAGTCAGGTCGACTGCTAGATCGGTGTCAGTGAAGTAGCCTTCTTCTATGACTGGCTCATAGATGCGAAGATCTTCGTTGAAAACGACTGGATAGCCGCCGTTAACCTCGTCTTGCCAGCGAGCGGCGCCACCGATTTGGAATCCCTTAAGCGGACCTTGTTGGAAGGAGTAGTTGGTGATTAAGTTAAATCGCCACTCGCGTTGCTCTGAGGTTGGCTGGCCTTCGAGCCCTTTGTAATAGAAGTGCTCAACCAGGCGCTCGTAAGTTTGGCTCTCGTAGGTCGGGCCCTGAGGCGCTCCAGTTGGATTGCCCCAGTCGAGGTAGCCAAACTCCTGCATGTAGGGAAGCAGGAAACTATCAACGAGATCTGTTAAGCGGGGGCCGATATTGTCCATTACGACTTGCTGCCTCGCCGCGTTGAACGCAATGCGCCAGCTCTTGGTGGGGTTGATGATGAACTCGGCTTCCATTCCCTTGGAGGTGATGTCCGTTGTGTCGGCGATGGCGCCGGCCCACTGGATGTTCACATCGCCATCGGCGAGGAAGCGGGCGTTGAAGGATTGAACGAGCCTTTCATCGAATACAAACTGCTCAAGTGGCGCGCGAGCGGCCTTGGTTGCCTCCAATTCTGGCCATTGCGCGGCGACCGCGTCATCCAAGCTGGCAAAGCCTTCTTCCGCATCTTCACCGGCATAATACAATCCATCCTCGCCGAGTTGGATGAACTCGTCGACGATTTCCGGATCGACGAGACCATCCCCTTGAAAGAGAGGCTCGCCAGTTGCGTTGTCGATGGAATCGAATCTACGGGAATCGCGGTTGAGGCGTCCGTACCACTGGAAGATGCGCACGAAATTCCGGTTGTAGATGCCGGAAGTTGGGGCAGTGGCGTTTTGGAGCGTGGCCTCGTAGAAATTGAGGCGAGCCACCAGCTTGTTGTTCCACATATAGGCACTGACGCCCCAGTCCTTCGTGTCGCCGAATTGCGACGCGACCGGCTCGCGGTACTCGTCGACGCGCTCGAGCGAAGGCACGAAATTGTCGGACGAATTGTAGTGGAAGGTGATGTCGTCGAACATCTCGGGCAGGGGAATGATTTCCTTCGGCCAGTAGAGGACACCCCCGTAGCCGAAAATGTTCTTCTTAACCGAGTTGAACTTGCCGTCCTCCAGGAGCCAGTTTTCCGGACTCACATCGGGGATTTCGTCCAAGCCAAGCAAACGCGGTTCGGTGTTGAGCAAGTTTTCGACCTCGTCTTGGCGGTAGCCCAAGTTGATGACGAGATGGTCGTTGAACATTTTCGACTGGGAGTTCGCGGCGAGGGACCGCACGACGGTCTCCTGACGACGGACGTTCTTGGACGGTACATTGAGAGGCGTCCAGGTCCCTGGAACGAATTGCTCGTTGCCGTTTGAGCGGTCGAAAACGTCGTTCGCCAAAGCTTCAGTCGTAGCATCCGGTCCCAGGTTCCACGACAGCTTGTTGTATGTTTGTCCTGTCGTGCTTCTCAGGTCGTAGTAAGCCGGTTCGATAATGAAGTCCGAGACCTTCGTGTAGTCGGTCCACGCATCTAGCTGTTGGGGTCCGATGTAGACCATGTTAGGCGTGTTGCGGGCATTGTTGTTCGCCTGGCGGGCGTTGGCGTCCCCAATGTGGAGAGCGGGCTCTGGATCGCCAAATGAGCTTCGGAACCAGTTGACCAGCATTTCATGGTGACGGTTTTCGTCGCCTAATATGGTAAGCGTGTGTTCGCCGAGGAAGTTGGCCATCCGGTCGTTGTTCATGGTTTCGCGGAAATCGTGCTTCACGAACCCGGTAAAGCGCTTGGCCGTGCGCTGGTCGTCATTGGTGCGTTGCCCCGACTTCGTCATGATGACCGGGCGCCCGAAGTTCGGATTCGGCATGGCATTGTAGTTGCCCGACTCCGCGTAGTTTGGATCTTCCGGAAGGAGAATGGTCTCGTTAACATCGAAGGTGATGACCGAGTTTCCGCCATTGAGAGCAGTATAGCTATCGCGGTAGAGGTCCTGGAAATCGTACTCGATAGAGAATCCGCCTTTGCCTTCCCAGAAGGTTTGTTCGAGGGCGAAGGAGTAATTGAAGAAATCGCGGGAGTAGTAGTCGTTGTCCCAGCCGAGGTTATTGCGGCTAAAGTCGAAGGTCTCCAGATCGGTGAAGCCCTGATCGATCCAGCCGATGCCCATGATCTCGCCGAGATTGCCCGGGTAAAGGCCTTGCGGGGCGCCGCCGTTGTTTCCTCGATTATTTGGGTAGGTTCCGCCGGACCAGTAGTTCGGTACTTCATTGAATTTCGCAGCGGAACGTCTTTCGATGAAAGCTCCAGGAACTTGGTCGGTGTAGCTGAAAGCGGGTCTGTCGTTGCCATTGCTGCCGTCCCATACGAAGCCGTAAGCGCCGCCACCCCAACGAATGTTGCGGTAGGTGAGGGTTGGGTACTGAGCGCCTTCGGGCGCATCATTAGGAGAGTCGCGGACGATATAGCCGGCGTCCAAAAAGGCCGCCCTATCTTCGTCCGAGTAGAAGCGATTGTTATTGAACTGGCCTTGAGTGGGCCCTTCATGATGCTGAGCGGCGAGCGGCCAATCTGGGTTCCGGCGGTTCTTCACCATCATGGTGGGATTCATCCTTGCGGGAGCTCGCAGGAAGGTATCGAAGTTCACCTGAGGCAGAAGCACGTCAGGGGCGTTGCCATAGATTTCGCCTCTTTCCATGTGGCCGCGAAATATCGTATTCTCGTTGCCGAAGGGGCGGTAGGAGAACGCGGTATAAATACGGTCATCATCCTTATAGGTCGGGCGCTGGCGGTATTCGGTACGGTCCATCAGCCCAGAAACGTTGACGGCGAGTTTGTCCTCGAGTATGACGCGGTTGAGTTTGAAGTGGCCTCGATAGGAGGGGTTCCGGCCTCCGCTGCCGATGCGGAATTGGAACTCGTTGGAGTCGCGGAAGCGAGCCTGGGCCAAGTCATTGTTGATAATGCCGGCGGGCGAAGCCAGTCCGAAGAGGAAGGAGTTGGCGCCGCGATTGATGTCGATACGCTCCGTATTGTAGGTGTCGAACGGAATGTCGGTCACGAAGAAGTTACGCGTCCGGTCAGGAGCGGTCAGGCCGCGAACGCGCGTGGCTCCGTCAGGGTCGCGGCGAGCGCCGCCTACATTGGTTTCCCCGAGACCGCCTTCGCTCGCTCCCGAAATATTACCAAGAATCCCAGCTACTTCTGAACTGGTGGTGTATTGGAGAAGCTCTTCGATGCCAGTCGCTCCGAGGTCCTCCATGAATTCCTTGGTGACGACTTGTACGGCGGCTCCGGTGTCCTTTAAGGAACTGCTAAGCCGACCGCCAGCCATGGTTTGGGAGGCGTAGTAGCCGGAATCTTGTGCCGCGTCTACAGAGAAGGGAGAGAGTTCAAAGACCTCCTCTTCCTCGTCGTCCTGTGCCCAACCCGAAAAGGTGGCGCAGAGAAAACCGCATCCTATCAGGGCGGTTTGAGTTATGGTTTGATAACGTTTTTTATTCATAGGTGATCAGCCGTTTTACTGTCTGTACTTAATGCAGTCAGCTGATCACGTACGCCGCCTCATTGAAAAGATTCAATGAGACGACTACCGTACTTAGTGATCAGCCAGTTGCGGTTAATGGATTAAATTAGAAGTAGGAGGAAAATGGGAAAGTTGTGGGTCTGGAGTATTGTAGCTTTTTGGGGGTATTCAGCCCAAAACTTGGGGCTGATAAAAAATGGGAAAATTTCTCGTGTACGGTAGAGTTGTCCATCACTCTGTCAACCGTAAGATTCACCATAATCTTTTCCCTGACAAATTGTATGGAAATTCGGTCTAGGATAGCGGGTAGAGACTGTAAACCGCCTGCCAGAATTCGCGGTGAGACTCCTGTTCGAGCCGGTTCTAGGACCCCCTTTTCGCGAGATCGAGGAATCGCGGTGTAAAACCGCTCCTACGTTTTTGACTATCCACGCTAGATTCAGGTAGGGAACGACGGACCGGTGTGCCGCGTAAGCAGCTCAACAGAAGCGGCTCGCCGAGACGCCGAGCCCACCTCCGATGCTAGAGCTTTCTAAGCCACACTCGCTTGAAAGAAGCCGCCGACTAATTGAGAAATGCTCTAGGCAATGATGTCATGGACCACATTTCCATGCACATCGGTGAGACGGAAGTCTCGGCCTTCGTGACGGAAAGTAAGTTTTTCATGGTCCATGCCGAGTAGGTGGAGAATAGTCGCGTGAAGGTCGTGCATGTGAACCTTGTTCTCGATCGCGTACTGACCGAACTCGTCGGTTGCGCCATAAATGAGGCCGGGTTTGACGCCTCCCCCGGCCAGCCAAACCGTAAATCCGGTCGGGTTGTGGTCACGGCCCGTTCCATTCTTTTGGGCGTAGGGAGTCCGTCCGAACTCGCCGCCCCACCAAACAAGGGTGTCTTCGAGCAAGCCTCTTTGCTTGAGATCGGTGAGGAGTCCGGCAATCGGCTTATCGACGGCTTGAGCATGCTCCTTGTGCTCGGGCATGTTGTTATGTTGGTCCCAAGCAGGGTTGTTGGAGTTGTCACTGTAGTTGACTTGTATGAAACGAACGCCGGCTTCCGCCATGCGCCGTGCCATGAGGCATTGGCGGCCGTAGTCATCTGTAGGTGACTCGTCAATACCGTACAACTTTTTAGTTGCCTCGCTTTCCTTGGATATGTCCATGACCTCGGGCGCGTTCGCTTGCATGCGCCAAGCCAGCTCGTAAGATCCGATGACTGCCTCGAGCTCAGAATTGTGAGGGAGGCTTTTGCATTGCTCGTTGTTCATGGCTTGCAGCAGGTCGAATTGCCGCTTTTGCCTGTCAGGAGAAAGGGAGTTATTATCCAAATTCTGTATACCGATATCAGTCGCTTTCATGCCCGCGCGACCGACGGCAGTTCCCTGGTAGGATGACGGAAGAAAGGCGTTTCCGTAGTTGCGCGGACCGCCATTTCCAAATGAGGGGCTAAGGCTGACGAATCCGGGCAAGTCTTGGCTCTCGGTGCCCAAGCCGTAGTTCACCCAAGCCCCCATAGACGGGCGAATGAGATTGGTGGAGCCGGTGTGGAGGAAAAGTGTGGCGGGCCCATGGGCGACGCCCTCAGTCTGCATGGAACGAATGATGCAGTATTCATCCGTATGCTTGGCCATGTGGGGAAAAAGGTCTGAAACCCAGGCGCCGTTTTGACCCCGTTGCTTGAAGTCCCACAGGGGTTTCATCACCCGCTGGTTCGAACCCATGCCCGTCTTTGCCAGGATACGCTGATCGGTGAAGTCGAGCATACGGCCGTCCTGCTGGTAGAGAAGCGGCTTGTAGTCGTAGCTGTCCACTTGGCTGACCCCGCCCGCCATGAAGAGGAAGATGACTCGTTTGGCCTTTGGAATAATGTGGGGGGCTTTGGGAAGCAGGGGGTTGAACGAGGAATTAGCCAGGGCTTGTTGCGAAGCGATGCCTGCCGCAGCCATGTATCCGAATCCGCAGGCCAATTGGCGTAGGGCGTCGCGTCGAGAAATGGGACTAGGGCAAGCGTTCATTCTATTTCAATTAAGGTAGCGGAAATCGATTGTGCCGAAGAGGGTTTGGTAAAGGGAAGCCCAGTCTTCCACGGAGTCGCTGAATTGTCCATCTTTTAGGAAAGCGGTTACGAGGTGTCGCTCCTTGTCCGTTGGGTCGCGCCCGAGGGTCGAGCGGAAGGCAATGTTGATACGAACATGTGGGTCGCTTGTCTCTTTCAGCAGCTTCTTGGCGGCGTGGTGCGACTGTTCGATCACAAAGGGATTGTTAAGCAGGTAGAGTGCCTGTAGGGCGACGGTGCTGGTGTTTCGTTGGCCGATCGAGAAATTGGCGTTTCCGAAATCAAAGAGTTCGAAAAGCTCATGCCGGTTGACTCGAAATGCGGGTGTATAGACACTTCGTCGCTTGTCTTTGAATACGTAGTTGTATTCGATCGTCTGAGCCGCAGTGGAGTTAGCGTTGATTTCTCCGGCTCCTTCGATATTCGGGCCTAGAAGGGTTAGGTCGAGCCGTCCGTTGGTTGCGAGAATGGCATCCCTCAGCTGTTCCGCGTCCAGGCGCCGTTTGGGGTAGTGAGTCAGTAGGCGGTTGCTGGCGTCATTTTGGATGGCATCTGAGTTAGGTTCGGTCGACTGCTGCCAGGTTTGCGACAGGACAATCTCCCGGATGAGAGCTTTGACCGACCAGCCGTTCTCTTGAAATTTCGAGGCGAGGTAGGCAAGTAGTTTGGGGTGAGAGGGGCTCTCTCCCGTTGTCCCCATATTATCGACACTACGCACAATGCCTTGGCCGAAGAGCCAGGACCAGATGCGGTTGGCCATCACTCGGGCAGTAAGTGGATTTCGTGGGTCGGCTATCCACTCCGCGAGCTCTGCCCGCCCGCTGGCATGTCGAGGGATTTCTGGAGCGCCATCGTACAGGGCAACTTGCAAGAATCCGCGCGGAACGACTTCTCCCTTGCGACTTTCTATTCCGCGAATTCGAATCGCGGAATTGCTGGGCTCAGGGTCTTCCTTGACAGACATGGCAATCGGTCGAGCCTTTAGTTTGTTTGTGATCGGCTTTAGCTTGATCTCCAAGGTTTTGATTTCCCGCTTCAACGTTGCCAGATAGCCTTCTCGTTCAGGCGACTTCGATTCTGTTTCTTCCTCGAGAAGAAACCACTGTACGGCATCTGCCACTACGTAGCCGTCCGTGCCGTTGGTGGAAACGGTAATGCTACTCAGGCTTTCCTCTTCGAAGTTGAACTCTCCGAGCGAGAGAAATCGGCCGTATTCAGGGGTGGGTAGTTGTTGATTTACTTGGACCGTGGATTCGCCTTGGGCATGCTCGATGGTGACCGGTGTCCTAGTGGATCGGTTACTTAGTGGGGAATAGGCGAGGCGAACCTCGTAGCGCCCGGTGACTGGGATAGTCGTTTGGAAGGTGAGTGACTTGTCCCCCTTGTCCGAGTTTCCGTCGTGCAAATAGCCTTCTCCCAAGTAGTTTTGGGAGAACTGAGAGAATCGCCAGTCGCCTTGGACCGTAGCGGACGAGTCATCCATGACAATGCCGGGAAACTGTCTTGCCTGTTTTGGAAGTCCGGGATCTGGCGCTTTTATGTTAAGCTGTGAAAGGACGTTTAATTCCGATTTTTTTAGATCTAATTGAGGCTTGAGGGCCGCGTTCTTGGCTAAGGATTCTGCTAGGGCCTCAGCGGCTTCACCCTCCAATGGTAATGGTGTATCCACCCATCGGGCTACGTTGTCGGTATAATTGAAAAGCGTACGCGTGCTCTTGAATATGCCCGCGAGGGCATAGTAGTCGGAAGTGGGGACAGGATCGAACTTGTGGTCGTGACATCGGGCGCAGCCTAGGGTCATTCCGAGGAAGGCTTTTCCGACCGTGTCTATTTGCTCATCAATCACGTCATAGCGGAGGAGTTGCTTGTCCTGCTGCTCGTAATTTGTGGGCCCGAGGGCGAGAAATGCAGTCGCGGTCAGTTGTCTGCTTTGCTGGGCGGGGCTGTCGTAGGGGAGGAGGTCGCCGGCCAGTTGCTCCCTAATGAATTGGTCAAAGGGTGTGTTCGCATTGAAGCTCTCGATTACGTAGTCGCGATAGCGCCAGGCGTCTTTGAAAAGGAGGGTGCGGCCACCTCCGCTGGACTCCGCGAAACGGGCTACATCGAGCCAATGCCGCCCCCAGCGTTCGCCGAAATGAGGGGAATCTAAAAGTCCATCCACTAGGTGGTCAAAGGCATCGGGACGTGGGTCCGATACAAAGTCGTCAATCTGTTCAGGGGTTGGTGGAAGACCGATGAGGGAAAAATAGGCTCTGCGGACAAGGTCGGACTTGCTTGCTGGCTTACTCGGCTTGAGCCCCTGCTCTTCCTGCTTGGCGCGGATAAATCGGTCGATCTCGTTTTTGGCCCACGAGTTGTCCTGGATACTGGGCGCGTTTGGCTTTGCGATGGGTCGAAAGGACCAAAACTGCCTTCCCTCTTCGATGCTCATGCCTGCTTGCTTTGTGGCTGCGGGACCCTTTGGCTGCTCGGTCCGCGGATCTGGAGCGCCCATGGCCACCCATTCTTCCAAGTCGGCGATCGCTTTTGCGGAAAGCTTGTTCTTCGGAGGCATTTGAAAATCGGCATCCTCGTAGTGAACCGCATGGATGATGCGGCTTTCCGCCAAATCGCCGGGCACGAGAGCCGGTCCGGACTCTCCGCCCATTTCCCAACCCCCACGGTAATCGAGCCGTAATCCTCCCTTTTGCTTTTCGGGTCCGTGACACTCGATGCAGCTTTCTTCGAAAAGCGGGCGAATCCGAGATTCGAAAAACCGGTTTTCAGGACTGTTGGAATCGAGCGCGAGAGCGGGCGCTGCCATCAGAGCCAGCCCTGATAGGATCCAGGTATAGAGGTGATAAAGTTGATAAAGGGGATTATTGAATGGGGGTGGCATCGAAAACCGCTCTCGAACAAGGATTTTTATCGGCTCAATTTTGTCGAGTTTAATCCAGCGCGACTGCTTTGGGAATGGTGCGCCTTTCCGTCGCGTATTTCTCTGAATTTAGGTGGGCGACATTGCCTCGGCACGGCGAGACGATAGGAAATTTGCGTCAAACAACTGGGAATTAGGGATTAAACGTAGTTCATTCTTTAAAAATCCGCGTTGGTTCCCTTAGATCCGGCCATGTCAAAGAATTTGAGCGATCTGGGCGGACGCAAAGGAGTCGAAGAGAATCTGTTCTCCAAAATTGGTCTAGCAGGCGCAGCGGCGGAGGGATCTCCTTCGAAAGAGGATCTGGAACGCCTGGCGAACGAGTTTTTGGTGGGTAAGGCTAACGTTTACGGTACCGCGACATTCTATGATTTTCTCCGGCCCGAAAACAAAGGGAAAAAAGTCTATGTTTGCAATGGATCGGCCTGTCTTTGCGCGGGAACTCAGGATCAATTGATTGAGGATCTGAAAGGGACGTTCAAGGATGAGGAGATTGGGCATATGACCTGTTTGGGTCGCTGTCATGAGAATGCAGCGTTTCACTTCAAGGGGCGAAATTATAGCGCACTGGGGGAAGGCCAGTTGGAGGCGGCGCTCGCGGAAGGCGAGGAACTGAATGCCGACAGCTATGAAGTGCGTTCCATGGGCGAAAATGTTCTCACTGCGGAGTTTGAAGGAATGGGTGTGTATGCAGAGCTTTTGCAAGCTGCCCTGGCCAAAAAATCAGCGGACGTATTGGAAGGCGTTAAAGCAGCGGGAATTCGAGGACGTGGAGGGGCCGGTTTTCCGATGGGGGTGAAGTGGGAGTTTGCCCGAAACGCAGAAAGCGATCTGAAGTTTATCATTTGCAATGCGGACGAAGGCGATCCGGGAGCGTATTCAGATCGGTACCTTCTCGAACAAAGGCCGCATTCGGTGCTGTTTGGGATGATTATTGCCGGGTTCTGCATGAAGGCCGAGTGGGGGGTGCTCTATATTCGGACCGAGTATCCAGAGTCCTTCAACATCGTGGAAGCGGCTATTGACGATTTTCGCGATGCGGGCTTATTGGGCCGGGATATTGACGGTTCAGGTTTCAATTTCGATTTCAAGATCGTCCAGGGTCAAGGCTCGTACATATGCGGCGAAGAGACAGCCTTGATTAGCAGCATTGAAGGCCAGCGGCCAGAAGTGCGGGTAAGACCTCCATTTCCTGCCCAGAAGGGATTGTTCAACAAACCAACGATCGTTAACAATGTGGAGACGCTCGCAACAGTTCCTTACATCATCGCAAAAGGGGGTGCCTCTTATGCAGCCTTGGGAACCGAGAAGTCTAATGGCACAAAACTCGTCAGTCTAGACAGCTATTTTCGGAATCCGGGCATATACGAAGTCGAAATGGGCACGCCCCTATCGACTCTCATTGAAGATTTGGCCGGCGGATTTACCGAGCCGATCAAAGCCCTGCATATCGGAGGCCCATTAGGAGGGATCGTGCCGATAAGTAAAATGGGTGATCTGACGATCGATTTTGAATCCTTTTCCAAAAATGGTTTCCTACTCGGTCACGCGTCCATTGTATGCATTCCTGAAACGTTTTCCCTTATGACGTACTTGGAGAAGCTGATGGAATTTGCTGCGGTCGAGAGCTGCGGGAAGTGTTTTCCTTGTCGCTTGGGAACCAAACGAGCTCATGAAATGCTGGAAGCAGCGAATTTGGGTAACTATAAAATTGATACGGAATTATTTGAAGACCTGCTCCATACCTTGGAGGTAGGTTCGCTCTGCGCTCATGGTGGTGGCATTCCGCTGCCAGTGAAAAACGCGCTTCAATATTTTGGGGACGAGTTGGAGCAGTATTTTGTTAAGGAAACCAGTCATGTCTAAAATTGCTTACCTCAATAACAGGCCTTACGAGATTGAAGCCGGTGAGACCATTATTTCTTTCGCGCGACGATCGATTGGAGGAGACTCGATCCCGACGCTTTGCGATGCCCCCAATCTTGACCCTTTTGGTTCCTGTCGTGTTTGTAGCGTCGATGTAGCGTTGGAGAAGAACGGACCCAGCAAGACTTTTGCCTCTTGCCACACGCCCGTCGCGGAAGGGCAGTACATTTACACGGATTCAAAAAATATTCAACGGCTCCGCAAGAATATCATCGAGCTTGTCCTGACGGACCATCCTCTGGATTGCCTAACTTGTGAGGTGAACGGAAACTGCGAATTGCAAACGGTTGCTGCTCGGGTGGGAATTAATTCGGTCCGTTATCCGGAAGGTGAGAATCATCTCGACCGGGAAAAGGATCTGAGCCATCCGTACATGGTTTCTGACTTGAGCAAATGCATCAATTGCTACCGCTGCGTGCGGGCCTGTGACGAAGTACAGGGCCAGTTTGTATTGAGTATGGCAGGACGTGGTTTCGATAGCCGCATTATCAAGGGTCTAGATGAGAGTTTCGAAGACAGCCCTTGCGTTAGTTGTGGCGCTTGTTCGCAAGCCTGTCCTACGGCGGCCATATCGGATGTGTTTCAATCAAAGTCTATCGCCAACACCCAGAAAACTCGGACTGTATGCAACTATTGTGGAGTTGGGTGTAATTTGGAAGTGGCTACAATGGGGGGAGAAATAAAGGGGATACAGGCTCCCTACGATGCGGAGGTAAACCAGGGTCACACTTGCTTGAAAGGCCGGTATGCGTTCAAGTTTTACAATCATCCGGATCGCATCAAATCGCCAATGATCAAACGGAATGGTTCCTTTGAGGAAGTGAGCTGGGATGAGGCGTATGACTACATTGCCACGAAGTTTAATTACTACCGCGACGAGTTTGGCCCAGACTCCTTGGCCGGAATTTCGTCAGCCCGTTGCACGAATGAGGAAAACTATTTGATGCAGAAGTTCTTCCGAGTCGTTATCGGGACGAACAATATCGATGGCTGTGCTCGGGTTTGCCACTCACCTACGGCGCTCGGAATGCAGCGTACGTTTGGGACGGGAGCCGCCACGAATTCGGTTGAGGATCTCAACTATACGGACGCCATTATGGTGATCGGCGCCAATCCCACGGAAGGGCATCCGGTTACTGGAGCCAAGATGAAGCAGTTTGCCATTTCGGGGAAGACGACCATTGTCATTGATCCTCGTCGGACTGAGCTGGCTCGCTACGCGACTTATCATATCCAGGTGCGGCCTGGAACCAACGTAGCCGTCCTCAACATGATGTTGCACTACATTGTGAAGGAAGGACTGGCTGATCAGGAGTTCATTGAGAATCGTACCGAGGGCTATGAGGATTTTTGCGAAGAGCTTCTCAAACTTGATTTGGATGAGATGGAATCGATTTGCGGAGCGGATCGTGAGCTCGTGAGAAAAGCGGCCATCGCTTACGCGAGTGCGGACAAGGCCATGAGTTTCCATGGATTGGGAGTAACAGAGCATTCGCAGGGTACCTTTACGGTAATGCAGATCGCTGACCTCGCATTGATCACTGGGAATATTGGAAGGCGAGGTGTAGGTGTAAATCCATTACGGGGACAGAACAATGTTCAGGGAATGGCTGACATGGGAGCACAGCCCTATCAAGGCGCGGGCTACATGGATGTTTCCGATCCCGTAAATATTGCGAAATACGAAGCGTTTTATGGCGTGGAGATGCCGAGGGAGATTGGTTGGAAAATCCCTCAAATGTACGATGCCGCCCTTCAAGGGAAATTGAAGGCTCTTTGGGTGATCGGAGAAGATATGGTCCAGACCGATCCGAACAGCCAGCACGTAGCCAAAGCAATCGAAGCTCTCGATTTGGTTATTGTGCAGGAAATCTTTATGACCCGCACGGCGGAAATGGCGGATGTTATTCTGCCGGGTGCATCTTTCTTGGAAAAGAGTGGCACCTTTACCAATGGGGAGCGACGCGTGCAACGTGTGAACCAAGCGGTTGAACCTTTGGAAGGCACGAAGCCAGACGGGCAAATCGTTGTCGAGCTGATGAATCGCATGGGCTACGAGCAACCGGACTATGATCCTTCGACATTACTTGAAGAAATTTCGGGTATCGTCCCTTTCTTTGCAGGAATCAAATGGGACGAGCTGGGTATAAATGGTAAGCAATGGCCGGTGGCCGCTGATGGACAAGACACGCCCATCTTGCACAAGGAGTCTTTTACTCGGGGCAGGGGTCTATTCGCGTTTAACGCATTCAAGGAAACCGAAGAGGTGGTATCCAATGGAGAGGAATTCCCTTATATTTTAACGACGAATCGAAACTTGGAACACTACAATTGTGGCGCTCAAACGCGTCGCACGGCTAATGTCGAAATCGTCACGGAAGATGTGATATTCATTCACCCAGAGGATGCGGCAGAGAACGGTATCGAGGATACGGATATGGTTTGTGTCGAATCGGAACGTGGTAAGATCGATATTAAGGCCAAGGTTTCCGACGAAATTAAAAAGGGCGTACTTAGCACGACATTCCATTTTCCCGAGGTGCTCGTAAACAATCTGACCTCGAGCATTTCCGATTCCATTGCCATGTGCCCAGAGTACAAGGTGGTAAGCGTAAAGATTCGGAAAGCCCGGAAAGTAGAGACTAGGGTGTAGGGAGCAGTTTTAGGAATAGGTCTTATAGGACTTATAAGACCTATCCTCTGTATTTTCTATTTCGGTAGTCTATCCGGGCTCTGGTCATCTGCTCACGAAGGCCGCCTTTTTCTAGCTTAGCAATTTGTCTATCTAGCAGGTAGTTGGCCTGGTGGACGAGGCACAGTGCGATATTGGCTACAATTACTGCGGGTCGCGTATCTACGAAATCCCGGTAGTCTTCGTAGGACTCGTCTGACTTTCGTCCAAGGTTTCTAACGTATAGCGCTTCTTCGGAGTCTTTTTCCCAAATGGCATGGTTGCGAGTTCGCAGGAAATCCTGATAGTCGATGAGCAGTTCCTCAAGACTGGCACGTGCTACATTGGTAAGCTTGAGCTCCATTTCGGTAGAGGTTTTGGAAGCTTTGCTGCCTTCGGCGATATTCTGTTTCCCAGAGCGGGCAGCTTGGATCATTTGGTCGATGGTGCGGTCTCCTCGACGGAGAAAACGCTCGCAGAAACGATAGGTGAGATCGTAAACGATCTCCGCTTTTCTATAGGACCGCAGCTGGGTGTAGTTGCCGGTTTTAGGTAGAAAATTCGAACTCATGGTAACAGCAGGAGTTGGGATTGGGGGAATAGGTCTTATAAGTCCAATAGGACCTGATCGATCTGGAAACAATAGAAAGAGTTCCTTTCGGATGACAATGGCCAAAATGAAAACCCGGTCCTTTTTGCTTGCTTTCCTGATAAAATAATTAAAATTTCATAAAATACTGAAAATAAGAAAAGAAAACGAGGATGAGTAAGCCGTGGGTCCTTTACAACCGGGACTGTAAAGTATGCCGCCGGGCGGTTTGGGTAACAGGCTTCCTTCTGGGTCGAGGGTATGTAAATTTTGTTCCCTTACAGAAGGACTGGGTTCGCAAGCTATTTTCTCTAACGGCAGACACTCTTTTGGAGGAGATGAAATTGCTTACGGTTGATCGGAGCAAACTAGGCGGCGCGGATGCGGTATTGTATCTTGCGGGCCAGGTTTTCTGGATGAAGCCGATCGTGGCAATTATGGAGCTCCCGTTGATTCGGGATTGGGTGCACAAAACCTACCGCTGGGTCGCCAGAAAAAGATACTGTCTGGAAGGGGGCTGCGCGTTGCCAGGAATTGTGGGAGATACTGGTAGGTTTCAAAATCGAAAACAACTTGGCTGAGATTCCGTAAGGAATCACTGTAGTTAACAAAAGGGTACGAATTCGATGAAGAGAAAACTGGCAAATGAAAATCAAGATTTTTTTCGGCCGATTTTCAGAGCGAATTGGGAACGCCTGTTTCTGTTTAATTACGTAGTAAGGAAAGAGCTCGTTCAGAAGTATGTTCCGGTGGAAATCGATACGTTCAACGAGCAAGCTTACATTAGCCTAGTTGCTTTCTCCGTTACGAAAATGCGAATGGTGGGGCTGCCAAACTGCCAGCGTTTTTTTCTTAAACCTTTTTGTGAACACGAATTTCTAAACGTCAGTACCTACGTTAGTCGAGGGGGAGAACTAGGCATCTACTTTCTCGAGGAGTTTGTAAACCGTTACTGTGCGATACCACTCGCGAAGATCACCTATGGGTTGCCTTATCAGTACGCTAAGATAGAATACGAAGAGTCAAGTGAGCCCACTTTAGCAAGGGGACTCGTAGGGCAAAGGAAATGTCGAGAAATCTTCGATTTCAAGACTAGGCCGTTTGACAGTAGAGATTGCTGTAGCTGCGAAAAAGGCAGTGAAGCTGAGTTCCTGATGGAACGTTATTCTGCATTTACGGGACGGGGCGGATTGAGAAGAAGATTCGAGATACGCCATAAACCGTGGCAGTATTGTCGCGTTGAAATAGAAAACTGGACGGATGACCTGATCAGGAAACGTGTCCCCTGTCTTGTAGGCGCGCAATTAGTCAGTGCCTACTATTCTGCGGGAGCTTATGACGTAGAGATTGGTTTTCCCTGCTGGGTACCAAGCTGAGGCAATTCTCTCCTTAAAAGAAAAACAGGACTGCGATGAGAAGGACGGACAAGCAGGCGGTTATTCCGATCGGAAATACTCCCTTTCGAACATTTTCTCGGAGTTCTTCGCGGAGTTTCTCGCGTTGTTCCATCGATGTGCCCGAAATCTCCCAAATGGGGGTTAGGATCAGCGTCAGCAGATTGGCGGGTCCTTCCGTTGCGAAATGGCAGAGCTTTTTCGTGGCTCCTGCGATGAGAGTTTTATGGGCGATCTTGTTGATGCCATTTAGGCAAATATCACAGGTCGAGTAAAAGAACTGACCTCCTTTTCGGTAGAACCAGTCGGTATCCAAAACGATCGTCGGAGTACGCTTCAGCATCGGCAGGAAAAGGAAGAACACTAGAGCCGAGAACATCAGTAGCTGCATCTGGGTGACCAAGTGGCTCGTTGTGTAGGCTTGGTAATCAACCGTGTAGGGGAGAATGTCATACAAGGCTTGTGGCCTTATCCCCAAGTAGATGCATAGGAAGGAGAGTATCCCCATGGCCCAGAGCATAGTGCCGGGAGCTTCTTTGGGTCGGAGTCCGCGGTCTTGGTTGAAGAAGACGAAGTAGGGAAACTTGATGCCCGCATGGAGGAAGACGCCGGCTGATGCGAGTTCCAAGACGATCCATGGCCACAGGAGATGTTCGTGCTCCGCGGCTGCGATGATGATTGTCTTGCTTGTGAATCCACTAGTCAGCGGAACGGCGGAAATGGCGAGCGCCCCGATCGTGCCGAACAATAGGGTTAACGGCATCGTTTTGTAGAGCCCACCCAATTCGGTACAGCGGCTCTTGCCTGTGCGGTAGAGTACCGCTCCCGCGGACATCCAAAGCAGAGACTTGTATATGATGTGGCAGAACGCGTGAGCGGTGGCCCCGCTGATCGCCATGTCCGTGCCAATGCCTGCGGCGCAAACCATGAACCCGACTTGGTTGATAATCGAGTAGGCGAGGATACGACGCATGTCGTTCTCGAGGAGGGCGTAAATGATACCGAAAACGGTCATGGCGCAGCCGATCCAGATAAGGGGTTCCCATCCATGGAAGGACCTCAGTAGAACGTAGACCGCGGTTTTGGTTGTGTAGGCGCTAAGGATAACGCCCCCTGTGACGCTGGCTTCCGGATAGGCGTCCGAGAGCCAGGCGGAAACGCCTGGGGCGGCTGCATTGACAAGGAATCCTCCCAGTATCAACCAGGTGCCAAGGTTGGCGTTGGCATAGTCAAACGAATCGAAAGCGATGCTGCCTCCATTGGAAACCGTCATGACGATGCCGGCGAGAAGGAGTAGGCCGCCGAAGATGTGGACCATGACGTAGCGGAATGCAGCGCCTTTTGCCTTAGCGGTATCTCGAGCAAGAATGACGAACGTCGAACTGACGGCCATTAACTCCCAGTTGATGTAAAGCGTGATAAGGTCCCCGGCAAAAATAACCCCAAGGGCGGATCCGATGTAGATCAATGCAGCGGTATGCTGGATTGCCTTTTTAACATAAAAAGCAAAGAGGAGGGCGGCAGCGGCGTTTAGCGTAAATATATAGCCAAAGGCCTTGCTCAACTTGTCGACCCGCAGCAATTCACTGTCCCCGAAGCCGGGAAGAAAGGAGACTTGGAGGCCATTTCCGCTCGGTAGGTAGGCGATATGAATAAAAGTCAGAATGGGCAGCGCAACCAGGAAGACGTTTCGTAGCGTCCCTTTCAGAAGGACGGTAACGATTGCTCCCGCAAAAAGCAAAAATGATGGGGGGATGTTAGCTAGCGTTTCCATCGATATCGTTAGAAGGTGTGTCCTCGTCGGGCTCTCCGTAGTAGTCTTCGCTACGCTTCAGGTATATGCCGAGACCCTTGGCAATTAGGATCATGGCGGCGCAACCGACAAATCCCAGGATTGAGTAGAAGCTGAACCAGCCATCGATCTCGAAGTGCGGATGCCGGTGTATGAAAAGTTCTGCTACGACCGTTATTCCGCAGGTGATCCAAAGGACCCACCAAAGAAGTTTGCGGGAAGCAGGTTTATCGAACCAATCGAACTCTTTTTTTGGATCTGCCATCAGTCTTAGCCGTTCGCGCCCACCATTAATCCGGCGAGCTGAAGAAGGAATTGTGGTTTAATGAAAAGAATAATCGCCAGCACCGCTGTGATGCTGAGCGGCGTGATGCACTGCCAGTTCGCCTCTTCTGTGGTCTTCCAAGAGAAAGGCTGTTTGGCCAGCTCAGGGTCTTTAGGGAAGAAGGCTCGATACCCAATGGGCAACAGATAGGCCGCATTTAAAATCGTGCTTATGAGAAAAATGAGCAGCAACGCGGATTGTCCGGCATCCATTGCCCCAGTGACCAGATAGAACTTGCTGATGAGGCCACCCGTTGGGGGGAGGCCGATCACGCTCAGGGCGCCGATGGAGAAGGCAGCAAACGTTATCGGCATCTTGCGGCCCAGTCCGTCCATTTGACTGATGTACTTCTTCCCTGTGGCGACGAAGATCGCTCCGGCGCACATGAAAAGGGTGATCTTCCCTACAGCGTGCATCGCAATGTGGGTCATTGACCCTGTCACTGCTCTGTCGCTTAGCAGAGCGGCTCCGAGAATGATGTAGGAAAGCTGGCCGACGGTTGAGAAGGCGAGTCGGCGCTTGAGATTATCCTGAGTTAAGGCGATCAGAGACGATACGACAATGGTGAAGGCCGCGATCCAGGCGACGACTGTAGCAATGTCCAAATCCTGGAGGTAGTCAGTCCCGAATACTCCTGTAAAGACGCGAAGGATACAAAATACACCAACCTTAACGACCGCGACGGCATGAAGGAGGGCGCTTACCGGAGTGGGCGCGACCATTGCTCCCGGGAGCCAGGAATGAAAGGGCATGAGGCCTGATTTGGCGAAACCGAATGTGAAGAGAAGGAGGAGGATGAGCGCTTCGGAGGCCGTTATGTGGCCCGAAAGGAAGCCGCTGCTGGAAAATTCCATGCTGCTTCCGGTCTTGACGTAAACAAAGATAAGGGCGGGAAGCACAAACCCGATCGATGTACTTAGCAAATAGGTCAAGTAGGTTCTGCCACCCGTTCTCGCTTCCTTGTCCTGGTGGTGCGTGACTAGCGGATACGTAGCCAGTGACAGCATTTCATAGAAAAGGTAGAGGGTGAAAAGGTTAGCGGCGAAGGCCACTCCGATCGTAGCTGACAGAGAGATCGCGAAGAAAGTGAAGAAGCGAGTCTGGGAATGTTCCTTTAGCCCCCGCATATATCCTATCGAATAGAGCGAAGTAACGATCCAGAGCGAGGAAGCGACCAATCCGAAAAGCATTCCAAGACCGTCCACGCGAAAAGCGATGGCCAGGTTGGGAACGATTTCCCAAACGGTGAATTCAATGGTCGAGCCGGCTAAAATGGTCGGGAGCATGGACACGACCAATCCGAATTTGATGAATGCCGCTAGGAAAGTGGCTCCTTCGCGCAAATTTGGCTTTTTACCGAGGAGTACAATGGGGAGCACCGCCAAGAGGGAAACCAGACTGGCCAATACGGGTGTGAAGCTAGTTATGGAGGAAGGCATGCTAAAGAATGGTGGCTCCAATGTTAAATTGGGAGACGAAGTCGGTTATGATGGCGACGACTTCCTGATTGTAGAGTCCGATACCGATCAAGAGAGCTGCGGTGATGAGAAGGGGGAAGAGCATTGAGAATGAGGCCTCCGTCGGTCCGTCTTTGCGCTCTTCTTCATGGTGATGGCCATGTCCCTCGGCGGGTTTGGTTCCAAAATAGGCGATCTCGATAATGCGGAAAAAGAGAACGGCGTTTATTAATGAAGAAATGAGTAGTGCGGCTACGTATTCATAATGACCAGAGCTGATCCCGCCCTGAATTAAGTACCATTTGCTGAAAAATCCAGCTGTCGGGGGAATGCCAATCAGGGAAAAGGCGCCTACCAGAAACCCTACCATTGTGAGGGGCATTTTAGTGAAAAGCCCTTCCATCGCAGAGAGGTCTCGCCTTCCTGTCTTGGTGAAAATGATACCGGCGAAAAGAAACACGCAAAGCGTCATGAACGCGTCAGCAATGATGTGGTAGATTGAGCCAACGATACCCATTTCGTCGGCCAGCCAAACACCGCCAACCATGTAGCCGACTTCGGCGATGATGAGAAAGGCCAGCATTTTTTGGAGGCTGGTTTGAGCGAGTGCGGAAATCGAAGCTGCCAAGATCGCGATCACCGACATCCAGACGATGATGTTGCTCCAATCCAGTTGATCAAAAGCGAACTCGGGACTGAATACCGTCAGTATCATTCGAATCATGACATAAATCATGACCTTTGTCACGAGAGGCCCTAGAAGGGTACTGGTGGTGGAGGGGCCAAATGTGTAGGAATTTGGCAGCCAGGCATGTAGTGGAAAGAATGCCATCTTGATCCAGACCCCCACCATGATCAGAATGAAGGCGACTAAGATCGTGGGTGAGCCGAGCAAGTCGTTGGCGACAATTTGCTCCTGAATGTCATACATGTTCAGGGAACCGGTCTTTATGTAGAGGTATCCCACTCCTAGTAAGTAGAAGGAGGCCCCGATTGTCCCCATGATCAGGTATTTGTAAGCCGCTAGGGTAGCTCGTTTAGAGCCCATGCCGATTAACGCATAACTTGTTAGGGCGGATATTTCGATCAGGACGTAAAGGTTGAAGGCGTCACCGGTAAGGACGATGCCGAGCAGTCCGGTTACCGATAGCAGGTAGAGAGTGTAGAATTGGGATACTTTGTCCGAGGTCTCAGCAGGAACGGCCCTTTTTGAATAGATGGCCGTTAGCAAAGAGACCGTTGATACAGCTAGGGCCACTAGGGCATTGAGTCCGTCGACGCGTAGATTAATGCCAAATGGAGGTTCCCATCCGCCGAAAAGGTACTGGATGGTTCCCTCATCGATAACGCGCATCAAAGTGACCACACTGGCAGCGACCGAAATCGCTAGACCCGTAATGACGAGTGGAAAACATAGCCATTCACGCTTGATGCCCAGCAGCGCCAGCAGAATAGCTAGCAGGAAAGGGGCGAGAAGGATTATAGCGGGAGACTGATCAATCATTTTGCAGACTTGATTGACTCGAGAATTTCATTCTCTTCGATTGAACCAAAATCTCGATAGATCTTTTGGGTTAAAGCGAGGCCAACGCCGAGGGTTGCTACGCCAACTACAATGGCCGTTAGCATGAGAACGTGGGGAAGGGGATTGGCAAAGTCGTCTGGCTCGATGTGGAGATTTGCTACAATCTCTTCGTGGCTAGGATGATGGTCTTCGCCGTGCCCCGTATCCGCTTCATGGTGACTGTCTCCGTGCGATGGGTGAACTTGATCGTGGTAGAGGATCGGAATGGTGTCTCCTTCCTTTACTCCGATTGAAACATAAAAGAGAATGATGGCGGTCTGGAAAATGGACATGCCGATCAGTTTTTTAACTAGATTGTTCTTCGAGATCATGGCGTAGAGCCCGATCATCATGATGATTACGTAAATCCAGTAATTAAATTTGGCGCTGAGCGCTTCGAGCAGTTCCATCGGTCTAGAGGGTCTCCTTCATATCGCCGTTGGAGGCTAAGTTGGAATAAATCGAGAACATGATTGCGGTGCAGGTGAAGGCTACCCCGATTTCAACTCCCAACATGCTATGCGACCTAGCCTCTATGGGAGTCGCTGGCATGATTTTATGGAGTATTTCGTAGTCAAGGAAGTTGCTCCCCAGCAGCATACAGGCGAATCCGAATCCGGAATAGATCAGGATGCCGATACCAGCGAGATTCAGTACCCGTTTTTCGGGGACCCATCTTTGAGCGGCTTGCAAGTCTCGTGAAAGCGCGAGAAGGATGAAGCTGGCCCCAAAAATGACTCCGCCCTGAAAGCCGCCTCCGGGACTGTGATGCCCGTGAGCGACCACGTACAAGGCGAATAGTTGAATAATGGGAATCATCAGACGACAAGTCGTGTCTATGATCAGATCAGGATCTTTCTTGTAAGTTCGGGTTTCCTTTCCCTTGTCCTTAAGGTGGTCCAGTGGTTTGCGGCGAAGAATGCTCATGATCGCAATGCCTGCCACGAAAATAACGACCGTCTCGAACATCGTGTCGTAACCACGATAGTCTGCAAGGACGGCGGTCACCATATTGGGAACACTGGTTTCAGGGAAGGTTTCCGTGATGTAGTGCTGAGAAAGGCGGTAGTCATTGGCGGGTGACTCCGTGTCTCCCCAGTCAGGAAAATCACTTACGGCAGACAAGAGAAGCCAGCCCGTAAGGACGACGGCAATGAGAGCGAACGATTTCAATCTGAAGACCTCCGTGTTGTGCGTAGAACGGTAGCGATTAAAAAGACGGCGCTGACGCCGGCGCCGACTGCGGATTCGGTGAAGGCAACATCAACAGCCGCCATCCCGGCCCAAAGCAGACACATGAGAAAGCTGTAGACGCCAAAGATCATGGCGGCGCTGAGCAGATCTTTTGTCTGTAGCGAAATAATCGCGGTGATAACGAGAAAAATCAGGGTAATTAGATCGAACGCCCAAATCATCTGTCAGAGTCCTCCTTCTCTCTGTTTCGTGTCCATAGTTTCTGTCCTTCCTCGAATCCCGCTTTGATCAAGGCATGGGTGCTGGTGGGGCTGGCCCACATTATGAATATCGTGATGAATAGGATTTTACCGGCGACCAGGAGGTTCGCCAAGTTGAAGTCGGCCAATTGATAGGCCGCTAGACCCATGAGAATAAGGAAGACGGACATGGTGTCCCCTTTCCCCGCGGCGTGCATGCGCGTGTAGAAATCAGGAAACCGAATGATCCCGACGGCTCCTCCTAAAAAAAAGAGAATTCCAATACAGACGAGGACGATGCAAATGGTGGCTGGAATCATGATTCTTGCTCCTTGGGTTCGGAGTTTGAGAAGTTCTTGCTCGGATTGACGCGATCAAAATAGCGAGCGGCCGCTAAGGATCCGATAAAGTTTAGCAGGGCGTAGGTAAGAGCGAAATCCACAAACATCTCCACCCGTCCGTAGATCATGCCAATGATGACCAGTAGAGCGGTTGTTTTGGTGCCGATTACATTTACCGCGACGATTCGGTCAATTGCGGTTGGACCCACAATGATACGCCAGACGATCGGAAACATAAGGGCGAAAATGGCAATTCCAGCGAAGATGAAGAAACTTTCCATTAGTTAGTGGTCTCCCTTTCAAAAATGGCGGCGATTTTTCTCTCCATGTCGTCACCCTCGACGCCTTCAGTTGTCAGGCTGCTAATGGAGTGGATCAGCAGTTCGTCGTCTTTGATGTCGATCGTTATGGTTCCAGGAGTTAGGGTGATCGAATTTGCGAGCATCCACTTCCCGAAATCGGTCTTCAGATTCGTCTTTATCCGAACCAGTTTAGGTTCGACTTCCGGCAGCTCATTGGGACTGAGGGCCAGTCTCAGGATGTGGATATTGGAAAGCCAAATTTGGTAAAGCATCCAAATCAGGTACCAAGGAATCCGCATGATTTGCTGCAACCGATTGCCAACTCCTTGGGAACGGTTCTCAAAAAAGAAGTTGGAGGAGATCGCAGTGATGAATGCGGTGGAAAGGATGCCGAGGGCGAGATGGAACCCATCGAACTGTCCTGAGAATATAATCCAGATCCCGAAGAGGATGAGGAAAATGCAGAAACGATACATGTAGGGAGGAAAAGTGAGGAGGTGAAATTGGACTGTCGCCGATCTTCGACGCGCTAAGGAAGTGGAAAACCGTTAGAAAAGGGTTTCAGGTTTTTTTCACAAGTCTTTTTGGAAAAAATAGGGCTCCTTCAAGCGGAATCGACTTTGGGAATCTTCGCCCGATCGTGATCACGAGCGCTAGCGGAGCTGAGTAAGGATTGATCTGAGGCCTGAAATGTTCTCCACTCGCGACCCAATGGATCTTGAAAGCAGACTGATCGTGATCGCTTGCGCTAACGCGTTAGCCTTCGACCTGTTTTCCTGGGACAAATGGATGTCCAAGTGGAAAAAACGGAGGGTCCCTGAATCGACCTTGCTGGCGGTGACGCTTTTCGGGGGAGAGGTAGGTGCGATCTGCGCCATGCTCTTGGTACGGCACAAGACCCGTAAGAGCTCTTTCTTATGGAAATTCTGGCCCAGCTTCGTGTTCGGAGTCGTTCTTACTGTCCTTTTCATTAGAGCCCGATTCTGACTGTTTTCAGGGAACCTTGGGTTTAAGACCTGTCAAAAGTAGGGTTTGGAGCTCGTTATCGCACCCTTTGATTGACGGGGAATAGTAAGAATTTATAGGAAAGTATCATGAGAAATGGGATCTTACTGGCTCGTGTGGGGGCTTTCGCTCTTGTCTTGGCGCTAGCGGGGACGAGTGTCTTCGCTAAAAAGGATGTTTACCGTTTTAAGTTTGGGCTGATTTCCCCCAATTCGCAGGGATCGGCGGAGGTGTATCTGGAAACCAAGGAAATCGAGAAGCACGCGGATCCCGCCTACGCTCACGGATTTTCGATCAAGCGAAAGGATGGCGCCCAGTTTTTTCTCTATTACGTAGTCCGTTTTCCAGAGCCAATGGATAACCTGCCAGATGGGATCGAACAGTATTACACGGTGCTTGAGGGCGGAAAGGCTCTGCAATCGAAAGAGGAACTCGTATGGGAGCTCAATCGCAGCTTTGTTTTCGACAAGTCAGACCCGGTAGGGCTGTACGAGATGGAAATCTATACCGACGGCGAATTGTATCGTAAAATAGAGTACAATGTGACGCCTGTCCCCGAATTCGACTTTTAAAGTTCTCTAGCGGGTGTCTTGATCTTTCCTTCGATGGATACATGCTCGAAATCCTGTTTTCGCAGCAATTCATGCACTCGTTTTTTTGCGGCGACAATTTGATCCCGACGGCTGTCTTTGGCCATGATTAGATGCATTGAAAGAACATGGGTTTCGCCGTCGAGTGTCCAGGTGTGGGTATGATGGGAATCGACGACTCCGGGAACTCTAGAAAGGCTCGCTTCAAAAGCCGCCCGGTCAAACGAGGCGGGAGCATGCTGGAGTAGTACGGAGAGCACTTTCCTTAAATTGCCAATCACGTTCCATAAAATGAATACGGAAATGAGAAGTGAAAGCAGGGGATCGATGATAGGAACATCCCAAATCATCATGACCGCGCTGCCAATGAGAACCGCACCCCATCCTAGAGTGTCCTCGATCAAGTGCCAGCTGGCCACCTTTTCGTTGAGAGAGCGCCCGCCTCTCAAATTCCAGGCGGCCGCTCCGTTAAAGAGGATTCCCAATACAGCGAGACCTAGCATACCAAATGCTTTGACCTCTTGCGGCTCACGCAGCCGCTCAATCGAGGTCCAACAAACAAGGGAAAGCCCCACTACTAAAATGATTCCGGTGACCAATGCCCCGAGAGTAGAAAATCGACCATACCCATACGTGTATTTGAAGTCTGGACCTTTTGCGGAGAGTCGCTGTAGATACCACGCTAGCCCCAGGGCCAGACAGTCACCCGAGTCGTGTAAGGCATCCGTAATGATCGCGATACTGTTCGTCCACAGGCCGCCAAAAATTTCCAAAGTGGTGAATCCCGCATTGAGAAAGAAAGCAATCTTCAGTCCGGAAATCGAGTCTTTGTGATGGTGATGACTATGGCTCACGAAACGGTTTCATGCGATTCCCCGATAGCTCGGCAAACCCCTCCTAGGGATTCAAGACCGACTGGGGATCAAACTTGTCGCCCGGTTTCACTCCGTGGCGTTGGAACCAGCCTTGGTTGGTTTCTAGGGCGTATACGAGGTCAAAGCGTATCGACTTTCTGGAGTTTTCGTCATGAGGGTAGAGCGGGTAAACTTCCCGCAAGACGCCGTCAGCCGTAAAGAATCCAATGTCGAGGGGGAGATGGGTGTTGCGCATCCAAAAAGACATTTGCTTGGGTCGATCGAAAATGAAAAGCATACCTTGGTCCTCCGGCATCGACTTTCGAAACATGAGCCCTTTGGCTTGAGTGGCTTGATCGATGGCCAGTTCAACTGATACCTGGGCGTGTCCAAAATCGACGACGGGAAGCGCGTTTTCCGGAACGTCGCTCTTGCGGGATTCGCTATCGCAGGCGGGGGTGATCGCCAAAGCGCAGAGGAGTAGAAGCGACAACGTGTGGGATCGGACTGGAATCATAGGAGTCCTCGTTGTCGCAATTCAATCTGGCCTTGGCAATCACCAACTTGGTTTGCTCGGCAGACGGTTTGCGCCTGTCTTTGAAGCTAGGCTCGGAAGCCTAGATTGTGTTTGTTAGTATTAGTCAGGTGTGAGGGAAATGGAATATTCTGGTTTAAAGAGCGGATGCAGTACGGGCTTCGAAGTGAGCCACCGCTTCGGCGGGCACTTTGCTTTTCCAGGAAGTTTTCCCGTTGGTTAGCTCGCTCGCTCTCAGTTCAAATTCAGGAAACACATTTTCGCCAAAAACGTTAATCACTTTCAAGGAAACCACTGGATCGTCTTCTGCCATATCAAAGGTCAGCGTGCCGAAGTTCATTGAGTCCGCATAAGGTTCCTCGATCGCGATCACCGCGGTGTTGTCCTCGGTGTAGTCAGGAGTCGGGTTCTGCGCCAACGGGCTGCTCACGAGCTCATAAAAGTCATAGCCGCCTTTGCGTGACATAGGGATCGCCTTGATTTCGGCTTCGTCATCGTCCCCGGACAGAAGGACGATTCCATCGATCTCGTTTTCACGTATGTAGCTAAAGAGACCATTGCGGTCTTCTGGATAGGCGGTCCAGGTATTGTGATTTTCTGCTGCCAGGTTACTCCAGCTGCTGCCGCTGAGAAGCACTTTGAATGTCGCTTCGCTCTGGCTGAGCTGCTGTTGCAGCCATTTCATTTGAACCTCTCCGAGAATGGTCGAGTGGTCAGCTTCGTCACGATAGGAATAAGTGTCGAGGAATATGAAGTCCACTCCGCCATATTGATAGTTAAAGTAGGACCCGGGAGCTTCCTCGGTTCCGAAGGAAGGATTGGGCCAGTAGCGTTGAAAAATATCGAGTGATTCCGCGAGCGCGTCCTGTGGCAAAGTGACGGGAGCATCCCAGGTGGAGAGCTGCGTAATCTAACGCAACAGGGGTTGCAGAAAGGGAACGCTTCGTTGACGTCGGTATTCTTCCGCTTGGAATTCTGGGGAAAGTTCGGAAAAGGCTTCATTGCCTCCCAGCCAGAAAAAAGCATGAGGACGCGCATTCTGCACCTGGAGCCAGATTGCCTGCAGTCCATCTTTGTCCGACCGGGCGCCAGATCCGAATCCGATCGAGAATTTCGTGCGCATCTCCTTGGACGGAGCGGTGAGCAGCGGGTAGCCATCGTAGTCGACGGGCTCGCCGTCCACGAGAACCTGGTAGTAGTAGAAAGAGTTCGGTCTGAGGCCTTCGATTGTAGCGGTCACGCAATAGTCGTTTTCCTTCGTTGCGATTATTGGAGACGTGAGTTGGGCATTGAAAAAGCTTGGTTGGTCACTGTAGCGAATGTTAAAGACGCTAGGGCCCGCGACTCGCGCCCAGATGGTGACGCTGTCAGATTCGATGCTCCCCACCATGGGACCCTGCATTAGACGTCCTTGAGAGATGAGGAGGGGGGCAACAATGAGAATTACAAGGGCGGAGATTAAGGGTCTAAGATTGTGCGGCATCGGATTCTTTTTGTTTCAAGCGAATTGTTAAATCCGCGTTAATATAAAAATATTGTTAATCACAACGCCTCAAAAGGAAAGCCTGATTCTTCTCGAATCGCTTCCAAAATCATATGGGGGATTGTCTTAGAGAGTGTTCAATCTTTCGAGCGATTGGTCTACGTTTGTGTTTTTCTAGCAAGCGGTGAGCAAAGGGAAATACTGTTGATTGATCTTTGTTCAGGATCGGGCAACGTTGTCCCGATGAATTCATATTCTGACAAAGCGTTGGTAAACCGAGTGGCTTCGCGATTACCCGAGGGGGAGCGATTCTTAAAAGCCATCGAGAGCATTGACCGACATAATGAAAGGGATCCGAAGCGCGTGTCCAACGATGGCGTTGATATGGGCTATGAATTCCATTTCAGCTGTCTGCTATTCGTCAAAGTGCTCTCTTTGCGCGAGGATGCTTCAGAAGCGCTGTTGATCGCAGCTCGAAGTCAGCACATATGCCGGTGGGAAAGCCCGCGGTCAGACTATCCTGAAGGGCGCGCGGGATATTTGAAGTGGCGAGCGGATTTGAAGCGCTTTCATGCCGATAAGACCGAGTCGATTTTGGCAGAGCTTGGTTACCCCCCTGAGTTTATCGAGACCGTGCGAGCGATCAACCTGAAGAAGGACCTGAAGTCCAATCCCGATTCTCAAACTATGGAAGATGCCTTGTGTCTCGTCTTTCTAGAGAGCCAGTTCCCTGATTTTCGAGTAAAGACAAGCGAAGAGAAAATGGTCAGCATCATCCGAAAGACTTGGGCTAAAATGAGTGCGGAGGGGCAGAAGGCAGCCTTGAATCTGAACCTAAGAGACGAAGAAGCGAGACTCGTTGGACTAGCGTTGAAGGGTTGATCAACGCTAAGCCCTCACGACGGAGGAGATGGAGTCTCCGGAGTTGTGACCACGTCTTGTTCTCATTCATTCCAATTCCTAGCCAACTCATGAAAATCTTTTCCATCTTTTGACGATGGCGGCGCTAGCCGACATTGTCACCATCGGCTGGTTGGACCAATGTTTTCTTTCAGTTCTTTTTTGAAAGATTCCCAAGTTTTACCCTCGTCAGGATTGTCGAGAAACTCAGCATAGCGCTGATCAAGCTTCTTTTCTTGCGCGGTTGTGAGGGGGATATCCGATGGGTCCTGGGTGATGTCATCCCACAAGTCATTGATGAGGAGTATCTTTTCTGACTTCGTTAACTTTTTCAGATCTTCTGTGAGCATGGAATTGAGGGTAGGAATTTCCGTTATCTGCGCAAATCGTTTTTTCTCGGTTAACGTCAAAGCTGGGGTGCGAGCGTAGCTCGTTGCCTAAAAGGAGTGACTTGATATGCGAAGCAATTCTTCATGCAAGAAAAGAGCCGCTTCGAATCGCTGAATCCTTCTATCCGTCTTGGAAATCAAATCTGTGTAGTTGGTCGTCAAAATCTTCGTATTCTATTCTTTAGCACATGTCGATAATTCTAAATCTGCATACGTCAAATCCACACGATGGCGGCTTCGGTTGAGGTTCCAAGTCTGTTGAGGTTGATTTTCATGGGGTCGTTGTAAAATAGGCGAGCGTTTGCCGACATTGTGTGCGATGCCTTGTTCGCACTAGTTTATCTCTATTTCTCCTCCGTTGTCTTCAATCGATTCTTTTGCTATCTCTTCAACGGCATCCTCGATTTCTTTCATTCCTTTGTTTCCTGTAATTATTTTGTGGATGCGGAAACGATACGGTGGTCCATTTCGATTAATGCCTCCTGTCACCCATGAATCGTTCAGTGCGTTAAGATTCCTTCCGTGCCAGCTTGGGGCTTCAGATTGAGATAGAACCGAATCATAGAATTCGTCGACGTTGGAAATTTGGTTCCAGTCGATGACCACAAGAGTTGGCTCTTCTTCTTTCATCTATTTTCTGCGAGCGTCGAGGCCACACGGCGAGCGCTTGCGCTCGTTGTGTGAGCCGATTGGTTATGCTCTTAGTTTTGTTTGAAGTTTAAATTGGGGAAAGGTCTGGGGAAAACTCTCAACCAACAATTCGTAGAAGGTGTTGAAGCTATCTACATCGTGGTTGCATCCATGATTCACTTCTTCCTGAAGGAGGTCGAGAAACCCTTCGGCATGTTTGGCATCCTTAAGGACAGCATCCATAGCGAGTACTTGCTTAAATGGATTAAGGTTTAGGGAAAGTCCATCTCGTGTAACGAGCGAGTGTCTCATGCGCGACATGTCGTGAAAGTGGTCGAAGTATGAAAGTGCGCACTCGTCTATGAATCCGTGAATCTCAGCTTCTATCTCAGATAAATCAGTTTTCTGCGGTAGTCCGCTCCACCACGTATTTCCTTCGAATCCTAGTTGCTGGAAACTGGTTTGATTCACTGAATACTGAAAGACCGTTCTGTCATAAGGAGTTACTTTTCTTTTCTCGAGATCTGCTACTAGCTTTTCAGTCTCGCTATGTGCCACCCCAGTGTAGAATGCCAAAGTGTAGCCCGTGCCGCTACGAGTGGTCACGCTTATGATTACGTCGTCCGAAAAGTCGGTCCCTTTCCTGCGTAGCTGAGTCCTTGAGCGAGTATATCGAAACTTCGATAAATCTGGAAGAAGCAGGTCCGCTACTCGGTGGGCGATTTCATCAGTGTTAGCCATCTTCTTTTCTGTGCATAACGTCAAAGTGATACGACGAGGATCAGCGCGGAGCGCTGACCGCAGTTGTATCCACTGCCTGGTTAGAATAATTCATTTTCAATGTATTGATGGAACCCTGAGTAATAGTGCCATCTTACTGATTTCTTAACTCGTCCGGAAAACAGTTCATGATACCTTGGGAGTGCGTCACTAGCAGGATCAGCGATGTAGATGTCTGTGGCATTCATGTTTCGAAACTGAGTGAAAACCGATTGAGCGAGTACATCCGTCTTTGGGCACGAGTAGCCTACGATGACGATTTTCTTTGCTTCGTGAAGATACTCTAGAGCTGTAGTCCATAGCATCCGAAAAATGCTGGCACGAGTTATCGGCTTATTTGGCACGGGAGGAATGATCAAGAGAGACTCATCGTCATCGGGGGTTGGGCATGGACCATCAACCGACCATATCGGGATCCTCTCAGAATCGTCTACTGTTCCACTAACTATCTGATTGAAGTACTGACGTTCGCAGCGCCAGTTCACTGAACCATGGAGCTTGAGCAATAATGGATGTAGAAACTTTTCGTCTGACTTTCGTCTAATCCCGTCTTCCTTTTGTGACCCCAATCGATCAAAATAGATTTTTCTTTTTGATATGCCTCTCTCAAGAAGTGGTCTGTCTAAAATCAGGTCGTAATTGAAGGTGACTACTCGGTTTTTGTAAGACTCTGGCTTTTTACCTGTAGGGAATATATTGGATACAAACTTTTTGGTGTCCCCTGAAGAATTGGAGCGAGACTTTATCAAGTGATCAGCCACAAGGTGACTAAGATGGTTTAGGTAATCTTCGTTGGAACGCTTTTTTCTCGATTTCTCGGGGTAGAGTGCAGATAGCATGTCGTAATCCGCTACTCTCTTGATTATCGCTTCTTCAAGTCCCCGACGGGTAAAATCGTCTGTTCCGAGCCATCCAGATCTCAGCTCCTCAAGTGATTTTTTCTGCCATCCTTGCTTGAATGAGAAGTGGTATAGCCTAGCTAGAAAATCCTTATCGATAGGAGTTGTGTTCCGGGCGTGTGGGTTCTCTTTTCGTGTTTGTACGTCAGTAAGCGCCTTGCTCGCCCCGGCTCCAATGATGTAAAGCGTGTCTATAGGTTGCCTGTTGACGGATCTTTTCATTCAATTGCTAACAGTATTATTGAGCGACAGATATGTCGGTATAACTGACTTTGGTTATCCGTCTGGAATCCAACCTCAACCCGTTGATTGTATGAAGAGCGAATCGAACTGCCCGGAATGGCTTAGCCGTGCCCGGGCTCTTTGGCCGTCTGGCGGAGCGCCGGGGGGCCTTGACAGGAATTGGAGCCCGAAGTGGATCAAGCGTTTTCTCGTCTATTTGGAGAAGCGTAATAGGGGCGTTCTACCGCAGGAGCTGCCAGGGTACGGGGTCGTGGATTCGTTCGAGCGGTTCCTGCGGCAGAGCTGGAAGCTGGAGGATTGGCAGGTCGAGCAGGCGCGGCGTGCGGTGGATTGGCTGATAGATGCGACGGGCTCGCACCGGGCGGAGCCTGCGGCGGGCGAGATGCCTGTGAGGGAGCGTGTGGAGCTGGAGTCGATGGAGCTGGCCGCGTGGGGAGACTTGGAGGAGTACTTCGTGGAGGAAGGGGGAATGGAGTCCGGTGTGCGAATCGTCGCTCGGCGGAAGGGGCGGGCTTTGAAGACGGAGAAGAGCTATGTGGTTTGGGTGGGGCGTCTCCGCAGGTGGTGGGGCGGGCAGAGCGCCGGGTCGGTGGCTCTGGCGAGTCGGGAACAGGCGGGGGAGGAACTGGAACGGGCGATCTCTGGCTTTCTGGACTATATTGCGGTGGTGGAGGGAGTCGCCGTCGCGACGCAAAGGCAGGCGCTCAACGCCCTGATTTTCGCGTTCAGGGCGTGCTTGGGCATGGAGCCGGGATTGCTGCCGGAGTACAGGGGGGCGACGCGTGGCCGGGCGCTGCCGGTGGTGCTGTCGAAAGGGGAGATGGGGCGGTTCCTGGATTGCGTGGAGCCGAAGGTCAGCATCTTGGTGAAGCTGCTGTACGGGGGTGGGCTGCGCTTGTCCGAAGCGTTGAGGCTGCGGGTGAAGGATCTGGACTTCGCCCATGGTTGCGTGATGGTGCGCGACGGGAAGGGCGGCAAGGATCGCCGGACGACTTTGCCGGCGGGCTTGGTCGAGCCTTTGAGGGAGCATTTAAGACGGGTGCAGATCTTGTTTAATCAGGACAGGGCGGAGGGGCTCGATGGCGTTTTCATGCCGAACCAGCTGGACAAGAAGTATCCGAAAGCTTCGAAGGAATGGATTTGGCAGTACGTGTTTCCGGCTGAAAAACTTTCGAAGGATCCGCGTAGCGACGCGTTTCGCCGGCATCATTGGGGGGAGCGGGTCGTACAAAGGGCGGTGAAGGAAGCGGCGGCAGCGGCGGGCATCCACAAGCGGGTGACGCCTCATGTAATGAGGCATAGCTACGCGACCCATCTTCTGGAAAACGGATACGACATCCGCACGGTGCAAGAGTTGCTGGGGCATGCTTCGGTGGAGACGACGATGATCTATCTGCATGTGATGAACCGTCCGGGGATGCATGTGAAGAATCCATTGGACGAGTAACGCGGGACGAAGTTAGCCCATGGATAGGTTGGGCGAGACTGGTGACAGGGTGGCTTGGTGGCGGGGTGAAGGGAGTGAAGATTAGAACTCATTGGGATCTTGAGGTATATGGAAAGGCGTTTGGAGCGGCGATGAGGGTTTTCGAATGCTCATCTGGGAATCCTTTCCAACAATCTTTGTGCTTCTTCGTGCCTCTTGGTGGCCTTCGCAAAGCACTGGTTAAGCGAGTGTACGCGATCAACGATCGCGTCTACAGGGGGGTGGAGGGATCGTCGGCCCTACCGTCACCTCTTCAGGCTGTCACCTTGTCAATTTATTGAAAGGGGCTCCTGCAGTCTACGACTCGTTTTTGTCGTCGAGATAGATCTCGCCGAGTTTCAAGAGCACGTTTTCCAGTTGCTGGTAGTACTCCTTTTCATCCATGGCGGACTTCTTGGCTCGGAGCGTCTCGAGTTCCGCTTCCAAGCGGTCCCGGGCGAAGCGCTGATCCGGGGTAAGGAGGCGTTCTTGCTCGGAAGCGATGAAGGCGATTTGGCGCGAGCGAAATCCGTCGGGTGTCGTGTCGCCTTCCGGTTGTTTGATCAGCCGTTCTCCACGGAACCAGTCAGCCGGAGTGCCGACTGAATCTCCATTGTCGTCAATGAGCGCGTGCTCGGAGGCGAGTCGCCCTTCGTCTTCATAAAACTGTTCCACTGATTGGGCAGCGGACACGAAGGCTTCGAGCAGGGAAACCTGTCCATCTTGATTGGCATCTCCTTCCCGGGAAGATATGACGCGGGCAAAGCTTTCTCCGAAACGGGCGTAGTTAAGCTCAGTGCCGCTTCGTGTAGCGGTCATGAGGATACGGTTGGGTTTAGAAAGGCGATTGATGAATGGGGCGGATGCCGAACCCCCATGGACGAAAATCAGAGTGCGTTCGAGAGGATCTAGCCACTCGCCCAACGAAGCAGCGCTCAGATCAGGACCCCGTAGATTGAGCAACGTGCTTTTCTGGGTATGTGTTCCATGGCCGATGTAGACGATCCAGGCGGGTATGGTGGTATCGTTCTTTAAATTCGTTACCCATTCCTCTATCAGCGCTCGATCTTCTTTATCGGACTCTTCTAAGCCCACAATCGTAATGCTGGCATTTGTCGACGCGGCCGCCTTTTCCCAGGCGCTTGCTGCCGACTGAAAACCATTGGCGAAACGTTCTTCTCCGGGGGCCCCCACGATGAGAAGGAGCTCATGCTCGACTTCTTTCGTTTCAGCCCAGGATATGCTCGAGAAGATAAGGGTAGAGACTATGAGAAATGTCTTCATGCCAGTCCCTTCTTTCGACGCAATCCCCACTCGGCTAGGAAACAGCAAAGGGAAGCAGCGAATAGCCAGCCGTTGTGCCATAGTGGATACGACCATACTTCTGTAATGGGCGTTTGTTGCTTGGATAGTTTGTCCCCAATAGACGTAAGGGCACTCCAATCGAGTACTTCACCCCCTGTCTGGGTCGCAATACGCTGGAGCAACTCCCGGTCGGGTGAAAGGGCGCGATACTCATTCGCCAGAGGCTCGCTAACCCAACCCGTTTCGGCCATGCCAATCACTTTGCCTTCCGGTCCTAGAACCTCAACGCTCGCAATGTAGGCCCCTTCGTCTTGTGAGGCGAAGGTAGTCGTAAACCGTCCGGGAGAGTCGGCAATCGGTTCCGCGAAAAGATCGACCTCGGTAAAGCCCTTGTAGGTGGCGAGCTCCTCTTCTGTCAAATCCACGCGTTGGATGGTGACTCGGGCCTGTCCGATCTCGAGTGGTTTGTAGTCATCGTTTCGAGCTTCAACATTGAGAACGATGCCCTCCGGGGATTCTTTGGCCTCTATCTCGACGATCTCGGGAACGTCTGTGACAAGCCAACGGGCAATTTGCCGCCAAAGTCGGGCTAGGTCTTCCTGCTCGCTTTCACCTCGCATTCCCCATCGCCACATGTCGCCGATGGCGACGCAGGCGACCTTTCCTGCTCCGAAGTTGTGGGCGACAAGGCTTGGATATCGGTCTCCCAACATATTTTCGACTTCTGCGAGAACGCGGGCTCCTGGCTTGATCTTAGGAATTGTATTGAGCACGCGAAAGGGGGGCATGGTGTTGAGTCGCGCTCGCTCATCCGTTTCCAATGGGCGGACTCTTGTCCACGGTTCGACCCAGCCTTCGCGAGTGAGCTTCCAGGATAGGTTCTCGCTAGAGGCGCGTTTGAATGTCTGGTCGAGGTAAATGGGAAGGGTTCCTGCAATCGGCGTTTCTTCATAGCCCCCGTGGTCCAGAGCGTCCGCTCCGCCGAGGGCTAGGAGCCCGCCCCCTCTTTCGGATACAAAGCGTCGGATCAACGTCTGTTGATTGAAGCTGAAAAATTCGGCTTCGAGATCGTCAATGATGAGGGCGTCATACTCGAATAATCCTTCGGCCGTTTTCGGAAATCCGTCACTGAGTTCATTCTCGTCGCGTGTATTGACCCGTATGAGAACTGGCTGGTCATAATCTTCGGTTTCCTCTTCATCGCGTCCGAATCCGCGGTAGAGGGGGTTGCTGGATTCTCCAGAGCGGCCCTTGAATTCGAACTTTGGCTCGCGGCGGGCGACTCGAATCAACCCGGTCATCTGCAGCTGCGGATCGTTGTAGAGCGCTCGGTTGAGAAACTTGTATTCCCAGTTAGGACGCCCGGTGACATAGAGAATTCGAAAGGCCTTCTGCCCTCCGTCTACCATGGCGATACGTTCGTTGTTGGCCTCAGTGGCCTCTTCTCCCGAATTCAAGTTACTCGTCGATAGCCGGTAAAACTGAATGCCAGTGCGAATCGGGCGCCAGTCAAAAACGAGGGTGTGATTCGATCCGCTGGCTTGGGTCCGGAACGACTGGGGTTGAGGCAGATCGGACTCGTCGCTAACTGCGGGAAGCGCATCTCGGATTTCCAGTGGATCAATGCTCACGGAAACATTCTGGGCGGGTAGGGAAGCAGAGGATACAATCGCTTTAAGCGAGATAGGGGCGTCGTCAAAAGCCGTTTGTCTTAGCTCGACTCTTTCGATGCTCAGGTCAGGCAAAGGGGCCGATTCCCCTACCACTACGGGATAGATTGGGGGAAGGGTGCTCAGGTTGATACTGTCGAGCGCTGCGGAGTCGGTAGCGATTCCATCGGTGAACAGCAAAATCCCCGCCAGGGGTAGGCCCTCGAATCGCTCTTTCAATTGTTGTAGGGAGTAGGCCAGATTGCTTCGATCTCCCTGGAAGTCTAGACTGGCAAAATCGGTCACCCGCCTGAGCTCCCGATCGAAGCGGTAGGAGCGCGCTTGAAAGTTTTCACTTAGCTCGCTCAGCCAAGAGGCATCCGTTCCGGCCAGTCTTCCTTTTAAAATCTCGCCCCGGCTTTCTTCTTGCCCGATGTCGCTTAGCTGCATGCCTTGGCTGTTATCCGCAACCACCGCGACGATGTTGGCTCCTTTAGCGGGACGCTCTCCGGTCCAATGCGGGTCTAGTAGGCAAAGGAGCAGAAGTACGATTCCTAACGCCCGTAGTGAAAAGCCAAGGACGTATCCTTTGATGAGCCGGCCCTCGCTTTTCCATGCGAAATAGGAAGAGCCTAGCAGAGCGATGCCGACCAGAAGAGACACCCACCACCAACTATCTCCGTTTAAGGTGATCGCTCCAATCATAGCGTTGAACATGCGATTTCGTAAGGGTAGGGAGGACCGGCCCGGTCCTCCGGTTGGTTGGCCGTTTGCGGAGGACCGGGCCGGTCCTCCCTACCTTCATCGACAGACCACGGGGTCGTGAGCTTATTTCTCGCCGAGAGATTCATAGTATTTTCTGACCGATTCTTGATAGGCGCGCGGCACGGGATCGCGATCGATAGGCTGGAGGGCATTTGGATCTTCGTAGCGGGCGAGCTCCTGGCTTACCCAAGTACGAGCGTCGTTGAGGGGAGCAATGATGCCATCATTGACGACGCCCCACTTTGGCTCCGACCCGTGCCGTCGAAACTCCGCCCGGATACGTTCCGCTTCTTCGCGAGCTTGAGAAAGTCGCTGGCGAATATCCGGCTGATCCACGAGTTCCTCGACCGTACGGAGCCGCTCGGCCCAGTCGTTGAAGCCTCTGCCAGTAAGAGGAGACTCGTTTCCAGGATTACTTGAAAACTCGCGAAGAAAATCGTCGAGGGCAGAAGCGATGTCACTACCGCCACCGCCGCCACCACGGCCACCAGTGGGAGATCCGCCTCCTTGGGAGCCGGGTTGTTGGCCTTGTCCCGGTTGGTTGCTACCTGGAGTCTGTCCGGGTTGTTGCCCTTGGCCACTGCTGGGTTGCTGGGCGACTGATTGTCCAGACTGTCCCGGTTGCTGGCCCTGCTGCCCCGGCTGCTGACCCTGTCCGCCCGCTTCGCCTCCAGGAGATTGCCCGGGCTGCTGCCCTTGGCCTTCGGTCGGCTGCTGGGCGAGAGACTGCCCGGGTTGTTCACCCGGTTGACCAGATCCGGGTTGTTGACCCAGTTGATCGGAGGGTTGTTGGCCCGGCTGATCGTTTTCCGATCTGCCTTGTGGAGAGGAGCCAGGCTCACTGGCGTCGGCTAGCGATTGTCCCGGGTTTTCTTCATTTGAATCCAGACTTTGGAGACCGGATCCTCTTTGACCTTCTTCTTGACCCGGTCGAGTTCCTTCTGGTTCGCCATTATCGGCTTGAAGATCGCGAGAAAGCGAATCGAGTTCCTCTTGGGCGAATCTGAGGGAAGTCGCTTCATCCCCAAGGACACTGCTCGCGGCCCGTTCGACGTTCTGCTGCAGTTCGTCGAAGCTGCGCTGCAACTCCGGTTGCATGCTCTGGGTTTGCTCGACGAATCCTTGGCGCAACATTTCGGAACTCGTCTGCAGTTGATCGTCGATTTCACTTTGACTTTGCTCGCGGAGGAGGTCGTAGAGCTCTCGATGGAGCTTTTGTTCGCTGAACTCAGATGCCTCAGTGACCTCTCTTAAATCTCTCATCAGCGAATCGAGACTTTCTTGCTGTTGAGCGATACGTTCTGCGATTTCCTCGCGGTCTTCTGAATTGTCTAAGCGAGGCCCACCTTCTTGGTCCAGGTTCTCAAGCGCCTCGCTGATATCGCGTTGGTTTTCTGCCAAATCTCTAGCTGTCTTTCTCGCTTCGCGAAGTTGCTCGGTGAATTGGCTGGAAGTTTCATTTCGGAAATCTTCTTTGAGATCCTCCAAATTTTCCTGGGCGCGTGTGCCGGTAGCAAGTGCTTGAGAAATCTCCTCGTTGCGTAGTGATTCGCCGATCTCGCGCATCTCTTCACGAGCTTGATCGAGTTGCTGGCGCGCCTCGCGGTTGTTCTCGTTTGACTGAAGTCGGTCCATCCGTTGTCGCGTCTCGTCGACATCGGCCAGCATTTGCTGCTGTTCCTCCTCCAGACGCTTTAGTTCGCGGCGAATCCTTTCGCGCTCCTCTTCATCTTTTGCCTGAGCGATCGCGGTTTGGAGTTCTTGCAGACGCTTATTGATATCCTCCTGGCGACGGGCTAATTGACTGAGTTTGCTCAGTACTTGTAGTTGCTCCTTTTGTTCGGGAGAAGTCAGGCTCTGGGCTTGGCTGGCGGTCTCATACCGATTCTCCTCTTGGCGAAAATCGAGTTGGTCGAGTTGTCGCTGGTTGCGTGACTGGCCTCCTCCGCCACCCCCCGCTTGGCGAGATCGCGATACGTTAAACTCCTTGGGCTGCATCCGAAGCAGAGCTTGAGTGGCTCCCTGCGCGTTTGAAGCCGCCTTGTCCAATGGGTCCTCAACTCCGTCGATGATAACGGTGTCCAATGAGATGAGCACGTTTTCCATAAGGGAGGTTGCTAACTCGGCAGCGGTTTTCGCCTTTTCTTCTTCAAGTCGCTCCTTCAAAGCCTCGAGCTCTTGCAATACTTCTGTCTGGGACTCGTTGATGACCTCCGCGTCCTCGATAAACGATTCGTCGGAGAGTCCGCGCTGCTTCAATTTCCAGAGGGCGATGGTTATCTGACGTTGGGTATCAATTAGCTCCTCACCTTGATTCCCTTGTTGCGGTTGTCCTTGACCGCCTCCGCTTTCATTCTCGCGAAAGATCTCGTCCAAAGACCTGACCTCGGCGAAATAAAGATCGCTGGTGGAACGGCGTGATTCCCCGTCCGGGCCATAATCGTCGGCCCATGCCCACCAGGTGAGAAGGTCATCTGTTTCTACGGACTGCTCTTCCAGAGAGAGAATCGTCTCGAAGTCCGAGTCCAGATCGAGCGTGTTCGTGTCAGCCGAAGAAAGGTAAACGGGTGGCTCCGTTCCAATACTAAAGGCAAGTCCATAGTCGAGCAGCCCAAAATCGTCTCTCGCTTCTGCCTCCAGGGCGATCTCCTCGATGGGGGAGACCCGCTGGTCGCCCCGAGGAAAGGCGATTGCCAGTTCAGGCCTTTTGTTGGGGAGAGCCTCAATTCGTATATCGGGAGGAAAAGGGTTTTTCCGTCCCTTTGCGTCACTGAGCTCCAGAGCCATTCGAAGCGATTCCTCTACGACGAGTGAAGTTTCGAAGCGTGTACGTTCTGGATTGGCGGCTTCAAGAAGGAATTCCTGCCCATCGCGACGGACTAATTTCGCTTCTTCAATCGGCTTGTTCGTTGTAAACGAGTACGTGAGATGGGTTCCTTCGACCGCGCTGATGCGGCGCGTGTCTTCGACGAGCCGATCGGGTATTTGGGTATAGTCTGGGAAATCCAGATTCGCATCTGCCTGTACCAAAGCGGGAAGCTCAAAGATTTCTATTTCGTAGGCCTCTGATTCTCTCCCATCGAACTCGACATGGTAGCGGAGATCGGAGTCCACTTTACGTAGGGAGTGGACAAATACAGGATCCGAAAGACTTTGCCCCATGATGCTTCGGGTAGAGCTTCCGTCAGGAAACAAGGTGACGAGCTCCACATCCTTAGGAAGGGAATCGCCTTCGAATCGGGCCGTGATGACCACGGTCGAACCTCGTTCCGCTTCAGTGTCGCCTGGGCTGACTGTGAGGGAAGCGGTAGATGAAATGATTCTCAGACGCTCGGTTTGCGTAGGCTCTACGAAGAAGGCCACGACAAGCAGAGCCCAGAGGGGTAAAGTAGCGGCCAGATTTCTGAATAGGGTCTTTTTATAGTCCTCTGTACCTACTTGCTGCCACGAATTGATGGTGTTGTGATCAAGAATTTCATCGATCAGTTTTCCCTGCAGAAAGTTTAGGGGTCCGCGGCGATAGTCGCCTTGTTCCATAGCCGTGGACAAGGCTTGTTTTAGAGAAGGGTTTGCGGATTCGATCGCTTGGGCGGCCGCAATGTAGTCCAAGGGTGTGCGATTTGAATCTCTGCGATTCAAGAAGAGCGTGCCCACGATGATCGTCAAAGTCCCCACAATCAAAAGCGTGGAAAGCGCCGGGATGACGTAGGCGCTGGCGAGTAAAGCGAGGGCAATCGTGGATGCAATGAGCCATCGGCGGGATTGCTGTCGCATCAAGCGGGTCGATCGAATCCGTTTGGCGACTTCGTGGGTTTCTCCTTTTAGCCTTGGGTCGGCGTGTGAGCCAATCGCTTCTAAAAGCGTTGTTTGCTTAGGCTTCATGCGGCAACGGTGTCCTCTCTATTTTGAAGTTTTCGGGCAATTAGGCTCTCGGTTGCGAGAAGGATGGCGACCAAGATGATAACCCACCGCCATATCTGTTGCTGGCTTTCCAGTTCGACAGCGTTTTGAGTTCGGAGTTCGGCTTCGGTAGGGATACTAGATTCTTCTATTGAGGAAGATCCTTCCAAGGGCGCTCCTAGTCGTTCCCAATCCTCGAATGCGTGGGTTTCCCATTCACTCTCTTCCGAAGAAATCTGCAAGGCCACCCAGCGGTCGGATCTCCCATCGCGTAGCCGATAGAGGCCCGGTAGAGCTGGGGTTTCGCTGGAGGAAAGATCCGAGTCTAGGAGCTGCCAACGCGCAGTAGGGGAACTGAATTGTGAACGGACGGCATCGATGCTCACGACGCTGGGCTGGTCCGGTCCACCGGCGGCCCTCTCAAAAAGCCTCTGAAGCCACGGCACAAATTTCGTGGAAAGGACCCATTGGCTGTACTTAGGTGCCCAGTTACCCACCCAAATGGTAAGTGTGCCGGTTCCAATGGGCGCTTCCAGTATCGCTGGCGATTCGTCGTCATATTGGGCGATTGCGATGGCGCTCGAGTCTTCCGGAAGGCGAACGGTATGAGTATGCCAGAATCGAATACGGGAAAAATCGCTGAAACGTGGATCGGCGAAAAGGCTAAATGAAGGGTGCTGGAAATCGATTGTTCCCAATCGAGAGTCAGTCTGATTCTCCGTCCCAGCTCTCCATCCCTTTTCCCCTAGCAGGGATGCGGCGACTTCAATGCGATCCGGATGGTCGAGGAGAAGCAGGCCGTGTGAACCCTCGGAAATTCTAGATCGAACTGCGGCCACTGAATTCTGATGCAGAACGGAATCTATTAGAATAAACGGGGCCGCGCGATTTTCTTCGGCATCGACCATGTCAGGGGTCCCAAAATTAACAATGGGGTCCTCCCATCCCAATGTGGCGCGCTTAAGGTAAAAGGCGGCTTGGTTCGGGTTGTCCGCGTTCTCAATCTCGCCGAAGTAGTGCAAGGCCATGGGCCTAGGCCTTTCTTCGGCTACGAAAAGGGTATTGTCAAATCGGTCAGAGTCGCCACTCAGGGTTACTTTGAACGGACCCTCAGCACTGGCAGGAACGTCCAGGAGAACGAGACTTTTGTCGCCAGAATTGGAGTACAGCTTGGTGGGCTCGGAGAGAACGGCTCCTGAGGTCGCATCAGACAGGGATAGTTCGAGTTCGGGATCGTCAATTTCTCCCGAGCCTCGAACGCCGATTCTCATTTTTCTTTGGTCTTCCTCGCCTGTCCAGCCGAGCCAATAAATGCCGACATTGCCAGTGTGCGTTCCTGAAATAGTTGTAATCTCAAACTGGCACTCCTCCGGCCATTCGCGACCGGCTATCCCGGCGATGCGAGCGGACTTTTGCAGATCAGAAAGAAGCACAATGCGTTTCTTGGAGGTTGCAGCGGCTCCTTCATCCACCTGTTCGAGTTCAGCCAGGGCCAACTCGATCGCATCATCCAGCTGACTGGAGCCCCAGCCCGGTTTCATTTCTGAGAGGAGGGCTTTTGCGAGTGTTTGGCGTTCGTTTGGTGGCCATTCGCTCCATCGGTCAAACGGAAGTTTCAATTGGGCATTCGAAGCGACCGAAATGATCGAAAGCTGATCCTGGCTTTCTAGATCCTCGATGTAGGATTCTGCTTGTTGGATTGCGTTAGTCCAAGCCCCTTCACGCTGCATGCTCGCGCTGCTGTCTAAGATGAGTACGAGAGTGTTCGGAGGAGAGACACTTGGGGTGATGGGCAAGTTGGACTCGATGAATGGGCGGGCAAATGCGAGCGCTAGTAGCGCAATGACGAGGCAGCGTAATGCCAGAAGCCATGGATTTTGAATGCGGCTTTTCCGTTCCAGACGAGGGGGGGACTCTTTTAGGAACTGAGTGGCCGAAAAGCGGATACGGTCTTTAGTAGCCCTGCGTATGAGGTGGAATATGATCGGTCCCGCAACAAGGGCCATCCCGGCCAGGAACCATGGAGACAGGAGGTTCATAGACCGACGCGTCCTTTCAGTTGCTGGCGTCTGAGAAGATCAATCAGAACGAAGTCCAGGGGCTTATTCGTGGGAGCGATGAGATGGCGAATCCCCCGCATCTCCAATGTGCGGCGAATCTTTGATTGGTGCGCTTCGAAGCTCGCTTTGTAGGCGCTGCGGGCTTCATTGGGATCAACGTAGATCTGGTCTCCCGTTTCGAGGTCTTCCCATTGGGATGCTTTACCGAATTCTAAGTCGAGCTCTGCCGAATCGAGAATCTGAATCGCCCGTACATCGTGTCCGGCGGCGATCAATTGGCCGAGTGACTTCTCCCATTCCTCCGGTGGCGAAAGGAAATCGGAAATGACCATAACAAGACTCCGTTTCGGAGTCAGCTTCCCAATCTGGTCGAGCCCATTGCCAAGGTTGGTTTCTTTACCCTCAGATTCCATACTTAGAAGAGAGAGCAATCGCTTGAATTGGCCCGGCCGCCACCGAGCAGGTAGAAATTGATGGAGATCGCGATCGATGAGCCCAAGCCCAACGACATCTCGCTGCTGCAAAAGAAAGTAGCCGAGAGTCGCCGCCAAAGTTCTCGCGTATTCAGCCTTGGATACTTCTCCAGATGCGAATTTCATGGACCGACTCGTATCCACTAGGATCATGCATCGAAGATTGGTTTCGTCCTCGAATTTCTTTATGAATTCCTGATCCGTTCTGCCGAGGACTTTCCAGTCTAAGTAGCGTAAGTCGTCGCCCGGCGAGTAGTTTCGGTATTCCGTAAACTCAACAGAGAAACCTTCCAGCGGGCTGCGATGAAGTCCTGACCATAAGCCTTCCACAACCACACGAGCCCGTAGCTCCAGATCGCGGATGGCGAAAAGGGCGGCGGGATCGATGCCGATTGTGTTAGCGGTGGACATTTAGGATAAAGCCTATTGGCGGAGTCTCGACTACGACTGCATATGCTCGATGAGTTTCTGGGTTACGGTTTCAATCGTTTCGCCTTCCGCCTCCGCCCGATAGTTGAGCAGAATACGGTGACGGAGAACGGGGGGAGCCAGCTTGACGATGTCATCTTTGGTCACGTGGGCCCGGGAATGCCAGAGCGCTAGGGCTTTCCCAGCGAGGATGAGTCCTTGGGCAGCTCGGGTGCCGGCACCCCAATTGACCCAGGCTTTGACGAAATCAGGGGCGTCTGGGTTTTTAGGACGAGACGCGGCGACGAGTTTTACGGCGAAGGCGATCACTTCGTCGGAAACGGGAACCTTGCGAACCAAGTGTTGAAACTCGATGATGTCTTCTGCGGAAAAGATCGACTCAATGGGATCGTGCTCTTTTGAGGTTGTTTGTTTTACGACCGCGATTTCATCCGCTTCGGGAAGGTAATCGATCAGGACGTTAAAAAGAAAGCGGTCGAGCTGCGCTTCGGGAAGCGGGTAGGTGCCCTCCATTTCAACTGGATTTTGGGTAGCGAGGACGAAAAAGGGTTCCGACAAAGTGTGGCGAGTCCCGGCGGCCGTCACTTGGTGCTCTTGCATGGCCTCGAGGAGGGCGGACTGCGTTTTCGGCGGCGTACGATTTATTTCATCCGCCAGAAGCATATTGGTGAAAATCGGACCTTTTGAGAAAACCAGCTTCCTTCCCTCTGGGGTATCATTGAGGATTTCGGTCCCCGTTATGTCGGCGGGCATCAAATCAGGGGTGAACTGGATTCGCTGGAAATCCAGCCGGAATACCTTGGCCACAGATTTGACTAGAAGGGTCTTGGCAAGGCCAGGAGCTCCTGTGATCAGACAGTGCCCGCCAGAAATCAAAGCCAACAGCAATTGCTCGACGACTTCCTCTTGTCCGATGATGGCTTTGCCGAGTTCTGTCTCGACCCTTTTTCTGCCCTCTTGAAGTCGATTGAATGCGGCTTCCTGCTCTTCTGTGGTTTCTAGTAATGACATAAAATTGGTTTCGTTGGTTTAGGTTTAAGAAATTGAATACACTAGTGGGTCATGGCGTAAAAAATGATATTGATGCCCATTGGGTAGGCTCTTTTCTCCGCAAATTCCCTGAAGTACCATTCGTCCTCGCCCTCGCGTTCCCAACCGTCACCTAGGTCGGTGTTGTGGCAAATGATGCACATGATCCGGCCGTTGTCGTCAAAGATGGCCTTGTAGTGCACTTCTTCCGTCCCATATCCCTGATGGCTGACGATGCCGTAACCGCTCCGGTAAGCCTGAACGGCATGCCCAACACTGGGTACTTGAGGCTTTTCCTTTAGATCAAAGACCATATGGAAAATTGGGTGGTCAATGGATAGCTCGACGGGTTCGCGATCAGGAAAAACACGTTTCATCTCGTAGTAGAAATTGTCATACTCATCGTCGCCCCAAAAATCGTCTACCAAAAGAAAGCCGCCATTGAGCAGATATTTCCGCAGGGCCGTAACTTCGTCATCCATGAAAATCAGCCTGCCCGGCTCGATGATGTAGAGAAAAGGGTAGTTGAACAAATCCTCTTGAGTGAGCTCGACGACAACGGAGTCTGGGTTCACTTTCAGGCTCGTCATCTGCTGGAGTCGAAAGGCGAAATTGAGTTCCGCATCGGGATAGTCTGTAGCCCATCCGCCTCGGCCCCAGCCACGTCCGCGGCCGCCCCATCCGCCATGTCCACCTCTGCCGCCACCCGAGGTGTATTGTACCCGGGCAAAGGTGAAGACGTCCTGCTTGAATTCGGAGTCCACCTGCCACTCTGGAACACCGGCTCGATTGTCGTAACGCTGGCTCTTAGCGGGTAGCGTCATCGAGATTACGATCGAAAGAATGAATGAAAATCTAAAAACGGCTGCGTTCATTGTTGGCTGAGTTGATTCCACTTGGCGTTAGGGTGTTCTGCCCGATTTCGACTGTCTTCTGTTTAATGTGTCGAGTAACTCATACGCCAGTCGAAAGCGGGGAGCCTCCTCGAGAGCCATAAGGGTGTGGCGCTTGGCCGCTTCGGGATCTCTTCTAAGGTGTTGCTGGGCTAGGGCGTAGTGGACTTTGGCGACATCAGGGGGATCGAGCTCGAGGAGTACTTGTCCGGCCGGAATCGCGGCAACTTCATATTGAAAACGGGCGTGAGTCGAAAATAGGGCCCGCCAAGGTTCGACCGCCATGGGTCTGATCGCTATCCACTGATTCGCCCATCTCAGTACCGAAGGGGGATCGTCTTGCTCTAGAGCGATAAACAGGAGACGCTCAATCGGCTCGATTGTGTGGCCTTCGTTTTCGGCGATTTGAGTAAGGGTCTCCTTTTCAAGCTCGGTTTTCCCCAGTTGCTCGTAGACATATGCAAGGAGTTTGTGGGCATTCTCTTCACCTGGCAAATAGCCAGATTTTTCGATAATGGCTTCTAGCTCGACCCGTGCGGTCTCCCAGTCTTCGGCTTCGATAGCTGGCTTGAGCGCTTCCATTTCGTCGAAGTAATTGTTTTCCGGAGTGATCGCAGCGATCGCTTTTTCCATGATACTCTCGGGGCGCTCAAACGTGTACGAGCCCCCTAGCTGGGCAGCCTGGCTTTTGGCGTCTTCAAGGAACTGCGCGTCGAGCGTTTCAAGAGGAGCGACATGCTGGGCGAGCGCGGCGTTCATTTCAGTGCCGTCGGCGAGGGCCCGTAAGATCGCTTTCATCGGTTCCAAGCCATAGTTGTCGTAGATGAACTTTACGACGAGGTAAGATTGGAAGTAGGCAAATTGGGTGTCCTCACCACTTTGGGCGCTCAGGAAAGCCGCGCTCATTTCACTGATCTTCTGCATGCGGCCCTCGAGGATCCGGTTCCGATAGTCAACGGTCATCATTTGGCCCCAGGAACCGTTTCGCTCCCGCTCTTCATAGACGGAAATGCCCTCGCTCAGCCACCGCGGCATTCGATTGCGAGTGAGGGTCAGAGTGACCGTATGGCAGAACTCGTGGTAGAGAACGGACTCCCAATTGGCGAGACTGGTAGCGGGACTATTGATGGTAAATACCGGCCCGAAGCAAACTCCGAGATAGCCTGGGTTTCCGGGCATGCCAAAGGTTCTCACCTCAAAGTCCGCTGGGTTCGGATAGATTTCGACCGTCACTTTTTCGTCGATCTCGACGCCGTACCGCTCCGTCAAATAGTCGTAGGCAGGTTCGAGCAGGTCCAGGGCTCTTTGTCCGTAGACGGGCGCTTCCTTTTTTGATATCCGAACGCGAAAGTGATCGGTTTCCAGTGTTTCGAAGTCATCGATTTTATCTCTCAGAGTAACCAAGTTGTAGGCGGATATATTGTAGGGGTCCGCCTCGTGTACTTCATCAGCCAGGGCCCATCCTTCGGATTCACGGCCTAAGCGGAGGAGGTCCTGGGCGAGTTGTATCTTCGCGGGAATAAAGTCCTCCTGATAGGCTAGCGAGAGTCGCTGTGAGGCAGCCCCTTCTTTAAACCAGTATTTACGGGAGAGGTTTCGTCCAATCGTGTGATCCACATTGGGGTTAGTTCGCCAGGTGGAAAGGGCTTCTTTTCGATACGAATCGCCTTCGTCATCGTTGCTTCGCAGGTAGGCGATGGCGGCCTTCAAGGCGAGCGCCTCGGGAAGGCGAGGGTTCACTTCAAGGGCGATGTCGATTTGCTCGACAGCCTCGTCGTAAGATTCCGCATCCATTAGGTGCTGGGCAATGAGAACCCGGGTTTCGGGGTGCTTTTCATTGATGCCCAACGCGTTTTCGGCATACTGCAGCAGTTCGGACCGACTGCCTTCGATAAAAGAGCTCGCGAGCCCGTACCATAGGTCTGGATCTCCAGGGTGGTGCTTGAGGCCCTCTTGGAAGTTTTTGGAGGCGAGTTTAAAGTCACTTTTAGCTATAGCCAAATTCCCGCTCGCTAGAAAGGCGCTGGCAGTCGGATCCTGTTCCGTCTGGGCGCGTTTATAAAAATTCTCCAGAACGATTCTTGGCTCAATTCCCAAGAGTATGGCGGCCTCACCGATCGCTACAAGCGAATCGGGGTCATAGGAATAGCGTCCTCGCCTGCGAATATTGTTGTCGATCTCGTCGAGGATCTGCTCGGCCCGCCGGGGATCGTCGGCGTACAGAGCCGCCTCTCTGGCGATAAGTCGCAGGCGAATGCTGAAGTAACGGCTTGAAAGCCCTTGGGTTAGCAGTTCATGGGCTTCTTCGTACCGGCCCATTTTAAGGAGCGACAGGGCTTCCAGCCGCCACCAGACTTCGTTCCACGACTGGATTCGGCGTCCCTTGACCGCGGCTTCTAGCGATTCCTCGTATTGACCTGTTCGGTACAGGTCTTCGACTGCCTGAATGTCAGGAAGCACTTCTTCATCTTTGTCTTGAGCGACGATTGTGGAATGGAGAACAACCGATAGGACACCTATCAGAAAAAGAAAATTTGATAGGCTAATAGGTCTTTGTCGAAGCACGCTGAAAGATAGTTGTGGGACACGAGTTGCCGCAAGAAATTAAACGCGAGAACTCAGAAAAGAGTTACAGCAAGCGGTTTAATGTTAGAATGGAAATTTGCGAGTGGACAGCTTTCGAGTCGTAATAGATATTTTCGAGCCGTAAAGCGTCGTGTCCTGCCGTTTTGATAGTGGAATTTCATTAAAGATGGTCAGCAAATCTAGCACAATAAAATCTACGGTGGCCGATAAGCGGAAGCGCCGACCGAATATTCTTTGGATTTGTACGGACCAGCAGCGTTGGGACACGATCAGCGGTTTAGGGAACGAGCACATTCGAACCCCGAACATCGATCGTTTGGCAAACGAGGGAGTGGCCTTTTTGAATGCGTTTTGCCAGAGTCCCATTTGCACCCCAAGCCGCTCCAGTTTTCTAACGGGAATGTACCCGAGTAGCGTCCATGGTTGCGGCAATGGAAATGACCGGTGGGCGGAGGTAGCGCCTTTGGTCACCAAGACATTGGCGGATTCTGGATATCGCTGTGGTCTGGTCGGAAAGCTGCATTTGGCCGGTTGCCACGGTCGGGTCGAGCCGAGGCCTGAGGATGATGGCTATTCGGTCTTTCACTGGTCCCATTCTCACAAGGATATGTGGCCGGTGGGGCACGCCTATGCGGACTGGGTTAAAGAAAAGGGAGGAAATCTCGGAAAAATGTATCAGGGAAAAGGATATATGGATCCCGAGCTGCATCAAACTAAGTTCTGCGGGGACAAGGCCATTGAGTTTATGGAGACCAACGAGGATCGGCCCTGGCTGATGAGCGTGAATATCTTCGACCCCCACGCCCCCTTTGATCCGCCTCCTTTCTACCGTGATCGCTACGACCCGGAGGCCATGCCTGAACCGCTGTTTCACGAAAGCGATTTGGAAGCTCAGAAGAAGCTTAGCGGGGTCGACTTTCAGAACAAGGCAGCGAATCCCGATAGCTTTCAGGCCAAGGAGAAAATCGCCGCCTATTATGCCATGATCGAACAGATCGACGATCACGTGGGACGGATGCTCGACGCTTTGGAACGGACGGGGCAGCGGCAAAACACGCTTATCCTATTCACAAGCGACCATGGAGAAATGCTCGGCGATCATGGGCTGCTCTTGAAAGGCTGCCGTTTTTACGAAGGCCTGGTGCATGTTCCGCTGATTATATCCTGGCCCGGAGTTGTCAGGGAGGGAATCCGCAAGGACGCGTTGGTTGAATTGACGGATATTGCTCCAACGCTCTTGGACTACGCGGGTTTGGAGAAAGGCCCCAAAATGGTGGGTCGGTCATTGAGAAGTCTGCTCGAGAGCGACGCGGACTCCCATCGCAAGCATGTCCGCTGTGAGTACTACAAAGCGCTCAGCCTTCTTGCTCCGGGAAGAGGGGGCTGGGAAGGAAGCTATGCCACGATGGTTCGTACTGATCGTTTCAAACTCGTAGTCTATCATGGACATGATTCGGGCGAGCTTTTTGACCTGCAGGAAGACCCGGGTGAATTCGAAAATCTCTGGGACCGCTCAGAGCACGCCGCAACTCGTTTCGAGCTGATGAAGATCATGTTGGACCAGGCTGCGTTCGCAGTGGACCTCGGCACCGAAACGACCTGCGTGTTTTAGGGGATTCGCGTTAGCGAGCGAAGAAGGGGTTTATTGGGCATTCTAAATGGACCAGCACCCGTGCAATCTGATATTTTGAAACCAAATAGCATTTCCCGTGTACCTAGGGCATTGGAACGACCGTGATTTGCATGCAAAATATTCGTTTGCGGAATCCTGTAACGGCGATTGCGGGGATAGGGCTGGCGGGCCTCAGTTTGGTATTCGGGGATGCTTTGCCTTCGATCAATCTGCTTGAGAACGATCGAATCTCCATATTTGCAGAGAAGCCGGGTGAAAGGGCTTACGCGGAGCGTTTCGCAGAAACCGTCTACGAGGCGGCGTTTGAGACGACGGGAGAATCCGCGGGAAAAGGCCTGATCATTATTGGTAATTATGAAGACCCTCATCCCATTATCCTGATTAAGAAGTATCTGGAGTTCGCGGAGGAGGGGGACCGAGAGAAATACGGGGCGTTTGTGAATGCGCTTTTGGACAAGGCTCCAGTGAAGTGGGAAGAAGCAGATGAGAAGCTGGAAGAAGAGATCGGATTGGACTTTGAATCGATCGCGTACGTAGTTCCGATGCCGCTTCAGCCGGGTCTTCTGAATTTGTATTTGGTCGCGAGAGAAGAAGGGTTTGAGGAGGAAGCGATCGAGAGGCGCTACCGAACGATCAAGCCATTGGATCTCAACTTTGGCGATTTTGCTCAATACGACTGGGTAATCTATTTGCCGCCTAAGGATGCGATCGACCGAGCGATCAAAGACGTGCTGCCTCACGTGATGAAGCGGGAGAAGCTCGGTTTCTTTAAGCGGACCTTGGTTAAAGGAGCTGTTTTCACTTTCAAACCTCTCATTAGGGATGCCATGGAAGGCGTGCGTAAGTCACTGCTTTACGAGGCGATACTCAGGGCGACCAGCGATTTCGATGAAGAGGAAATCGAGCAATTGATGGAGGCCTACCGGGATGCCTTGATGCCAAAGGGCAAAATCGTGGGAGGAAACAAGAGTAAACGCAGTTTGGAGGCCATTCGTGAACAGCTGGAAGAAAATGAAGCGTACGCGCTTGATCCCTACGTGCCGCCGGTGGAGACGATTTCTGAAGCGCCAGAACGCGCGGTGCGGTATGAAGGGGAGTATGCGGATTCGAAGGGCAGAACTTTCACGGTATTCCAAGAAGGCGGCTGGTTGCAATTCCGGAGGAGTGACCAGGATCCCGTATCCCTCAACCGAGTCTCGGAAGATTTGTACACAACGGAGGGCCGTGAAATGACTCTCGAATTCCTAGCCGATGGGGACGGGTTCTTTTCCAAAATGGAATTGAGGAGGAAACGATGGCGTGAGACGATTTCGAGAAAATAGGGCGAATCCGAATTCAGTCCGAGTTCCAGTCTATGCTTGCAGATGTCGGTAAAACTTTAATCGTTCCGACTGTACCCTTACGAGGTCTAATCCAAAACGAGTTTAATAGGATTTTCTATGTCAAAACAAGATCGCCCAAACATCATTCTTATTATCACTGACCAGCAGCGCTACGAAACGATTCGGGCATTGGGTTATGAATATATGGATACGCCGCATTTGGACCGTCTCGTGAATGAGGGTGTTACCTTTAGCCAGTGCCACATTACCGCTCCCTCCTGTGCACCGTCACGTGCCAGCTTGTTCACAGGGACTTATCCGCACACAACGGGTGTCCTCAAAAACGCGGACCCCTGGAGCAAGTCGTGGGTGGGTGACTTGTCGGACTCGGGATACTACTGCGTTAACGTAGGCAAGATGCATACGTACCCATATGATACGAAGCTTGGATTTCATGAGCGCTATGTGGTGGAAAACAAAGACCGGTATTTGGAGGAACGTTATTACTACGATGAGTGGGACAAGGCCTTGCATGCGCGAGGGCTCGTGAAACAGCAACGGACGCTTTACCGGAAACGGGCGGACTACGGCGATCGGATGGGAGCGTTCGAGTGGGAATTGCCGGAAGATATGCACTCGGACATGTTTGTGGCCAATACCGCGACCTGGTGGCTGGATACGAAACCGAAGCCAGATGGACCATTATTTATGGAGATCGGATTTCCCGGACCGCATCCGCCTTTTGATCCGACGGAACGCTTTATTGAGAAGTACAAAGGAAAGAAGCTTCCGTTGCCGAAAATCAAGCGCGAGGACATTGCGGGCCAGCCCGATTCCTACCAAAAGTTGCGTGAGCATAATTTCGAGGTCGATCACGACTCGGTGGTGCATCTGGACGATCCGAGCGACGAACAGCTTCAGCGGCTTTGGGAGTACTATTTGGCGAATGTATCGATGATCGATGAAAAGGTGGGCGAGATCATGGATTCGCTCGAGCGAAACGGCTATCTGGACAACACGGTCGTTCTATTTACCAGCGATCATGGAGAGGCGCTGGGGGAGCATGGTCATATCCAAAAGTGGACCATGTACGATTGCGTTACCAACGTGCCGCTAATCGCCTGGTGCCCGGAGCGCTTCAAGGGAGGTCGAAAAGTCGACGCGCTATGTCAGCTAATGGACGTGGGGCCGACGATTCTGGATTTGGCCGAAGTCGAGAAGCCCGATTGGATGGAGGCGGAGACGCTTATGCCCGCGTTGCAGGGGGAGTCCTTCGAAGGTCGGGAGTTCGTGATCGCCGAACATGGGCGCGACGTCTTTCTCTACACCATCGATTTCGTGACCATGATTCGGACAAAGGATTGGAAGCTCGTTCAGTTCTTAGATGAGTCTTTTGGGCAGTTGATCGATTTGGTCAAGGACCCGGCGGAGGAAATCAATCTGTGGGATGATCCGGACTATGCCGAGAAGAAGGCGGAACTGATCGATGCGATTGGGTCCTTCCGGGTGCGTAGCGGCTACCAGACGCGCACGATGTGGGAAAAGACGCGTTAGCGGGAAATAGTCAGCTAAAGTCCAAATCTTCGATCAATTGGAGTATATGGTGTGCGGGTGAAACCGTAACGCGGTTTGTAGCGTTCTGGTTAAAGATGACTGTTGAATGAGCTGTGTGTATTTACTATCTAGTTGCTCGATTCGATTAGCCTTGGGTTTAATCGTGTCTGGCTTGGGCTTCTACAGCAATGGCGCTGAGAATGGACGGACTTTGGAGGATGACGATCGCACCCGGTTGGTTCAGAGTCTTCCAGCAGGTTTTTTTACTCCGGTAACGGCCCCAAGCAGGCCTATCGCTATTCAGCAACTTTGTCCGGAGTGGGAGCCTTCGAGCACGGTCCTCATGAGCGTTCCTCTAAGCGGCACATTGGCAAACCCCAAGGCACTGAAATTCGTATTGGATTTCCTCATAGCGACCGTCCCTCACATCCCAGTCGGTATTTTGTACAACCGAGATGAAGAAAGTCGATTGGGACGGCTGATTCACGAAATTGAGAAAAATCCCAGCCTGAGTGGATATTCTGGCAGAATTGATTTCATAGAAAGCAGGGTTCAGGGTTTTTGGATTCGCGATCACGGTCCTCAATTCGGACGCTCCAGTCAGGGAGATCTCATTGTTATCGATAGCATTTTCAGGTTTTTTGAGGTGGATTCCCTTTACGACCCGTCGCGCGTTGGCGAGTTCAACGCGGCTACACAACGAAATTATTCGGATGATCTGACACCCCAGTTTGTGGCAAATTATCTCAGGTCGGACTACGAATATGAGACGTCAATCGTTCGCCCGCCATTGCATTTGCAAGGCGGGGACTTCTCTACAGACGGAAGGGGAAATGTATTCATCTCAGAGGATACCGTTGCCAGTAACGGGGGTGACTGGGGGACTATTGAGCAAGTTTTCCAAGACTATTTTGGAGCGGAAAGTATCCACATATTAAATCCCCCAAAGGGAAATTCTGCCAAGCATCTCGACCTTCTTTTTAAAGTGGCTACAGACAAAACTTACTTTGTCTCCCGGCAACCCAAAGCTGACTATCTAAGCACCTCGCACAGTCGTAATTTGGCACAGCAAATATCGAGGTCACTTAGGAACAATTTGAGCTACATTAAGCGAAACCTGCCGGGTATCGAAGTGTTGGAGCTGCCGATGCCCAGTCTCCTTGTTAAGAGTCGCGCTGAGCGCTTGTTAGAGCTCAGAGGGGAAGTGCTTAATCTGGTTAGCCGAAAGGCCAACGTAGACTTGGGACTGGTGCTTAATGGAAACCCGAAGTTGCCCGAAGTTGAGTCGGCTCGAAACGCAGTGGCTTTGGAAATGCTTGTGGAAACCGGAAAGAACATAAATCTCAATAAAGAGGCTGATCTCGAGATAGTTGCCCAGAATTACCTGGGCTTAGGAATCGAAGGATTTCTTGAGACTTATGTGAACCGGCAAGCGAACTACCGCTCCTATACCAATAGTTTGATTGTTACCAATCCATCGCTCAAGACACTCATTTTACTGCCCCGTTTTCAAGCGCAGGAAGGGGAGTCCCAGTCCGACTATGACGCCATGGAACAAGAGGTTGAGAGAGCTTATTTGAGTTTGTATCCAAGCGCTCAGCTGCAATGGATTGATTCAGACGAGATTACTCGGCTTGGGGGCTCTATCCACTGCATGAGCATAAGTGTACCTTTGCAGGTAAAACTAACCGCGTCCAGAAAACTGAAGAAACCGGAATCGACTTTGCCAACGAACAATGGGTAGAGCCAATCGTTTCGTTTAGAACTCCCGGCCGGTAACCTTTGTCTTGATACGGCAAAGATACATGTCTGCGGTTATGTAGAGAGTCGATCCATCGTCGCCCCAGGCGCAGTTTGCGGTTCTTTCACCCGTGGAAAGGTGCCCGATCAGCTTGCCTTTAGGATCGACGATCATGACACCGCCATTGCCGGTTACCCAGAGATTGCCTTGCTGGTCGATCTTTAGGCCGTCCGGATTTCCCTCACCGAGATGGCGGTGAGGTTTGGCATCGAAGAACAAGGTTCCTTTGCCCGCTTTTCCGTTATTGTCGAGTGGATACGCCATGACAATGGGGTTGTCTGGGTCGGATTGGGCGACGTAAAGGGTGCGTTCATCGTGTGAAAGCTCAACTCCGTTTGGAAAACGCAATTCGTCGGTGATGAGTGAAACGTCGCCGCTTCGGTCGAGAAGGTAAACGCCTGCGAAATCAATTTCCCTGGTAGGGTCAGTTTCTCGATTCGGAAGCCCGTATGTGGGATCCGTGAAGTAGATGCGTCCCGTGCGACCGATAGCGAGGTCGTTCGGGCTGTTGAACCGTTTCCCTTGGTAGTTGTCGACAAGTGTTCGCTTGCCCTCGCCAAATACCATGATGGAGATTCGTCGGTCGCCGTGTTCGCAGGATATGAGCCGTCCTTCATCGTCGATTGCGAGCCCGTTGCTCCCCAGCCCAAGACTGTAGGTTCCGTGGCCCGTGTATCCGGAGGGCTCTAGATAGACTTCCGCCCCAACGCCTTCGGTCCACTTTACTACTTGGTTGCGATGAACATCGGAGAAAAGAAGAAAGCCGCCATCCTGGACCCAAACCGGACCTTCTCCCCAAGCGAAGCCGGAAGAAAGCACTTCGATCTTGGCATCCTTTGCTATGAGGCTGTCGACCTTCTTGTCGAAACGCAGAACCTCACCGATAGTAGGGAAGTTTGTAGAATCTTGGCCCTGGAGATTGATCGATAGGGGGGTGAGCCAGGCAAGGGCGGTGATTGAGATAAGTTTCGTTTTCAATTTTCTGATTTATTGGGTAGGGGGCGATCTCCGAGCGCCCACGTCTTGTTAATTGATTTTAATGGGCGCTCGGAGATCGCCCGCTACCTCTAATTTGCATTCTTAGTCTATCTGGTCGACGAAGGGGGAATCGGTGCGTCGTAATTCGGCCAGCATCTCGCGCTTGAGCTGTTTGAGTTCGTCCTGGTATTCAGGGTAGAAAGCAAGGTTGATCAGCTCTTCGGGATCCGCATCGATATCATAGAGTTCCTCGACTTCCCCCGGAAGCAGGTTTTTGATGAATTTGTAGTTATGTTTACGGTACGATACCCACCAAGGAATATCAGAACCTTCGTCGGTTGATTGGGATAGATCGCGGGTTTCGGATCCATAGATACGGGCCGTGTAGGCAATGAGAACAGGGTGATCGCTGCTCGCTTCCGGGTTCTGAAGAAGCGGCGTAATATCCCGTCCGTGCATTTTCCAGGGGAGTTCCACTTGAGCAAATCTAAAAAGCGTGGGTACCAGATCCTGCCCACCCACGGGAGTGGCGCAGACTTTGCCTTCAGGAACTCGTCCTGGAAATGAGATTACAAGCGGGCTGGAAATGTTGGCATCGTAGGGAGCGATTTTGTGTTGAAAACCATGTTGCCCCCAAGCAAAGCCCTGATCGGAAGTAAACACAATCAGCGTGTTCTCGAACTGGTTCGTTTCTTTTAGAGTTTCGATGAGCTGACCGACGGCTTCGTCCAGGCTCATAACGGTTTCCTGATACCGACGAGAGCTTTCCTGAAACTCTCCGCCCTTAGGGGGTCGCTGAGTATAGTATTTCCCATCCTTGGCGAGTTTCCACGCTTCACGCTTCTTAACGTACTGCGGTTTGCCGGTTCGAGGCCCGTGAAAGTCTGGTGGAAAAGGGATTTTTAAGGACTCATCTATTGAACCGACGTGACGTGGAGCAGGAGTGAAAGGCCCGTGACTTCCGGCATAGCAAAGCCAAAGGAGCCAGGGCTTTTTCTCGTCCCTGCCTTCGCCTTTGAGATAGTCCTGTGCCCATTTCGTATAGTTAGTGGTTGAATATCCTTTGGTCATCTGCGCTTCGCCACCGTTGAAGGAAATTAGCTGGTCATCGTAGTAGTTGCCCGAGTTTTTAGGGAATTTAGGGCGGTTCCAAACGATTTGGTGGTCCCAGTCTCTCCCATACCCGGTGTCTACTCCCGTATGCCACTTTCCAATATGGGCTGTGGTGTATCCCGCCGCTTTGAACGAACGCATCCAGAAAGGAGTCTTTTCGGGGTCGTACGCGCTACCAGGGTAGGCGCCTTCCATGCGCATTGATTCAACGCCGTACTGATGTTTGCCCGTAAGAAAAGTGGCTCTTGCGGGCATGCACCAAGTGCCATTGTAGGCGTGCTTGAAACGAACGCCACTAGCGGCGAGGCGATCGATGTTTGGTGTTTCTACCCATGAAGGAGCCCGTTCGTAGCTGCTGATAGTGCGGTCGGATTGATCATCAGTGTAGATGAAGAGAATGTTGGGTCTGTCAGCCGAAAGCGTGGCCAACGCCGTCAACGCGGCGGCAAGGGCGATCGTTCGGCGGATCATAAGTTGAGGTAAATTCATGGGCAAGATGTGCTACGTATTTATACGAGAGGCAGAAAACGGGCGCCCAGCATGCAGATGATCAATCCAGTAGTGGCCATGATAATACCCATAATCGTGTTGGTCTTGAGCATCTCTTTTTCCGTAAGTCCACTCATCTTGGAAATCACCCAAAATCCAGAGTCATTCATCCAGCTAATCGGTTTGGATCCGCAACCGATCGCTAGGGCGATGTAGAGAGGATGGTAAGTGAATTCCTGAGCGGTAATGATAGGAGAGATAATTCCTATGGCGGTGATCATGGCGACGGTCGCAGATCCTTGAGCGGTACGAATGACCATGCAGATAAAGAAGCTAAGGGGTATTAGGCTCGATTGAGCCGCAGGCATCATGTCCTGAATTGTGAACGCGATTCCCGTTTGCCGCAGCACGTGTCCGAATGTGCCGCCCGCTGCCGTGATTAGGATGATGATCCCTCCGCTTGAAAGAGCAGACTGAATAAGGTCTTTGATGGGTTTCTTGGATGTATTCGATTTTAGGAGCAATCCCATCCCGCAGATTGCGGAGATTGTCATGGCAATGTTTTTGTCCCCTAATACCCGCATTATTGCATCGAAAGAAACGAGTGCTTCAGAAGGGTTTGACGAGGAGGAGGCCATCAGGGAAATCGCGGTGGCTCCACCCATTAGCACCACGGGCAGGAGAATCGGAAGTAGCGAGATTCCGAGTCCCGGCAGTTCCGACTCGTCGCGGTTGGCGATCAACTCAAGCTCGCGGTCTGTAAGTTCCTCCGAAGCGCGCAGCGGAATTTCCCAGCGGCTGTTGGCGTAAACGGCCCAGATGTATCCGGAGCTGACCGTAAAAAGCCCTACAATGATTCCGCCAATCATCATCAAGCCAATATCGATTCCCATTTCCGCTGCGACAAATAAAGGACCCGGAGTGGGTGGCACAAGGGAGTGGGCCATCGTCCCCCCGGCAACGATGGTCAAAACGTAGAGGAGGTAGTTCTTTCCCGTTTTCACTCTCATTGCTTTTCCGAGAGGTATCAAAAGGTAGAATACTGTATCGAAAAACACGGGAATTCCGAGTGTGAATCCGCTTCCGATAAACGCGAATGGCATGCGTTTTTCCCCGACAGTTTTGGCAATGCTGGAGACAATTCGTTCCGCTCCACCACTATCCATGAGACACTTTCCTATGATAGAGGCCATCGCGATCAACAAGGCGATTTTGGTCATAGTGCTACCGAGCCCCTCTGCGATGCGTATACCCCAGTTCTTATGGGATTCTTTCAGAGCGGCTTCGAGCTGGGTAGAGTGGACGATTCCATCTCTTGGTCGAACGGAAATACTGGAATCGAGAATCTCGATTTGTACCGGTACGCCTTCCGCGACCCCTTCAGCCGAGGCCAATTTCAGATTGGCCTGAGCGATGGGTTTCCAAAGACCCTTTTCATTGGCCCTTAGAATGTCGATTCTCCCTTCAGTCGGCTTTTTGCTCAGTATGATACTGTCCTCATATACGGACACTACTCCAACTGTGTAGCTGTTTAGTGAATACTGAAGGATTTTTTCCGGTGACGTGAGAATGCTGACCGAAAATGCGGCGAAGATGAGGGCAAGAAAGGCATGCATCCTGAAAGCGAGAATTCCGCTTATGACGATTGCCATTCCAATTAGGCTGATAATGAGGGGGTTCATGGAAAGAAGGTAGACTAGCTTCAGGAGAGTTTAGAATTAGCGGTTTGAGAGGATTTCGCCATTTTCAAGGAATGTCGAGCGCGAGTTGAGTATTCAGGAGAATGGGGTCGGCATTTAAGCTTTTGCGGTTCGATCCTGATCTCGCGAGAAGGATCAAGGATATTATCTAAGCGAAAGGACTATTTCGATCTAGGGGCTTCCTTTCTAAAATTATTCTTGGCTGAACTACTGGCGTGTTCTATAGATTTCTTTCATTGATGGGTCGCAAGTTCGTGGGTACTTGAATGCCTAATAGTTTCTAACCAAATATTGTTTCGTATGCAAAACCTAACTCGAATCGTACTCGCGTTTATCGCTCTCGCCGTTTCCTGTCAGCTTTCGTCCGCCGCTTCGATGGCCGACGTTGCTAAAGCGCAGGCAATCATCAACAAAATCAATCAAGTCGTTGAAAAGTATCGTGAAATGACGATACAGCTCGAGGCTCCAGCTTCTCTCGATGGGGGAAGGGGGAAGTTTTTGGTTCCGTTCGCCGATGATGGAAATCTGACTCCATGGGCCAGCAAGGCGTTAGAGGCGCAAGCGGGTGCCGCGGTGGGCGAAAAAGCCGGTTCGGCGGTCGGGAACGCGCTGAGCTCGAAGGTGCCACTGGGGTGGCTTGATGCGCGGTTCGGCCAAGAAGAAGGGAAAGCAGATGGGCACGGCAGCGGCACTCGGAGGAATGGCTTTGATTAAGGAAACAACGGATCGATCCTTAAACAACGTAGATGACTATATCGTCTATTTACACGTCGTCCACGGGTCGAATCCTGACTACCAAAGTGGCTTGGCCTCGGCGATGGCGCTGCATCCGGAAATGGAAGGACGTATTGATTTCGCTATTAAGAACGCCTACAAAAAAGCGGCCAAAAAGAAGAAGTAGATTCACGTTTGCTTAAAATTTGATTCGCCAATCAGCGGCGAGGGCTCTTGGTTGTCGGGTTTGCTTGATCTGCCCTCTGATTTACGAAGGTAATCAAGGTAGTTTTTCTCAAACCATAAATCATGAATCGATCGATGTCGAAAGGAGTACTTTTTCTACTGGTGACAATTTTGGGACCCGCCTGGGTCCTTCAAGGCCAGGCGCCCGTGCCTACGATTTGGGAGCAACGAGCCAAGGAACGGTTCACGCGGCTGACCTCCACGATAAAGATGGAGATTAGCCAATCCCAGCCACAGGATTCCGGGCTCAAGAAGAAAAAACTGAAAAAGCCCAAACGGATTCTCGTATTCTGGCGGTGCGAGACTTTCATCCATACGTCGATCCCCGCCGGGAATTTCGCCCTGCAGGAGATGGCTCGAAAAACTAGGGCATTCTCTGTCGAGTTGGCCGACGAGTACTCGGTTTTCAACAAGAAGAACCTCAAAGGGTACGACGCGATACTGTTCAACAACACGACGAGTCTTAAGTTTGAAAACGAGAAACAGCGGGATGCGGTCTTGAATTTTGCGCGAAGCGGCAAAGGCATTATCGGCATTCATGGAGCTAGTGATAACTTCTATGAGTGGGAAGAGGGCGCTGCGTTGATAGGGGGTCAGTTCAATGGGCATCCTTGGACTGCCAACGGAACATGGGCCTTCAAGCTTGATGATCCGACTCACCCACTCAACGCCGCTTTCAAAGGTAACGGTTTCTGGCATTCGGATGAAATTTACCAGTACAAGCCTTCAAGTTATCAAGGTGAGGAAAATCTTCGTGTTTTGGTTAGCTTGGACATGAGTAAACCGGAAGTAAGAGAGCCGATGAGTTTGGAAAAGTTTGAAAAATTCAACAAGGAATATGGTTCCGGTGAGAGAGAAGTCCCCGTCAGTTGGATACGTGAGTTTGGCAAGGGACGACTGTTTTACACAAATTTTGGACACCGAGAAGAGACTTACAAGAATCCGGTAATTATGCAGCATCTTTACGATGGCATTCTGTATGCATTAGGGTTTACGAACGCCGACGCGACTCCATCGGCGGAGCTTCCTGCAATCCCTGTGGCTCTAGCTCCTGAAAAGCCAGCATCGGAATAGGGAGGCGTCACGACGCGGTATTTCGTATCCTCAATGGATGAGGTTTACCTGCAGATGGACTAATCTGGGGTTTGCGAGTCTAGGTTTCGAAGGTCGTTTATGCCGCAGTGATCTTCTCAACGATCTTCGGGTCACCTGTAACGGTTGCAGAATTATTAGCCGAGATGACGGTTTCACCGTTATCGGGGTTGAGGACGACTACGCCGATTTGTTTTTCCGCAGAGTCAGCCAAGTAAGTCATTATTTTTTGGTGACTTTGATGCAGGTCTGATGACGAGACGTCTCCGATGGCAATAATCTTTGAGTTGATTCCAAGTTTCAGATAGGGCAGGGCGCCTGATAGAATGTCTTCAGGAGCTCCACTCAATGAATCCACTCCGATGTCCGTTATTAGAATATCGAGGCCACCGTGGGCGAGGACCGTCTTTTCCACTATCGATCTAGCTTTGTTTGGTTTAGTTCCGCCTTCGATAGTGATGACTGCGGCACCTGCCTTGGTGAGGCGTTCTTTGCATTGGTTTGCCATAGAGCTCTCAGATAGGGCGATGTGCGCAATGATTCCTTGAAGCGGGGGAGCGGACTTGCCGGACTTTAGTTTGGCTTGTTCCAGCTCCCAATATTCAACCTCAAATACGTCGCCCTCTTTTAGCGGAACCCAGCCCCCGAGAAATTCGCTAATTTGAATGACCCGGGTGGTGTGGCTCGCGATATCGCTTATGACGGCAGCGTTTTTGGGATTCAGTCCAAAAGAGATGATTCCGCAGCCTGGCCAAATGCCCCACCTTGGAGCCGGATCGAGGCAGGTCAGTTCGGATGAGGCATTTTGGTCAAAGTATGACTGGTACGAGGATGCGTATTTATCAATCGAATCGCTGATATTCTCTGACAGGTAAACGGGAACACGTTTAGCGAAAATAGAATGGTCTGGCGTCAAGGGACCTCGGGTACCAATTTCGCTAGCGTTCTCCAGATTCGCGAAACCCGTGGCCTCAGGACTTGAGTCGAGTTTTACGACAACGGGAATTCCGCGGAGATCGGAAACTTTCTTTCTCAAGCGAGCCAATTCTAAGGGGTCGCACGCGCCTTGGCTGGTCGCCGGCTTCGAAGCGTTGGCCCGATTCAGATAATCTTCAGCTTCCGTGACTAGCTGGATCATTCTCTCGTAGCTCTCTTTGGCGTGGTCAGAAAAGGTGAAGATCCCGTGATTCATCAGAACCATTCCCTCGTAATCCTCCCAAGCAGTGTCTTTAGTTTTTTCATACACGAGTTTTGCCAGCGCGAAACCTGGCATTACGTAAGGAATGACGATCACGCGATTTCCGAAGAGCTCCTGAATGCGCTCGAGGCCGTTTTCTGTATTGGTGATGGCCAAGATCGCATTGGCGTGGGTGTGGTCGACGTAACGAAAGGGAATGATAGCATGGAGAATCGCTTCGACGGACGCGTTGGGCGCTCTCGAATTGAGCATAGCCAGGCGCTGCTGCTCCACCATGTCTGAGTCGGATAGCGTCTCCAGTTGCGCTAGCTTTTTAAGAACATCCATTCGCAAGGGGGCGAACCCAGCCTCCTCAATCGTAGCCAGGTCCCAACCGCTCCCTTTGACAAAGAGCGTTTCGACCGATTCTCCGAAGAAATCATCCGCATTGATTTTCACTGAGGTGTTTCCACCGCCATGGAGAACAAGTTGGGCCTCCTGACCTAAGAGACGAGAAGTGTACACGCGAAGACGCCTGGGGTCGTTCTCAAATTCTTTCGCTAATTGATTATTCCAGCGGTTTTCCATGATTGAGTGTGTGACTACTAGACTGTATCAGAGACTCAAGCTTATCGACAAAGCCAGCAGAAGAATCTCGTGTTCGTCTTTGTTGTGGATGCGCTGTAAAAACGGGGTTAGACCTTACTAATCGATACCAATCGAACTTTGGTTCTAGACAGGGTGGGGGTTTTGTCTAACGTCCGCCCTCCGATCGCGAACTCAGGTAGAACCCGAAGTTCGTAATAGGTCGGAATTAATAGTAAAATAAAACACACATGCCAAAAGGAACAATAAAGTGGTTTGATTCGGAAAAGGGCTACGGCTTCATTCAACAGAGTGAAGGTGGAGACGACCTATTCGTACATCACTCCGAAACTGATGGGTACGCCCTAAACGAAGGCGATTCCGTCGACTACGAGATCGGCGAAGGACGTAAAGGTCCTTGCGCTACGAATGTAAAGAAGAGCTAGCTGTCCGTTCTCGGACCACTTGATTCTACAGCGTTAGCTAGCCTTGAGCTGGGTAAGGCTGCGATTTACTTTCAATAACCCAAAAGGGGGAGCCGTGGCTCCCCCTTTTGCATGCTGAATGCCTCAAATATCTCGATTTGAGCAGAGATTCAGGCATGATTTTGATGAATCCCTTTTGAGGAAGGCACATGCTGAAAATATCGGAGAGCATTGAGATCCCAATCTCAGAGATCGAAATCAAAGCGGTTCGATCCCAAGGATCGGGCGGGCAGCACGTAAACAAGGTTTCCACAGCGATCCACCTTTTCTTCAATATCAAGGCCTCAAGCCTTCCTTTCCCCATCAAAGGGAGGCTCTTATCGCTTCGAGATCATCGGATAACGGAAGAAGGGATCATCATAATAAAGTCTCAGGACTCGCGATCCCAAGAGGCTAACCGGGAAGAAGCAATGAATAGGTTGAAGCAACTCGTGCAGAGTGTGCGGGTTGTGCCAAAGAAGCGACGCCCAACCAAACCGTCTAGAAGATCCCAAGAGAAGCGTTTGAAACGCAAGATTCAGAGAGGTCGTACGAAATCGCTTCGGAAACGCCCCTCTAGAAGCGAATAGCCCCCATCGACTGAATGTTGCTTGGCGATCCACGATTGAAGTGATGCCAATAAACCGGGTCAGATAACGTTAGGGAACAACCTGATTTTGAGAGTCATTTACTCAAAATATCCGCAAAAAGTAAAAAAGAGCTGAAAAATAAGTAATCCACTCTATTCTCATTTTACTAAATTTTTAGTAAAAGAGAGCCATGTTGTGTGGAAAAGAAAAAGAAAGACGCTCGGATTATAACTTTAACGACTTCGCGTTTAACTTGAATCAGAAGTCTCGCACGCCAATCAGCCAATCGATCAATTTCTCTGAGGAGGCTTTAAAAAAGGCAGCGAAACGCAAGGTGTTGAGTGATCGTTCTGCGAAATGCACCTACGCGACTCTTGGATTGTTGAATATCACACCCAAAGGTCATTTGATTGATACAAGGGCGTAGTCTAGTATCTACAGTGTCAGGAGATCGAAGAGGCTTAGTTCAGAGCTAAGCTGTGCTATATGTTTCCGGAAAGGTAGTGGATTCGCTTTCCCAAGTTAGACGGAGGGTACGAAGACGCTTTTTTATTCGCGCTAGTGTCAGTCGGAAACCCGTGGATTCTAGTGCGGCGTGTCGATTGGCGAGCACTCACGTTTGTAGGGTGACTTTTGAGTTGCTCCTATTGTTTGATGTAGACTTGCGTAGGATTGCATAGGTTGCTAGGCCTGAAGATATGCCCCTAATATTCGAATCGCCACTGCAATGAATAAATATCTCTCTTCGACAAACCGCAGGTCCTTCATTAAGGAAATCTCAATCGCTGGTACAGTGCTGGCGGCGGGTCCCGCAATCTTAGCTCAAGCGCGTGATAAGAAATACAAGACTGCCTTAATTGGATCCGGTTGGTGGGGTAATAACATTCTGGGAGAAGCGATGGCGTGTGGCGAGTGCGAGATCGTGGCCCTTTGTGATGTGGATACGCGCTATTTGGATACAACCTACGATCGTGTCGTGAAGGACGCGGGTGATAAGCCTAAGAAGTACCGTGATTATCGAGAGTTATTCGCCAAAGAAGAAGTAGATATCGCAATCGTGGCGACACCTGACCATTGGCATCCGCTCATAACGATCGAGGCGGTAAATTCGGGAGCCCATGTCTATGTCGAAAAGCCAATTGGCCACACCATTGAGGAAGGGCGTGCGATGGTAAACGCGTCGCGAGCGGCTAATCGTGTGGTGCAAGTAGGAACTCATCGGAGAATTTCCTCTCACAATGTCTCTGGCTATGAGTTCATCCGATCAGGCAAGGTGGGCAAAATTGGGATGGTGCGTTCTTTCGTACATTACGGTGGAGGACCTGAGGAACCGGTAGCGAATGTTGAGGCGCCCAAGGAACTGGATTGGGACATGTGGTGCGGACCTGCTCCCTATCGTCACTATTGCGAGGCTTTGCCTGGAACGAGGGGTAGGCCGATCCATCCGAAGGGTTTTCGCAACTATCTCGACTACGCCAATGGCACCTTGGGTGACTGGGGTGTGCATTGGCTCGACCAGATTATCTGGATAATGGGAGAAAAGTATCCGCAAAAAGTGTTTTCAACAGGTGGGCGCGAAATTGCGGGACCTGCCATTTACAATGACAAGGAGCAAACGACGGATGCCCCGGACCATCAGGTGGCGACCTACGAGTTCGAGAGCTTTACCGCAACTTGGGAGCACCGTCGTTTTGCAGCGAATAATGCAGAAAAGGGCGAGAATGTGGGATGCTACTTTTACGGGACTGAAGGGACTTTCCACATGGGCTGGCGGAATGGGTGGACCTTTTATCCGGCGAATTCGAAGCAAGCGGTTGTGCATGAGGATCCCCAATTGAACGATCCGGATTCACAGAATATCAAGGAACTCTGGCTGGATTTGCTACATTGCATTAAGACAGGGGAAAAGCCGGTCTGCGACATTGAAGAAATCCACTATTCTACCAATCTGAGCCTGCTTGGCATGCTGTCCCTCAAATTGGGCCGGAGTGTTGAATGGGATGGGCAAAAAGAGCGAATCATGGGAGATGCCAAAGCAAACAAGCTACTGCGCCGCGATTATCGCGGTGGATGGAAGTATCCGAAGGTTTAGGGCAGCGGTAGTGGGTGCAAGCGCGAGCGCCGACACCAAAAGTAGAGCAGGCATTCTGCCTGTTTTCAGAATTTAATCAACAGGCTGGAAGCCTGTTCTACCTTCCATCTTCCTCTAGCAGCTCGTAGGAGCGGTTTTAAACCGCGATTTTCGTTACTTGTGGCTGCCAAACTGGGGCTTGGCGTTCCCAGAGTCGCGGTATAAAACCGCTCCTACATTTGAAAATCTCGTAGGGCTGGCGCTCGCGCCATGCCGCGTGGGTTGGGCTCCGAATCGTTTGAATCGAATTGCTTGTTCCCCGTCTTTGTGGGGGCTTGTACATTCATCTTCTTATGCGGCACAGCGCAAGCGCTGGCCCTACGGGATTACTCGATCCACCCCCTCAAGTAGGGAATCGCTTCTCGTTCAGCCTCTGATTTCCTCGTGTATCTGTCTCGCTGCAACCAGCCCTTGCAGCCAATCCTCGGGCAAAGAGTTTAGCGCGCCTAGTATCGATCCGACGACGGCCCCTCTATGGCAGTTGTCACCGCCGCACAATGCGTTGGCAACGATTCCCGATTTAAAGTCGGACTGGTACTTCCAGGCGAGGTAGAGCGAAGCGGAAAAAGAGTCGGGCAGGTAGCAGGCAGGGGTCAGTTGCCGACCAACGATCATACGATCCTTTTGCCGGCTCCAAGTTTCGAACTGAAGCGCGTTTCCCCAGGCTTTGCCATGAGTTTCAAGTGAATGGTCAAGAGTCTTGCCGGCGGCAATGTTTATGAGAATGCGGGCGAGCGCCTCGGACGCGTCTAGAGCGAAACGGTTTTTGTGCGTAAGGTCAACATGCCCACGGACGATGCGAATCCAGCCCTCGGTATCCGTATAACCAATACTCGATAAGCCTGCTAGGAGGGCAGGCACGGTGGCCAGCCCGCCAATGTGCAGGTCGTCGATGCCGCAGTCTTTCAGGGCGGTGCCTTTGGACCAGCGGTCGAAGAAAGCGCGATGGTACTCTTCCACATAGGTGTCCTGAGACCAATCAGGATCTGTCATAAGTTGGAGATAGGTATCGAGCCATTCCTCTGATTGGTATTCGCCTCGATCCAGAATGAGGCGGTAGAGTTCAATGGCCAACCGATAGTTGAGCGTATTGCTTCCGGCAGGCAGAAATTGGTGATAGTGTACCCCTCGTTTTCCCCAGTACTGAGCCTGGTCGTGCAGTATATCCGCTTTCTTGTTTCCTGGATTGTACTTAGATCGCCAGAGAATACTGTCGGGATGAGGGTTTTTGGGAGCCGTATGAATTGAGAAATCCGGATAGTCCCGATCGAGCGCTTGAGTATCGTAGTACCAGTGCACTGGCATGGCGGCGGCGTCGGCAATGAGGGATCCGAGAAAGGCGTTTTGTAGCGAAGCGTTCATGGTTATTGATACGGATTCCTTGGGACCTCGATAATGGCGTCTAATTTATTCGCGCGGACCGATTTGGTTCCGGAAGACGTTGGAGAAACTGCCTTACTGCGAGATTGATTGCGCACTGCCGCCCGAATATTCATCCCCGCCACTGCATCAGTTATTTTTGCATGCGGTATAAGCCTATTGTCAAAAAAACTCGCTCGGAACGAATCCGAACGAGTTTTTGGATAGAAAAGTGTGTTGCCAGTTATCTTTCAAAAACGTTTTCGTCTTTTAGAGCTTAGGCATATTCTTTTTCGCTTCCTCTTCTGCCTTTTTCTTCATCGCTTCCGCATCGGACATCGCTTTGTCGCCATCCTTTTGCATTGCCGCCGCCGCATCTGAGGCGGCTTTTTCTTCGCTCGTCTCACTGCTGCAAGCTGCAAATAAGAAAGCAGCAAAAAGTGAAACGAATGCTATTGATAGTGTCTTTTTCATAGGTGTTTTGTGGTTATGCACCAATTGAGAAGCTGAAATCGATCGTTAATGATTTTGATGACCAGCTGTTGTTCATTAGCTGCTAAGTTTCAGGTAAGTCAAACGGGATCCTATATGGGGCCAAAATCCCGCTAACCCCCAAAGTGATTGTTCCTTAGTCGAGACTTTCCACTGGCCAGTTAAGGGAAGGGGATCGAGCGGATTGGAGAATCGATTCCATTTCAGCAACTACTTTGGGATGTCTGGATGCAATGTCCTGCTTTTCCGAGATATCCGTTTCGAGGTTGTACAGTTCTATTGGTTTACCAATGGAAGTGCGAATGGCTTTCCAGCTTCCTTTGCGAACCGCTTGTTGGAATCCCCCTTCAAAGAACTCCCAGTACATGTAACGTTTGCTGAGATCCTGGGGTTTGCCGAGCAGGGTCGGGGCGATACTGATACCATCAAGGTTAGGCGTCGAGGCGGCGTTTCCCAGCTCCGCAAGAGTGGGAAGGACGTCGGCGAAGTACCATGGGACGTCACTGGTTTGATTGGCGGAAACCATCCCGGGCCAGCGAACGATCATCGGGGTGCGGAGGCCTCCCTCGTACATGTCCCGTTTACGACCACGGAGGGCTCCAGAACTATCGAAACGGTCTTCCCAACGCTCCGCCGCCCCATTGTCTGAGCAGAAGAACACGATTGTTTGCTCGTCAATACCTAGATCTTTTAGTTTCTGGAAAAGCTTTCCGACATCTCGATCCAGTCGTGTGATCATGGCGGCGTGCACCTTTTCGTCATCAGTCCAATTTTCCTGCGAGTAGGGTGCGGTATCCGGAATTTCGTAACGCGAATGAGGGACCGTGTAGGGAAGGTAGAGGAAAAAGCGATCTTTCTCATGACGATCTAGAAAATCGAGGGCAAAGTCCGTAAACAGGTCGTGAGTATACGTGCCCTCGTTTCCATTACGGTTTTCTGGCAGTTCAAATTTCTCCTTGTTCTTCCAGATAAAATCCGGGTAGTACGAATGGGCCCGTCGTTGATTGAGATAGCCAAACCATTCATCGAATCCTTGATCATTGGGGTGCCCGCTGGTGTTGGGCTCGCCCAGTCCCCACTTACCGCTGATTCCGGTTTTGTAACCTGCGGTTTTGAGGACTTCGGCGACCGTGACATCATCCTTCTCTAAGGGGACTCTGCCATTTCCACCCGCAAGGCCAGTCACTCCATATTTGCCAAAATTGCCTCGAACCGTTGTGTGCCCCGTATGTAGTCCTGTCATCAAGACGGAGCGGGAAGGCGCGCAAACCGTTGATCCTGCGTAGCAGTCTGTGAATCGAAGCCCTTCCGCTGCCATCCGGTCGATATTCGGGGTCTGGATAACGGTTTGGCCGTAGCAACCCAAGTCTCCATAGCCCATGTCGTCCGCCATGATGAAGATAATGTTGGGAGGCGCTGATTCGGAATTGTCGGTGCAGGAAGTAGTCGCGATCAATACTGCTGTTGTAGCGATAATGGCAAAAATGTTTTTCATCGGAGGTGTCTGGTTGGGTTCGTGTTTTGTATTGAATGCAATTCGAAAGAAAAGCCATGGGGCTATGGCGGGTCAAGAGAAGTTGTATTGGAGCCGATGGTACTGGAGATGCCGTTAACTACCCAATTTTTCGATTTAGGAGTCGGCGAATTAGTTTATGCGCTTCAGACGCAAATAGGAGCACGAAGGCTAACAGCAGGAGCTCAAGCCAGAGCTGGAAAGAGATGGGTTGGATCTGGAGCGTTTCACTTAGCCAAGGCGTATACATCGCTCCTATGTGGATCAACTGGGCCGATATTGTACCCATTACAAGAAATGGATTGCTGAACAAGCGGGTGCTGAAAGCGGATCGGCTCTCCGAGCGGCAGTTGAGGACATGTATGTTTTCGAAAAGGACCATTAGGAGCAAGGTGGCATTGCGAGCCTCATCAATCTCGTATCCGCGATTTAGCATCCACTGATAGAGCAAAAAGGCGACGCTGCCGATGACGCAGCCGGAAAGGACGACCCGTTCCACCATCATCCGATTGAATATCGGATCGCGCGGGGGACGGGGTGGCTTTTCCAGTTCGTCGCCTTCCGCTTTTTCAAAAGCTAAAGCCAAATCTTGAATACCGTTGGTGACTAAGTTGAGCCAGAGCAGCTGTACGGCCAGGAGCGGCAACGGTAGTCCGGCAAGAAGCGCTAGCGTGAAGAGTACGATTTCCCCGAAGCCGGTGGAAATGAGCAAGAAAATTACTTTTCTGACATTGGCGTAGGCAACACGGCCTTCCCGAACTCCAGCTACAATCGAAGAGAAATTGTCATCGGTGATGATCAAGTCGGCGGTTTCTCGGGCCACGTCAGTGCCGCTTTCCCCCATCGCGACCTTGAGAAAGTCCTGTCCGGATACCATGGGGCAATGATAGGCAAAAACAAAGGGGTGTTGAGGAGGGCTTCATCCCACCGCGATGCCTGTAGGGAGTAACAAACGAATGGAATCTTCGCCTATAACGTTGAACTTAATCTCAAATAGTTTCCAATTGGTCGGAACGTCGAAAGGATAAGCCGACCTATCTTCTAGATGTTAATTGGTACCGATTGAACTCATCTTTGAAAACTGACTGCGAATGACCTTTCACCATACCACCGAGCTCTTCGACTTTCAGGTAAACGGTTTTGCCGGTGTGGACTTCCAGTCCGATTCGTTAACTCAAGGGGACATGCGTCGAGCTGCCGCCGCGCTGAAAAGGCGCCACATGTCTGCCATCTTTTTCACTTTGATAACGGATGATGTGGATTCGCTTTGTCGCAAATTTGAGAATATTGAGTCCATTTGCGCGAGGGATGATGAGATCGCGTCATTGATTCGAGGATACCATTTGGAAGGACCTTGGATATCGAAAGAGTCCGGCTATCGAGGAGCCCACCCCTTGAATTTCGTTCGTGAACCCAGCCTAGCGGATTACCGGCGATTGCGGGATGCTGCTGGAGGAAGGATAAAGCTGATAACGCTGGCGCCTGAGGTCGAAGGCTGTCTTTCTGTCATCGAGGAAGCGGCGAGTGATGGCATTCGTATCGCGCTGGGCCATACCAACGCGTCTGAAGAAGAGATTGATCAAGCCATTGCTGTGGGGGCGACTCTAGGAACTCACATTGGAAATGGGGTTCCGGTCAATATGCATCGGCATGACAATGTCATTCAACGCTTGCTGGCCCGAGATGAACTGATTGCCTGCTTTATTCCCGACGGAATCCACTTGCCTCCCTTTGTTCTGAAAAACTTCTATCGAGCCAAACCCAAGGGGAAGGTGTTTTTCACTACCGATTGCATGGCTGCTGCGGGCGCTCCTCCAGGGGCGTATCACATCGGGCCGCATCAGGTCGAAGTGGGCTCAGATGGTGTAGTGCGCCTGCCGGGTGAAAAGCAGTTTGCGGGGTCCTCGCTTACCTTGGACCGGGGAGTCGAGAACGTCTCCGAATGGCTGGGGTTGACGCTGTCGGAAGCGACAGAGATGTGTTCCTCACTGCCGGCTGCCTATTTCGGGATCGAATTGTGATTTCAAGTGAATCTGCTAGAAATCCGGTTGAGCGTAGAGTGCCAAACACCTGCTTCTGGTTCCCTAATTCTTTTTCCTATTGGGCCGAGTCTTCTCCTTTAGAGCAACGAGCTCGATATCAAAAATGAGAACAGCATGTCCGGGAATGGCTCCGTTTCCTTTTGATCCGTAGGCGAGATTGCTGGGGATGTAGAAACGGTATTTGTCACCTGGTGACATGAGCTTGATCCCTTCAGCCCATCCGGGGATGACTTCCCAAAGTCGAATGTCGATCGTCTGGCCCCGCATGAGCGAGCTGTCGAAGACGGTCCCATCGCTTAGCGTTCCGTGGTAGTGGATTTCAATGACGTCCTTTGAGCGAGGGAGTTGGTCTGAAGCCCCTCTTTTCAGGATTTCGTACTGAAGCCCCGATCGGGTCGTGGTGATGCCTTCTCGAGATTCGTTTTTTTCGAGAAACGCTTTTTCGGTTGCGCGTGCCTGACGAATTTCTGCTTTCGAAGCGGCGTCTGTACGGGAAAGACCGCCTGAGATCAGGCATAGGGCGAGATTGGAGAGAATTAAAAATCGTCGCATTGGAGAAATTCGTGGGATTCGATGGGGAGTGTGTAAGGATATAGTGAAAAGAATCAAGACTCAGCTGGGAAGGCGGCTTTTTCCAATCTGCGCTTGGCGCGGATTCGAAGACTGATGTATGGAATGTGTCGATGACGTCTATTTGCAAAGACCCACTTTGCGCTTTCCTAGTTCTTGCCTTAACGTTTACCGGAAATCTGTTCGCCGGTTTTTACGACGAGGTGAAGCTCAGGGCGGAGCAGGGGGACCCAGAGGCTCAGGACATTTTGAGCTATATGTACCAGTCTGGAAAAGGAGTTCCGAGAGACTTGGAGAAAGCTCGAAGATGGTCGGCTTTGGCTCAGCGGGGAGGAACCGGAAGAAATCGATTGAGCCCTCAAAGACCTCAAAGGGGGCTGACTAGCTATGCTGCCCAATCCAGTCCTCGTCGGCCCAGTCTGAATACATCGTCTTATCAAAGCGTTCGGGCGCTTCCTCGTAGGCCGGGAGGTGTTGCCTATAGGACGGAACTGCGAGCGAGTCCGCGTCGTCCTTCTCTGGGATCTTCGGTCGCTTGGTCGCGCACGAATACTCGGGTAACCGAACCCGGGCGAATAGAGCGGGGCATTCGCAGTTATCGACGCGGGAAAAAGTGGCATCACCGGCTAGCTAGAGGCGGAAAATTGCTCGTCAGTCCCGTGACTTTTACTGTTAAGCAGTCAAAGCGAGTGGTTTCGAAGGCGGTCCGTAAGGCCGCTTTCGGAAGTGTTGTACTGTATTAGATGAGTGGGACCAGTTTGATCCAGATTCAAAAGCCTAGTTTGCAAGCTGTACACGCGCATCGCTCGTCATAGTTGAAGCGACCGGTGAGGAGCTGTAGTAGGAGCCCTGTACGGGATTGACACTCTCTGCCACCACCGCGTGGGCGACAGGAACGTAGGCATTGTCACAAAACATGCCTCTGGAGGGATCAAGGCCTCGCCAGCCGGCTCCCGGTAAAAAGACTTCTACCCATGCGTGCATGTCGCCTGGTATCGTTCCATTATTGGCGGGGTCGTAGAGGTAGCCGCTGACGAAACGGGCCGCGAGTCCGAGAACCCGAGCGCATTCAATCAGCAGTACCGCGTAATCTCGACAGGTTCCTGTGCCTGATTTAATCGTCGTAAGTGCTGGCTGGATACCCTCCTCGTCACGTCGGACATACATGATTTTCTGATTGATAGTCTGGTTAAGGGCAAAAAGCCAGGACACCGTGTCGGTCAGCCCCGTTGCAAAATGCTTTTTGAGCCATCGCGTTATTTCTTTTTGAGCAGCGTCCTCGGGGTGGCTCAAGTAGATGTTGAGGTTGGAGCGATGGAGCGGCTCGTATTCGAAGGGGTAGCTTCGGGCGTAGTCGCGCAAAAGAAAATCGAAGGGAGTGGTATCGCTGGTTTCAGCAATACAGTGGGAAACGATGGAGAGCGAATTGGTGTTTTGGGAAAACTGGGCGCTGGCGGGCAGGTTGTCAAAGTCGTCCCGCATCCAGTCAATCGTGGCTGTGGGAGTAATATCGAAGGCGAAGTCGTGCACGCGCAGGAGTGGATTCTCACGCGGTCGCAGATAGAGCAAATGCGGGTGTATTTGGACCGGGCAGTCGTATTCGTAGCGGGTGGTGTGAGAGATTTCTAGTTTCATAGACGGTTGGTAATCGTTCGGAGCGGAATGGCCTGAGCATCGGGCGTTGTCGGCTTTTTAGGGAAAACTGGCGATAGTAGCGAGCTATTGTTTTGAAAGATGTCAAAATGAGATCTGATGGAGGGATTTACAGAGTCTATCAGGTGAATGTCGATTTGACAGGTAGGACCGGGTCTGGATAATGATCGGCCAATCCCATTTTTAACATGAAGAAAAAAGACCCTAAAACTTCTAGTACCATGTCTCGCCGACACTTCGGCAAGTTGTCGGCTACTGCCATCGCTGGCAGCGCCTTTAGCTTTCACATCCTGCCGAGTCACGCCCGGGGAAATCTGACCAAGCCCACGGTGGTAGGAATTGGAACCGGCGGGAAGGGGAGAGTCGACATCACTCATTGCGATGAAGCCGGATTTCACGTGGTCGGGCTCGTCGATACGGCTGACGCTAAAAGGATGTCGTCAACGGAAAGGGATGTGAAACGTTTGAAGTCGGTTATTGAAACACGCGAACAATACCCCGATGCCGCCTTTTTCACTGACTATCGTGAGATGTATGAAAAACTCGGTGACAAAGTAGATGCGGTCATCGTGTCGACACCGGATCACCATCACTTTCACGCCTCCGCCATGGGCATGCAGCGTGGCAAGCATGTTTATTGTCAGAAGCCTTTAACCCACGGGATATGGGAGGCTCGCGTGCTGACGGAGCTTGCTAAAAAGCACGGTGTAAAAACGCAAATGGGCAACCAGGCCCATGCCAATGACCATATGCGACGTTGCGTCGAGTTGATACGCGCGGGAGTCATTGGTCCTGTGAGGGAAGCTCACACTTGGACCAATCGACCGATTTGGCCTCAAGGATTCGCCAAGCCGCCTGCGAAGGAAAAAGTACCTTCTTGGCTAGACTGGGAGCAATGGATTGGTCCCGCTCCAGAAGTGGGCTACAATGCGAACATCGCGCCCTTCGCCTGGCGCGGTTGGTGGGACTACGGTACGGGAGCGCTGGGCGACATGGCCTGTCACATTATGGATATGGCGTATTGGGCGGTTGATCCAGGAGCGCCTGCCACGGTCAAGGCCGAGCAGCAGGGAGCGACCGAGGTTTCTCCACCGATTAACTCCAAAGTGCTATGGGAATTCGCGGCCAGCCAATACACATCGAAAAAGGGATTTAAGTATTTTTGGTACGATGGCTACCTCGACGCTGAATTCGATCGTGACACTTGGACCCTTATCAAACACAGCGAAGAATTTAATCACCCGAATACAAAGCTACTCGATGGATTGCCGTTTCAGCAGTTCGGCAGCATTGTCATAGGCGAAGAGGGTAAGTTGATATTCAATCGACAGCATGGTAATTGGTTCCTCCATTCTCGGGCAGGAGTCGATGGATTTGAATGGCCGGATCAGACGATTGCTCGCGCCAAGGATCAGGATCCCTACAAGGAATGGTTTGACGCGATTACGGGAAAAATCGACCAAGCCGAGTCGCATTTCGGGCAGTCGGGGCCGTTCGCAGAAACCGTTCTCCTCGGTGTGATCGCTCAACAGAATCCAGATAAGGAACTCGAATGGGATGCCAAGAAAATGGAAATTGTTGGCCGGCCAGACCTAAAGAAACTCGTCCAGCGCGATTACCGAAAAGGTTGGAAATTTAGGGTTTAGATAGGGGATTCAGCATTGGGTTTAATCAGCGTGCTTTTCGGAGTCACGCATTCTCACTCCTTTGCTGCAGTGTTATAAATCGAAGATTGATTCATTAAGGAAACTTCGCTTGGAGTTTTATAACTGTAGATAAATTATAAACACAATTGGACTGCCGTCTCTTGCTGGGGAATAGAGGTGTTAAACCTTCGGTCGCCAGCCTTTAGCATAGGATCGCTTCCAAAGTTTCTTGGCTTGCGGGTGGTTGAGGATGTGGCCGGTTTCTGAATCGATGTTCAGTACGGACTGGGTGCGGTAGGCGATGTTTCCCAGATGGCACCAAAGGGTGCTTTTCTGTCCTTCGGCGATTTCCTGGGTGAGTGGGGCATCGTCACGGATTGCATCGCACAGGTTCTGGAAATGAGGAACGTCTCCGGGGGTGCCTGCGGTTTGTTCTACTTGCTTTCCCTTGGAATCATAGATTGCAAATCCGGCTGTATCGAAGGCAATGGAACCGCCTTCGCCGTAGAAGGTGCAAAAGGCTAGATTCTCGTCTTCGCGCCGATGGCAGCTGCTTCCGTCCCAAGAGGCGCCGACTTCGCCAAAGTCGAATTGAGCGGTACCCGTATCCGGGGTTTCCTGATCATCGTCGAAGTGATAGCGTCCTCCTTGATAACTTACTCGAGTTGGAAAATCGACTCCAAGACCCCAACGGGCAACGTCGAGAGCATGGACTCCATTGTTGATTAACTCTCCTCCGCCGTACTCCCAATGCCAATGCCAGTTGTAGTGGATGAGATTGTCTTTGTAGGGCGCGCGAGGAACGGGCCCTTGCCAGAGCTCGTAGTCAAGGTTTTGGGGCACGGCCGCAGGTTTCCCGTGTCCGATACTGTCTCTAGAGTTCCGATACCAGGTACGGGCGTAAAGCACCTTTCCAATGGCGCCGCCCTTGAGCTTTTCCATGCCTTCGATCATGGAAGGGTAGCTGCGCCGCTGCGTTCCTTGTTGTACCTTTCGGTCGTATTTTCGGGCGGCATCAACCATCCATTCACCTTCCTGTGGATTGTAGCTTCCCGGCTTTTCAACATAGACATGCTTTCCCGCCTCGCAGGCCAATATGGTCGCGGGCGCGTGCCAGAAATTAGGCGTCGCGATGGAAAGGATATCCACGTCGGGGTCTTCGAGGATCGTTCTGAAATCGCCCACGACCTTGGGACTTTTGGATTGGCCCTGACTGGCTAATGCGGCGCCTTCGGCGGCCCGATCTCGGTCGACATCGCAAACATAGGCAATTTCGACATTGGTCGCTCCCTGAAAACTTCGTATATGAGCCAAACCACGCTTTAGGCCCATTACGCCTACTCGCAATTTTCGAGAGGGGGCATTTTGTCCGTAAACGCTGGGGAGGATTGAGAAGGAGGCTGCTCCGAAAGCGCCGGCGGCTTTTACGAAGTCTCTTCTGGAAAATGGAGAATCATTCATTGGTGTGAGGTGTTGGGATTGGAAATTGTTCAGAAATGTCATATCTAAGATCTAATTCGAGTAGGGAACAAGAGCATTCCCTGTCTCATCGAATAGATGTGTAGGATTAGTTTGTGATTTTCGCCCTTCGGGTAGGTGCTTGGAAGCTTTTCACAAACTGCGGTTTGTTGGTGGCTTCGTAGCGGTCTTGAGTCGCGGGCGATCTGGGTTCGACAAAGTTCACCGCCCCAAGCCTGTCGTTGGGTCGATCGCACGCTACCTGAAAATACCTAGCGGTTTGTCCCGGTGAAGCGTTATTCAAGCGAAAGCGCGGATTGACACAGGTTGCCGTGATCGCTTGAGCAGCTGTCAGGGGCTCAGGCTGGACGCTTGCCTTTCTGTTCGTAAGCAACCAGCTTTAAGGCTGCCCTATGAAAATGTACGCTTCCGTTTTATTGATCGTTGGTATTGCGCTCTCAAGCCTGTGTATGGGAGCCGTTCGCTCGGAAAAGGCTCCTCGGATTTTGATTATTGGCGATTCCATTTCTATTGGCTTTACGCCTTTTGTTAAGGAGATGTTCCAAGGTCGAGCGGAGGTCTTTCACAATCCGGGCAATGCGCAGCATACAGGAACCGGCTTGGAGAGGATCGAGCTTTGGCTTGGCGATGAAGACTGGGACCTCATACACTTTAATTGGGGCTTGTGGGACCTGTGCTATCGTCATCCGGACAGCAAGAACCAGGGAAATCGAGACAAGGAAAGGGGAACACTGACCACATCTCTAGGTGAGTACGAATCCAATTTAGAAACTCTGGTGGGGCGACTGCGGCAAACCGGCGCGATGCTTTTGTGGGGGAACACGTCTTATGTTCCTTCCGGAGAAGTGGGTCGAATTGAGGGTGATGAACTGAAATACAATAAGGTAGCGGAAAAGATCATGCTTCGTCATGGGGTTCCGATAAACGACATTCGATTGCTTACGTCGGGATTCCAGCCGAATTGGTTCAAGGCTCCTGGCGATGTACATTACACGCAGGAAGGGTATCGAGCCATTGCGACGCAAGTGGTCGATTCAATCGAGGCGGTCCTGCCAGAACTCGTTTTTAAGGTAGGCATGATTGGTCTGGATACTTCACATGTGACGGCTTTCACCAGTCGTTTTAATGACCCTAATCATAAACAGCATGTGCCGGGAGCGAGAGTAGTTGCTGCCTTTAAGGGAGGGAGTCCAGACATCCCTTCGAGCGCCGACCGGATCGAAGGGTTCACTCGAACTCTGCAAAACGACTTTGGGGTTAAGCTTTACGATACGATCGAAGAAATGTGCCAGCATGTGGATGCGGTTATGTTGGAGAGCGTGGATGGCCGTCCCCATTTGGAACAAGCGATACCTGTTTTTAAAGCGGGCTTGCCTTTGTTCATTGATAAGCCGATTGCGGGTTCCCTTAAAGACGCGATCGCGATCTATGAGCTAGCCAAGAATTCAGGAGTGCCTTGCTGGAGTTCGTCCTCTCTTAGATTCTATCCCGGTGTAGTGGATGTAGCGGAGAGGGAGAAAGGAGAACTTAAGGGAGCGATATCCTATGGACCCGCGAAGATAGAACCGTATCACCCGGATTTTTTCTGGTACGGTATCCATCCTACGGAGGCGCTGTTTACGGTGATGGGGACAGGAGTGAAAACGGTGAGTCGGAGCTTTACTCCCGACCACGATGTCATCACAGGAATTTGGAAGGATGGAAAGATAGGAACGGTCTATGGAATCCGCAACTCGAAGTTGGCCTACAAAGTGACCGCGTTTGGGACTGAGGCGATTGTGGAGCAAGAGCGTGGGGGAGACTATACGCCGATGTTGCGGGAGATTATACGTTTTTTTCGCACGGGGGTCGCTCCGGTCTCATTGGAGGAAACCATTGAAATCTACGCGTTCATGGAAGCGGCCGATGAAAGCAAGCGGCGTGGGGGAGTCCCCGTAAGCATCGAAGAGACCCTGATCGAGAATGGCTGGAGATGATTCTTGAGCGCGTTTTACATCGTTGGATGACTCCGAAAGCAGCTTCGCTTTCTAAAAACAGACGACCCCTTTTTTATGAGCGAACAAAAGAGTATTATCGACGAGATTAAGAAGCTGGAAAAGCAGCTGATTACCGAAATACAGAAAAAGGAAGAGGAGTTTTTCTACAAGGTAAAGGGGGGTAAGGTATTTTTCGAATTAGAGACCCGAAATTATCACAAGACTTTAGTGACTAAACTTCGCCAGTATCTACTTCATGCCCGTTTTCTGAATATTCTATCGGCTCCCTTTATCTGGGCATGTGTTTTTCCAGCGATATTTATGGATTTAATTGTATCCATATTCCAATTTGTGTGCTTTAGGATATACGGAATACCGAAAGTAAATCGGGCTGATTATATCGTTATGGATCGACATAAATTGGGTTATCTAAACGGAGTAGAGAAACTCAATTGCGCATACTGCGGGTACTTTAATGGACTGATCGCTTATGTTCAGGAAATCGCCGCTCGGACGGAGCAGTACTGGTGTCCCATCAAGCATGCTCAAAGAGTCTATACGATTCATAGTCGCTATCAAAAATTCCTCGATTACGGGGAATGCGAAGACTATCAAAGCAAGATTACTGCCATTCGCAAAGACTTCAGGGATTTGGATACGGATGCGGAACCTTAAACGAGGGTAGGTGCCAAGGTATATCTAGTGTCTAAAGTGATATCTTCGGAATGATCGATCTAAAGGATTACCCGGACAAGAAGAGATGATTCGCGAGGAGGCGAATGCGAGGAACTCTAATCGATCGATTTGATAAATAGCACAAGCGATTCGATTTGGGAATCGTTGAGGACGCCGGCGTAACTAGGCATCGCATATTCGCCTTTTTCGAATCCCCGGACTACTTTGGCAGTAGGGTCGAGAATGGACTCCCGTAAGTAGGCGTCATCGACCTTGATGGAGGTTCTTTTTCGATTCACGACAACCTCCTTTTCCTTGCCATACAAACCACCCCAGCTGGGCCCAATTTTTGTGATGTCACCTCCCGTTGTCGAATGGCAGGCGACGCAGCCCATCAACTCGTAGAGTCGGCGTCCTTCCTCAATGGATACGGGTCCTTCATCCCTTGCTGCGGCCGCACGCGGGGTTAAATCAACTGCGAAATCATCGAACCCTTCTTTGATCGGATCGAAATAAGGAAGATCGTAGATGGTGGTGTAGGCGTTTTCCTCGAAACCCATGCCGTCCTGGGTTTGTAAAGACCAACCGACCCGTAGTTGCATAACCGGTTTCATATTGGGAATCCCAACAAAGACACTGAGCTGATCGTGGGAGAGGTAGGCGCTGCTTGGGGTTAGCCAGTCGATGCCGGTTTCTCCGTTCTCCGTGTATTGGGCAGAACCGTATCTGTGGGTACGTCGATAATGCCAGCTGGCGAGCGAGTAACTATTGGGATCAGTTGCCTTGCTTGGATCCAGCTTGCGTTCAAAGCGCAGTAGAACTCCTTTGTCCATGGGGGCGACCTCAATGGGTAGAAAAGCCTGTTTTCCGGTATACCGCACGCGACCGAAACCTTTGAGTGTGTCCAGTCCATTTCCCCAGCCATTGATTTGAAATCCTGAAATGTAGAGCTGCCCATCCGCAGGGTTTAGGGAGCCGTTCAGAAGGGGATAATCGAATGCGCTCGTAATGCTGACAACGGATGCTTGGGGCTTCGAACCACGATGATTTAGGAGGATCTTAAAGAGTTCGGGTCGATTGAATCCTATGTGGACGAAAGAATCGTTTAGTGGCCCCATTTTAGCGTCGAAGAGCCAAAGTTGAGAAGTGGCTGAGGCGTTTACCGCATGGGGAATCCAGGTCAGTGGATCAGCGATCGGGGCGGGGTATTTTTCGGTTTCCTGGAGCCCTTCTGAGAGATAGCCGTAGAACTGCTTGTCCGCTACGATGTGTAAAGGTGTACTGGGAATGTATTGTCCTTCCTGATCGCTCGAGGTAACCAAACCCGTGCGCGGATTAACACCAATGCTCGGCTGCCGAAAGCCGTAGCCTAGTACAGTGGAATGCCTTCCGTCCGCTGAGATTCGCAGAACGCTTCCGTTGTGCTTGCCCAATGTTGAGGCCTGTTGCCCGCCTTTAGCGATAACGAATTCGCCTTCAGGAGCCAAGCGAATGGTGCTCGGGAATTCTCGCATGTCAGCGGTTTGAGCGAAGGCATTGGAGAATAGCTCGTGTGTGTCGGCTTCGCCATTTCCATCGGTATCCAAAATCTTCCAAATGCCATTTCGGTCGAATACGAAAATCTGATCATCGCGTATTGCAGCAGACATGGGTTCGTGCAGACCTGAGGTAAAGCGCTTCCATCGGATGGATTGGCTGGGGTCTTGCAAACCGAACACCTTCCAGAGATCCCCGTCGATCGTAACGATGATTCCCGTGCCATCGCTCAAAAATTGGATATCTCCTGGACGCACATTCCGCTTCCAGGGGTTGATAAGAGGCAGGTCGATGGGGTCCACAACGTAAGCCTCATCGTCGGGCGAACGGGTTAGGCGTGTGGTGACTTCTTGCGGCCAACGGATTTTGGCTTTTCCGCGTGGAATGGCGCGAGGCGCTATTTGAGGGGCAGAACCATTTTCGGTGAATGATACGCAAAGTGAAAGGGTCGATTCATGCGGTGGGATGCGAAGAATCCAACGGGATTGCTCGATTGAAAGCGAGGCGATGGCATTGTCGGGCTTCTGGCCCAAGGTAACCCCGCCGGCTGCTTTTAGCCCGAGGACCATGGTTAATGTCTGGGACGAAGGTCCAATTTCAAAATGGCGTTCTACGATGGATCGTCCTTTGAATTTAGATACATTGAAATTCTCTCTAACTAAGGCGTCGGCTGCATTGTATTCGAGGATGACCCCTCGGTTAGAGAGTTGAATCGCCTTGAATCGTCCCCATTCTTCTGGCAAGGGTCCGCGTCCCACTTCCTCGGGGCTGGGCGCGGGTTCGCGTGGATCCCCGAGCTCGAGTCTTTCGCCGTGTTGCCAGCCAGGGTAGATTCCATTGGCGATCCAAATATCGCCGTCAGGTTCTGGCAATTGAGTCTGACCCCCGCTCGTCTTACTGCCCCATGGATGGTAGGACTTCGGGGCGAGAGCAATCGGTGTGACACCATTTCCTTTCCAAATTGCGGAAATTCTAAGAAGATCCGTGTCAAAACAGGCCCAGTGATTATTCCCCAAATTCAGGATGATTCCTCGGGGGGTTAGATTGTCTTTGGGGAATCCGGAACCTGCCTTTCGGGCATCGAGGATGGAAGAGAAAAAGGGAAAGTCAGGCTCTACCCAGTCCGCCCATGGCGTGGAGTTCCCAGCACTTTCCTTCTGGCCAAACGAAAAAAGCGAAAGAAGGAGAAGGAGGCCAATGGCATAAAGTGATCGAGCCTGATTGCGATAAAGCGGCATGTAGTGGAATTTCTAGCCGTATTTGCCTTTCTGGCAAGATCGCGATTCCGTGGATTGACCTCGATAACCAGTGACTGAATTTACGACTAATCTGATTGGCTTGGAAATCAGTGATTTGTGATGCTACTTCTTGGCAAAGGTACTCGCCATAAAGTCGACCAGTTCCGGAACCATGTTATCGCCCCAGCCGGCGGATTTGGCCAGGCTCATGGCCTGTTTGGTGGCGGGGGACATAAAGCTGGGGGCACCCAGATCGTCCGCCATGTTGCTGTAGTAGCCGACGTCCTTGCGGCCATTGGCAATGGAGAACGCCAGCATGTCCTTGGTCCCGTCTACGGCGTTGGCTTTGATCCAATCCATCATGCCGGAACGGAGCGGCCCTGAAGACATAACATCATAGAGCGTTTTCCTGTCCAGCCCTGCCAAGTCGGCCATGGCGAAGGCTTCCGACATGGCGCACGCGGTGGTCATGGCGAAAAAGTTATTGATCAGTTTCACGGTATGACCGACCGAGATCGGACCAAGGTGGAAGACGTTTTCCCCGAGGTCATCGAAGACCGGTTTGGCCCGATCAAAATCCGCTTCACTTCCGGCGGACATGATATTGAGGAGTCCGTCGATCGCGTGGGCGGGCGTGCGGCCGAGTGGCGCGTCCATCATGCTGGAGCCTTTCGCTTTCAGCGCGGCCTCCAGATTTAAAGTGGATTGGGGGATGGAAGTACCGAAATCGATGACTAGCGAGCCGGGCCGAATATTTTCGATTACTCCCTCTGGACCGTACATATTGGCTTCGACCGATGCGGATGTATCCACGCAAAGCATTACAATATTGCTAGTTCGAGCCAGTTCTCCAGGGGATGTCGCTTCCACTGCGCCTCGGGTTACGGCTGCTTCAACGGCCTCACGCTTCTTGTGGGCGATTACGGTCATCGGGTATCCGAGAGACTGGAGGCGCTCGACCATGGCCGAGCCCATAAGGCCGAGGCCGATAAATCCGATGGCGGGTTTTTCTGTATTCGTCATATTTTCTGTTCTTTTAGGGTCTCGTTGCCTAAGTAGGCGCTTCGCTTATGGAATGCTTGCGGTTTGTGATACGAGTCGCAACCATGCAGTTAAATGGTAGGAATGGAAAAGAAAAATCTGGTAGCCGTTCTCGCCATTTGGACGATGTCATCGATCACATCGACTTTCTGTTGCGGGCAAAGCGTTAAGCGCGTTCTCTTCCTAGGAAATAGCGTTTGGGATTATAAGGGGGGCGTTCATCAGCCTTTTCTCGGTTTTTGTGAAACGGCCGGTCTCGAATTCGAGGCGGTAAGCCAAATGCGTGAACACGAAAACGCGCACGGTGTTGAGTTCCTCGACTTCGGGCGAATCCCCTTGAGCCTTCCTGGGGTAGCTGGGGATGAGAGAATTCTCTCACTTATCCAATCGGGCGGCTATGACTGTGTGATTGTCGAGGCGAGACGTTCGGGATACCTGTTGCCCGAATGGGTGAATATACCGGACGACCGAGGAAGCAGTATTCCTTTCCAGGAAAACATGGAAGCTCTGGGCAAGATTCATCGAACCATTGTAGAGTCAGGCGGCCAGACCGTACTCTACATGCATCCAGGGTTGCATACTCTGGAAAGGTACCGTCTGCCGGTCGCTCAGATATACGAACGACTTCACTCGGGTTTGGAGGAGATGAAGATTGGTGGAAGGCGCCACAGAGTGATTCTCGTTCCGGCAAGATTTCTTTGGGGAGATGCCGTCAAGAAATACGGCGTGGAAGGATGGTACGCGAATCCAGGCCATGGCAATGCGCTCGCCCGGTATGCCAGTGGGTGTATGTTGTATACCTACCTTACGGGAGAGGATCCGAGGGAGAACCGTTTCACGGGCTTGCCTTTAGATTGGGATCAGGCGGAAAATTCTCCCGTTGTCCAGGTGCCCCAAGAGGACGCCGATTGGATAAAGAGCCAAGTTTGGCTGTACTATTCAACCGGAGGAAATTGAGCTTTGGAATTGCAGAGCCCTTCACGTTTGACTGATGCCCATTTCCGCTTTTCCAGCTACGGTCACTATGCCGGTCGTTGATGAGCCGTTTCCATCGATATTGGAATTCCTAGTAGAGAGGTTTCCCCGTATCCATAAAGACACTTGGGAAGAGCGCATACGTTCGGGTAAGGTGCTTGACGAGGATGGTTGTCCCGTGGCCTTCGATACTGCCTACGCGCCACGAAAGAAACTGTTCTATTTTCGTGAAGTGGAAAAAGAGATACCGATTCCTTTTCAGGAGGAAGTCATTTACCGAGATCAAAATTTGCTGGTTGTGGACAAACCGCACTTTTTGCCGACTACGCAAGGAGGGCGATTCGTTAATGAAAGTCTGATCCATCGGCTAAGGGAGAAAACGGGAATTCTCGAAATTGCCCCGATCCATCGGATCGATCGAGAAACGGCAGGACTGGTGATGTTTTCTCTCAACCCAGAGGCTCGTGCTGCCTATCAATTGATGTTTGAAAGGCGACAGGTGTCCAAAGTCTATCATGCCATTTCTCCCACTGTGCCCGACGCACCTCGAAAAGAGTGGCAGGTAGATAACCGACTGGTGCCAGGCGAGCCCCCCTTTCGAATACGCGAAGGCAAAGGGGTGCCGAATGCTTCAACGAGAATTGTTCCAGTCGAATCTAAATTTGGACGAACCTACTTTCACCTGTTCCCCCATACTGGAAAGAGGCACCAATTGAGGTTTCATATGGCTTCGCTTGGCTTTCCGATTGAGAACGACAAGTACTATCCGGATCTTCAAGACGAGGTGCCCGATAATTATGAAAAGCCTCTGCAACTCTTAGCCATGGAACTCGAATTCGCAGACCCGCTCTCAGATGGTATCAGGCGCTTCAGATCCCGCAGAAAGCTGCACTGGTGAAGAATGAAGGAATTTGGACGGAGGACGTTCACAAATTTTGTGATTTGACCTGTGTTTTCTTTGAGCGTAGATTTGAGATTCTAGAGGAAGAATTATGATGAAGCGTTCTATAATAGGGGTTGTGATAGCGGTGGGTTGTTTCGCTTTTTCGGGATGTGAGACGACCAATTCGGGGACGACGCAAGTGACCGGAAAGACCCGCTCTGCCTTGACGGAGTGGGATGTCGATATCTATCAGAATCCAGCCGGTCTATTGGCATGGGTTCCCGATATGGATATACCCGTGAATTTTGAAGAAATCGCCAAGCTGGAATCGAGCGGTACGACGGTGAGCAACAGCGCCTCAGCAATTGACGACAAAACGGTTCAAATCGTAACGGATCTGAAGAAGAGAGCAGCAAGGATGGGGGCGAATGGGATCGTTCTCCGGGAAGTAAATGTGGCCGAGGATGTTATCGAACGTCAATCAAGCGGTTATGAAAACGTGCGCTTTCCAGACGGTTCCATTCGGCAGGTCGAGGCCCCGGTGAGAATTAGCTACCAGCGCGTTTACAAGGTTACGATCAAGGCAGACTCAGTCTTTCTTGACTGGAATACGGTTTGGACGGGCGAACCCGCTTCATCGAACTAGACTCGATAAGAAAATAGGTATTCAAAAAATAGCTACGTAGCTTTCTTAGTTGCCAGACTTTACGCGATTGCGTGTTCCTTGACGAGTTTTTCGGTCAACTCAGTCCCAAAGCCGGGTTTGTCTGAGGGCAGATAGTATCCCTTTTCAAAGGTTGCGCTCATTGCATCCATCAAGTCAGTCCCGTTATCGGTCGTGCCAAAGCTTTCCGCCCATTTGCACTGGCTCGAGGAAAGGCAAAGCGGGAGACCGTAAAGGCTTCCACCGCGGTGTGGTGTGAATTCGAGTCCGTGGGCGGCCGCCATGGCTCCAATTTTCCGTAAAGAGGTGACTCCTCCGCTCCAACAGACGTCAGGCTGCAAGACGTCTGCCGCTTTGTGGCGAATCAGCTCGGCAAATCCGAAACGAGTGTATTCGTGTTCCCCATTCGCGATGCGGGTGGTGTCGATTTCCTTAACGAGACGTTCGTAGCCAAGTATGTTGTCTGGCGAAAGAGGCTCTTCGATCCAGTAAAGGTTGTAGGGCGCTAGCCGACGAGCCATATCAATGGTGTACTCAACATCGTTCCATCGAGCGATGCATTCAAGCATGATTGAGACCTCAGGGCCCACGAGTTCGCGTGTGCTTCTGACCATGTCGACGGTTTTTTGCTTACCCGCTTCGCCTTCGAATAATCCGTCTCGTACGACGATCTTAAATTGTCGGATACCGAGATCGAGTCCGTTCTGTATGGTCTCCGGCCCGCCGGTTTGGTAAACGGGAATGCGGTCCTTGGTGGTTCCGCCGAGCAATCGGTAGACAGGCTGGTCGGCGTGCTTTCCAAAGATATCCCAGAGCGCGTTGTCGACCCCGCTCAAGGCCATGACAAAGACCCCGCGGCGGCCATAGAAGCTCGACGAGGTATACATTTGGTCCCACAGCAATTCGATGTTGAGCGGATTGGTGCCGATCAGCAGATTTCTTAAATGGCCCTGGATAATCTCGCAGGACACCTTTCCTCCGGCCCCCATTCCGAATCCGGTTATGCCTTGATTGGTTTTGATAACGACAATGATGGAGCTGGTCAATTGAGCGAAAGGTCCTGTGTAGCGCCATCGACCCGGATCGAAGTCGGACTTGAAATCGGGTACCGCTCCGATGGCCGGCCGATTCCAAAGATTCACAGGATAGGCTTCGACCGATGTGATTTTTAGATTTGAGTCCGCACCGTGGTGAGCTGCGCTTAGTTGGGGTACGCAACTCATGCCAGCGGCTAAACTAGCGCCTGCCAAGTTACCAAGGAAACGACGTCGATTCAACATGCCTGAATATTTCGGAATAACTTGAATCTGGCAAGCACGGGGCGTGCAGAAAACAGGTTGCTCTTCAAAGTGGGAGTTCGCTGAGTTTTTCGCGGACGTGATAGACCGCTAGGAATTTCTTCGCGGTATTCGGGTCGTTCAACGGAATGGAACTCGAAACAAGGCGTGGATTGCTCTCCTTGCTCAAGACGGTAGGATATTGGGCCATCAGTTGCCGGCTGTAGTCTATGAAAGTGGGGGTATCCGTTTTGGATAACTGGGAGCGAGTTAGGATTTGAAACAAGCCAACGGATCGAGCGGCATTTCGCTTGCCCAGCTCGTGCCCGATTCGCCCCATCGTCATGCGCGGATTTATCTCAACAATTGTCTTCAGCTGAAGTATGCCCCTTGGAGAACGAAAGACGAAAGCATCTATACCGAGGGGACCAGTGTATCCAGAATTGCGCATTTTCGATAAAAGGCGGGGGATGACCAGAGTTTCGTAGAAATGGTACACTCTTGGTTTTCCTTCTTTTGGTTCCATGAGAAAACGCGCAATCTCCGGATCTACTCCCTGACAGAAACTAGCAGTGACCACCCCTTTGAATTGGCCACGGTGATTGTTTAGCAAGCGCGTAAATGCAATCGTCCTCGCTTTGCCAATCTCCACTTCAAGCTGGACTGAAAAGTCAAATACCCGATCAAGCCATGGCTCAACGATTACGTAACCTTGATCTTTCCAGCGCTTGCCAAGCCATGCTAGTGTGCTTGCTCCCAGAATTTCATTGGCGAGAATGCAGCGATTCCCGATCGCGGCTGTTCCGAATGGAGCTTTGCAAACCACGTTTTCATATCCCAGGCGCTTTAGTTTGTCGCGAACCGTTTTCAGGGTTTCTAGGTCGGCCACGGGCTCTCCATAGACTTCAGGTGGAGCGATCCATTCGTCCTCTGCCGTCTCTTGAGCAACTTGCTTGCCCCATTGGGCACTCCATGTCTTGGAGAATAAATCGCGAATAGAAGCGTTCCATAACGTATCCAATTCAACGGGACGCGTTAGGAACTTAAATGCATTGCGGAAAAAGGCTAGGCTGTCGGGGGTCCAGCTCCAGGGTCGGAGCTTCCCGATTTTTCGAGGAATGCTCGGGGCGGCGATTTGATCTCCATGGATTAAAATCTCCGGTAGGGTGAAGCCCGAATCTTGAATACCCCGAAGGTGTTCTTTTTCTGGGGGTGTGGACATTAGGAGAATGTCGTCCTGACGAGAATAGAACAGAGGTAGGATTTCCAAATCATTTTGCAGCTGAGATCGCTCCATTGAAAATTCTTCGGCGGGGTTTTCTGCGGCGTAACGCTCCGCATCTGGATTGAACCAAAGTACGGATGGGGTCCTTCCTCTCGACTGTTGAAAAACTTGCAGGTCGCTAATGAAAGCATCGTCGAGACCCGCCTGAATTCTGCCGTCAATGTTGTAATGGCTGCCTTTGGCTCTTGAGGGGGATAGCGGAAAGACAAGTCGCTTACGAAAGGCCTCCCAGTCGGTTTTACCGGAATCTTTCCAGCGTCGAAACCATTTCAATCCAAAACCGACGTGTTGAATCTCGTCGCGGTAAATTCGATCGAGAAGACAAGCAGTCGCATTGTCTCCCACGGATTCGAAAATCTTTTTGTATTCAAAGGAGTAGTCGAGATTGGCTTGCTCGAAAGTGAGCGAAAGTCGGGTCACGTAGTCCAAGGGGTCCTCCATGGAAGATACACTTTTCCAAAAGTAGTCGCTCAAGGGAAGCTCGCCGAATTCCACCCCGCACTGCTTCATGCGATGAATGTAGAGCTGCGTGTGGATTTGCTCCTCTTTTAGTGTTTCGAGGACGCCTAGTCGGAAACTAGCAGGAGCCTCGGGAAACTTGAGTAATACCAAAGCCATGAGCTCGGTTGCGAGTAGCTCATGATTGCCGAAAAAGTGAAGAAGGCGGCCTCGTTCCCTCTCATTCACGAGTTTGGCGTTGCTGGGGTGGTTCGCCTTAACGCCATCTTCGTGGAGCCTCAAATGTTGAGGCCGAGACAACTTACGCGGAGTCTTGATCGGGCTTCCCGGAAGCGAATCTATGATTTCGCTACGCGGAAAGCTCAGTTTTTCTTCCAAAGTCTCGCCGAACAGGACCTGTTTCGCAAAATCCTGAAGCTGAATGGGCATCTGAAAAAGTCTATAGAAGGGAGCGTTTACAGACCCTCCGCGAAGGGGCGGAGGAGTAATCCGATTCCGAAGGCTACGAGCGCTGCAAGGGTTCCGATTCCTAGGGTTTCTGCCCCACTGAGGGTCCAGTGTTGCTCGACATATCTGCTCTTTAAGGCGCCGATGAAGAAGAAAGCGATTCCCGTGAGGACACAGGAGGGTACAAACGGGTCGCCTATTATTGAAGGATCTATGAGGTCTAGCGCGTACGCGACCAATGGGATGCCGCCGATGATCAGAAAAGCCGAGAATGTAGCCAGCCCAGCTTTCAAGGCGGAGGGGTTATGACCCGAAACGCCGTGTTCCTCCTGCATCATGGTGTCCAGCCACCGCTTTTTGTCGGAAGTGATTACTTCAACGATGGTTTCTAAGGTTTTGCCTTCAAATCCTTTGGCAGCATAAATTTGACGAATCTCTTCCTTCTCGCCGGCAGGATTGGATTCGATCTCTGCCTCTTCCTCCCGTCTTGCTTTGCGCTGGGACTGGTTTTCAGCTCTCGTTCCGACAAAGTTCCCTGCGGCCATCGAAAACCCATCTGCTAAGAGGTTTGCCAGTCCGAGTATGATTACGATTCCGCTGCTGAGACCGGCTCCAGTTACGGAGGAGACGACGGCAAACGTAGTGACCGCTCCATCAATTGCTCCATAGATCGAGTCTTTCAGGTAGTCTTGTGAGTGGTTAGATTCAATCCGTTTTCGTATTGCTTCCGGTGTGTGTTCCGCTTCGTAGTCCGCGTGATGACCCATGGGGGGGATTCCAGCAGTTAGGAGTCTATTGTCAATCTTGCCGCATGATGAAATTTGGCTCTAAAGGGTTCCCAGTGCGGCCAAAATCGAAGAATGCTGGCCGCAACGCAGATTCTGAATTATATCGGACAATCTCTAAGTTCTGCCTAGCTGATAAGGAGTAGTCGTGGAGGTTGACCAGTTAGTGTTGTTGGCGCACGATGAATACAGGGCAGAGTTGGGCTATTGGGGCAGTCTGTCGCGATGCGCCAGAGGTTTCCCAGGCCAAAGGAGTAGGGGGCTGCATTCGGTAACGGAAGGTAGTGCAAATCAAAATGATTTTTCCTCAGGTACTCAGTGAACCCTTCGTCATCCTCTTTACCGTATCGCTTGAGCAATTCGGACCGAGTTTCTGGAATGTCTACTTTACGAACCGCGTCGGAATTGACCAGACCCTCAGAGGGGGCAAGGTTGTAGCTACACAAAAAAGTGTCTGCGTGGGTGTTTGCGGTGTCTACGTGAAAGGAATAGACATCGGTCGCCACCGGACCTGGTTTCGAGTCCCGAGGATAGAATGGGATGCAGTCCAGATTAGGTTCCAACCCGAGATTACGGAGGAGCAGCAAGTCTTGCAGGAGGAGATCCCGAGCTATTTGCCCATCTTTGCTGAGATTCAGGCTGTAAAGATCATCTTCTTCGAGGGAGAGAATTTCATCGTATCCGCTCAATTGAATCGCGATTTCGTCAAAATCGCCGGGAAGGGTCCGTCCCCAACACAATGCGTTTGTCGATTTGTCAAACGGGGTGGCTATGAGCTCATTAAACGTATCCACGGCTTTGGTGCAAGGAAAACGGGGATGAGGCGCGTGAGTGTTCGGGTTCATTGGAGGATTAGTTTCTGAGTTTGGTTAAGCAAAAGGCGCTTTAGAAAGACCAAAAAAATCATGTCTTGGCAAAAAGCGAATTACGAAGATCTACCAACCTTGACGCAGTCGGATTGTTCCGTAGTCCGTTGTTCACACTTTTAACGTTTACACTTATGCCAAATTCAAGCCTATCAGAACTCGCCCTAGATTTAAGTAGCGCTTATCCTGCAAGTCCTCGAGAGACTTTGGCAGGTTACGTGATCGCTAAACGGACGCTCGATAAGTGTCGGGCCGTTCTAGCAGGAACGAATGGGGAGTATCACTTCGACTGTCCGTTAGACAATTTCTTTCTCGATTTTGCTGAGTTGAGCGCAGAGGATTTCAAGAATAAGGTGGCGACCGGCGCAGATGACGAGGGAATGTCGAGTTGGATTGAAGCGAACGCCAAGCCTCGTGATAAAAGAGAGATTATTGCTTGGAACAACGTAATGCGATCCAAGCGCTTGTGCGACATGCCGATTGAGCTACAGGAGTTTCTTGAAGGTTATATTCCACAGTACATTCCGTCCGAAAAAGTCGTCCGAGTCTGGTTTGATGTCTACGATATCGAAGAGGGCCGGATTTAGATAGCCAGCCGACAGAAGACTGCGGACGGGTCTTCGTGGTGGGATTGCGGGCGGTCCTGGATTTATCTTCCTCAGGGGTCTTTTGGCAGCCTCGCCCTTTGGCAAAGCGTCAAGGGGGTCTGCATCGCGAGGAATGAGCTTGCTCCTTCCAGCCATTCAGCCACTTTTACGAATCTCTAGTCCGATCTCAAGAATGCATAAATTCGACACGTTTCTTGTTTGTTTAGACTTGTCGGGTAAAGATCGGCAGGTTCTCTCTCACGCATCGGTTCTGGTTCGGTCTCTCCAGTGTTCGAAGTTGATATTCTTTCATTCGCTGTACAGGAACGATGAGAAAGGAGATGCGGGAAGGTCGTCAGACGAAGCGCTTTCCTGTTTGAGCAATCGAGTTGCCGACTGGTTCGAAGCGGAAGCGTCGTTAGAAACTGAATACTATGTCTGCGATGGGCCGCCGATGGAGGAGATCTTGGAGTACGTGGCCCGTTCGAATGTCGATCTTGTGCTGTGTGGCAAGTCTACCAGTAAACAGCGCCACGATTTGCTTCCTTACAAAATTGCGCGACGAGCCCCTTGTTCGGTCTTGCTGCTTCCCTACGAATGTCGACTGAACTTCGACCGGGTGTTAGTAGCGGTGGATCACTCTAAGAACTCGCGTGAAGCCCTCCTTGTTGCCTCTCAAGTAATGGCTCGAAAAGATGATTCTAAAATCATCTTGGTAGAGGCCATTGACATGCCCTATGGCTCTCAAATGTCGATCGGCGCTAGTCGATTCGTCGACCTCCGCGAAAACGCGACGGAACAGCTCCAAAAGTTTGCCGAGGATTCAGGAATTGATGAGTCGAAAGTTAATGTTGTGATCGCTTCGAATCTCAAAGCTTCAACCGCGATTCTAGAGGTGGCTCGCAAGAGAAATGCGAGTATGATTGTGATGGGAAGCAAAGGCAAGGGTGCGGTTGCCGCGACGATATTGGGGAGCACTGTCGAGAATGTCGCAAAAGCAGCTAATAATCCGCTCTTGATCGTGAAGCCCGTCAAGGACAGTAAAAAGGGCTAGCTAGTTTGTTCAGTCTTCTGGTCTTCCCAATTACCTAAAGAGGCCAGAAAATGGGGAGGGCAATCATGGAGATTATGAATACAACAAGGGCGAGTGGAGCCCCCACTTTAACGTAGTCGACGAACCGGTACCCACCCGGTCCCATTACGAGTATATTGGCAGGGTGCGAAATGGGGCTAGTGAAACTGGCGGAAGCCGCCAAAGCGACGGCCATCATCCCTGATTGGGGAGAAATGCCGAGGTCGGCGCAAGACTTTAGGACTATGGGGGACATAAGTACGACCAAGGCAGACGTTGGAATGATGGTTGTCGCGATGGCAGTGACAATATAGAGGCTTCCAATGACAATCCAGGGACCGTGATCTCCAACCGTAGACATGATTCCGGTTGCCAGAAGTTCGGCAGCCCCCGTTTTCTCAATGGCAGTACCCAATGGAAGCATGCCGGCTATCAGGAAGACCGACTTCCATTCGATTGCCCGATAGGCTTCTTCCATTTTCAGGCATCCAGTGAGAACCATCAACGCAGCCCCCGTGACAGCGGTGATTGCGATGGAGTACCAGCCGAAGAAAACCGGGATCAATACCGCAATCATGATGCAAGTCGCCAGAATGGACTTGCTCGTCTGGAAAGTCTTATTGTCGACTTGGGACAGGAAAATGAAATCCGGATCCTTTTCCAGCAAGCTTAGCTTCTCCTTGGGTCCCATAAGGAGGAAACTGTCACCAAATTGCAACTGCTTGTTTCCGAGATGAGCCCGGTAGGAGCTATCGGCTTTCTGGATACCGAGAATTTGCAGACCGTACTTTTCACTGAACTGTATGTCCGCTAAGGAGTGACCGACGATTTTCGATTTAGGAGATAGAGTGGCTTCGGCCAGACCTACTTCTTCGGACTCGAGGATTCCGGTCTCTCCCTTGTCGGGGAACTGGATTTCGAGTTCCTGCAGGCTACGGATTAGCTGCAGGTCTTCTCGGCGCCCATGAAGGGTAAGCCGGTCACCGGCTTGAAGGATCTCCTCAGCTCCAGGAAGCAATATTTCTTCCTCTTGTCTCTGGATTTTTATTACATGGAGGTCAAAGCCAAGACGGAGCTGACTATCTTTGATAGCCTTGCCCGCTAGCCAGGAGTCGGCAGGAATCGATATCTCAAAAAGTCGTTCCGTGATGCTGGTGTAGCGATCGATTTCCTCCTTGGTAGCGAGCTTGAAATGGGAAAAATTTGTATCTTCCTTTAACTGTTCGACATGGGAAGACTTGCATTGAACCAGTACTCTGTCGCCTGCATGCAGTACTTCTTGCGCTAGTTTCCTGTGTTTGAATTCTCCTTGGTGTCGAATCAGAATGATGCTGGCGTCAAATCGGTTTCGGAAATTGCTTCCTTGGACTGAGTTGCCGGCGAGAGAGGAATCCGGAGCAATCGTGAGCTCGGCAACTGAGATTTCTGGGGAAAGCAATGTGGAGGCGTTGGGAGACGCGTCATCCGGGACTAGCTTCTGCCAGCCTTGCAGCTCGGCTAATCGTTCCGCTTGCCCTTGGGTCAAGAGGCGATCGCCGCTTTGAAGTCGGGAATGAGGGTCGGGCGTGAAAATCGTCTGACCATTCCGTTGGAGAGCGATTACCCGAAAACCGAGCGCTTTTCCAAGTTGACTCTCGATTAGGCTCTTGCCGGACAAAACGGAATTGGGCCCAATCTTTAAGAAGAAGGTGCGTTCTCCGAGTTCGTATTGGCTGAACAAGGACTCCACTCCTTGTTGATCTGTAGAGGAGCGTGACTTGCCATAGTCAGGCAAAATGAAGCGGGAAGAGAAGGCGACGAAGGCGATTCCCCCGATCATTACAGCGGAGCCGATAGGGGTGAAATCGAACAAGCCGAAGGGTTCGAGATTGTTCTGCCTGAGGGCGTCGCTGATGAGGAGGTTGGGAGGCGTGCCGATGAGAGTGGTTAGCCCTCCGAGAAGCGATCCGTATGCTAGCGGTATGAGTAGCTTGGATGGGCTCGTGTCTGTTTCCCGCGCTACCTTCAAAACGACCGGAAGCATTAGAGCTGCGACTCCAATGTTGTTCATCACTGCTGAAAGCGAACCCGAGGTGAGCATGATGATAAATATCATGCGAGATTCGGTCTTTCCCGTGAAACGCAAAACGTATCGCCCTATGATGTTGGCCACTCCGGTATTGGCCAACCCCTCGCTGAGTATGAACATTGCCCAAACCGTGATAACAGCTGGGTTGCTAAACCCGGATACGGCTTCGGACGTGTCGAGTATTCCCGTTAATGCTAAGGCGGCCAACACCAGAAGCGCGGTCACATCCATTCTAACTTTCTCGGTCACGAAGAGAACAAGCGAGACGACGAGGATTGAAAGGACAATGGCTATATCAGCGGTCATGAGGGGAGGGCGACGGTGCCGAGGATTGAATGCTAAAATTGAGAACTAGGCAAAGTGGAAATACGCAATGGGGCAAGTCTGCGATTATGGCATCGGACGCTTTGTTTTCTGGATCGGAGTTTAGAGAAGGATTTGTGGAAACTTAGAGGGTCCCAGACAATAGGCTGCGGATCTTCATTGGGCGGATGATCTATAAATTGGTTTTTGGGGATGCCCTTACTCGACTTATTCGAATTGGGGCGGTAAGTATCAGTCATAATGGAAATTTTGAATGCTATCATAAAGTCACCTTTTGCCTGGGGATTGGCTATTGGATTGGGTTTATTCGTCTATGCCCTCCTTCGTTTGGGGGCCTCTAAACGAGAACTCAGCCGGTACAAGCGAATGCTGAGTGATAAAATGGAGGTGGAGGCGGAGCTCATGCAGCGATTGAAAGAGGAGAAGCAGGAGCTCGAGAAAGAAAACGAGTATCTGCGGGTTGAGGTTTCTATCTTGTCGGAAAAGCCCGAAGCCAAAATCGAAAAGGAGCTAGAGATTCTGTTGAGGGCGGAAAAAAGCATGGTGATGAATGCGCCCGGCTTTCCGGCGGCATGGGAAACGGCAAAAGCAAACGCAGCTGACGAAATCGCCAATGAGCTCGCGGGCAAGAGTATGCCGAAGCGAATTTTCAAAAAGCTTTTTAGCAGGGGCGCTCCAAGCGGTGGGCATGAATCGCTCGAATCGTCACAGCAGGGAGAATCATAGGTGAGGGGTCTGGTTCGATCGATTCCAACCCCATTCGTTGGTCCTCCCCAAGGAATTTTTTAGATGTTCCTCGTATTCGATACAGAGACGACCGGATTGCCGACCCGCTATGACGCTCGAATTAGCGATGTCGATAATTGGCCTCGTGTGATTCAGCTTGCCTGGGCGTTTTACGGCTCCAACCGAAAACTGATTGAAAGCCGAGTGGATCTAATCAAGCCGGATGGCTGGGTGATTCCGACGGAGACTTTCTGGATCGAGAATGGATTCAGCCAAAGCCAGTCAGAGTCCGATGGAATTCCGATTAAGGATGCCCTATCGGGTTTTTTGGATAAAGTAGAACAGGCGCAATATTTGGTGGCCCACAATATGAGTTATGATCACCCGGTGCTTGGAGCGGAATGCGTTCGAGCCCAAGTTCATTCGAAGCACAAGCCCGAGCGCGTTTGCACCAAGGATATTTCGACAGACTTTTGCCAGATACCGGGGAAATATGGATACAAATGGCCTACTTTATCCGAATTGCATGTAAAGCTGTTTGATGAGGATTTTGACGGGGCTCATGATGCCTTGTTAGATGTGAAAGCCTGCGCCAAATGCCTTTTCGAACTCGAGCGCAAGGAAGTGATTCACCTAGGAGGGGGAAGGTACTCTAAGGCGTAGGGCTCATGGTGCTTTGCCAAGAAAACTACTACGTATTGAGCTCTCTTGTTCGAGTCGCTTCGAAGCCTCGATAGTAGATTCCCGAGGACACTTCGGTTAGGGTGACGGTTTCATTGGCGCCTGTGGCGTCGAATGCCGCAGAAGCAGCGGGAACGGTGGTTGCTTTAGGCGGCAGGTAATCCGTTTCGGGCTTGGGCGTGCTGGCAAACCTCGCGTAAAGGATAAGGCCGATTAGAGCGACGATGAGGGTAGCTTGAACGATGGCGGGTCCTCGACTCAGCCAGGCGGTGCCGCGATGTCCTTTCAGTTTTCCAAGACCAGCAATAAATCCGAGAAAAGCGAATACCGTTGCCCCAAGCTGCCATCCCATAAGTGCTCCTAATCGATTTAGCCCGCGAGTGAAGCCGTCCCCGCCAGCCTCCAGCAAGAAAGGAAGTAAAAAGGAGCAAACGAAACAGACGAGCCAAAGAATAAAGAATACTTTGATTAGCCGGTCTGGATTCTTCATGAAAAACGAGTCTTATCGCGTTACATCAAATCATCGAGGTCAATATTGGCAACGGATGCCTTTGCGGGATACCTCAATTTCATTCTGGCGCTTGCGTGGAACAAAGCATTATGCTAATTCAAACTTCAGTCAATCCTATGGGGTTTTTGTTACACTCGTATTGCACATGAATTCAATTATCAAGTATCCGACCCTTCCTTGGGTGATTTGCTGCCTGCTGTTAGTCGGGCAGCTAACTACGCGGGCGGATATCGATAGACCAAACGTGCTCTTTATCGCCATCGACGACCTAAATGACTGGATCGGGGTCCTTGGAGGTCACCCTCAGGCGAAAACGCCGAATATTGACCGGCTGGCGGAGCGGAGCGTATTATTTGCCAACGCCCACTGCGCGGCTCCTGCGTGCAATCCCTCTCGGGCCGCCTTAATGACGGGAATTGCGCCCAACGAGTCAGGAGTATATCACAATCCGCAGCCTTGGAGGCCCGCTATGCCGGATGTGATTACGATTCCGCAGCATTTCTCGACCAATGGTTATTGGTCCGCCGGTTCAGGTAAAATCTACCACGGCCGATATCCTGATCCGTCTTCTTGGGATCGATACTACCCCCATCAGCTCGAAAACAAATTTGCAGATCCGCTACCGCCTGAGCGAAACGTTAACGGACTGGGTAGAGGCAATTTTGACTGGGGTCCCGTTGTCGAGCCCACGACCGAAATGGGGGACTACAAGACTGCCAAATGGATTGCGAAACAGTTGGCCAAGGAACATGAAAAGCCCTTTTTCCTGGCCTGCGGAATCTTTAGGCCCCATCTGCCGTGGTATGCCCCGCAGAAATACTTCGACCAGTTTCCTTTGGATGAAATTCAACTTCCGAAGGTATTGGAAAATGATATAGACGATCTTCCTGCGGTGGCGGTCAAAGTCGCGACGGGTGGCGGGGATCACGCGGCTGTCGTCAAGGGGGACCAGTGGAAGCATGCCGTGCAAGGCTACCTCGCTTCCATCGCGTTTGCCGACGAGCAGGTAGGTCGCGTTGTCGATGCGCTTGATGAAAGTCCCCACAATAAGGATACGATTATTGTCTTGTGGACGGATCATGGTTGGCATCTAGGGGAAAAGGAGCACTGGCGGAAGTTTGCCCTTTGGCATCGGTCCACAAGAACGCCTTTGATGATCTCGGTACCCAAAGGGATTCCGGCAATGGTTGATGGATCTGTGAAGGGGCGGCAAAGCATGCAGCCGGCGAGCCTGCTGGATATTTATCCCACTCTGATCGAACTTTGTGGGCTGCCGGCGATAACCGAGCTTTCAGGAACGAGTTTAGTCCCACTGCTGCGGAACCCGGATTTGGAAACCGGCCGAGCGATTGTCACTACGAATGGCCGCAATAATCACGCGATCCGGGGCACCCGCTGGCGGTATATTCGCTATTCAGACGGCAGCGAAGAGCTCTACGATCATCACTCGGATCCCAACGAGTGGACCAATTTGGCTGGGAATCCTGAGTACGCGTCTGCGATAGCTCGTTTGTCGAAATGGTTGCCCCAGACGAATGTGCCGGATGCCAAAAAAGACGAAAATCTATAGCGATTAAAGAGCTCAATCGAGGAACCGAGCTGGAGTCTCAGTCCTTAAAGAGTTGGCGACGGCGTTTATCGTTGCGGAGTAGAGCGGAGTTTGTGAAAGATGAAGCCTATGATCTCGCGTGTGATATTTGGCCTTTTGGGATACTTGTTGTTTCTACCTCTAGTCCGGCCGGCAGATTGGCCGCAGTGGAGAGGTGAGAATCGCGATGGCGTTTGGAGTGAAACGGGAGTCGTCTCGAAGTTTGAATCGGATCGGCTGACTCCTGTCTGGACCACTTCCGTTGGAGCGGGGTATTCGGGGCCGACGGTCAGCGGTGACCGAGTTTTCCTCACCAGTTATTTGAAGGAGCCCAAGCAGGTTGAGCAGGTGCATTGTGTCGACCGTTTGACGGGCAAGGAAATTTGGAAGTATGTCTATGACTGCGAGTATCAGGATATCGGTTATCTTCTGGGACCGCGAACGGCAGTGGCCATTTCCGATGGCAAGGCCTACTCGTATGGCGCGATGGGCATCTCACTGTTTCGATGTGGAAAGCGGGAAAGTGATTTGGAAGCGGGATTTGCATAGTGAATACGGGGCGAGTATGCCCGTGTGGGGAATTGCGGCGTCACCGTTGGTTGACGAAAAGCGAGTCTACCTGATGGTTGGGGGGCAGCCGGATGCTTGCATCATTGCATTTGACAAGAATACCGGAGAAGAAGCCTGGAGATCGCTCGATGGTTTGGCTTCCTATTCGGCTCCAAAATTCATCGAGCAAGCGGGAAGACAACTCGTGCTCGTTTGGACGGGGGACTGGTTTGCGGCCTTGGATCCTGAAACGGGAAAACCTGCTTGGAAGCATGAATTCGATCGAGCAAAGGGGCCGATAAATGTGGCGGATCCCGTGGTTGATGTGAAGACCGGGCGGATTTTTCTCAGCTCCTTTTACGACGGTTCCTATCTTTACCAACTGGATGACGTCAAGTTGGAATCGAATCTTTTGTGGAGCAGACGTGGCAGAAGCGAGATTCACACGGACGCATTGCACAGCATCATAATGACCTCTGTAATTCGAGGCAACTACGTTTATGGAACTGATAGCCATGGGGAGTTGAGGTGCTTGGACCTGACCAATGGGGATCGCGTTTGGAGCGATCAGACATTGTTGAAAAAGGGGCGTTGGGCTACGGCTTTCTTTGTGCAAAATGGCGACCATACATGGATTTTAACCGAGCGTGGCGATCTAGTCATTGCGCGACTCACTCCGGAAGGTTTCGAACGAATATCGACGGCCAAGCTGATCGAGCCCACGACTTTCCTTCCCCGCCGAAGCGAGGAGATCGTCTGGTCGCAACCCGCCTTTGCCCATAAGCATATCTTCGCCCGAAATGATCGGGAGCTGATCTGCGTGGATTTGTCCTCCGATCCCTGATTAGCAGCGTGGTTCGCTATTCGCATAATTCCAATAATTCACTCGTAAATGGGATAGGTTCCCGTATCAGCTGTCCCTAATTTATGGAAGAAACTGAGTACATTTGGCACAATGGGAAATTGACCCCTTGGAAAGAGGCGACTGTTCATGTAATGTCGCATGCCCTTCACTATGCGTCATCGGTCTTCGAGGGTATTCGTGTCTATGATACGCAAAGGGGGCCGGCGTTTTTGTGCCTAGATCGGCATTTGAGACGGTTGTTCGATTCTGCCCGCATTTATCGGATGGAGATGCCTCTCAGTCAAGCCGAGCTAGAGGTGGTTTGCCATAAAGTAATCTCAGCCAATAAGCTCCGATCCGCCTACGTGCGACCGATTGCCTATCGCGGCTATGGAGCGATCACCGTTTATGGTTCATCGGATCCAGCTGAAGTTTCGGTAGCGGCCTTTCCATGGGGTGCCTACCTGGGCGAAGAAGCAAGCGAGAATGGGGTTGATGTCGGCGTCTCTAGCTGGACTCGTATCGCCCCGAATACACTGCCCACTATGGCTAAGGCAGGCGGTAATTACCTCTCTTCCCAGCTGATTTCAATGGAGGCCCAGCGCCATGGCTATGCGGAAGGTATTGGTTTAGACACGAGCGGCAACCTTAGTGAAGGGGCAGGTGAAAACTTGTTTATCGTACGAAACGGACTGTTGCACACGCCACCCTTGACTGCTTCGATTTTGCCAGGGATCACACGGGATATTACAATGAATCTAGCTGAGCGGCTGGGCTTGGAAGTTCGGGAGGAAGCGCTCCCGCGAGAATCGCTCTATGTAGCGGACGAAGTTTTTATGACGGGTACGGCGACTGAGATCGCTCCCATTCGTTCCGTGGATGGCATTCAAGTGGGATCTGGAAAACGCGGACCGATAACTGAGAAACTCCAGAAAGCGTTCTTCGGCTTGTTTGATGGCTCAACCGAGGATACTCAGTGTTGGCTGGAGCCTGTGAGAAGCGATTGACCGTCATTTCAGGCTCAGCAGAAGTTTCGCTTGCTCAAAGTCGAAATCACACTTGGAGCGGACGCTCTTTCCATACTGTATCCAAAATACTGCATCATTATCAATACATATTCAGGCCTGCACACGTCCGTTGAGCTTGCTGGGCAGCGTTTCAAAGCCTCCTCCGAGCCTATTTGGTGGGTTGAAACCAGTTCGTTCCGGCTCTTGACTGTTGGGGGATAGTTGGATAAAGTGTTGTTTTTTACGAATGAACCCCCCTGTCAGAGTATCCTTCGTGCCTCGTAGTCTGATTCGTTTCGGTCTGTGGCTTGCTTGTTTCCTTCTCATTGGCTCCACAGGAAAATCGGAGGAAGACTCTCGGAATGAGCCCGATTATTGGGCTTTTCAGCCACTCGCTCATCCCTCGATTCCCGGTACGCGAGCCAGGGATTGGGTTCGCAACCCGATCGACTCCTTTGTTCTTGATCGACTAGAGAAGGCGGAAATAGATCCAGCGCCAGAGGCAGATCGAAGAACGCTGATACGAAGAGCTTCATTGGATTTACTAGGTATTCCGCCTACGGCCGCAGAAGTGTCTGCATTTGTAAACGACCCTCGTCCCGACGCTTATGAGCGGCTCATCGATCGACTCCTTGAATCCCCCAGGTATGGCGAGCGCTACGCGCGTCATTGGTTGGATTTAGTTCGGTATGCAGACTCAGACGGTTACAAGTCGGATGTTCTCAGGCCCAATGCCTGGAGGTATCGCGACTATGTGATCGAGTCATTTAATTCAGACAAGTCCTACTCGCGATTTGTGGAAGAGCAAATAGCGGGTGATGAACTGTATCCCAATAGTGACGACGCTAAGCGAGCGACTGGATATCTGCGTTTGTGGCCCTACGAGGACAATCAGCCGGACATGGGGCGTCATTGGGGCGCTATTTTGGATGACATAACGGATGTATCGGGTGACGTTTTCCTCGGTCTCAGCATGAAGTGCGCTCGATGCCACGACCACAAGTTTGATCCGATAACTCAAGAGGACTATTACTCGTTCCAGGCATTTTTTGCCGCGATATCTCCATGGGAGGAAGCGTATTTGGGAGGGCCAGATGAGGAAAGAGAATATGAGTCAAAGTTGGCAGTATGGAAGGAAATGACTGTGGGTATTCGGGAAGGCATCGAAAAGATCGAGAAGCTTGCTTATAAGAAGGGTTGGGAAGCAGCCTTCGCGAAGCTGCCGCCTTACATACAGGAAATCGTGATGCGAGAGGAACGTACACCGTACGAAGAGCAATTAGCTAGGTTCGCAGATAAGTTGATCGCTTGGAGGACCTCAAAAGACATTGGTAAGAATGTACCCAAAGAACGTTTGGACGAATGGAAAGCCCTGAAAACTGAGTTATCTGAATACGATCGATTCAAACCAAAGGAGCGAGAGCAAGTTGCGTCGGTCCGCGACGTAGGTGGAGTGCCACCAAAAACTTACATCGAGGCGAAGGGAACCGAGGTTGAGGTGTCCCCGGGGTATTTGTCCGTTTTGAATTTGGCAAAGCCAACGATCCATCCGATCCCGGGAAATGCGAATACGACGGGTCGACGGTCAACGTTAGCGAAATGGCTTACCGATTCGTCCAATTCAATCAGCGCTCGCGTCATGGCGAATCGTTTGTGGCAATGGCATTTTGGATCGGGAATTGTGGCTTCAAGCAACGACTTTGGAAGTCTTGGTGAACCTCCTACTCATCCGGAGCTCCTAGATTGGCTGGCTCAAACCTTTGTTGACGAGGGGTGGAGCTTCAAGTCGATGCATCGGTTGATTATGACCTCCTCCACCTATCGTCAAAGCTCAGTTCGAGAAGACGAACGGACCGAGCGGATCGATCCGGACAATAGATTACTGTGGAGGATGCCGGTGAGGCGTATGGATGCAGAGCAGATTAGAGATTCCATGCTATTGGTTAGCGGGGAGATCGATTTGTTCATGGGCGGTCCCGGAGTGCCTGAGGAGGAGTCAGCCCGCCGCTCTATTTATGTAGTGAACAAAAGGAATAAACTCCGGACGATGATGAACAGTTTTGATACTCCGGACTTGCACAATAGCTGTCATCAAAGAGATGTAACGACAACGCCGTTGCAGGCTTTGAACATGATTAATGGCGAGTGGGTGCTGTCCCGAGCAGAGAGTTTTGCCAAGTCGCTTCTAGATCGCGAATCGGACGGGTTAGAAGAGCGGGTTGTAACGGCTTATGAAATTGCGCTTGGGCGATCACCTGAGGTAGAAGAAATACAACTAGTACAGAGCTTTATGAGCGGATCCACGAATCTCGAATCATGGACCGATTTCTGTCACATTTTACTCAATACGAATGAGTTTGTATATATCAACTAGCGCGTTGATGTTTGGATTATCAAATGAAATTTTACCGTAAGCAAAATCGTGAACTCGTTCCTCATCATGAGTCTGCCTTGACGCGCCGGGATTTTCTCATGCGTGCGGGTGGTGGCGTAAGCGGTTTGGCTCTAGCAAGCTTACTGGGAGCGGATCGAGCTTTTGCGGCTCCGGCGAATCCGTTAGCGGCAAAAGTAGGACATTACGCGGGAACGGCGAAGCAGGTAATCTTTCTCTTCATGGAGGGAGGTCCGAGTCACCTTGATACTTTCGACCCCAAGCCGTTGCTGAACAAGCTGGACGGTCAAACCCTGCCCAAGAGTTTTAAAGAGCCGATCACGGCTATGGGAGAGCAGGGGTCGCCGTTGATGGGTTCTCCGCGTAAATGGAAGCGGCACGGGGAGAGTGGCCTTTGGGTTTCAGACTGGTTTCCGAACGTGGCGAGACACGCCGACGAATTAGCCGTCATACGCTCTTGCTGGGCGGATGGACTGAATCATGTGGGTTCAGTCTGCCAAATGAACACCGGCTCCATTATAGGGGGTCGCCCCTCCTTGGGTTCATGGGCAGTTTACGGACTTGGATCGCTAAACGAGAATCTTCCCTCGTATGTGGTGCTGACCGACAGGGATAAAATGCCGCTCGGAGGGGTGCGCAATTGGGGAACCGGTTTTATGCCCGCCACCTATCAGGGTACCTTGTTCCAGAACGGATCCGTACCCATCCAGAATCTGGTTCCTCCGGAGGGGGTTTCAGAAACGCGTCAGCGGAAGAAGCTGGATTTGCTAAATCGATTGAATCGGAAACACGCGGAGCAGAACGGTTTCGACGATGAGCTGGAGGCCCGTATCAACGCCTACGAGATGGCGTATCGGATGCAAGCGGAAGCTCCCGAAGCGGTCGACATATCTTCCGAGAGAGAATCGACCAAAAGCCTCTATGGCATGGATCGTAAAGAAACCGAGCCTTTTGGCCGCCAGTGTTTGCTCGCCCGACGCCTCGTCGAACGAGGGGTTCGTTTCGTGCAGGTGTACAGTGGTGCCGGAAGCGCGTGGGATACCCACGCGAATCACGAAAAGCGAAGCACGGCGCTGTGCGAGTCCGTCGACTTACCAATTGCAGGCTTGCTGAGCGACTTAAAGCAGCGCGGATTGCTGGAAGATACCCTGGTAGTGTGGGGCGGAGAATTTGGTCGTACACCGATGAGTGAAAAGGGTGATGGCCGTGACCACAACCCGTTTGGCTTTACCATGTGGATGGCTGGTGGCGGTGTCAAAGGTGGCCAGACCATTGGCACTACCGATGAATTGGGTTTGTGGGCGGTCGAGGAAAAGGCCCATGTGCATGACCTCCATGCTTCCATTCTCCACGCGGTCGGCCTTGACCATATGAGTCTCGAGTTCAAGACCGGTGGCCGCCTAGAACGCCCCACGATTAATACGGGCAATGTCGTAGACAAGTTGTTTACGGGATAACCGGTATCGTAGTTGTTTATCGTTTACGAATCGGTATTTAGTGAATCGGCTCTTCGTTTTGGAGTGATCTCCGGATCATACCTGCTCAACCCGTTTTAATGCCATTCGGGTGATCGCGGGTCCGACTATTTCAAAAAACACGGTGGAGCCGACGACAACTGATAAGAGCAATTGGCGATATTCGGGAAATTGGTGGGAGGCTACAAGCGCCATGCCAATGGCGACGCCAGCCTGAGGCAAGAGAGCCGCGCCCATCCAATGTTTCACTTCCGAGCTGGCCTTGCTGCAGTGTCCGCCGATTCGGGCTCCGAAGTATTTGCCAATGGCCCGGCAAAGGATGTAGATTACGCCGATCAAGCCGATCTCAAGTAAATGACTTGTCTCGAGCGAGGCTCCAGCGAGTACGAAAAAGACGACCATGAATGGCTCTTCGATTCCTTCGATTGCGTGGAATGGGTATTCGTGATGCTTGGCCAAATTAGTGACGACGATGCCCATCGACATGGCCGCGATCAAATAAGAAACATTGAGCCATATCGCTAGGCCTCCGCATAGGAAAACAATGCTTACGGCCTCCGATAAGATTGGTTGTCCAGGTTTGACTCTGCCGGTTAGGTACGCTGCGGGAAGCCCGATTATAATGCCCAATAGAATTGCGCCTCCAATCTCAGTGGCTGCTGAAAATAGAAAATTCGTGTCTCCTCCGTTGCCGTTTAGGGAGTTCACGATAGACATCCCGATGCCGAAGAGCATCAGTGCCCATATGTCGTCTAGGGCGACGATCGAGATCAATAGGGAGCTAAATTTGCCTTTCGCCTTCATTTCGGTGATAACATCCAAAACCGCTGCCGGAGCAGTGGCGGAAGCAATGCATCCGAGAATAATGGAAACCTCTATAGACACTCCCACGAAGATGAGGCCAATCGTTACGAATAGGGTTGTGGCAAGGGCGGCGCTAATGGAGATCCAGAAAGACTTGCTAGCAGTGTCTGCGAAAGAAATTCTTGTGAGTTTGCCTCCTAGGATAAATCCTACCATGAGAAGGGTCATGTCGGCTATGAGGTCGAAACGCTGGGCAAATACGACCGGTATCATGTCGAGAACCTCCGGGCCGATAATAACTCCGAATATCAGTAGTAAGGTCACGCGCGGGAGGAAGGTACGACGTGCTACTGTGGATACAACGAGTCCCAGCAATAGTATACCGCCAATGGTCAAAAGAAACTGATAGGATGATTCCATCTAAAATTTTGTGGGATCGCCGTTCCCCTTGTGGTCGTTTATGGAAGTTTCACTGTGATCTGCAAGCGTAAGAAGGGTTACGAACACATTCTTTAGGTTTCTTCGACCGATCCAGGTCTGTTTCGATGCGGGGCATCTTCCTTGAGGTAGCCTTGATCCGGCTAACCCGAGGCTATCAGTTATGTCAATTTTTTGGGAGGATACGCTACGACTTCGATTTGATTTGAGAATAGGACAGAAGGGTGTTGGGCCTTGATTTTGAAATTTTCGAGCATGCTGTTTTCCTCGATATTCAGGACCGCTTTCTGCAAGGGCCACTGGGGGTGATGAACTTCTGTTCGGTACAGGCTGCCTTTTTTGCTTTGGCAATAGAGACAATAGCGTTCGGTCGACCACTTTTCGAATGAGTCTTTACTCCAAGTCTCTGTATGCAAGGGATTGTAGATTGCTTTGAATACCTCTTCGCCCACGTTTTGCCTGTATTCAAACCCTCGTTCATCTTCGCTGATACTAACCGCTCCTTGTCGATAGGGAAGGTGAAAAAAGGTTCGAGCCGTCCAAGTCGTAAAGCGACTGGGTACGTCGAGACTAAAGAACCATACGCCAGGCTTTCCTCGGTAGCTGACGTAGCTTCGGACATTGATTTCAGGAAAATCACTGAGGTAAGAGAGCTTGGGACAGTTTCGGAATGTGACGCCTTTCATGTCGAACGGCACGATTGCGATCCAGGCTTTACCTTCGTAAAGGTCAATCTCCAACTCCGCAGGAATTCGTGCTCGAAGATCATCGTATTCAATTTCCCAGTGGATAAAAGCGAGATTGAGCCAGGTTTGGGTAAGCAGCCAGTTTTCCTTTGGAAGTGGCCAGGGGCGATGGTCGACTTGGCTAAAGGCGGGATGATTGAATGATGGTGCCATAGAGTGTGTTTCTAGGAATTGCTCGCATCTGATTTAGAATTGGATATGGCCTCGGCAACTGCCCGTCCAGAGGCCATGGCTCCTTGAATGGAGCTCGAAAATCGATAATCCCCGCATATCCAATAACCGGATTCGTTTTGCAGTGGTGCTTTGCCAAAAGGGTTGTCTCCTGGAGACTGTCGGGGAAGGGCATGAGGAATCGAGTAGTCTACCAGATATCGAAATTCTTTTGCTTTATCACCGAACCATAATCTCAGTTCATCATTGAGATCTTCTTGGGCAACGAGCTTAGAAGTGGAGACGCAGATCAACGATTCCCCGTTTTGAGAATAGCCTGGATTGACGTCACTTGGAACCGCAACATTGGTGATGGATCCGGTTCCAGATCCATTGAGTGCTATTATGGGTTCGGTAAGTGGGCTTTGGGGAGCTGCAAAGTAGACGCACTGTGTACCGCGCCATCCACGATCTTCGACCTTGCTATTGCTTAAAGCGGCTGCGGCACTCATGTCTGTAGCTGTTACAATATGAGGGGCCTCGTATCGGTCTGAATCGTTAACGGTTACGTGCTGGGGTCCGATATCGTTGACCGGGTGATTAAGTCGAATAACGTCTGGATTGAGTTGGGCGCTGAGTTGTCTGGGAATCGCTTCCATTCCATTGCGAGGAAGCGCGGCGTATCCTTGGCTGAACATTTTGAATACAAAGTCGAACATCCTGCGGCTTGTCTCGAGCTCCCTCTCCAGAAATATGCCCCCGTAAAAGGGTCGAAAAAAAGATTCAATAATATCCGGTGAAAAACCGAGGTTTTGGAGATGCTCAATTGTCGTCGAGTCCTGGCTCTCGTAGATCGCGTTGACTGGTTTTCGTCGCAGTTTTTCTCTGAGCCCTCCGATCTTGAGTTTATCTCCCAGAGAACCAATGGGGCTTAGGGCGGATCGAAACAATTGTTTGGGCCTTCTCCAGGGGTCGATCAGCTTCTCAAACTTCGACCCTGTCCAAATGAGAGCTCCGGGCTCAAAGGCTCCCAGCTCTAGGGCACCGTAATCGAGAATGGACTGACACTCATCGTACGCCGTCAGTAGCACTTGAAATCCTCGGTCCAATTGGAAGCCTTCTAGGGTGTCGGTGCGTATGCGTCCTCCGACCCGGTCGCTCGCTTCGAGCAAGATTGGCTTGAGACCTCTCTTTTGTAATTCCAGGGTGCATCTTAGCCCTGCAACTCCGGCGCCAATCACGATGACATCAGCCTCTTTTTCCATGAGTTTCCATTTCGTCATCAATTCTGTGCGATTCAACAGGATAAGTGACCAACTAGGCGGTAAGTCGGCCAAAACCAACTATTGAATCGGTTAAGCTAACGGCGGAGCCGAATTGGGATAGGCTCGCGATCTTTTTCCTGAAGTTGAAAACGCGTTACCGTTGGGGATATCGAACCCGATTCGTCCAATATAAAAAGTGAAAGTCGCTCGCGTGAATCGAAACCCGTTTAAATATGAACCAGTTCATTCGCCTCAATTTGGTTTGAAAAACCTCCTCCCTATTGAGAGTTTCAAACGCAGATGCTCCAATACCAATTCGAATCGTATGTACGCCGTGTAGATGGGGCGATGAATCCACATGGAATCCCGATTCCCTGTGAGATATCTGATCCTTTGTGGGAGGCAGGTTTAAAGCGCTTGATTGTAAAAATCAATGGATACGAATTGAGAAGAGGCCTGCAGGGAAGCAAAGAGAAGGGGAGTCACATAGTGGTCGGTAGGGATTTGCTAACGGAAGCGGGTGTCGGAACCGAAGATAAAGTACGGGTCGAAATAGCGCCGGATCCGAATCCAGAGGAGATCGAAGTCCCTGATGAGCTCTTACTGGCACTTGAGCAGGATGATCCAGCGAATGACAGGTGGATGTCTCTAACCCCAGGAAGAAAGCGAAGTATCGCCTATCATGTATCGAGTGCAAAACGGGAAGATACTCGCATCAAGCGAGTGCTGGATATAGCTAATAAGCTGAGAACAGGAACACTTCATGGAGATTGACGTCCACCTAGAATAATTTTTGGGTAATGCTTTGAGTAGGTAACATTGATTTTTCCCGTTTCGTGATATGAAAAAATGTCGATTGATTTATAAGAGTAAAGTAGGTCCTAAGCTTCTGGAGTCAGGAAAACTTCAGGAGCTCGCTGAAAGAGCATCCAGCAACAATGCGGAAGCAGGAATCACTGGACTGTTATTGCTCACTGGAGAGCAAATCCTGCAAGTGCTGGAGGGCCTTGGGCGATTCGTGAACCAACTCTATGCAAAGATCATCAACGATACCCGGCATTCGGAAATAGAGCTAGTCTCTTATGAATCGATTGATGCGACCCTTTTTTACGACTGGAGTATGCGCTCTTTTGACTTGAGGAAATTGCCGCCACATGTCCATGCCCTCATGTTGAAAAAGTACCCACACGATGATGATGTGATCACGATTCCGACTGATCTGATCAATACGCTTTCGCTTTTGATAGATGCCAAAAACGTCGGCCTGACTTCTCCGGCCTGAGACGGTTCAAAGTTGCCATGACGCGGCTTGCCCTTTCAGGGCGAGCTCGATGGTAGCTGAATCAAAACCTCTATATGATTTATGTATCCAGTAGTCTGGGGGTCATCAGGAATCTTGTGGGCGGTTTGGTGGTGGCGTTGATGCTTGGAGTAATCACCTTTCAACGTATTAAGATTTTCGCCTTAAAGCAGCAAGTCGCGAGTATTGAGTTGTCTCCGACGGACAAGGTTCCGGAATGAAGCTGGGAAGGGTTGCATTCAGCGGGCTCTGGCCGAAGTGAGAGAGGGGAACTCTCAGAAGTTGACCTTGATCTGATATTGGGATTTGGTCGGTTTTTTTCGAACCTGTGAAATCAACCAATTACTCTCTTATTCTGTTGGCGGTAGCCTGTGCTGCCTCAAATTTGTCGGCGGAGGCTACTCGCCCGAATATTCTCTATCTGTATGTAGACGACATGGGCTGGGGAGCTCTGGGTCCCAACGGGCAGTTCGAACGAAAAGCGAAAGGGCTTCCCCATCTAGTGACGCCCAATCTCGACAAGCTGGCCGCTGAAGGGGTCAATTTTTCTAGATCCTACGGATGTACCGTTTGCTCGCCCGCTCGCTCATCGCAGCAGACGGGCTTTCACCAAGGGCACACCTTCGCCGATCGTAATGACCCGGACAATGCGAAAAAGGCAATCCGAGCAGACGACGTTACGATGGGCGATGTTCTTTCGCAAGCGGGCTATGTGACCGGTTATTGGGGGAAATGGGGCTATGGAGGGACTCCCAACAAAGATGCCTACCCCAAGATCCTCAATGTCCAAACCTTGCCGACTTCGCACGGTTACCAGCATGTGGTGGCGGAGCTTCACCATGTTAGGGCTCATACCTTTTTTCAGCCAAACCTGTGGAAAGCGCCTGCTTTGCCCGGGTCAGTGGGTGGTCTGGAGCTCGTGCCTAACTCCATGAAACGCTACGCGAACAATAAGCGATACCCAAGTACCCCAGCCCTGCAAAACCATCCAGAGTATCCGGACATCGCCTATTGCGATGATGTCTATGCCTTTGCTGCCCTCGATTTTGTGCGTATTCAAGCGCAGAACTACAATGCCACGGGACAACCCTTTTTCGGGCTGCTTGCGGGCCAAGTTCCGCATGCCCCGTTCAGGGAAGTAGAGCAACTGCCTGAGTGGGACCAGGTCTATCGCGAGTTTCCCTGGTTCGATTCGCTCAGCGATCAGGCGAAGCAGTGGGCGGCGATGATTACACGTATCGACGGCCATTTCGGGAATATTTTGGACGCGCTCAAGGACCCAAATGGGGATGGAGACGTCTCCGATTCGGTTTTGGAAAAGACACTTATTGTTTTTCAATCGGACAACGGAGGGCCGGGAGACAAGAGCATGACTGAGTTCAAGTCGAATGCCCATCTCAGCGGCCAGAAAGGAAGAATCCAAGAAGGCGGTATCCGAATTCCCACTCTCATGCGATTACCAAAAGCATTCAGCTCTAGTTCTAAGCTGAAACCGGGTACGAGCGTTGATCGAGTGCTGGATGTGACGGATTTGCTGCCAACCTTCAGCGAATTGGCGGGTGTGGATGCCCCTGTGGGAATAGACGGTGTGTCGATCGCGCCCACGTTGACAGGTAAGGGGTATCAGCGAGAACGCGAGTTTGTCATCCACGAAGCAGGAAATGGGCAGTCGATTATTCGGGGTGATTATAAACTCGTTCGTTCTAAAGAGGGTTTGGCTTTGTTCAATCTAAGCCAGGATCCTAGCGAATCCAAAGATATCGCGTCGAATCACTCAGCGATGGTGGAAGAACTGAATTCTGTCCTATTGAAAGAGCGGGTAGCGGAACCAAAGGGATTTGCGAATACTTACCATCGATGGATTGGCGGCGATCAAGCCGATGCCAGCGCCGCAGGAAATTGGTCGGATTATAATTACGAGAATGCTGGATTGGTTTACATGTCGGAGGATGGCGCCCCACAGGCTTCCTGGACCGCGACCGTGGACGTGGGAGGAGACGCTGTGGTTTCGTCCGACCTAGAGTTTTTGAGTCTCGAGATCAGGGGGGCGAGTCAGACTCAGGAAGTGTTTGTTGAAGAGGGCGTGACCTTAACGGGGCGAAACGAGATACAGTTGTCCACAAATGGAGCGCTCTATTTTGATGATGCGGCGATTGCTTCCAATCGCTGGCTGGACGTGCAATCTGGAGCGTTGCTTTCAGGTAGTGGAACGGTCGGGACTACTTTGTATAACAATGGTTACGTGGACAACGTTGTGCCGGGTATCGTCGTGAAGTCGGATTATATTTCCTTCCCTGGTTCTATGCTTCTAATTGAGTTTGAAGAAGACAAGAACAGTCTTTTTACGGTGGAGGGGAAGGCCGTTATTTCAGGGGGGCTAAAAGTGCTTATCGAAGATGAAACAAGTCTCGTATCCGGCAAAAAGTATACCGTACTTAGATCGAGATCACTTTCGGGTTCCTTTTCCAACGAAAACTCGGAGGTGGAAACTGCGAGCGGAGTGAAATTTAAAATTGGATATACTAGGGATTCCGTAACGCTAACGGTATTGTAAATTGGCTTGTATGAGGTGGGGCACGACGTCCCGGCGTGCCAGTTTAGAGTATTCTTCAAATTGGTAAGACTCTTTGTTTTGTGAGCCGTAGAGCCCTGTATTTGCGGCTCTGCAAAGGGAAAATGCCCTCGCACCATTGAGTCCGAAAAATGACGAATCAGTAGGAGCGGTTTTACACCGCGATATTCATTCTATTCCCTTTGAGTTTAATGCCCCGAAGCTTGATTCGGCTTTGGTAGGGAGGACCGGCTCGGACCTCCGTTAGGGTTGCTAAGAGGACCGAGCCGGTCCTCCCTACCTTCAAAATGTCCCCCCTCTCATGCAGTTCAAGTCGACCGCTTGCTCTGGGGGTGTTTACTGATTGTGTCGTGAAGCCGCTCGTGCCGGATTACTAGGCCAATATATCCTTAACCACGTTTCCGTGGACATCCGTTAGTCGAAAGTCGCGTCCCTGGAATCGATAGGTGAGGCGTTCATGGTCAAATCCGAGTGTGTGCAGCAAGGTCGCATTTAGATCGTGTACGTGTACTGGGTTTTCGACGACGTTGAATCCGAAGTCGTCTGTGGCCCCGTGTACGATGCCTGGCTTGATTCCTCCACCGGCCAGCATCATGGTAAAAGCGCGGTTGTGATGGTCTCGCCCATCGTCAGTGCCTTGAGCCATTGGCGTGCGTCCGAATTCACCTCCCCAGACGACGAGGGTATCCTTTAGCATATCTCGATTCTTCAGGTCCTGGATGAGCGCCGCGAATGGCTGGTCCGTGTCCAGGCAGTTTTTCCTCAAATTCTTGTCCAGGTTGCTGTGCTGATCCCAGGCTTCATGAAACAGTTGCACAAAGCGCACGTCCCGCTCAAGCAGGCGACGGCCCAGAAGGCAATTTCGGGCGAAGCTGGTCTCTTTGACGTCCTTTATATTGTAGGCATCGAGAGTCGCTTGAGATTCCTGAGAAAGATCCATTAGTTCGGGAGCGCTTGACTGCAATCGATAGGCGGTCTCATAAGCTTGAATACGAGTGGCCGTCTCAGGGTCAGCCATGTCGTCCAGGGTTTGTTGATTGAGACGTTTTAGAGTGTCGAGGGCAGCCCGTTGGGCTGCTTTATCGTATCCCTTTGGGTTGGACAAATAGAGAATGGGATCACCTTTATTGCGGAAAGGAACACCTCCATAAACGGAAGGGAGGAATCCGCACCCATAGTTGCTCGCTCCCCCACTGGTGCCTTTGGCGCTGTTTAATACCACATAGCCGGGCAAGTTCTCGCTCTCGCTGCCAAGTCCATAAAGGGTCCAGGAGCCGAGACAAGGACGGCCGAACTCGGAATGCCCCGTACTAAGCATTATCTGAGCGGGCGCGTGATTGACCGCGTCGGTTTGCATGGAGCGGATGAAACAGAGGTTATCCACATGCTTACTGATGTGCGGTAGGAGATTGCTGATCTCTATGCCGCTTTTTCCATGGCGCGAAAACTCGTATTTTGTTCCGAGAAGCGCTGAATTGGGGTGTATGAAGGCGGCTCGATAGTTCTCAAGGAGCTCGGCTGGAGGTAGCTCGCCGCTCCGTTTGACCAATTCCGGCTTATGATCAAAAAGATCTATATGGCTCGGGGCCCCAGCTTGAAAAATGTAGATGACGCGCTTGGCTGTGGGAGCAAAGTGGGGCAGTCGTGGTGACAGTGGATCTTGTGCGGTCGCTGCGATAGCGTTTTTTGAAAACAGCGAATTTAAAGCGATGCCCGCCATACCCACTCCGCAATTGCGGAGAAACCAGCGGCGGGATTGAAGCGTTCCCAATTCCTTACGTATTTCGTTTTCCATGACGTCTAGTTCTTGGTTAAAGTTTCATCCAAATTCAACAGCACCCGAGAGGCAATCGCCCAAGAGGCCAATTCTCGTGGCGAAACGCCACTTGGCAGTTGGGGTGGATTCTCAGTATCGATGAAAGCGATCTCCTGAGTGTCCAGCCACCCATCCGCCAGGCGTTCGCTTTGCTCGTCGATTAGGCGACTGATTTCCCGAATTTCGAGTTCCTTTGCGGGGCGACCCGCAGTGAGAAGGTATCCATAATTGATCCGGGACTTTTGGTCATTCCCTCCCTCTTTGAGAATTCTGAGGGCAAGCCCCTTCGCGGACTCGACAAATATAGGCTCATTGAGCGAGGTGAGGGCGGAAAGAGGGGAGTTGGTTCGGACTCGCCTGACACAGGATATATCCGCATTCGGGGCGTCGAAGGATGCTAACGTTGGATCTGGCATCGCCCGTTTCCGGAAAATATAAAGGGACCGGCGATAGCGGTTCTCATCAGTCGTTTCTTTCCAGTACTCCGGTATGAAATAGTTATCGTTAATGACTGTTTCGGGTATGGGTGGAAAAATGCTGGGGCCTCCGATTTTTGGATTCATTAACCCTGAAGTGTAGAGAGCGATGTCGCGTATCACCTCGGCATCGGCACGAAAGCGTGGACCGCGAGCGAGTAAGCGGTTAGTCGGATCTTTCTCCTGCAGATCGGGTCGATTGCGGGAGCTTTGCTGATAGGTTTTACTGGATACGATACTCTTGATTAGCCGTTTTTGACTCCAACCGGTTTCGAGAAAGTCGACAGCAAGCCAGTCGAGAATGTTCTGGTATTCGGGAATCGGAGCGCGGGTTCCAAAATCCTCAGGGGTTGTAACGAGCCCTTCTCCAAATAAGGTCTGCCAGATCCGGTTCACGTGAACGCGAGCCGTTAGAGGGGTGTCTTCGCTCGTAACCCAGCGAGCGAGATCCAAGCGTGTCGGATTTTCTATGTCGAGTGGATTTAAGATGGCTGGTATCTGGCGCTCAACTTCGTAGGTAGGTTTGCTCCATTCACCTTTTTCGAGGAGGCGAGTGATTCGTTTGAAATCGGATTCTGTATCCATTGTGTGGAGAACACTCGTTTCTGCTTCGGGGTACGTTGATTCCAGCAACGCGATTTGCTCGTTGATTTCGCAGAATTCTTCGGCGCTTTTTCTCCAGGCTCGGAATAGTGTAGTTGAGTCTTCTTCACTTCGGTCCTTTTCAGCCTTTTGCAGGGCCAAGGTGACTGCGTGGTCGTAGGAGGGGATTTTCAGATTGGTGGAGTCGCTTAAAGAAAAGCGCAATCTGCCAAGTTGCTGATTGTCCCGGCCATTCAAGCTGCCCCCGTGATTCTGGATCAGCCGCACTCGAATCTCGCTACCTTCGGGCATGGCAAGGGGCTCTTTAAACCGGATGCTGGCGACGGAGTCGGTGTGTCGAAGTATCGGGCCGCGATCGGGGCTCCAGGCCGTTTTATCGTCTCCATCAGCAAGGAACTTTGCGGGACCGATGCGGCGTTCCTTGTCGGGGTCCTTCGTTTTATGGTGAAAGTAGTCTTTGAGGCCACTGACCGGTGGATTGAAATCCGCCCAGGCTCCTTGCAGATCGACTTTGGTCCACTCTTCCTCGCCAGGCCATTTGCGATAGACTTCCCATTCACTAATTGCAAACGTTCCCCAGTAGCTACGGCCGGGTCCGCGAAAGGGTAGGTCACCATGGGTGAGAGCCTCAAGTCGCATTCCGGTAACCATAGGGAGACTCGATTTTCCTTCAATTAAGGTAACGCCGGTCACCGTGGGATGGCCTTGTATGAGGATACTATGATCGGCGAGCTCTTCGGGGTGGTTGAGGCCGCCTTCCCAGTCTTGAAGGCTAGTGTCCCAGATCTTCCATTTCGAGTTCTTGGTTTGATTTTCGGATACCCAATGAGCGAGCCGCGTTTGCCAATCCTGATTTTCACTCCTAATTTTGTCCTCAAGTTCAGATACTTTGCGTTTGATGCCCTCGATCTCTCGCAGCTGGGCATCGGAGTAGACCCAGGATTGGGCTTCGTGGGTGTCATTGAAAAACGAGAACAAGCCAAAGTATTCCTCGTGGGAAATCGGATCGTACTTGTGAGAATGGCATTGGGCGCATTGCAGGGTTAGTCCCAGTGTGGCTTTTCCGAAGCAATCTACTCGGTCAAAGATCCCTTTGATCCTAAACTCTTCGGGAATGATGGCTCCTTCCTCGTTGACCATTCCATTTCGCATAAATCCGGATGCGATGATTTGGTCCTGCGTCGCGTTGGGCAGAAGGTCTCCAGCGAGCTGCTCGATCAGGAACTGGTCATAGGGCATGTCGTCGTTCAAGGCGTTGATAACCCATTCCCGATAGATCCATTGGTCGCGCATTTTGTCCTTCTCGAAACCGTTCGTGTCGGCATAGCGAGCTAGGTCGAGCCAATGTCGGGCCCATTTTTCGCCAAACGCGGGACGCTGCATCAGGTCATCGACTAGGTTCTCCACGCTTTTCGTGGGGCTCTTTTTGTAGACTGAAAGGAAGTTCTCTATCTCGGCAGGGCTCGGAGGCAGACCGATCAAGTCTAGGAAAAGTCGCCTCAGCAAGGTGGCGGGACCTGCCGAAGGAGAAGGCTCGATTCCCTCAGCTTCAAGCCGTTCGCGAACAAACGCGTCTATTGGGTGGGTCTTTTTCGAAACACGGACTTTCTTGGGAATTTCAAAGGCCCAATGCTTATCGTATTTCCCTCCTTCTTTGATCCATTGAAATAGGGTGTTCTTTTCTTCCGCGCTGAGCTCCTTTTTGCTGTCTGGAGGAGGCATTCGCTCTTCCGAATGTTCGGAATTGATCATGTAAATCAGCTCGCTCGCATCGGGGTCACCCGGCACCACGGCTACGATTCCTTCCAAATCGGCATAGGCGCCTTCAGGTGTGTCCAAGCGGCGGTCGGCCTCGCGGGCGGCCTCGTCTGGTCCATGGCAATCGAAGCAATTGCCGGAAAGAATGGGAAGAACGTCCCGGGCGTAGTCTATTGTTTCCCCTTTGGCAGGAATGAAAACGAGAAAAGTCAGGATCGCTGAAAGTCGAGATATGCGTGAAAAGGGGGCCATCTTATCTTTCGGCGATAGCGCAGGTTTCTTTGCCTGACAACTTTATCAGTCACTTCGATGAGCGATTTTTCTTAATGTGTGCGGAAGATAATAGGCCTTTTGAGCTCTGTGAACCGATTGTGAGGTTGTAGGCTGATTAAACGTGTGGCACAACTCCTCTCCAATGAACACAAGAAATCCTGTAGACAAATTGTGGGCTCTGGGGGCAATCTTACTTTCGATTCATAGTATCCAGGCTGCTGAGCTCGAAGGGTTCATTATGACCGTGAGAGGACCCGTTCCGGTCGCAGATCTCGGCAAGACCTTGAGCCATGAGCATGTGCTGGTGGACTTTATTGGAGCTGAGGAAAGCGGCTATCATCGCTGGGATCGGGATGAAGTGATATCGGTAATGCTGCCACGCTTGGTGGCAGTAAAGGATCTTGGCTACCAATCACTCTTCGAGTGCACTCCCGCGTTTTTAGGGAGGGACCCTCGACTTCTTCGAAAGCTGTCTGAATTGAGCGAAGTCAATCTAATTACGAACACTGGCTATTATGGAGCGCGGCAGAACCAGTTCATCCCAGAGAAGATCCAAGATTGGCCGATCAATGAACTCGTCGATAAATGGATACAGGAATTTGAATTGGGAATCGAGGACACGGGTATTCGACCTGGATTTCTGAAGATCGGAGTAGATCGTGAGGACAAGCTGAGCGCTATGCACGAAAAATTGATCCGTGCCGTCTGTCGGGTTCATTTGGCTACAGGGCTGACCATCGCATCCCATACGGGACCCTCTCCAGTGGTATTTCAAATCACGCAAATATTAAAGGAGGAGGGGGTGGATCCGAGCGCCTTCATTTGGGTCCATGCGACCCGGGACAATTCAGAAAATCAGATCCGGGCAGCTAAAATAGGAATGTGGGTATCGATCGACAATCTGCGGGAGAACGCTAATTTGCTACGGGCTAACGTCGATCGGATCGTAGCATTGAAAGAAGCGGGATTGTTGAATCGTGTCCTGATTTCCCAAGACGCTGGCTGGTACCGGCCGGGAGAGGAAAACGGTGGTGCGATTGCCCCTTTCACATTTGTTGAGCAATCCTTGGTTCCGGCCCTAATAAAAGCGGGTTTCGAGGACCATGAAGTAGACCAACTACTGGTCCAGAATCCGGCCCATGCCTATTCAATCCGCGTGAGACGCCTTCCTCGCTAGTTTAGCCGCTGCCTTTTAGGCTCTCCGTAGTTCCGCCTTTTATTCTCTCTGGGTGAATACCTCGAAGCTCATGACGGGCGTAGCCTGAAAGGCTAAGAGTTTTGTCGCAGACCCCGACCTGCTTACGATGAGCTTGTCGAATGTGTCGGTAGCTTCATTGCTGACTTTGGTAGGGAGGACCGGCTCGGTCCTCTGTATTCGAATTTCGGAGGATCGAGCCGATCCTCCCTACCTTTAGAAATGCCCAGCTTGCGTGCCGCGCAAGTCGACCGCAAGGTCGAGAGCTTGTCGCAGACCCCGACCTGTCGGTGGCTGCGGGGAACATTTACCGTAGAGTCCCTAATTCAGCTTCGCCAAATCTCGGGTGGCCTTTATGGTCAGATCTAAGCCATTGGATTTTGGATGCCGGTTTTTACTGTTGGAAATGCTGGGAGCGAAATTCTTTGGAGCGAATCTCTGAAGTCGCTTCATCGCTGCGATGCTGGTCTCGGTCAATTGTAATACGAGATTGGTCCATTCTTGGGGATCGTTCTGCAAGTCGTAGAGCTCCTGGGTCCCGTCTCGATATTCTATGTAGTGCCAGCGCTCGTCGTGTATGGATACGTTTCCGGATCCGTTGATAGTCATGGTGGGGTAGTTCCATTCTCGATTGGGGTCAGCTAGGAGAGGAGCGAAGCTTCGGCCATCAAGAACAGGCTTTGCGGGCAATTGGCACAGTTCAATAAGCGTTGGATAAAAGTCGATCATGTTAACGACCCTTTCGCAATCCTGTCTGCGGCTCATTCCTGGAAGTCTGACCATAAGAGGCATCCGCGTAGCTTCAGTCCAGAGCGCTGCCTTCCGATAGCGAAGCTTTTCTCCAAGGTGCCAGCCATGGTCGCCCCATACCATCACAATGGTATTGTCGTAGTGAGGGCTTTTTTGGAGGGCATCAAAAATTACTCCCAGACAGGCATCAGCATAGCTGCTTGCCGCAAGGTAGGCCCGAGCAGCCTCGTCGAAGAGGTCGTTTTGCTTCAGCCATAAATAGTCATTGCTGGGTTTAAACTTCTTCTTCCCCTCTGGGGTCAGTATGTCCTCCAAGTCATCGTCCCGCATGGGAGGAGCGTATTCACCCTTTGGATCATAGAGATCAAAAAACTCTTGGGGAGCGTAGAAGGGCAGGTGGGGGCGTGAGATTCCAACTGCCATAAAAAAGGGCTTATCCTGTTCTTGCTGAAGCTGTGATGCCGCCCATTGGGCAGTCTTGTAGTCTTTTGTGCCTTCTTTACCCAATCGCGTGGGACCCCAGGCAAACTCCGATCCTCCAGCGCCGGTAAAATCTGAAGGGGGTCCGGGCTTGCCGTTGATGATATTCTTAATCCGAGAGGTGAGGTGGTTTGGGTCGGGCCCAGAGTCGCTGTCGACCGGGACATATTGATCAAAGGCCCATTGCCCGGCATCGGTTCCATGGGCCGCATTGTGCCGATGGAATATTTTTCCTTTGGAAAGAGAAACATAGCCGTTCTTCGAGAAATATTCAGGTAGTGTCGCGTGGTCCTGGATCAATGGGGACTCTAGCATATTGTTCGCGTTGCCGTAGGCGCCTGTTCGGTGTGGCATGAATCCGCTCAGCATCGCGGAACGAGACGGCCCGCAAACTGGACCTGCGCAGTGGGCGTTTTGGAAGACCACGGCTCCCTCATTTGCGAATCGATCTAGGTGAGGTGTCTGAGCCTTGGGGTGCCCGCCGAACGGAGAAACCCAGTCATTGAGGTCGTCAATCGAAATGAAGAGAACATTAGGCTTGGACTGGCCGATCAACGAGGAAATCGAACCGGATAAGCAGAGAGCGAAAGCAAGGGTGAGGCGGAGATACTGGAGCAAGATCGACATAGGATTTTGATCCTATCAGATTGTCCACATTGCCAGACGGGTCAACAGGGATTGTTTAGACGGAGACAACGCTCCCACCTCAGCCGATCCACGATACCTCCTAACCGATTCCCAGAACAAGCCCCCCGAACACGTTACTCTTTATAAGGCCATAAAACTTTAGAACCTTCTACTTTTTTATGGCCTTATAGACTGGATGTTGTGTGGCCAGGGGGATGGATAGGTGATGATTGGGAGCGATTGAGATTCCTTTTTTTAGTTCAATTGGGAGACCGCTCTTTTTCGAGATCTATCGGGCTGCGGCCTTTGCCTTTTTCTCCAATTGGGTGAGGTGTCTGCGCATGACCTTGAGAGTTGTTGAGTGCTCGGGGGAACGAGCTAGGTTGTGGTGCTCATCAATGTCGTTCTTAAGATCATACAGCTCTTCACCATCGAGCCATTTGGAATATCGCCAGCGCTCAGTGCGCACCGCTTTGCCGAGAGCTTTTCCCCGAGTGACGACCGTATAGACCGCCTCTTTGCCGGCGGTTTCAGGATCACTTAGCATAGGAACGAGACTGCGTCCTTGCAAGTCATCGGGAGCTTGAACATCGCACAGATCTGCGAGAGTGGGAAATAGGTCGACGAGTTCTACGAGACCTTGGCTGGTGGCGCCGGGCTTACTGATCCCGGGAGCTCGAATAATAAGGGGCACCCGATTACACACTTCGAAAAGCGTCACCTTGCCCCACTGGAAATGCTCGCCGAGCTGGTATCCGTGGTCCGATGTGAGTACGACGATGGTGTTTTCCCATAGACCGTTGGCTTTGAGGCTGTCGAGAATCGATCCGATTTGAGCGTCGATAAACGAGATGCAGGCGTGGTAGGCCTGCATGTACTCGCGGCGGAGGTCGTCATTTTCTACGCTGTGCTCGAAGCCGAACCCTTCGAATCGTTTGGAAATCGCTGTCTTGGGAACGGTGTCCCAGAAATTGGAGGGTGGCTTTACGTACCTCAGTCCATCTTTTGGATACATGTCGAAGTACTTTTGAGGCGCGAGGAAAGGGACGTGAGGCTTGTGGATTCCAACCGCCATGAAAAAGGGCTTTTCACCATAGGCTTGGCTCTCAATCCAGTCTTGGGCCTGTTGGGCATTCTTGCCGTCCCGATGTTGTTCATCGGTGAGACCAGATGGACCCCAGCCCGGGGTCTGGTTCATGGTCTGAGGGGCGTAGCCTAGGAGAAATTCTTTCCACAGTTGTTTGTTCTTTCGATCTGTGATGGAACCGTGTTCAGCCTCGAATTCCTCTTTGGCTTTTTTCTCAAGTGGCATTTCGTCATTGAGAAAAAAGGCGCGTTCGTCCCAGGCCGCCTCTCCTGGGTTGACCTTTGAGTTGTGAAAGATCTTTCCAGTAACGGCGGTCCAGTAGCCTTGTTCTCTAAAGGCCTGAGGCAGGGTTAGGCTACCCGGTCTTTCATCCCGTATATCCGCTGTGTTGTTGGTAACGCCTGTGGATTCCGGATAGAGACCGCTGAGGAAGGATGCCCTTGAGGGCCCACAGACCGGATACTGGCAGTAGGCGCGTTTAAAGGTCATGCCATTATCAGCCAATGCGTCAAAGGCAGGCGTGGAAATATAGGGGTAGTCGGACGTCGAAACATGTGTATTCAGATCATCGCAAACGATGAAGAGAATATTTGGCTGGGAATCGGTTGCTTGGCAATGTTGAAAAATGGACAATAGGACCAAAACGAAAAAGAAGAAGTTGTATATTTTCATAATATTGGAACGGATCTATGTAGGAAAGGCGGATTTAATATCGTATGGAAATGTATTATAATATTTACTACAAATACGGGTTCTAGTATTGGAACACTCTACCGAGATGAAAAATGAGTAGATGCTGGCAGCACTAGCAAAGTAGTTAGACAATATGGTGATACCACTATTGACCTGTTTGTGGATGTCTCGTTCGCGAAAAAGGAGTGATGGGGAGGGCTAATGCAAAAGTGAAGAATCGATTTTATAGGTTCACAATTAGGTGAGGAAAGGTTTTCATGGTCGGCTCCCGTGAGCGTTAAGGAAGCGGCATTTCTGGACTTTCCCCCGAACGGGCCGCGTTGAAGGTTGGCAGAGGATTCCTGGTGCGAATCTGCTCCAGCCAAATGACTCCGTCGTAGGGATCGCTGTTTCCGCGTGTCGCCAAAAAGTCGATATCCCCGTCGTTGTCCAGATCGCGAGGTATGAGTTTGTCAAACATACCTCGTTTACGTCGGGTGATATCGTGTCGGATCCAAGCTGGGCTAGGATTTCCCGGGTTTTCAAACCAGCCGATACGGCCTAGTCCATCGAGCCGGTCTACGTCTTCATCGCCCATACGAGAACCCCTGCTGTAGCTACCGGAAATCACGTCGGTATCACCGTCATTATCGATATCAGCAATTCCGAATCCAATCATCCAATCGGGTCCGAAATCCCCGATGTGGTGGACGAGCCATTCATCGTTGAAGTTCTCTGGTTGTTCAATCCAAACGACTCCCGTGTATTCATCGCTAGCGCCAATAATGTCGAGACGGCCATCTCCATTGAGATCGTCGTATTCCAGATTGAATCCCGCCATGTAGATTCCCTCGATATGGATCGAATGCTCTTTGAATTTCAGATTCGAGGGGTCTTCGTTTTCGAAAAACACCATTCTCTCTTCCCCTCGGGATCCAACAATGATGTCGAGGTCGCCATCGTTGTCGAGATCCACCGGCTCTGCATTTTGAGGGACAACATAGCGACCGAGCTCAATTTCATGCCAGCTTTCCTCGTTTAGAGGATCGCCTTTAGCTTGAAACAGATGGATAGGGGTCTTTCGCTCAAAGTCATTGGGGCCCGGACGTTGAGACCCTTTGTTCGCTGCGGAAACATCTGGAATTCCGTCCAAATTAAAGTCACCAAAGAACACGCGGATGTAAGATCCACGTCCTTGCGTCTGTGGGATGATGAGTCGGGGCCAGGGTTCCGTGCGTATGTTGACTCCTGGGTTTTGTAGATAGATTAAATGAGATAGCTCAGCAGCTACGATGACATCCAAATGCCCGTCGCCATTGAGATCTGAAATTGCGGCATCCTCAGGGGCAGGGGAATCGGTTCCTTCCGCTAGCGTTATGTTGGTCCACGATTTGGGATCACCGGAACCAAATGCGATTCGAACATGTCCCGCTGAGTCAGGAACATAGTTAGGGTCGTATTCGCTAGAATCATACTCAGAATCGGATTCATGTACGGAGACGATGTCCTCAAATCCGTCTCCATCGAGATCCGCCATCACCAGGCCGTCGCTTCCACTTAGAGCGAACCCTGCAATTTCAGGGTCGTCGATGATATGCTCGTTCCAGCTTATGTACATGCCATCGGCGCTTTTGCTTCGCTGAGTCGGTCGCCTACCGGCGTTTCTGATTGAGGACTGCACGCTGTGAACAATAGGGCAGGTGCGAGTGGGAGTTTATAGATTCTCATTGGAGTTTTCGGTGGGGAGAATCTCGAAAGTAATGATAAGGAGCAAGATGAAATCCTTTTCTTGTCGAGGCCCTCATTTTGAACCAAGCGTATCGGTAGTGAAAGCGAAAAGCCTCAGTCGCCTCAGTCACTCCGTCCTTGCCCTAAATGAAAATCGAAGGCTTAGTCCTATTTCATCACCCCCTCTCCTGTCACGCCGTATCTCAGCGGAAGCGAAACCTCTTATGCCTCACATTTCAATTCTCATCCTGCTCACGTTTCTCCTTGTCGGTTGTGGACGCGAATCCGGACGATCCATAAAAGAATATTCAAACTGGAGCAGCTATGCGGGGAGTTCCGATTCCGCTCAGTACTCCAGCCTCGACCAGATCAACCGCTCGAACGTGAAGCGCCTAGAGGTGGCCTGGTCATACTCGACAGGAGACAACAACCGATACTCTTTTGCTCCGCTTGTAGTTGATGACCGTGCGTTCGTCCTGGCGAAAAACAATTCCATCGTAGCAATCGACGCCGCTAATGGGGACGAGATTTGGACCCATGTTCCGATGGGAGAGAACAAAGCCATAACCCATCGAGGCATCAATTATTGGGAGAGCGAAGACCGCTCAGACCAAAGGCTGTTCTTCGCCAGTGATCATTACCTGAGGGCGATTGATGCCAGAACTGGGAAGGCTATATCCAGTTTCGGTGAACGTGGCAGTGTGAACCTGAAGGAGGGGCTGGGTCGCGATCCGGCTTCCTTTTCAATCGTGCAGTCGCATTCGCCGGGTCGCGTATTTGAAAATCTACTCATTCTGGGATCGGCGACCAACGAGGGGTATGGATCGGCGCCGGGGGACGTTCGCGCCTATGACGTGCAAACGGGCAAGATTGTCTGGACCTTCCACACCATTCCCCATCCAGGAGAATTTGGATACGATACCTGGCCGGAAGATTCTTGGAAAACCGTGGGAGGCGCCAATGTCTGGTCGGAGTTTACCGTGGATGAAGCACGGGGTATTGTGTACCTCCCCGTCGCCAGCGCTAAATACAACTTCTACGGGGCAGATCGCAAGGGGACCAATCTTTACAGCAATTGCCTCGTCGCCCTAGATGCGCGGAAGGGGACTCACCTCTGGCATTTCCAATTCGTCCACCACGACATATGGGACTACGATCCGGCAACGGCTCCAAAACTGCTGACGATTGAGCGCAATGGGAAACCCGTGGATGTAGTCGCCCAAGCGACCAAGCAAGGATTTCTATTCGTTTTCGACCGGGTTACGGGTGAACCGATTTGGCCGATCGAGGAGCGCCCCGTTCCTCAGGGTACGGAAATGCCGCGCGAAACGCTCTGGCCGACGCAGCCCTTTCCTACGGCGCCTCCTCCATTTGCCCGGCAGTCGTTCACGGTCGAGGATCTAAATCCCTATATGAGCGAAGAGGATCGGGCTCTTTTTTATGAGGGCGTTAAAAATGCCCGGAACGAAGGTCTCTTCACTCCACCGGGTCGGATCGACACCATTCAAATGCCGGGAAACAATGGGGGATCCAATTGGGGTGGAGGCGCCGTCGATCCGAGAAACGGTGCCCTTTACGTTGTATCCAAAGATCACCCTGCTATTTTGAAGCTCGTACCCGATCAGGAGCAGGCGGCTCCTCCACCGAGCGAGCCTGAGTTGCGGGCGCAGTACTTGTATGATGTACATTGCCAAAGCTGCCATTCTACGGGGCTTCAAACGAACTTTGCCGCGGTGTCCTCTTTGGTTGGGATTTCCAACAAGCTCAACGATGACCAATTGCGAAACGTTATAACGGCCGGGCAAGGACCTATGCCCGGTTTTCCATCTCTTCCCGAAAAGGATGTGGAGCTCCTAGTGAGCTACCTTAAATCTCCCACATCGGTTTCCCGGGAGCAGTCCGAAGCTTCTGAGCAGCTGGGCGTGTCGGTACGTTTTACGAGTGGATTTGGATTGGTCAGAGACAGTAGCGGTCTATCTCCTATCGGTCCACCGTGGTCGACGCTTACTGCCTATGATCTGAATCAAGGCACCATCAAATGGCAGATTCCTCTGGGTGACGTCCCCCATCTAGCCGCAAAGGGAATCAAAAACACCGGTTCCTCCATGCCTAAGGTGGGACCTGTGGTTACCGCGGGCGGCTTGCTCTTCGCGGGCACGCGGGACAAAAAGGTGAGGGCGTTCGACTTGGATAGTGGCCGCATCCTATGGGAGACGGAAGTCTCGGCTGCTCTGGAAGGTATTCCTGCCGTATACGAAGTCGCGGGACGGCAATACATCCTCTTTTGCGCTTCCGCTCAGGCCGGCCTAACCAATGCTACCGCTGAAACGATTGAGGGCCAGTATGTCGCCTTTGCCCTTCCGTAGGGTGTTGTCTAGCGAAGAGGGGACATCTGATCCCGGATCCTCTTGTGGACTCCCTTTTTTCGATGGGAACCGTTACGCGCCCGGGTGGCGGGCTGATTTGCGAAGCAGATAGATGTATTGAGCGACCGCGATACAGCCGGTGATTGCCGTTAGGGTGATCAAAATGGATACGGGTTTTAAAACATCGAACAGGATGCAACCCATGACGAGGTACTGAAGTGTGGTCGCTAATTTGCTCAAAAACTGGGCCTTGATCGATTTCACACTCCCAGCGTGACCGGTAACCGCTATTCCCAAAGCAACTAGAATCACGCCGATGTCGCGGGCGCCCAGCAAGGCCCACTGCGTTAGCGACAGTTTCTCCATCAGCGTCCAGGTAAGCGCCACCGAAAAAAAGAACACCTTATCTGCAATCGGGTCGAAGACTTGGCCGAGGTAGCTTTCCGCATTGAGTAGTCGCGCGACAAAGCCATCGAGAAACTCACTGAGGAGAGCGATCGCGATCACGCCCAGATGCCAGGACTCAGGCAGGAACGGGAAAAGGAATGCCAATACCAAGCGAACGGCCGTTATGGCATTAGGAATCAGGGCGAAGAAGTTCGTTGGCATGCTCTCGTTGGCAATTACTGGAGGGTCAGAAACGGGGTAGGTCTTGAGTCTGACAAATTGCTCGTAGTGTAGACACAATCGGGAAATCATTCCAAGCTTTAGTTACTTGCTGTTGGAGGTTCGTACAGGAGCACGGCTAAGCTTGATTGTTTCCCGACTCTAATGCGGCAAGGATACACATTCTGACCTATTGGACAGTCTCTCAGAGAACAGTCTCTCAGAGAAAAGACCCAATTTTGATATCATTGCGCTGGAAAAAAAAGACCGCTACCCGAACCGCTGGCAACGTGTATCCATTTATTCCCTTTGGGTTTAATGCCCCGAAGCTCATGATGGGCGTAGCCTGAAAGGCGAAGACTGTTGTAGCAGATCCTGAGCCAGTCAAAGGAGTTGGGCTTTGGTAGGGAGGACCGGATCGGTCCTCCGCGTTTGTAGGCTCTTCGGAGGACCGAGCCGGTCCTCCCTACCTTCAAAAACACCCCGTGGATGCTTTATTTAAGGCATCAAATGCCAGTCGGGGCCATCGGCCATTATGCTGGCGTTGATTTCCAGGAGTTGCTTCTTTAGGCGGTCAGTCAGTTCGGGATTCCGGCTAGCAATGTCGGTTTCCTGCTTCGGATCGGTTTTCAGATTGAACAACTGGTAGTTCTTGTAGGTTCCCGACTTGATTGCGGGAATCCATGCCTCTTGAAACATATTGTTAGTCGAGAGCTCGAAATCCGGTTCAGCTACGAGCGAATAGTCTCCATCCCGTATCGCCACAATCGGTCTCGCTTTCTGGAGATGCCAAAACAAGGGTTGCTTGCGTTCGAAGCGCTTTCCACCACCGGTGAGTAAAGACGTTAAATCCGTCCCGTCCAAGTGGACTCCCTGAGGAGTGCCCAAATTCAGTAGGTGGCATACCGTGGGCAATATATCCACCAGTCCCGCAGGCGCCGTTTCTAGACGATTCGCGCCGATCTTTCCGGGCCAATTGAATATGCCCGGTACGCGAATCCCGCCTTCCCAGTTCATTCCTTTTCGTCCTCTCAGTCCCCCGGTTCGATCATCTCGGTAGCTCCCATTGTCGGATCCGTAGATGATGAGGGTGTTTTCGGGATCATCGATTTCCTTCAGCTTTGCTAATAGTCTGCCGATTGCCTGATCCTCATTGGCGATAGTGCCTGAGTATATGGCTGCCTTGTCTTCTAGACAACCATAGTGGGAAACTATTTCGTCGGGAGCGGCGATCGGGGCATGGGGCTCATGGAACCAGACGTTTAGAAAAAAGGGAACATCACGATCGCTCTGTTCGAGCCAGTCAATGGCCTCGTCTACGACGATCTGACACGAGTAGCCCTCGATTTTTCCGACGGCTTCTCCGTTGCGAATGAAATTGTTGGGATTGCGGTGGCTAGGAGCAGCGTTGTTCGCCGTCGCAAACCAATAGTCGAAGCCATGGTCGCTCGGAGTCGGCTTTTTTCGGTCTGCAGTTGGTAGGCCCAAATGCCATTTGCCGACGTGAGCCGTTGCGTAGCCGGCATCCTTCAGGATTTCCGCCAAAGTGATTTCGCGCTCAAGGAGATGGGAATTCTGCGTTTCGTCAAAAATCCAGCTATAGACCCCGGCTCGAATATGATGGCGACCGGTTAAAAGAACTGCCCTTGAGGGAGAACAAACTGCGCATCCTGAGTAGAAGTCCGAAAACCGAGTGCCTCCCGCAGCTAACTGGTCCAAAGCAGGTGTCTTAACGGGCCCATCATAGCATCCAATATCCTGATACCCGAGGTCATCCGAAAGCAGCAAGACCACGTTGGGTTTTCCAAAAAGGGGAAGGCAGAAGGTAGACGCGATTAAAAGAGAAAAGAACAGGGTTCGCTCCATATCTACTTTTCTGTAGCATTGCCCATTGTGAAGCCAGAAAAAAGACCGTGAAACTAGTGGCACATGTTCCAGATTGGCTCGAGCGGATACGACGGGTTGACGAATGGGGAAATAAGTAGAACGATGTGCCCATGAACGATAGTAGCAGGGTGACTCGATTTTTCTTTATTCTAGCTGGTTTGCTGATCGGCAGCCTATGTAGAGGAGGGGATATCCGCCCGGTCCTAAAGCTGGAAAACGAACTGGCAGAAGTCGTCATCGATCTAGGTGGGGGTTCGATCGCCGCGTATCGACTGAAGTCGGACGGTTTAAATCCTCTGCAGTGGGATTCCTGGTCATTCAGTCCCAAAGCCAATGAAACGCCTCCGATGCTGCCAAGGCCGATGGGGCATTTTCTTTGCTTGGACCGTTGGGGATCTGCCTCGGATGCGGAGAAGGCCCATGGCATGGCCAATCATGGAGAGGCGACTCAAGTCTGGTGGGAAGGACTGCCCGACCTGAAATCTGTAGAGAGGCAAGTAAGTGTCGCTCTTGCGGCGAAGCTTCCCATGGCGGGAATCAGCGTCGAACGCCATGCTCGCATGCAGGAGGGCTCTGCGGTGGTTTTGGTGGAGGAGAACGTTGCCAATACGAATCCCATAGGGCGGATATACAATATCGTGCAGCATCCGACGATTGGTCCTCCTTTCCTGGGTACTAGGACGATTGTCGATTCGAATGGAACACGCGGCTTTATGCAGGAACGTCCTATGCCCGAACCCGAAAAGCCTGAAGTGCATTGGCCAATGGCCAAACAGATGGACGGTGCCGAAGTGAATCTTCGTTATCTGAAGGACGATCCATCGCCTAATGTAGTCTCGTTCATTATTGAAGAAGAGTACGGCTGGGTCACGGCGACGAGTCCGGAAAGCGGGCTCCTGCTAGGTTATCTCTGGAAGTCTAGCGATTATCCGTGGCTAAACATTTGGCGTCACGTCAAGGACGGGAAGCCTTTTGCCCGTGGTCTCGAATTCGGCACTTCGGGTTTGCATCGTCCCGGTAGCGATCTAGTGGCTAAGGGACGTATTTTTGATCGAACCCTCTATCGATATATCGACGCGGACGAAAAACAGTCCTTTAGGTATGCCATGTTTCTGGTAGAGGTTCCCCGGAACTTCGATGGAGTTGCCTCCTTGGAATATGCCGATTCAAAAATCCGGGTCACGGAAAGCGGTCCTCGAGTACGGAAGGTCAATATCGAAGCATTCAGTTTGTTCGGTGTTGATTGAAGGACTCGGTTTTTATTCCCTTCGGTTAAATATCTCGAAGCTCATGACGGGCGTAGCCTGAAAGGCGAAGGTTGTTGTCGTAGACCCCGACCTGCTTGCGATGAGCTTGTCGAATGCGTCGGTGGCTTGGTTGCTGACATTGGTAGCGGGCGATCTCCGAGCGCCCATTGCAGTATCAATCGGGTGGGCGCTCGGAGA
>Ga0181557_1000019_pt1 | contig 174005 bp, 110 predicted proteins | sample 011ome_23_FD_148632 | JGI IMG/M metagenome (GOLD analysis project Ga0181557, IMG submission 148632) | Coastal salt marsh microbial communities from the Groves Creek Marsh, Skidaway Island, Georgia - 011506CT metaG (spades assembly) | ecosystem: Environmental > Aquatic > Marine > Intertidal... | reverse complement strand
GTAAACGACGAGCGCGTGCGCGTGAGGCGCGATGAAGAGAACAAACCTATATTCGAATATTTTAGAGAGCACCCGCAGTAGGGGAAAAAAATACTTTGACTTCAATTAAATTTTGTGGACCTTTCACGCCTTTCCCCTCGTATTCTTTCGTGTTTGTATATCTTCTGTGCCGCGTGAGTGTGAGATATATCCGTGAAAATGCAGCGTTCAAAGATGCAAAAACGTTACGCGAGCGTTATTACGTTTGCGCTCGTTTTCTGTTCGAGCGAAACCAATGCGAGATGAAGATACGCGCGCGTGACTGGTGGTTTTTTACTTGTTTTTTCTCCTTCTCTTGAAATACGAGCAACGAGGGATTTCTCTTCATTTTTGCGCGCAAAAGTAAAGATAAAGAAGATAAAGAAGACGCGGACGACACGTTGCGACGATGACGATGCCGAAACAACAACAACAACAACAACCACCGCAAAATACTGCGCATCTCTTTTCGCATACATTATCACCGTCATCCCCCAAGAAAAACCGCGCGTTCCTCGTCACCACCGTCCTCTCTCTCATCCTCTGCGTGCTCTCGGTCACGTTCGACCGCAAGTTACCGCGCGCTTTGAGCGCATCATCGTCCTCAAATCCGTTTATATTTAGCGAATCGCGAGCGATGGCGACGGCGACGACGATAGAGCAGCTTGGCTCTCGCGCGGTTGGAACGGAGAGCGAACAACTCGCGTTTGAGTTTATTCGAAGGAGGGTGGAGACGATTCAGAAGAAATATTCAGCGACGAAGGCGAGCGGCGAAGAGATTGAAATTGAAATTCGGGACGACGCGTTCAGCGGGTTGAAGAAACGAGACGCGGACGAAATCACGAGGAACCCGAAAAGGAGGAGTGGTCGTGCAAGGACGACGAACTTAGGTGGGTACGGCGGCGAGGGAGCGAACGACGAAGAGAACGAGGAGACGAACGACAACGCGAAGAAGAAGAAGTGGGGGATATCGGACGTGTACAGGTACGATAACTTGAGGTCTATTTCCGTGCGAGTGCGACGGCGGAGAGACACCGTTTCGTTTAGTAGTGGTAAAGGTGGGAAGGACGAGGAGGAGTATCACGACAGAGACGAATACGAAGGCGACGTCAACGATCCGTATAACAACGATATAAATAACAAAATGCACGTGATTGCGATTTCCGTGCACGTGGATACGGTGTCGACGTCGTCGGGCGGGTCAGACAACGCGGCAAGCTGCGGGATTGCTTTAGAAGTGTTAGAAAACGTGGCGAGTTTGGCGACGAACAAAGAGACGAGAAATTTTCTACCGGCAAAGACGGGGATAGTGTTTCATTTCTTAACCGCGGAAGAAGTTGGATTAATCGGCGCGACGGCGACGATGAAGTCACACCCTTGGTTTCGACAGAAGAACGCGAAACCGTCGGTGATTGTAAATTTAGAATCCATGGGAAGTGGAGGACCGCAAATGCTGTTCAAGACGGAAAAAGGTATACACGGAGAAACGTTTGAGAGACGCATGCTGGAAACGTGGGCGGAAAGTGTCCCGTATCCAAACTCGGCGAGCGTGTACGGACAAATTTTTAGATCCGGGGTGATCCCCTCGGAAACGGACGGGAGAGTATACAACGAAAAAGGTGCGGCAGTGATTGATTTAGCGTTTGTAGAACGATCGTTCGTGTATCACACGTCGAGGGATAGAGTAAAAGGCATGCGACGTGGGAGCGCGCAAGCTAGTGGCGAAAACATCGTCGCTTTCGTTGGCGCGTTCTTACAAAAACGCGACCAATTCGCCGACGTCGATTCCGAGTTGAATCCAGATATTTCATTGCGTCAAGGCGTGGAATCACACGCGTGGTACGTTCGACCGGGGTTTATTCTGGCGAAAACAAAGTTAATCGTTACCGAACCGTTCACGTTAGCTTCGTTGCGCTCGTTAGTGTTCTTCAGCGCGTTTTCGATGTTCTTCGTCGTAAAGTACGCATTTGGTGCGCACTTTGAAAAGATTCAAAGCAAGAGCGAAAAGATATGGCAGCTCGCCATCGATACCATCTTCAAAGCGATGATTGCCATTCCTTTGGTTGGTTTTGTTATCCCTTTGTTTGCTATATTCATGGGCACAGCATTTGGCGCGATGACCATGTTCACCCTCGCCTTTCTCGTCGGCGAAGCGATGCCGCTAGGTAGTTACTCCGCGTTCTTTATGCTCTTCGCGGGTGCATTCGGATGCATCGGGAGTATATTTGGGTATAACATAGCCTCTGGTTTCTTGTATTGGCACCTCATTCCAATTGACGTCGCCTTCAGGGATCGATATGCGACTGAAAACGCCATCAAGTGGTGTTTGTTCAGCGGTAAGACGTTCTTCACGTCTGTTTTAGCGTGGGCGGTAAGGAAACGCACGGATTCCCACGCCACCATTTGGCTCGCGAATTTAGCAATGTATGAATTGGTTTTCGTGTTTGCACCAGTGATTGCTCGGCAAAGTGGTTTCTTACATTTCATGCCGAGCGTTTCCATCGTCCCAAATGAAGAAAACAATGAAGAAGAAAACAACAAGGTGAAAGAGAAGAAAGACGACGACGATACGGTTTCCTCAAACAGCGCCGCTACCGCCGCCGCTGCAAAGGCGGGAAAAACAACGACGCAATTGATCGGTCACAATTCTAAAGGTGAATTAGATATTTTCGCGACGACATCACCGAACCAATATTTGGCCATGTTGTGCGCTATTCCGTGCATATGGGTCGTCACGCCGCTCTTGTTTCGAGCGGTGGCGACATTTTCCGCGGTGCAATCGCGCGCCGATCCAACACTCGGCGATGGACATCCGCTCGTGTATTACACTTTAGATAGACTTCTTGGCGGTGCTTTAGGATTTGTCGCATGTGCGATGTTTTTTTCTGTCCCGGTGATATCCTTAGGCGCAACATTGAAGGAAAGGCAAACGTATAAACTCATGGTCGTCGCATTCGGGATGTTCCTTTTCGCGACGTTCACGTGTGGCGTGTTTAAAAACATCCGATTTACTGCCGTCGCACCACAACCAATCATCTTGACGCACGTGACACACATTGATGCGCACAGTTACGTGACTTCTGATTTCATCGCGCTCGCGAGAGTGGGCGCTGGATCGAGTTTAGCACCAGTAGCGATGGCTTTGCGCGACAACTTACATTTGTTGGTGGACCCGCCGCGAGTACTGCCTACGTCAACATTTGTAGCAACGGTTAAGGATGTAAAGCACGACGACAAAAGCACGACAACAGATGGCGAAGAGAGTGGTTACGATAACGAAGACGCGAAAGCGAAGGCCGCTCGAAGAGAACAGCTGCGAATAGAGAATGATCAGCGCTTGAAAAGCATCCACTCGCGCGCGATTCAACGCAAGCAAGCTGAAGGACACAAACACATGTTCCATCGCATATATTCCGCGTTCACAAACTTCCGCTTAAACACGCGTTTTGGCGGTGACTGCACGGAGTCGGTTGATTTTGTGACCATGAAAACAGACCGTGCGTGTATCGTTCGTGGGTACGATTTGAGCTATTACGAATCCGTCAATAACCCAAAACCTATCTTGTCGGATATGCGCGCGAATAACATGACGGCGTCGGAAATGCCCGAATTGCGTAGAACTGGTACTGGGCCAGATAAAAAAACCATTCGATTAGAAATTGACGTCGCGAAAGCGGTCAGCTGGACGGTTGCTATTGAACCGCAGTGTGCTAAGAAAGCGGCTTTGGTGGACCCGTCGAACCCGTCGGAGTTGACCTGGATCGAAGTCGACAACGAGAAGACCCAACAAGTGGAAAACACGCCTTTTACCGTGCGCCAAAAAGGCAAGCGCATCTTGTTTAGCGGTTCTGGTCGACTCACAGCCGGCGATGTAGTTGACATGTTCATCGTTCCGGCGAAAAACAACAAACACGCGCACGCCGGCATGAGCGAGAAAATTCAGCAAGACTTGGAGTTCTTTTGCCGAACGCGAGGGGCGGTTTTACGCACGGATTTTGAAACGCGAACGGATTTGATGGAAGATATCATCGGTACAAACGGTTTGCCTCGAAACGTGGCGCCGTTTGGGAAGAGCGATTTACCGAGATGGTATTCTTTAATTCGTGACATCGATTTATCGCCGCTTTAGTGTAGTATTTTACACTTCCTAATATTAATAATTACTAACGTTTATTCTTCGGTTTCGCTTTCGCTTTCGCGCTGAATATGGACTCATTCTTGATTCTTTTCCGACTCATCGCGGCCGCATCTGTCACGCCGGTGGTATCGCGTCGTCCTCGCTTCCTCGCCATCGCCATTTTCGCCCTCAAGTCATCCTCGCGACTCCTCGGCAATAACTTCACCCCACCATCTTCCCCGCTCGCAAACCCCATCTTCCTCCCTTCATCGTCCCTCCCTCTCTCTTCTTTCCTCCTCTCCCGATTACTCCTTCTCAACCGTTTATTTGCTTCGTAGTCTGAACTCCATCTCTCCTCCGCCCGTAATCGATCCTCGGCGTATCTCGACAACCGTTCTTTCCCTTCCCGCTTCATTCTCTCTTCCTTCTCTAGCGAACTCATCTGATCGATATCACTGCCTCTCTCCACCATAACTCCATCGATGCCAGCGTATTCCATAGTTCTCCCTCCTTTCACCTCGACGTCGTCCGGAACGTACACGTCTCTCTCGTGCGCTCGCCTCGCCCCTCGCACGCACACGAATTCCCCCCCTTTCGGGTCCGTGTGAATCTCAATCTCTTTATTACAACACCGGTGACTTAACATCACGAACGAGTATATCGGCGTGGACAGATAGTTCCCAACTTTACTTTTCCTCGCGTTAAATCTCACGCCTTTCGCGATTAAAGGTGCGTTCGAGCAGTGTAAACATCGCATAGGAAACGGCGCTTCAAACCGTACCGTTAAAAAACCACTTTGTTTTCGTTTCCCGAGCGCGCCGTGCGTGTTTTTAAATCTTCCATCACCTCCACCTTCGGTCGGCGTGAACGTGGGCGGGTAGTAGAAGTTGTCCGCGCGAGAGGCTTTCAAAGTCGACATTCTTCTTTGTTATATAACAGCACTCGTCGGAGAGAGAGAGAGAGAGAGAGAGAGTACTTCACGAGAGAGAATAAAAGGAGTCGTCGTCGTCGTAACAGTGCTAAAACGCTTCCTTTCGAGTTGTCTTTCGTCGGACAGTCTGAGGAAAAAAAAGAAGCAAAATGCATCGAAAGAGGGCCGTCTGGCAGTCAAAAAAGAAAAAGTCTGCTCTCCTCGAACGCGACTATCTCTTCTTCATTCTTTCGCGCGCGCGCGATATACACACACACGGTTTTATCGCGCAGTAGTAATACTCTCCCGCATACACACGCGGTACGAACGAGAGACGACGAAAACGGCAAAAAGAGAGGGTGGTCGAGGCGTTCTTTTTCTTTGGTGGTTTTGTGCGAGTCAGAGAGTCAAGGAGAGCGCGTTGTCTGCTATTTTTCCCAACGGGTTCGTCGTTCACGTGCTGTGGGGGAAATTTAGTTAAAAGATAACGGAAGATTTAGAGAGAAAGGACGGAGAAGAAGAAGAAGAAGAAGACTTGAAACACACGCTCTCTCTCTCTTTCTTTCTCTCGATATGTCGTCTTCTCGACGAGGAAGCCAACAGAAGCGCAGCGCGGCGGCTTCGTCCTCTCGAGGACGACGCCAACACCAATCACAACAAGAAAGAGAGGAAGAGGAGGATTTGGGATCTACCCCTACTACGACTCCTCGCGGTGGCGAAGAGGGAGAAGAAGAACCGGAGGAGGCACCACAGGGGCAGCCGCGGGGACGACGAGCGCAAAATCAGACGACGACGACGACGTTTACGACTTCTGCGGGAACTGCGACGACGACAGGAGGGCCGACGCCTTCGAATACTACTACCGCGGATAATACTACCATGGACCGAAACGTTCGAGCGAGGGTGGACCAAATATTCAACAGTTTGATTGAGAATGTGAACGAAGACGCTCGAGCCGGGATCGCGAGTTACATCGCGCAGTTAGCTCGAGATACGGCGTCTGGGGGTAAACCTGTCAAAAAACAACAAGAGTTGTTGGCGGAGTACGCGAAGAGCGCGAAGAAGAATCGTCAGATTCCTTCTTCTTCGGAAGGCGGCGGCGGGGCGGTTGACGAGGACGCGACGACGAGGACGAGCAAGAAGAAAAAAATGGCCGTGAAGGTGCCGCAAAAAGTAGAGCCGACGTGGAGAGAGTATGCGACGGAACATCAGTTGAGGGAGTTTTTGAACGCGAACGACGTGCCGTACGATCGAGCGGAAACGTGGACGAAGAAGATGTTGTTGGAGAGGTGCGAGCAACATTTAGCGAAGGTGTCAGAACCGGCTTTGAAAATCGGGAACGAGTTAGTTAGAGTTATCGCAGCGTTCGAGGCGTGGATGCACGCGATCGGGAAGAAAAACGCAAACGATACGTTCGACGAAGTGGAAGAGGAAGAAGATAACGAACTTTTGTCCTCCTCGATGCCGAAGCTTGCGTCAAACGATACGGCGTCTGAAATTTTGAAAGAGCTGCGCGCGTGCGAACGCGAAGCGACTGGACATTTGGACTACATCAAAAACCATTTGGACCCGTTTAAGCTCATGCAATATCCAGCGTATGGGTGCTCGATACTGGATTTACCGTACGTGCACGTCAATCTTAGCAATCGCGTGATGCTCGGCTTATTTCCGATTTTGAAAGCAGCATCACACGGCTCGGAAATCGGAGGTAAGTTCTACGATTTAGGTCAGAAAGGACGGAATGCGAAGAAGAAAACAGGCGGCAATCTTGGGTCTACCTTAGGTTTAGATTTGGTGCAGAGCGCAGAAAGCTGCATGGACTACGTGTTTGGCATCATAGGAACGAGTTTAAACGAAACGAATTTGACGCATCCGGAGAAAGCGACGAAATTTCTCGTGGAATTGTGCGCGTTGCGAGATGAGTGGAGATGTTCGAGCAAAGATTCGGTGACGCCAAAGCTGACAATGTCGTTCCTACAGAAGTTAGCGTCGGACGATTCAAAGTTGAGAAAGTTATACGCGGCTGGGGAAAGAGAAGATGAGGATGATGAGGAACGAAGAAGGATTGTGATGCAGCTTCCGCCACACGCATTGACGCAACTCCACGAATCGTTTCATGGACCAACCCGTCCGAGCTCAGAGTATCGCGTGCCGGTCGAACTGACGTGGGAATGTCTGTGGATACCTTCGACGCCACCGTTGAAAGTGTTGAGTGGTAGTGAAATTGGCGGCGAGAATAGCGACGGAGGCAACCACAACCACAACAACGCAGGGAATATTAACAATACAATTACCAATAACAACGACGACGATGATGACGACGACATCGACGGCGACATCGACGACGACGATAGTGCTTTTTTGAACTCGGCCCGAGATGTTATAGCGAATTCGAGGCGATTAAGAGAAGACTTTGATAGGAGAACAAATCGTGCGAATAGATTTGATACCCCCCCGGCGAATAGATTTGATACCATTTTGAATAGATTTGATCGGGGTGCTATGGCGCGAGCTAATGATGCACACAGTGCTCGACTTCATCCGTACGCGGGTTTTCCTCCGATGCTTATGGATGATGAGGATGGTGATGAAGAACACGACGTCGACGACGATGATGATAACGACGAAGCAGACCCAGCATTCGACTCACGTGAGCGAAGACGCGAGGAGAGAATGCGTCGACTCCGCATTTTGAGCACAACCGGAGTTGGGAGCGCGAGAAGTCGCGCACAAGAACTCTTGCAACATTTAGAGCGATGGGATCGGCGCTACGTAGATACCCAGCGTGAGCACGAGGAACGCGAGGAATTCGATTGGAGAATGACTGCTACGCGCGATACAGACAGAAGAGACAGAGAACGACGAGACCGAAACGAGCGCTTAGAGCGCACCCTTCTGCGCGATACGAACCGATACCGTACCTCCGAGCATCGGGTTCCGGGTATATTCAGTCGCAGGGAGAATATGACGCTCTCTGACGCTGCCACCATCCTTCGGTCAAGAGGAGCAACTAGAGAATGGATGCAGGAAAGAGAAAGATCCACACATGAACGCTCTCAAGGGATGCGGATGCGCGATGATAGATTTGGTCGAGTCATGGATTTACACTCCCCTTTCATACCTTCGGACAGAGCTCGACTAGGTACTCCGCGCGCGGGTGTGTTCAGACCTAATCTGAACCCGGTTGATATTGCTAGCGTGACGCATACAGTCACAAATCTCGTTCGCAAACTTCGCTCGATTGGTCCACCACCGGATGGGCGTTGGAAATCGCGCTCGCCGATGTTTATACGTCTAATTGAACACATCGTGCGTTGGGAGCTTCTAGGAAACGCCACGTTCATCACGCCGGACTTTTATCCCCAAAGATTTCCAGTAGCGGAAAGATTGGCGAAACTCATTCCTGAATCCGGTCGTTGGATGGTCGTCTTAGTTCGCGGTTTAGGCTTGCACTGTGTGCCAATGCTTCACTGCATTTTACACGGCTTGCGTTCGGATAGCCCAAAGATGCGAGACGTCGAAGGCCACCCTGGGGCGATTTTTTGCGCAGGGGCGGCGACGTGTGTTCGATTCGCGCTCGAGTCTATTGTCGAGAACGATGGGAAACCGCCTAGCATTTTGTCACAAGAGTACTGGAAAACGCTCGCGCACGTCGGCGAATGTCTCATGTCTTGGTGCATTGGCGGTAAACGATATTTGCATGAAATTCCAGAGGAAAGTATCGTTTCGGACAAGAAAATGCGCTCGAGAGCAGTCGCGAGAAAAGCCGTCCTCGCGGGTCTCGCCGGTGATGATATCGATAATTGGGGCATCGCTGTAGCGAAAGGTGCGCCGTTGATGCTGAGCGCCTTGGCGCAAACGGAAACGGTGAGCCAACAAACAATGGACGGTGTCTCTGGTGTTTTGTTTCTCCTATCGCGTCTCATAACGAAAGAAGCGAGAACCGATCCGCGCTGGCGCAACGCGCTGCGAACGGCGAAAACAAGTACCCTCCCGAAAGAAATCATCACGAGTCTGTTTGAGTGCCAAACTTGGGCGAACGAAGTCACCGCCGCCGTAAAGCGGACGATGGCGGGTGAAACCCCGATTGACGCGCTGATTGAGAAAGAATCGAACGATTCTGCTTCAAGCGAGATCAAGAAGAGCAGAAAGCGACCCGCGCCGGGCTCGGAGATGCAATCGGTACAAAATTTCGATTTCAGAGATCCAAAGAATACGCGCAAAGGCATTCGATTCGGGTTTTTGATTGCGCTTGTCGCGACATGGTCGCACGGCGAAGCTGGATTCGTCGACGCGAAGTATCTAGATAAATTCATCGATAACGATGACGACGATCTTTATCGCGAAACCAAGCATCGTAAGAAGAACATCAGCACTCCGACGAAACGGTCAGCGATGGAGGCGTCGGCGCATGACAGCGCGACTGCAACATCATCAACGCATCTCTTCAAGATCGTCCTCTCTTCGCTCGAGCGATGTGGCGACGGGCTGCTCGCTGCTGTTGAACCGCTCGCGAGAATTGGATGGGCCCTCGATGGCGAAAACTCCGGCATCCGCGGCGTCTTACAACAGATAGGTAAATCTAAGTTCTTAGGGGAATTTTCCGGGGAGTTCCCGGTGCACTCGCCTTCGCAACAGCTGGTGGATATGATCCAATTACTCTTGCACGCTGCTATTGAGTTGCGCAATTTCGACTCGAATGGGGCAGGTGACACCGTGCACGCGTCCTATCATCACCTAGAATCGCCACGAGAGATTCTTGAAAGCCTTCTCCATCACGCCAATTGGAAGCGATCGTTCAGTTGTTTAGAATGTATTGCGCCGAACATGTTTTACTTTGGAAGCTCTTTAGATTTAGTTGGCGCGGCAAATGTCGTTTTTCCCCCATCTTTTCGTGTGTTACGTTTGAGGAACGATTTGAAACGTCTGTTGAGAGACATGCACGGGAACGTGCCGCACATTTCGGCAAAGTTGCGACGCGCGATGCCCTGCGACGACGCGTGGCGAGCAATTAAAAATGCCATCGGTCCGTTGTTAGGGAGAACATTTACGTGCTCGTTTGATAGCGAGGACGGTGTTGGAAATGGTGTTGCGAGAGAAGCCTGGACAGTTTTGATTCAAGCGTTGTTGGAAGGACATCCGACGCGAGTGGGACCGAGCGAAGCGGTGTTCACCTCGTGGTCAAATGCTAAGGCTTTACGAACGGACTCGATGATGTCGTTGAGTGCCATGCACGGTGGTGGTGATAACGACGACCCACCTTCATTTGAAGGTGCGTTGCGCACGCTTCGTTCTGATTGTTCTCCGCACGCCGCACGCTTTGCCGGGCGTATCGTCGGTTTACTCATCTCCAACGAAAAGACCGCGGATTTGCCGTTAGTCCCGTGGTTGTGGCAAGCGCTTTTGCACAAACCGCTAAAGGCGGAGTTGTTAGCGCAAGTCGACGATGATTTTAAGCGCACGTTGCTTCCAATCAAGACGTGTGATTGGAATGATCCCAAAATCAGCTGGGTGAAAGAGGACCCGCCGGCGTTTACCATCGCCGCGCCGACGCGTGCGGATCCGAACAGAGTGAAAGAACTCCTACCCGGCGGCGCGAACGTTTTCGTCGACGAGCACAACCGTGGTGAATACGTCGATTTATACGCGCAACAGTGCATGTTGCGGTGTTCAACTGCACCAATCAACAACACATCCGGTATGCCGCCGTCGTCTTCATCCTCGCCGTCGTTACAAATCGACGAAAGCGATACTATTACATCTAACCAGGACATTCGGGTCAACCTCGCGGCGTTTACGAGCGGCTTCGACGAAGTCGTCCCGCGCGAACTCGTGAGCAGTTGGGAGTGCGAAGACTTGGAACTCCTTGTCTGCGGTTTACAAGACATCGACGTCGCCGCTTGGGAACAAGCGACCACGTACGATCCGAAACCACCGCCAAACTCCACCGCTCCCGGCGTCGTCGCCGCCGAAACGCGCTCGCGATGGTTCTGGGACGCCGTCAAATCCATGAACTCGGAGCAAAAGCACGCGTTGTTACACTTCTGGACCGCGTTTCGGAAGCTCCCTCACACCGGGTTCCGCGGTTTACGCTTCAAACTGCGCTTCGACGACCAAAAATCCGCCAAACACTTACCCATGGCCCAAACGTGTTTCCTCACCTTGCGCGTGCCGAAATACGTCAGTCAAGAAGAGACGAAAGAGAAACTGGTCAAAGCCATCAGCGAGTGCTGCTTTGGGTTTGGTTTTAGCTAAATTTAGGACAGAGAATAAGAGAGAGAGAAAGTGAGAGAGAGAAATCATCTCGACCGCGCGAATTAGAAACCAAAACATCATCGTTGTCATTGTCATCGTATTCATACTCCGCGCTGAAAATTCAAAATTTGCCTCAGTTTTACTCAAGTGGTTAAAAGTAAAAATTTCTTCAAAAACGCTCTCCTTATTGTTTACAATGCGCAGGAATACTCCCTTTGCTGCGTCGTAAAAAGAGGAAGAAGAATGGTAGCAGCGACTCCTCCTGCGTCTGGTTTCGCTTTGCACGCATCGAAACAACCAGCACCGAAAACACTCGCGGAGAGATTCGAACAATTTCTCGTCCAACATCACCTCGAGGCGTTGCGACAGATTTTAAAACATTCGGACACTCGGACGCCGCATTCCATCCACGTGTGCGCGATTGAATTCGCACACGCGTTGCCGCAGTTAGCGAACGCGGTGTTAGCGCGACCGACGACGTCTATGGGGGTTTTGGACGAAGCGGCGAGAGCGGCGCAGGAGATTGTACGAGTGCGAATGGTGGAGGATTTGAGGAAGGAGTTGGAAGCGGAGAAGCGAAGAGGCGGAGGAGATGATTATGAAGGAGAGGAAGACATCGACGAGAAAATGAAAGAATTCGCGCGAAGGCACAAGGTGAAACAAACCGTTCGCGTTCGCGTGGACTTTGAACGGTTCAAAAGCTCCTTTCCGAGTTTGAACATTTCCAGGTACGTCAAGAACGAACACGCCGGTCGCATGTGGACGTTGAAGGCGAAAGTGACCAGAGTTGGGTTGACGAAGACGTTCGAGAGCGACACGCTGTACGAGTGCGCGAAATGCGGTCACCGGTTTTTGTTGCCGAGGAATTTGGAGGATGGGAGGCCAGAACCGACGATGCCGGAGGAGTGTCCGAGCGCGGCGGAGATGGAGAAGTACAGCGCCGCAGACTCTGAGAGATTGAGTAAGAAAACGAAAGCGTGCACGAATCGAACGTTTCGTCGAGTGGAATGCACAATGCCGGTGGCGAGAGATTATCAAGAGATTTGCGTGCAAATATGCGAAGACGAGGAAGATGAGGAAGATGAGGAAGAAAGCGATTCGGACGGCGACGATGATGGATTCGAGGCGGACGCGCAAAAATTAGCGCATTCGGGGAACGACGCCTCCGCTCGACCGGGACGAATAGCACGCAAATACTTCCCCGAAGACGACTCAGAAAACGACGACGTTGATTCCGACGATGAATTGCGAGCGATTGGTTTACGCTCTAAAGCGAATTTAGGCGGTGCGCAAAAACATTTGCTCGTCGTCCTAAAAGACGACCTCGTGGACGCTGTCAAGTGCGGCGACGAACTCCTCATGTCCGTCGTGATTCGTCGACGATGGTTGAAAGCCAGTCGGGATAGAAGGTGTGAAATAGAGCTCGTCGCGCATTGTAACTCACTCACCGTTTTGAGCGTTGATGACGAGGAAGGAAACGCCGGCGACCGGAAAACGAACGACGTCGAGGACGACCAAGAGTACGAAGAGATGAAGGCGTCGTTCGAGAAGTTTTGGCAATCGACGAGCGCTCAAAAGTATCCGTTGCGAGCGAGGGATATCATATTGAAATCGTGTTGCCCGCGAGTATTTGGTATGGCTGGAGCGAAGTTAGCCATGGTGCTCGCCTTAGTCGGTGGCGTCGCTCGAGAGGATGTCAAGACGAAAACGAAAGTGAGAGGCGAGGTGCACTTATTATACGTCGGCGATCCGGGTATAGGTAAATCGCAGTTGCTAAAAACCGCGTGTCGATTAGCGAAACGGTCCGTGTTTACCACCGGTTGCGGTTCAACTGCTGCCGGTTTAACGTGTGCTGCCGTTAAAGACGCCACCACCGGTGAATGGGGTCTTGAAGCTGGCGCGCTCGTCCTCGCCGATAAAGGCACGTGTTGCGTAGATGAATTCGACGGTATTCGCGAACACGAGCGGGCCACGATTCACGAAGCCATGGAACAGCAAACGTTATCGGTTGCTAAAGCTGGGATTATTGCCACGTTGAATTCGCGAACGAGCGTTATTGCGGCGACGAATCCTAGAAGAGGCACGTTTGACGATCGAGAGAGTTTAGCGGTGAATACCGGTTTAGCGCCCCCGTTGCTTTCTCGATTTGATGTCGTTTTAGTCCTGAGAGATGCCAGAGATCCAGAGTGGGACGAGCGCGTCGCGTCGCACATACTCGGAGAAGTGGATGATAACAATAACAACGGTACCATTAATAAGCGGTTAAAGCTGTCCGCATCGGCGCAAAAGAAACCGTTCTCCTTTGACGGATGGCGCGCGAGTCAAAACGCGGGGAACGCCAACAACATGAACATAAACAATCGAGAACTGTACGTTCCCGCAAATGACAAAAATCGCTACCGAAGTTATAGTCAAAAAGGATTCGGTGACGATCAACTCTCAGATTCCGACGAGGACGATGAAAAGGAAACCGCCGAAGATGTCGAATTTTTTGACGAATCCACCGCTCTTTGGAGCTTTTCGCGCGTGAAAAAATACATCAAATTTGTCAAATCGCGATTTGAACCAACGTTGGACGAAGACGCGGAAAGAATGCTCTCCGCGCACTACCAAAATAGACGCAGGCAAGTCGCAGAAAACAGAGTGGAATTAGGACGAGCGACCGTGCGCGCGTTGGAATCATCCATTCGACTGGCGCAAGCGCACGCAAAACTGTGCTTTCGCGAGGTTGCGACAAAAATAGACGCCACGGTGGCCATCGAACTCGTCGGATGCAGCGAAGACGAAATGATGGGTAATAATATGAATCATATCGGGCAAAAAGGCGTTGGAATCTTAATGCGAGATTTTGCTCGATATCCTGATCGACAGCTGAGTAAAGCTTTTAAAACTTTCGATTTTGACATCGACGGGGATGAGTTTCGATAGGTGTTTCGATAGGCATTCTTATTGTTACTAAGTAAAATATAGTGAGTATGTTATATACAAATAAATCTCCCTCGCTCGCTCTCCTTCTTTCTTTCTCTCTCTCTCTTTAATATATATAGTATTATTTCCTCTTTGCGTCCTCCTTCTCCCCGTTCTTCTTCGCCTCCTTCTCCGACTTCTTCTTTTCCGCAGGAGGCGGACTCATCACTTTCGCCAAATCCGCGAACGGGTTCGGTTTCTCCTCCGGCATCCACGGCCTTTGCAACTTTTTATTCGAACTCCCGTCTTTTCCGAGCACGTGCACTTGAAACGCCGGCGTCTCCATCATGTTCAGCGGCAACATGATCGATTGCAACACGATAGGCGGATTCAACTTGAAATAAAAATGCAACACCGACGTCATCAAAAACCCGAACGCCTGGCTCGTCCCCGCTTTCTTCACCTCTCTCAAATCGTGTTCGAAATACGTCAACGTCTCCTTCTTCTCCTCGCCGTTGTTGTACGGGTCCTTCGCCGTAACCTCCACGGTATCTTCGCTCAATTTTTTCTCCTTCCTTTTCACTTGCTTGTACATGTAGAAGATGACTACGTAACATAAGGTCACGGAAATTGTAAACGCCATCCGGATTTTCGTCTTGGTCTCTTCGTCGTTCCAATCGATGCCTAAGCGTTTGCTTCCCATGAGGACGATCGGGGCGATGAACATTTTCGGTTTCAATTGCGGAGGTTTCGGGAGGTCATCCTCTTCTTCTTTATCGTCGTCGTCGTCAATAATCTTGTTCGCTTTTGATTTCACCATTTCCATCGTTTTGCCTTTCTCTTCTTTCTTCTCTTTGTTACTATTATTGCCGGTCGTCGTCGTCTCTTTCGCAGTGTTGCTCATCTCTCTCCCCTTGGATTTTCAAAAATGTGCTGATTATGATTTTGATGTGTTTTTGATGACAAAGCGCAGTCTCTCTTTTGCAAAGCTGAATATATATACGTGGTGCACTTCTTTTAAGTTACGTGCAGTCTCTCTCTCCTTCTTCGTTTCACAAAACAAAGTCAAAGAGTCTCTTTGTTGTGAAGAACTCGTGTGTCTGTTGGTTGGGTGTGAAAGATGATGTGTCGAATAATAAAAACAAAGTTCGTGTGTGATTTTCCTTCTTTTTTTCCTTTTTTGTTCTTCTGTTCTTTTTGTTCTCTCGATGATGTTCTTGGTGTTTGACCACCTGTTGCACTCTTTTGCCTCGTAATTATGGTCGTTTTCTGGGGCGGGGCAGTCAACGGAGCGTTTCTCTTTTCAAAAATTTGAGAGAGATTTTTTACACCAAAGCAAAAACACCAGAGAAAGATTATCCATCGAGAGATCATTAATATCTCCCCCATCGTATCTCTCTCTCTCTGCACTTTGCGCGCTTCTGTTGTTTCCTCCTCTCTGTTGATACACGCAAGAAACACGCGCGCACAGATAATACGCGTTTGGTACATAATAACGCACGCGCGAACATGTTTGCATTCTCGCTGAAGACGGCGTCTTCCTCTGCCTGCACCGCGATGAGTGATGAATGCTTCTCGGGGAGGAGAAGGACGATGAAACGATTTGAATCCATCGTTCCCAGAGCGAAGAAAACGACGAAGAAAAAAGGAGGTTCGGGAGACCGAGGAGGAGGTTCCGGAGGAAGTGGTGGTGGATTCAGCCAAGACTGGGCGAACTACGGCTCGTTCGACGAGTCGTACTTTGAAGACGCGGATACGATGTATAAACCGTCGCAAATGTTCAACACGACCAAGGCGAAGAGGAAAAGCGGCGCGCAAAACGTGCTGGAGATTTTGGCGGAGGAGAGGAAACAGAGAAGGGCGCAGAATTACGTGAAATACGAGGAGGAGAACTGGGAGGAAGAGGAAGAGGAGGAGTATTGGGAGGACGAGGAGGAGGAGGAAGTCGAGGAAGAGTACGTGAACGCGAGCGCTCCGGCGGCGTCGGCGCAATCGACGATGGGAAGCGTAGAGAGTAAGCCGAAACCAACGAAACCGAATAACCCACCGGCGAGACGAGCACCACCGCCTCCGCCGGCGCCGAAAGTACAATCTACGCCGAAACCGAAACCGAAACCGAAACCGAAACCAGTGAAGAACGAAACGCCAGAGGAGGCGAAGGCAAAGGCGACGAAAACGCTCGCCAAGTGGGGGTTTCAGGAAGAGGATATCGCCGAGGCGATGAAGAACGCGTCCGACGGGTCGACTGCGAAGCAAATGCAGATTCAAGTTCTCGATTACTTATTGGAGACGGCACCGTTGGAGAATATCCCGCAAGAATATCTCATGGACGCGAAGCAAAAAAGAATGTAAAATATAGATGAGAACGAGAGAGAGAGAGAGAGAGAGAGTAAAAAGAGTAAGAGCAGAAAGTAATATAATACAAATTGTAATGTAAAACAACCAAAGATATTAACGCTATATGATCATGATAATGTTTCCACAACTAGAACTTCTGAAACCATATTGAGGTTGCTAAACACGCGTACGCGCACAACAACATGGCGCCTTTTAACCAATTCGACGTGCCGTCTACGACGTTTGCGTTGACGACTAAAACGACGACTAATAAGCTCGCGGATTCAAATAAACCAAAATCTAAGTTCATCGGGACAGAGATCATCCATCCGATCAAAACGGTGACTGGAATGACGAGTAAAGCAAACTGCGTGGAACTTCCGATTGCAACGCCGATGGAAATGTCCATCTTGTTCTTTCTCGCAAACATCACCGCCGCGGTGATTTCAGCCGCACAACCAACCAATGGTAACACGATCGTTGCAATGAACGCCATGGGTACACCCCATTGATGCGCGGCGCCGTCGATGGAACCCACGAGCACGTCGGAAAGTGAAGCAATAAACCCAGTGATCACCGCTAACCAAATCATCGCGGAAACTTTCGTCAACGAATCGTCTTTGTGCTCGTAAGCCATCTCGTCCCCGCGTTCGAAACCAAACAAGATGTTCTTATCATCTTCTCGAGCACCTTTCCCTGAAAGCGTTTCTGTGAGTTTCTTGTTCAATTGCGAGAGTTTACGTTGCATGGAATTGACTCGAGTTTGGGTGCTGACTTGCGTCAACACGGACCCCCATTTCAGCATGTTCAATTCTTTCTTCTGCGCGATGTCTTTCACCGCGGATTGCCAACGTAATTTTGCAAGTTTCGAACCACCGCCTGCGTTGGTAATATCTAATGCACCACTATTTTTCACCGCGTTTTCTGGAATTGGAGACACCGGAGGCTGTGGCACCGCTGAACCTCTTCCACTCTCTTCGTCGTCTTCTCTTTCCGCTTTTCGTGCTAGTATCGGCTTCGGATTGCTACTCGACGATGCCATGTTCTTTAAAGTCGCTCGTAAATTCTCCATCGAACTCGTTTTCATCTTGAACATAGACTCTGTCGAGCCGGTCCTTCTCACCGCTTTTATTTTCTTCTCCTCTTTTGCTTTCCTCTCGTGATCCTCTTCTCCTCCGTCCTCGTTTTTATTCTCGCTCACGAACATGTGCTTATGCGTCTTCAACTGAAACACCAAAAACGCCATGTACCCAGCCAACAAGAACACGCTCGATACTCTCGACACTCTCAATATGTCCCTCTCTTTCTCCTCTTCAGTCGTCCCACTCATCGACGTCTCGCTCATCACGCTCGGTAGCGTCAAGCTCAATACGCTCAACAACAACAAACCGGCATTCAACTGCGCGCCTTTCCTGTTGTGCGTCTGCTCGCTATATTTCAATCCTCCAAAAAAGAAACTCGCGCCCAACACGAGCAGCGTGTTCGTCAATATCGACCCAAGTAAACTCAGTTTCACTAACCGCGTATCTCCATTCCTCAACGCCATTAAAGAGACGATCAGTTCTGTCACGTTCCCGAACGTCGCGTTCAATAATCCGCCCAACGTTTCGTTCGTATGCGCGGCGACTTCTTCCGTCACGAACCCAAGACGTTCGGCTAAAGGAACGATCGCCAACACCGAGAAGAAGAAGATCGGTCCGGGAGACATATTCTTTCCCGCGTGGCCTAACGCCAGCGCAATTGGAACGAACAAAAGCAAAATGCAAATCTTCGTCGAGAACAAAACGACTTTCACGCTTCTGGCGAATTCGATGCCAACTTTTACGCCGGATTGCGCGTACGCTTTCGGACTTCGCGGGGATCGTAAACTCGACTCGTCTTCCTCCATTTCGTCCTCTCCGTTCTCTCCTCTTCTTCGCTCTCTTTTTCCACCGCTGCTGCTGTTCGCGCTCAACAACTGCTCGGAGGATTCGTTCAAAGCGTGTTCCACATTTGTGTTCGTCTCGGAGACGTTTTGGTGCTCAATTTCCCGTTGAGGAACGACGACGACGATGGTGTCCTCCTCCTTGGTGGACGACGACGAGTGCGTGGGAATCTCCAAAGGTTGGATTTTCGAGGATCGTTGGTTCCCTCCTTCTCGCGCCACGGGGGTTCCGCCGCGACTGGCCGCGACGATGGTTTCCTCCATGTGTAGAGTTTGTGAAGAGAGTCTGACGACTGAGTAGGGGAGTTTGTGTGAAGTAATAGTAAACCTATTAAAGCGCAAACAACGCGATGACATCTCTCTAAACTACTCTCTATTTTAAAAGCTAAATAAGCTACTACACGCGCGCATTACTCTTCTACGATCATCGGCTCTTCTTTACCACCGAGGTTTTCGCAGATGATTTTCCTTCTTTGACTTTTACCGTTTGCGTCTCCACGTTGGTGACTTCGTGCGCTTTCTCATCCGCCGGTTTCCATAAATACGCGCTTTCGGCGATGAAGGAACAATCGACCAAAGGTCGATTGTTCCGTCTCGCCTGGTTTATTTTCGACGTCGGGAGGACTAAACCGGTTGCCTTGTTTCTTTTACCGTGCTCGCCGACGATGACGTGCGTCGTGCGGTCGTCTTTGACTATAGATTCGGTTCTTTTGGCGATATCTGCGTTATCGATGAAGGTTTCTTGGACCGTGGCGCCTAAATTTTTCGCCTCTTTCCAAATCTGGGAATCTTTCGGGACTTCGTGGATTTTGAACACGTTCGTAAAGCAGATGAAGCAGTTTCGCAAGATACTTTTGCGCTCGAGCGATAACAATTCAGACACGCACGGCCAATACTGTCCGTCCGCGCTGCCTCCGTTTTGTAAAAAATGTGGCACCGCTTCTCGAAACATCATTCGATGAACATTTCTCAATCGAGGTAAAATGTTATCGACCAAATAGGAATCGTTCTTCTCGGATTCGTCCGTCATGTTATAGAAATGCGACAGTTTCAATTCTTCCAACGACTCTGGAAAGTAATAATACGGTTTCACTTGCATCACCGCGCACTCACCGTCCCACATCTCCGGTTTATCTTCTACTACGATCGTCACCGATTCCGCGCCTTCCAAAGCGTCGTTTACGATTTTTGTTCGAACGTCCACCCATTGGTTCACCTCGCTGTTCCATTGCTTCATCCCTTTGATTCTATTCACGTCTCGATTAAAATACTTCCCGAGCGGATCTAAAACTTGGTTCGCGATCGCCTCCGCGTACGCCTGACTCCCCGCCGTCACGATGTACAGCTCGTACATCTCCGAAAGTTCGCTCAAAAACCGCCTCGCTTGCGGGCGGATTTTCGTAAAGTATTGGTCGTTGACGTAAAAGAACTTATCCGGGCTCGATTCTAAACGAGATTCAATTTTCTTCTGCGCCTGTTTTATAATCTTCATCTCTTCCTCGCTCGTATTGCTCTCGCCCGGGTTTGGAAAGAGAAACTTCGTCTTCTCGACCGAGTGCAAGAGGGTGGAGTCCAAATCTAAAACTAGAGGCAATTTGCCTCTTTGCAAAACGTCTCGAATAACCTCTCGATTGTTCACCGGAGACTCTTTAATCACGTGCGCCTTCGGTATCATTTTCATCTCATCATCTTCGACGAGTTTTGGCTGCACATCGACCAGTGTTCTCGATGGTGGTTTCATCGCGTCGTCGTCGTTTACTTTCTGTTGTTTCGTTGCGCTTTTGGGGAAATCTTCTTCGTCTTCTCCCTCAGTTGTTGTTAAAGGTTCCCGCGAGTCGTCGCGACTGCGCGCGCGATAGATGACGCGTTGCGCCGGGCGCTTGAACGTTGTCGGCATTAAAGTTCTGACGAGTACGCAAAGGATCTTTCACTCCCTTTTTTGCGAGTAAACCCGCGCGTGTTTGTGTGTATATCTCGAAAAGTTGTTTTGACGATTTTAAAAAGTTTGTTGGTTTTGCAAAAGAGGAGAACAGAAGTCAAAATAAAATGCCTACGAAACGCGAATGAATGTGTTTTACATTGTGCTGCTCTATGTATGTCTTCTAATGCTATAACACACGCTTTTATGAAGAGTATCAAGTAGTTTCTGCTTCTTTCTACACTCGGCAGATGTAGTTGTTACTTTTCGCGTTATACCGAACCCACCTTTGTACGCTCTTATCGCTCGCGCCGCCGGTTTCCGCGGTGGAGACTCTCAAATATCGAACGTTCATGCCGCTCAAGTTTAAGCTTGGGATGGAGAACTGGGCACTGATTGGACCGATTTCCCGCCGCGTTTCAAACCCTACTTTACGCTGGTTGAGACTCGCGTGGACGAGTAAACTGGTTTGCGTTTGACCTTTGAGGGATTTGTGTTGCCAGGTGACACATCTTCGAGTTTGGTCGTACATCGCGTGGTGGGTTCTTTGTTGTTGTTGTTGATTTTCCGACGTCGCGCGTTCGTTGCTCTCGGTTTGGCCACCACCGATGGCTTCGTTTTGGTCGTACGTGAAAGTGGCGTTTTGTGTGGCCTTGGGGAGCGGGAAGGAAAATTCCGTCGCCGAGGAGCGCACGTCGCTTCGCCAATCGCAATAGACGATGATTTCAATCTTAATTTGAAACGGTGTCGAGTCGTCAATGATGCACTGCACCTTGAACGGGGGCGTGAAATCGCTCGCAGACATGCGATAATTCATCAAGTTGAACTCCCCTCGAGGTGGTTGTAACAACGAAACCGTTCTATTTTCGTCCCAAGAGGATAAATCGCACGTCTCGTGGAAGTTACAGTCGTCGATGTTTGTGCCGAAACCGCTGCTCGTCGCGCGACGATTCGCACGTTCGCGACCGCCGATTTCTAAATCTTCCGGCATAGCCACGCGCACTCTGGTATCCTTTGCCGCTCGTAAAAAGTTACGCACTTTGACGCACCCATCGATATCCGCGTTGACTAATTCCCCGTCGCGACCGTAAACGACGTTGAGTTTATCGATCACGTCTACGAAAATAGCCTCGCCCGCGCCGTCGTCGGCGACGGAGACGTTCGTCGCAGAACCCGGAACTGTAGACGAGGACACTCTAACATCCCTGCCACTGTCTCTGTTGCTTTGACCACCACCGCTATTGCTACCACCTTTCGCTAAAACGTCGTCTACTTTGGACATTAAGTTCTTGGAAATTTTCGAGGACAAGATTTTATCAAACGCTCCGGCTGCTTTCTTATACGTTTGCGATTTTTGTCCGTCGATTACCGCCGTCTTTGCCGTGCCAATCGCTCTATCAACGCCATCAATTCCAGTCCTCATATCTAAGGTCTTTTGAATCGCGAGACGTCCAGTCGTTCCTAAAGCGCCTAACGCGCTCGTACTTTCCGAAACCACCACCGGATCGTTAAAAATGTGCTTCTCCAACGCCGCCGTACTCGTAGACTGCGGAATCCCGTAATCGACCATCTCATCGAGTAATTCGTACGTCAAAATAGCATTTTTCCTCACTGCATCTTCCGACAACGTCCCGCAATAATCCTTGATCACTTTCGCGATTCGATGCAACAGTTCCAAAACAAACGACGGCGAACAGTTCGCTCTCGTCGTCGCGACGACGTACACGCCGTTCGCTTTCACGTGCAAATAATTTACCCCTTGGTCGTTAAACGCCGCCGGCGCGGAGTGATCCATCGTCCCGCCTCCTCCTTCACCAACACCGTTAATCTCGTTCTCGTTCTCTTTCCCGATGATGACACCACCATTACCACCGTCTTCGTTTCTGTTCCTTTCATTCGCTCCCCAGAACTTGACCAAACGAAAGAAAATCTCAGCTTGATTTTCTGGCACATCTTTTCGATACTCGCGCTTGATAATCACGTCTCCTCGAGGCGCGACGATGAATATCGACGAGATGGCGTTCTCGTTGTTGTGCGATTTAGCAGAAGAACGCGTCGTCGTCGATGTCGCCATGGCAGTGGCCCGTGTTTCTTTTTCTAAAAGAGAAGAAGAGAAAAGTTCGTTGTCCCCCAAAAACCAATCCTCCCTGAGGTAAAAAACTGATTCTCTCTTGTTTTGTGCGCGTATAATAAATGATAGCAGGTGGTCAAAATTCAAAGCTGCGTAAAATAAAGCTCGACCACAGCACTCCGACTTTTCACCACCAAAGTTAGATGCGCGTTGCAAAAGCGCGCGCAAACGTAACAGCACAACAATTAGTGGTGTGTGTGTGTGTGTACAGAGAGAAACGCTTCGTGCGAAAAGAAAGAAATGAATCAAAAGAAAAAAAAAATATTTAGGGTGTATGTTGTAGAAAAAAGAACTGCGAAAGGAGCACCACGAATTTTCTTCAAAAATCGTGTGCTTTGGGATAAAAAAACAACCCACGAAACAACAGAAACACACAGAGCATATATAGTAAACATTTAAAAACTGAGTGTTTTATTACTTGCTGCTGCTGCTCGGTGTTGTTATTATTTATGCACTCGCGAAGAACCGGAGGAGAACAAGACGTGAACATCGCGATAAGCTCTTTAGACGTCGGGGAAATACTAAAGAGGGAAGAAGATACGAATACTAATTCGTCACTTTTTTACGATTCGGATTTAATCAAAGACCGGAGTAAAAGAAGAACTTTTGCGTCGTTTTTTTCCCGAGTGTTTACTTCTTCGATGGAGAGTACTAAGAATAACGACGGGGCAAATGGGAATGGAAAAGATTTAAGCGTGGTTGGCGCGTTGACGCTCTCGGTCGTCTCCTCGGTGTCCATCGTCATCGTGAACAAGTATTTAATCTCGACGTTAGAGTTTCAATACGTGACCTTTTTGACGGCGATGCACATGATCGTCACCGCGGTCGCGTTACGGTTCGCGGCGAAGTATAACTTTTTAGAGCCGAAAGAAGTCGAACGACAAGCTTTGTTGAGGTTTTCGTGCATCAACGGGATTTCGATCGCGTTTTTGAACTTGAGTTTGGGCTTTAACTCGGTCGGGTTTTATCAGATGACGAAGCTGGCGATTATTCCGTGCACGGTGATGATGCACACGATTTATTACGGGAAGAAGTATTCGAGCTCTATTAAAGGTGCGCTCGGCATTTTGTTACTCGGTGTGGGGATTGCTACGGTGACGGATATGCAATTGAACGGTCTCGGGACGTTCATGTCCGTCTGCGCGGTTATCACGACGTGCGTGTCCCAAATTTGGACAAACCATTACACGAAACAATTCCAAGTGAGCAGCACGCAGCTCTTATACGCCGCGTCCCCGTACATGGCAGCTATTTTAGCGACCATAGCGTTGCCATTGGACGCGCAATTAGTCGGTGGAACCCCGTTCGATGTCACGTGGTCCGTCCCCGTTCTCTTCTGGGCGGCGTTATCGTGCGGCATCGCCGTCTCGGTCAACTTCTCCACCTTTTTAGTCATTGGAAAATGCGACGCGGTCACCTACCAAGTCTTGGGCCATTTAAAAACCATGCTCGTCCTTGGTTTCGGTTTCACCGTCATCGGTAATCCAGCGACCGGGCGAAACTTGATGGGCATCGCCGTCGCGTTAGTCGGCATGGTCGTGTACGCCCAAGTCGAATCGAGAGAAAAAGCCGCCGCCGCGGCGAACGGTAGCCAGAAGGAAGGGAAGGAATTAGCCGGTCCGGGCGCGCCAATCGCCATAGGTGGATTGAGAGGAGGAGGAGGATCCACGAACGTGTAATTTTACTATTGATGATGATTTTGATGTGCGTAGAAAATTTATTTATTTACTCTCTCTCTCTCTCTCTCCTCCCTCTGTTTTACGCCTCTTTCTCCTCCTTTTTTTCGGGGGTTTATCCACTTTTAACCCAAACAACTTTCCCCACTTGCACTTCCTCACACCACATCACGCGCACGCTCTCGCTCTGGCATTGAAATCAATCAGACGTCTTTCGTCGGTGCGTAATACTACAGTTGTTGCTTTTGAGACGCACTCATCGTCGTTTGGCATCATCTGAACACAGAAGGAGGTTTTAAGACCGAGGTCATTTTTCCAATTACGACGGCTAAAAAAGCCACGTATTCGTGGTAAACCTTAACGCTGCTTTTAAGCGCTACACGACTGAGTCGTATTAAAAGCTCCGCTCGAACGAGAGTGAGAGACAGAACCGCTGCGCGTAAAGAAGAGTGCGCAAAAATCGCTGCGTCAGATATAAACGCATAAAAGATGGACGCACAAAAATCACAACAAACACAAACCTCGAAAGGCGTCGACCCGAAACAAGTCCCAGTCATCGTCATGTATTCCGTCGGCAAAGCGGAGGAGATGATACGCAACAGCGAGTACGAGAAAGCGAAGAAGATGATGGAAAGCACGGATCAGTTGTGCGAACGATACGGCGCGCCACCACCGGTGCACGGGTTAGCGTTGAGGATATTAGCGGACGCGTACGAGCAAAGCGCGAGGACGGAAGGGACTTCAGATACGGATAAAAAACAAGGCATCGAATGCGCGAAAAATTGTTTACGAAAAGGTTTAGATTTGTGCGCGCCACATTTTGGCGCCAAAGGGTTACCGAAGTCGTTGGAGAGAGATTTGAACGGCAGAGCCGGGGATTTACACGCCGCGCTCGCGGAGTTGCATAGAAACGAGGGTGAATACATCGACGCGTTGAAAAATTTCAGAGAGGCGGTGAAGAAATTTTCCAAGTTGGAGTCGAAAGATTTACAAGCCGCGAGCGCGAATAGGTTGGCGTTTACGTTCATGAACATGAACGAATGGGCAGACGCGTTGAAAGAGTTGAAAGTGGCGGAGGAGTTAGAGCAGAGTTTAGATTCTACGAGCGAAATTTTAAGCACGACGTATAATTTTAAAGGGCAGTGTTTAGCGAAGATTGGCGGGAAAGAGGAAGAGGCGAAGAAGGCGTTCGCGGAGGCGTTGAAACACGCGCTCTTGTGTGGAAACGAACCAGTAAAAGAGGAAGCGAGCAAGTATTTAGAAGAGCACGGAAGTGCGCAAGAGCAAATGGCGCCAGATGCGTACATTTGATCAGAAGAGATAACATCATACACACGTAATAGAAAGAGAGAGAGAGAGAGAGAGTGAGAGAGAAGAAAAATACGCGACGGAAAAAACAAAACATTAAAATACACACGCTCGCCGCTCGCCGTGCTTCAGAGTTAAGAGAGAGAGAGAGAGTATATACCACGAACATTAGCCGACATATAATCAATATTATTAAAAGACACGTACTGTACCGCTTGATAAAGACACGCGTAGACCTTTATTTTTGTGTTTTTCATCAGTTTTTGATGAGTCGAAGATATTTTAAAAAGACACCTCAAAAACTTTTCTTGGGATCTCCCCGGTCGGTCGGGTCGGGTCGGTCGATCTCTGGACGCAAGAAGAACCATCATCATGAGCAAAGAAGCTATTCTGGAAAAACCGACGAATTCGTCCGGGGACGATTTCGACGACGGCGCGCTCGCGACGTCCTCGTCCTCGTCCTCTACTCCCGAGAAAAACTTCGACACATTTCCCGAAGAAAAAGAAGAAGAAAAGGAGGAGGAGGAGGAGGAGGAGACGACGGCACACACGGCTCCACCGAACGCGGTTAAATCGATGAACAAAGATGACGACGATGATGTGGACGATTTGCCGCGCTTCAATTTCCGACGAGTGTTGACGCACAAAGAATCGCACAGATTGGCCAAAGGCATCAAGAGTTCCTCGGCTTTGCCAAAAAGTGGTTGTTACGTGCACTATTGCGTGTATTGCGGCGGCGAGAGAGGATGCCCGATTGGAATGAGTTACAATAAATTCACTCGCGAAATCATGTGCTGGAGTTTGAACACGTATCCGTTCGGGTGTTGTTCGCTACCGATGCAGCGCGATTGGAAGGAGTACGTGTCGATTAAGAACGATATCAAAGTTGTGGTCATCGATAAGGAGACGAACACGTTGGCGTGCTTTAGCGGCGTGCAGTGCTGTTATTGCCAGCCTCTTTTTGACTCTTGACGATGACGAGTGTATTGATCCGCGCGAAGTTTTGTAGGTATTGAGTTTAGTAGATTAAGTTTTGTATTGTGAAGAAGACTTTGTACACGACTGTATTTTATGCGTTGAAAAATGGAACGTCTCTCGATTGGCTGCTGGTTTCTTCTTTCTTTCCGTCGCGAAGATTTTGCGGCATTGTGTATTTTCCCCATCACTTCCCGCCGCCGCTCTTCCAACACTCGATGCAAAGCGCGGGTGGATAATCCAAAAACTCTTGGTAAAACTCCTTCTTGTCGTTCGAATCCGCGTCTTCCAAGTGCGAGAACGGCGAGATGGCAAAGTTTTTCCCGAAACCTTCGCTCTTCGGATCGAGCTCGAAAGGATGAAACTTGATTTTCTCAAACCCGGCTTTCTCTAAGCTTTCTTTGTACGCGCATCGAGGTAAGTAGTAGTTAACAATAACCAATGGTCCTTTGCTTGTTTTAATCGACCATGTAAAAGGGTCGCCTTCTTGCGGTGTTTCACTCGGGACGGTGACCGTAAATCCGTACTTTGCGTATCGGGATAAAACGTTCGTTTGCGTCTCCCCGGGAAGTACCGTTGTTGGCGTCCCTTCCGAGTCGAATGCCATCTGCGGATTTGTGATGATGGTCAAAAACCTCCCGCCAGGTTTTACGTAATTAGCAACCGCTTTACACATCTCATTCAACTCGGCCACGGATTTGCAATACACCAACAACCAGGCGGCGGTGGCGAGATCGAAGCGTTCCTCGTCCTTCGCTCCAGCTTCCTCTTTCACGTCTTGGACGATATATTTTACCCCGATCGGTTTGTTCTTTTCCTTCTCTTTTGCCATCGCAATCATCTCTTCCGCAATATCCACGCCAACGACTCTAGTCGCTCTAGGAAACGCGTTCCTCAACGACCTCGTGTAGTGCCCTTCGCCGCACGCCAAATCGACAATCGTATTCACGCCAATCAGCGATCCATCTTTCCCACCTTTCGCGAGATTCATGAACGTGTACGACTCGAGAAGAGAACGCCACTCGTGCGTCTTCGCTTCCGCGTATTTTTTCGCCATCCCGTCTCCGTCGTAATCCGTTCTGTCCCCTCCTTCTCCTCCTTCACCTTCTCCGATATCTTTCAACGCGAATTCGGTCAACTTTAAATCCGTCGCCAACCGTTCCGTGACCGCCTCGATGTTCAAAACCTCGCCTTCTTCGTTCAACTCCACCTTCGGATCTTCCTCGTCCGAGTCTCTCGGTTTCGGTATGACCGAGCGCAAGTGCTTTTCCGCTATTGTTGTCATTTTCTGTTATCCCAAGAGATATGAAAGAAAAAAAGAGCGAGCAAGATACGAAAGGAAACAGACACACAGACACACACAGACACACAGACACACAGACACACGCACAGAGAGAAAAAAACGCGATCTCGTTTCTCTCCCTCTCTCTCAAGTTCACTCCGTCGCGTTATTCCACCACTTTATGTGATGAGTATTTCGTTTGATATAAAAATCAAATGTTTTTTTTTTCAATTGAGAAAAAAAAGCCGTTCACCTCGTTAATAAAATTCGTCTCAAAAGCCGCATTTTACCCGAACACAAAACGATGCCGACAAACGCAGCCAGAGGAGGAGGATCATCGGGTGGTGGTAATGGTGGTGGTGGTGGGAGACGAACCAAACACCACCCGAAGTCTCCAACCGATCAAGTGCGCGTCGATCGAGAAGATATTTTGTTCGGGAACGGGACGGACACGGACAAGGGTAATTATGCGCATAACGGTCGCAACGACGACGACGAGAACAAGACGAACAACAAAGAATTATTCGACAGAAATGGCTTTGAGAATGCAAAGATGGGAGATGATTCTATTGAGCGCAGAAAAGAGTACTATCGATGGTGGATGAACGACAACGTGAACGGCGTGGGATGTTCGCCGTTGACGCTGATTTTGTTAACGATTGGGTTCGACGTGGTGATTGAAATCACGCGGAAAACGTTAGCGGAGAACCCGGAGGAGGTGAAAGTGTTGCTCTTCTTTTACGAACGGATGATGAATTCAATCAAGAACTTTTTTGGGTTCAACAATGGGAGCGCAGGGCTGGATTTTTCGTCGGCGGCGGGTGGGTTGAGTTTGGTGTGCGATTCGAGCGCGCTGACCGCCATCGTCATTTTTAGCACGTGTATTCTCATCGGGTTGAACGACGTGACGTGGACATCGAATTCACCGAGGAGAAATCTGAGCGCGACGGTGACGTATATCGCGTGCGTGGCGTTTTATGCGCATTTGATTATGTATTACGGGGAGGATGTGTTGATGAACGGCGCGGATGGGAGTTTGGTGAGCATATTGAGACATTTGGAGTGGATGTTTACGACACCGATTTTGATCGTTTTGGCGTATCAACTGCAAGCAGTTTCGTTCCCGGAGAACGGGCAGAAAAGGAAAGCGATGTATTTGTCGGTCGTTTTAGACGAGTTCATGTTAATGTTTGGCATTTTGTGTCACTTTGTCAGCGGGAACATGTGGTGGTTGAGTTTGTCCCTGGCGATTTTGTGTTTTATCTTCGTCATGTATAATATGGGGTATTTGTTTTACGAGTTAACGACGAAGTTAGAACACGAGGACGATCGATTGAGATTTTTTATGCTAGGAGTTGTGCAGTCGATATGCTGGAGCTCTTTCCCTGCGGTGTTTTTAGCGAAAGAGTTTAATTTCATCTCCGCTCAGAGCGAACACGAGTGGTATTTAATCGCAGACGTGTGCACAAAATCGGCATATTCGTATCTGTTGTGTCAAGGGAACATTCGAGTGATTGATGGTAAAGCAAAGGACGAGTTAGAGGAGTTGCAATTGTTGACGGAGTTTCAGAGAGATTTTTTCTACAACATAACGCACGAATTGAGAATGCCGTTGAACTCAGTCATCGGGTTCAACACTTTGGCCGTGGAAAACGGGAGCATGGACAATTTTAGCGGCGAATTAATTAAAAATTCATTGACGTCTGCGGAAGCTTTGTTAGGATTGATTAACCAAGTGTTGGACTACGCCAAATTTAATCGAAAGACGAAAGCGAATAAAAGCGCGAAGCACGGTTTGGATTTGTCCGAAGATTCGTTCACGTTGGAACATTTGCTTTCGCAAACCATGGACATCTCGCAACAAGGATCGACTAGTTTTAAACGGAACGTGGATATATTTTTTGAAGTTAATCCACCTGATTTGTTCTGCGAAAACATCGTCGGCGACTACTTTCGCATTCGCCAGTGCTTGGTGAATATTGTCGACAACGCGATTAAATACTCCGCGACGGAGGAAGAAACCAAACGACGAGGGATCGTAAACATCGTCGTGAACGGCCGAGTCGACACGTCCGAAGTGTACATAGAATTCAACGTCAAAGATAACGGCGTTGGAATTCCTAAGAACAAACAACACACGGTTTTTGTTCCGTTTTCGCAACCGACGAATGATTCAACTACGAGGAAACAAGGTACCGGTTTGGGTTTATCCATCACGCGCGCGATTGTCGAATGCATGGGCGGCACAGTGACGTTCAAATCCATGGAGGGCTTCGGTACGACGTTTACAATCGCTTTATCCTTTAAACGAATGAAAGGCAGCGCGAATGGAAACTCGTTTTCATCCACCTCGGGTGAAGAAGTCACGCACTTGCCGAAGGATTTACTGTACGTGGTGTGCGAAAACAGCGGCCCGCGCCGTAGCTTTTTGTTAAACTTATTGGAGTGCTACGGGATTGAAGATAAGAACGTGTTGACGTTAGACGTTAGTCCGTTCTACGCGCCACAAGGACGGATTCAAAGTACGCTCGAGGAACTCATCGCGATTGAAAAAGACTCGACGATTAAACCGGTGGTATTTACCTACACGGAAACGTTGATGGAAAATATCGCCGATTTCGTCGACATGGACCATTCCATGTGCATATTCGGCTCGCCCGCGCAGTTGATCGATATCAACAAAGGCCGGTTTGAACACGGAGAAAGTAACGACTTGAACCGTAGAGGAAGACCCCGTGCCTCTATTTCCGAAAAGGATGTAGAAAACTTTTTAAAATCTGCGAAACGACGCGAAACGTGCATGACGCCGGTGCGACCGGGTGAATTTTTCAAAGTCGTGAGACGTTTGTGTGGGTTATTCGCAGACGACGGCACAGATTCCAGAATCAACTACGGTATGGCGGCCCGACCGGAAACTCCAGAACTAGGTGGGGATGGGAGTCGCGGTGGAAGCGCGAGACAAAGCTTTGAAGCTGCCTCGTCTGGGCAGTTTCGAAACGTCTCCTCAAAACTCATCGGCGTCGAAGGAGACGCTACCGCGAATTCCACGAAAGCAATGGGCGATGGCGGCGCTGGTATAGACGATAAACCCAACGCTGCCATTTCCGCCGCGGGATTGAAAATTCCCGAGCAAAAACGAAAAGTTCCTCCCAAAGACTCTCTGAAACACGAAGCCGATTGGGATTTGGACATTTCGTCCATGCGCGTTTTGCTGGTCGAAGATAACTTGATGAACCAAAAAGTCGCCACGGTTTCCATGGCGGCGTGTAATGTTACTACACACATCGCGGACAACGGCAAGATTGCCTGCGACGCGTACAAACAAATTTTAACTGGAGATATTCCACCGTACGACGTTATCTTTATGGACCAAATGATGCCTATAATGAACGGGACCGAAGCGACCGTGTGCATTCGTGAGATGGAAAGCGAAGCCAGAAAACAATTTGAAAACGGCGAGTTGGCTAAAGAGCCACCCGCGAGCGCTTTGATTGTCGGTTTGAGCGCGAATGTTGGCCCAGAACACGTCAGCGCGATTCAAAAAGCAGGAATGGACGGAACCTTGTCCAAACCGTTTTACCCGAGCACGTTGCGAGGATTGTTGCGAGACGTGTATCTGGGTAGATACATGGGATTCCGCGAAGCCGACAGCGGATACGTGAAGAACGCGCAGGCGAAACCAGGCAATTAAAAATGGACTAGCCTACTGTACCATATTCTTTTCTAAAAAAGCTACCTAATATTTTACCTTTATTCAACTATACTCTATAAGCGATTCGTACTTCGCACACGCTTCCTTCAAAACTTTTACGTCCTCGCGCATTCTGATCATAACTTCCTTACACCCATTACCATTCGTTGTTGTTGCTGTTATTGTTCTTTCTGGATCTATTCCGTTCTTGTCGTCGCCTCCTTGAACATCCATCCCTCCTAAACCTAACAACTCTTCCCACGCGCATTTCGGCTTGACTCTCACGCCGCACATCTCTTCGGCCAAAGCAGCCGCCGCCACCGCGATTCTTTTCACCTCCCATTCGCTCACCTCCTTCTCTCCATCGTCCACGTCGGAATTATCTCCAAATAAAACAGCCTCCAAAATCACACTCACGCTCTCCGCCAACGCCACCTCCACTTTCGTCGCCGCCTTCGCTTCCTCCCCGAACCGTCTTTTCACGAGCGCTAAAGCGTACTTGTGCGGCTGCGGCGTTCGATGCAACTGAAACCCGAGCGCGCGTAAAACGTCCCTCTCCAACTCTAAAACCACATCCTTCCTCTCGTAATAGCTCTCCCCGACAACGATGACTTCGTTCTCGTTCGATTCGTTCTCGCTACCTCCCTTTTTCTCTTCTTCTTTAACTTCTTCTTCCCCCGCTTCTTTTTGCAACCGCAAACGACATCTCCGAACGACGTTACACACGTCCGAAACTCGCCTCGCGGTATCCTCCACTTTCGAGGCTAAATATAAACACGTCGTGACGATGCACTCGAGCTCAAACCATGGCGAATGCTTCACATTTTGTCCTCCTCCTCCCCGTCGTCGTCGTTGTGATTGCGATTGTAATTGGTGTCGTCCATTTTGTTGTTGTTTGAGAAACGCGCGGTAAAAATAAACGCCCGAGCAAGCGCTGGCGATTGGAAACTCCAAAACCGATGCCGCGTCTCGGAGTAACGCGAGCGCGAAAGAGAGAGACGGTTTCGAGTTCGACGGAAACGAGGAGGAGGAGGAAGAGCGAGAGGGAGAGGAAGGGGGCATTTTACCTAATTTTGTGTCGCTTTTCTCTCTTGCAAAAAATATGTTTTTAAATATGTACAACGCAGATCATCGATTACATGGTTTTTCTCTCAAAGGGAGAACCACTGACAAACGCGGGATGATCTTTCGGCAACGCGTCGATGTTATACAACGGTCCGACCAACGTGCGCTCTCGGACGTCTTTCATGCCGTTTTCGCTTTGGATGTCGTGGAAAGCTTGTCTCTTCTCCGCGCTCGGAAAACCGATTAAAATGGTGAGCTGAATGTCGTCCGCGTCTTCTTGATGAAACCCTTCGCGTTGTTCCGGGGTGAACGGGCCAGCTTTGATTATGCAACCACTGGTTTGAGCGACGATATCTTTGATTTTCGATCCGTAGTTGGTTTGGAAGTCTTCCTTGGCTTCGGCGCTCGCGAATTTTTTGTTCGCCACGACGTAGTGCGTCAACGCATCGTAATCGACATCTTCCCCGGCCATAGAGTAGTAGGAAGTCACTTGACCGTCCAACAACCCGTGTCGCATCTCTGCTAAACCAGAGACTTTATAATCGTCAAACCATCCGTCGAAAGAGGCTTTGTTCGGAAAGCTATAGAGTGCCGCCACGTCGTGCGCCTTCTGCTCTCCGTAGACATCCGCTAACGGTTGGATCGAAGCGTATCCCGTCTTATGCTTCGCGGCGATTGGTACCGCCTTCGGGACGTAGTTTTTAAAGTCGCCTTCGAATCCGCCGCTATCCGGTTTGAATTTGCCCAAGTACTGTTTTGTTTTGTTTTGTTTTTTGGAGAGAGTGAGAGAGTAAGAGAGTAAGCGAGAGAGTATTAAAAGAGAGAGAGGTTCGTTAAAAGTTCCTCCATCTCACAAAACCGAGTTGAAGAGTTCTCTCTCCCTTTGGAAAAGAAAGCGCTTCTTTCTGAAAAAAAAGCAGCGAAACAACGCCGAGGATGATAAAACCTTTAAGATCTCGCCTCCTCTTTCGACGCGAATTCGACGACGAGAGCACATCCATCACGGGTACCGCATTTCCCGCGCACGTTAAAGGGAGGACAAAAAGATATTCCAAAATTGTGATCCGAACCAAAGAAGAACACAACACACAAAACCCGGGCGAGAGAGAAAATAAAGCGATGATCAAAAAAGAACAAATCTTCAAAAACGACTATATCATCGAAAGAATGCATTCATTGCAGCGCACCAATAAGAAAGCTCTCGTCGCGTTTGCCGTCGGAACCGCTGCCATTTTATAATTTACTCGTACACACGATGTAATTAATATGACGTGAATGGATTGCCTCTTTTGGGCTCTTTTTGAGCACTTTAGACACCCTAAATTGGAAGCAAAAGTTCAACACCCATGTATCACATTTTGTGCGCACCACACATATATCCTAACGCATTACTTTTCGGCGCTGAACACGCAAACAACAACAACATGTCGTCGTCGTCGTTTCAAAAATCGTCGTCGAGACGACGCGCTCAGAGGAACTACGTGGACTCGAAAGTAGACATCGGGACGAAAGGAATAAGATTTACTCGCTTGGACGAATTCATCGTTCGCGCGTTGCGATTGAAATCCGAGAGACTTTTCGTGTTCAAGAAGAACAACAAAACGCGGAAGGATGGAGGTCTGAAGAAAGTCTTAAGCGCATCCGATTTGGTCGTCATAGGCGTAGGTGGTATCGTCGGCGCCGGAGTTTTCGTCTTAACCGGAACCGCGGCGAAAGAAAACGCAGGACCGGCGTTGATTGTGAGTTACCTGATCGCGATGTGTGCGTCCGTGTTCACGGCGTTGTGCTACAGCGAGTTCGCGACGTGCGCGCCGACGAGCGGGAGCGCGTATAATTTCATCTCGATTACGTTCGGGGAAGTGTTCGCGTATATTACGGGGTGGAATTTAGCGATAGAATTGACCGTGGGTGGGGCGGCAGTCGCGAGAGGGTTTACGAGTTATCTCGCGACGCTGTTCGGTTTGAAGCCGGACGCGATGCGAGTGAAGATCATCGAACACGCGATTGAACTCGATTTCTGCGCGTTTTTATTGGTATCCGCGATGACGCTCACGATTTTTCGCGGGATGGAGCAAACGAAGAATTTTCAATTCGTGGTGGTTACTTTAGCGATGGCAACGATTGCGTTTGTGATTATTGTCGGGTCCGCGGAAGTCGACGTGGATAATTACACGCCTTTCATTCCTCCGGAGTTTGGATGGCAAGGCGTCATGTCAGCCGCGTCCGTGGTTTTCTTCGCGTTCATCGGGTTTGATACGGTGGCAACCTTAGCGGAGGAAACGAAAAATCCAGGCAAGGATTTACCGATTGGTATTCTAGGCTCTTTAGCGATCAGTGGGATTTTGTATTGCGCGATGGCGGGCGTTATCACGGGCATGGTGTCGTACGAACAAATAGACGTGGACGCACCTTTTTCCGTCGCGTTTACAAAGAACGGCATTCCGTGGGCATCAGTGGTTGTCAGTTGCGGGGCTATCTTTTGTATCGTGACTTCTCTGTTGGGATGTTTAGTTGGACAGCCGAGAGTATACATGGCGATGGCGAGAGACGGATTGATGCCGAAATGCATCGCGAACGTTTCGGAGACGTACGGGACGCCGGTAAACGCGAGCATTTTAACCTGGGCTCTGACGGGCGTTTTGACCTTAGTGTTCGATATCGGTATATTAGCACAAATGGTTTCCATCGGGACGTTGACGATATTCTGCGGAGTCAACCTCGCGCTTTTGGTTCGAAGGTACACGCCGAAAGACGTTCGATTCGACGACATGAACGCGAGATGGCCGGCGCTTTCGCGAGCCTTGTACCTCTTGATCGCATGTCTCTCTTTGTGCTTCTCGGTAACGTACGAACTCGAACTAGTGCTCCAAATCCTCTCCGCCATCGCCGTGTGCTACACCATCCTCTCCTTCCATCTCTACGGCCTCAAAACGTTTCCTCAAACGAACGGCTTTTGCAACGCGCCGAACACTCAGACGCAGTTCACCGCGCCGTTCGTCCCGCTCTTCCCTTCGTTAGGCGTATTAGCCACGTCGCAGTTAATTGTGAGTTTAGGGTCGTTGGCACACGTTCGTTTCGCTCTGTTGTGTTTAATCGCATTGGCGAGTTACGTGGCCATGGATTACGTTCGATGTTGCGAGTATTACGAAATACCATCTGAAGAAGAAGAAGAGAAAGCATGAGAGTTTAGAGCAAAAATAGATAATAAAAAGCGGCATAAAAAAAGTGTATAAAAAAGTAGACAAAATAATGAACAGTAACACCCCCGTGGCGTCGAAACCGAACTACGACTTGCTCATCAACGTGAGACTTCTTTCTTTCTCGCATCGCTTCGTTCTTGTGATGTTGTCGTTCGCGCTTTTAAAAGAATTTAATCCAATTTTTGTCTCTCGTTTCACCCCCAACTAACTGTTTTATTACTCTTATTCTTTACACAGATACGCGCATCAGACGTCATCAACGCAGCCATTTTTTTCGTCTCGTTGACCATTGTAACGTGCTACATCGCAGCGGCGGCAAAAGGAGACACCATATACGACGTACCGATCGTCTCCGATACGTTTACGAAAGATCCTCAAACGTGGATTTCGAGATTTTTTATCAACGTGGTAAGTGAAGGTGTTTTGCGTTTGACCGCCGCGATGGCAAAGTCGTCGATGGATGTTCATTTTCGTCGATGTTTCGCTTTATTATGTTGTATCTTTTGTTGCATCGATTGTTCTTGCTTATTGACCAGACGATATTATTCTTACCACCTTTGTATTGCTACCTACAGGCGGCGGTTTTTCTATTCGGCTTCGCGTTTATTCAAGAGGCGTTCGTGCGAGCGTTCTTCGACACGGATACGAAAACGTGGGAAAGATTCGCGAAGAGAACGCGTCTTGTTGGGGCGATAGCGGCGATAGGTTTAGCCGGAGTAGCGAGCGTACAGAAGAACGAGAATGTATACATACACGGGTTCTGCGCGTTTCAATTCTTGTGCGGAGCTTTGTTGTGGGTGTGCATGTTGACGTATCAGATGTATAAGAATTTCGAGCCGGCGTCGGAGTGTACTCCGGAAGAAGAAGGAGAGGAAGCATCGGGCGGCGTGCATTTTTTGCAATCGAAAGCGTACAGGAAGAAACACTTGTGGGTGAAAAGCATAGCGTGCGCTATAGGCGCATTTTCTATGTTTATGTTTGTGGTGGTTCGCATGCCTCCGAAGGGCGGTTTCGACCGCAATTATAGGATACTGGCTTCCTTCGAATGGATCGCGGTGGTTTCGATATTGACGGCGGTGTGGAGCGTCGGGCAAGATTACGGCGCTGGAATGCGAATATCGGTGACGTGGAAGATAAATGCGAAAACACGGAAAGAGATGAAAGCGTTAGCGGGGACTAATAATACTAATAATAGTAGTAAAAGTATTGATGATGATGATAGTCGGAGTCGCTCGAGCGCAGCCGTCTAAAAATAGATTTTGAAGAGCGCAGACCCAAACAGAGATATATTCGTAAAGAATTCATGACTCGTATGGCACTCATGTCCACAAAGAAGAGAAAACGGATGCACGTGTGCGTTCTCGGAGACGTTGGTGCCGGAAAATCGGCTTTGGTGACGTCGTTTTGCACGAACCGTTCGCCTTCCTCTCGCGGTCACCAGCCTCCTTTTCGGAAACCGGCGAAAACGGTCGCCATGGACTACGCCGCCAAACGAATGGAATTAAACGACAACGACGATGGTAACGATACTGAAAGTGTATCTTTAGAGATTTGCATCACAGACTTTTCTGGAAACGACTGCTATAGAGATGCGCGGTATGCGACGTACGTTGATTCCAGTCGAGACATCGACGCTTTTCTGATTGTAGTCGCGAATAACCGAGGAGGGGACTTGAACAAGTCTTTGCGCTTGGTCCAGTCGAAATGGTTCGAGGAAGTCGCGCGGTACGTGAACTCCGCGAAACGACAAAATCGACGCTCACTTCCACCGTGCGTGTGTCTGTGCGTCCACGACTTTGTCGACGACGACGACGACGACAAAAATAAACTTCAACCCGACGACGCTTTCCTCGAGCGCTCGCTCGATGCGCTCGACGCTTTCGATCGAAGACTGACGACGACCGCGTCGTCGTCCTCAAAGAGTACCACCACCGAAGGTTCCCAAGACTCGAGGAGCCATCTCAGCATCTCACCAGAACTCTCCAGTTTCGTCGCATCTGCGAACGCGAAAACCGGTTGTAACGTCAAATCAATCTTTCAAAGACTCGCGAAGAGAGCGCTCGAGAGACGCGAGAGTTTCCGCGGTTTGGGCGGTTGAAAACCAAAACGTCGTCGCCAGAGTATACGTATACATATATTTCTTAAATCCTAGCATTGAAAGTCAAGATTCCACCAAAACGCGCATCAAAATGCGGGGAAAACTGCTTTCTTTTCAAAGAGAGACACAGAGAGAAGCGTATTCACACATCATCGTCAAAGCTTTACGCCGCGTACGAGACAAAGGAAAATCTGTTGGTCTCCTTATTAGTTTTGAGAAAAATTTTCATTTTTTTCATTTTTTTCATCTTTCTGCTTCATCACAAAAAAGGAGTTTTTTAACCAAAAAATGTTCTCGTTATCCACCTCTCTGGTCCCGTCGGTCGCTCGACCGACGACGACGACGGTTTCTTTGCGCAAGAACACCAACACCAAGGTGCGCTTTGTCTTTTGTGCCCTTCTTACCTTTTCGTTTCTTCTTTCTTTTTTATCTGCGCGTGTCGTGAGTAGACCTGCGCGGGGTCCATCATCGCTCATCAAAACCTCGTCGTCGTCATCAAAACGTCCAATTTTGTGTTGATTTACATATGATATGTTTATGCGCGTGATTCTGATGCGTTTAGTATTCGTCAAACGCCTCAGAAAGAACGACCACAACGAGTAGTATCAGAGACGCGTGCGTGTCTTTTCGAGCATTGTTTTACTGCGCGCACATATCGGCGAGACGGTCGATGATGATGATGATGATGATGACGATGAGATATGACTCGGAATTTTACCCTCACGTTTCCCTAGAGTGAGAGAAAAAAGAACGAGACACTGACTGTTCGAGACTTTAACATTTTTTTAAGCAGGTGAATTCGACCAAAGTTGCACTCAAAACTGCACAATTACAACGACGAAAACAACGAGTAGACAAAAGAGGCGTGCACATCATCGCCATGGCGGGGAAACCGGAAAGAGGCTCGAGACCGTCCGCGGAAGTGATCGCGGCGAACCCGAACGCCGTCGTCGACGGGAAACTTTGGGTGTGTCAAGGGTGCGGGTACGTGTACGACGGCACGAAAGGCCCGTGGGCGGAAGAGAAGAGGTGTCCTGCGTGCGGTGAACGACGATTTGCGTTAAAATCGAGGGATGAAATGGCTGTAGCCATTGGTGGGTTGATTGTGAGCGTTTTGTTGTTTGGTTTGTTGTTTGTGATTGTAAAATTGTAAAGCGTGATGAAAAAGGGATGGAGGAGAGACTTGCCGACGTGGAATTTATTATATAAGCACTTTTGCCGTAAGTTTTTAAATATTCTCTTTTAATACATATTATTTAAAATATCTAATCACTTGGGTCCATCCCCGGGTCCGAAATCTTCCGGTTTCCTCTTCGGCTCTAACGTCCCGTTTTCTTTCATGTTATCGTACATCTCCAACGCGTTCAAAATGGCTTGGTCCATGTTGAAATATTTGTAACTCGCTAATCGCCCGACGAAACACACCCCTTTCTCTTTCTCGGCTAACGCGGCGTATTTTTCGTACAAAGCTCTATTTTCTGGATTCGGTACGGGGTAATAAGGTTCCCCGACGTCCGTGCTGTACTCTTTCGCAATCAAAGTGCCTCTCGGCAAGGGTTGTTCGCTCGGCTGATTCGGCGTGTGTTTGTATTCGACGATGCGAGTAAACGGCACCGACGACGACGGGTAGTTTACAACCATAGCTTCTTGGTAATAACCATCTTCTGGTTCCTCGACGTACGTGTTTTCAAACTCCAGCGATCGATACTCTAACTTTGGCATCCCTAAACTCGCGTAATACGCGTCTATTTGACCCGTGAACACGACCAACTTATGTTTCGGCAACGCGTTCGACTTCTTCAACTCAAAAAAGTCGCAATTCAACCGAATCTGTATATTCTCGTCGCCCAACAACATGTTCTCGAAAATTCTAGTGTATCCTCTTCTCGGCAACGCTTGCCACGGATCGGAAAAGTACCTATCGTCTGTCGTCGTCCGACACGGCAACCTCAACAACACGCTCGCGTCCAACTCCTCCGGGTATTTATCCCACTGCTTCTTCGTGTAATGTTTAAACACGGCTTCGTACAAGAGCGGCCCGACTCTGCTCAGCGCCGCTTCCTCTCCGTTCCTCGGCTGTCCGTCTTCACTTTTCGGCACCACTCGTTGCTCGTCGTACCACTTTTGCATCTCTTCGTCCGTGTTTACGTTGGCGCTAAACAACGCGTTCACCGTCTCTCTCGTCGGCGGTATCGGAACCAATTTCAACTCTTTATTTTCATCTTCCACGCGTCCTTTCACCCTATGATCGAACGGGATCCACTCCGAGAAGTTTTGCACGTACTCCCACACTCTTTCGAAATTCGTGTGGAATAAATGCGCGCCGTATTTCGAGCACCGAATGCCTTCGTCCGAGACGAAGTCGTAGCAGTTCCCTCCTATGTGGTCTCTTTTATCGAGAATCAAAGACGTCATGTTCAACTCTTTCGAGCACCTTTCCGCGATCACAGACCCGCTCAACCCGGCACCCACGATTAACAAATCAAAACCTCCATCTTCCGGAACGATCAGAGATTCGCACTCGCCGCTCGTGATTTCATCCTCCAACTTTAACGGCGCTTCCGTTTTCTCTCCGGATTGGTGCATCACGTCTCGTCCACAAATCCCATCGACTTTGTTCAACTTCGCCCACTCCGGTTCCGCGCGGCCGACGCCGACCGAGCTCGCGAACGGGCCTTTTGGCATGATGAGAGTACTTTCTTCTTCCGTTTGTGTCGCTCGCTGGCAGTGTCTTTCCTCCGTAGTTCTCAGGGAGAAAAGAACCGAGAAAGGCTCAAAGAGCGCTCTGGAAGACTTCTGAAAGAGCAGTGGAATATTATGTTTAGGGTAACAAATGAAACCCTAAGTATGAAAACATTTTCCCGCCAAAAACCCACGGGAACGCTCTCCAATTCATCATCATCACTCTACTACTAATACTACTAATAAGCGTGTAGTAATAATACTAAAATTCGCGCCATGTCAAATAATTCATCCTCGCCAACCTCCCCAATTAATAATAACTCTTTCGCGACGCCCTTGTCGCAATTCGAGCTCGAACGCGAAGCGAGAATCGCGAAAAATGTACAACGGATGAAAGAGATGGGATTGGAAAATCTCATCGGGAAACATTCCAGCATGTTTCCACCGATCGCGACGCCGACGCCGAGAAAGGTACGAGAGAGGACTTCCTCGCATTCGTCTCATCTTTCTGTCTCTTTCTTTTGTTCTTTCTTTCTGTCTCTGTCTCGCTCTTTGCTTTGACTGACGCGTGTGTTATATCTTCTTTAATAATACGAACAACAACAAAATTATACACAGAAGCAAAAGCGGAAAGAGTGTATACCGGAAAGCGAACGCCGACGAACGTCTCGAGTCGTGCGAAAGATCAATTACGCCGAAGATCGGTCCATTTTGTTGGGACAGGAGGAAGAGGACGCGCATCGCAAGAGGAAGGAGCAACAAAATCAGCAGCGGTCGCAAAGAAGCGCGACGAGAGTGTGCAGACGAAGCGTGTATTCCGTCGGAGGTCGCGTGTACGATTCGGAGAAAGGCACGACCTGTCACTGGTGTCGTCAAAAGACGGTGGAAACGCACGTGGAGTGCACCGGGTACGAGTGCCAAAACGAAGCGGCGAGACCGGTGCAGTTTTGCGGGATGTGTTTGAGAAACAGGCACGGGGAGGATATCGATTTGGCCGTCGCGAGTGGGTGCTGGGAGTGCCCGAAATGTCGCAAATCGTGCGGAGACGGGTGCGATAACTGCTGCAACTGCGGACCGTGCAGGAAGAAAGCCGGGTTGGCACCGACGCACCAAGTCATACGAATCGCGCGCGAGAACGGTTTCGATAACGTCCACGATTACTTGGTGTGGGAAAAAGTTGGCGGGACGCCGGAAAGCATCAAAATGAGGAAGAAGAAGTTCGAGTGGGGACAGTGGATTTTCGACGAGACTTTGTGCGCCAAGTGTCCTTCTGAAGAGGCGACGACGATGAAAAAGAGAGTCGTGGAGGTGAACGACGATGCCGCTGTAGACGAGGATTCAAGCGGATCCTCGGACGGCGACGACTGCTTCAAGATTGTTCCGTCTGCGCGAATCTATACTATGAACAACATCATGTTTTAATAAGGAAGTGTCTGTGGATGAATGAGTGAATGAGTGATATATGAGGGAGAGAGAGAGAGAGAGAGAGAGAGAGAGAGAGAGAGAGAGAGAGAGAGAGAGAGAGAGAGAGAGAGAGAGAGAGAGAGAGAGAGAGAGAGAGAGAGAGAGAGAGTGTGTGTGTGTGTGTGTGTGTGTGTGAGGAGAGTGTGAGGAGACAGAGAGAGAGGAGCATAAAGTACCTGGTACCGTGGTACCATGGTACCTGGTACAGAAGAATATCATTAATACAGAGCTAATGACAAGCGTATAATACTAGTTTTGTTATTACATGATTAAAAGTGAGAGATACATCGAGAATAACAACCCCTCGTTTTGTTTTAATCCATCGCGAAAAGAGCTAAAGCGATGACAGACGCTAAAATGAAAGTGACTCGAAATCCAAACGCAGAGTCTGGTTCAACCTTGACACCGCCACCCCCATCGTCCTCCGGGAATCGACCAACTTCTAAATCGGTCGATTTCATCACGGCGTTTCGATATTTGTCTTGCTGGTAGTACATGGAAATTTGCGCTCCTGGAACGTCTTGCGCATTTTTCACCTCCGCGACTCTTCGAGCATCGAATGTGGCGCAAAGTTTATCGTTCGAATTCAATGGAAAGTTCTCTATGTATAAAGAAAGAGTGCTCGTAATTGGATCCACCTCCACGCGTTTGATGTATTTTCTTTCCGGATCTAAGTTGGCGATGGACGACTCGACCGGTTGGAAACCGGAAAACATCGGGACACGCAAAAGTGCCATACCATCCGCTCCATTCGTTATTTCCGTCTTCTTCACGCAAACTTTCATTTGCAACATCTCAGCATCTTCCACACTGCTCGTCGATGTTGGTGAGTAATTCGGCGTTAAAAGTCTTCTTCGTTTTTTTCTATTCGTAGATGAAATTTTCGTCGTGACAACGCGTGTCGTCACATCTATCGTGAATAATCCATCCGAGGTATCCTCCGTCAAATCCACGGTTTCGTACCACCGAACGGTATACGAAACAACCGCAACTCCCGAGCCTGAAACATCACCCGAAACGCTCGGATTTGTAAACGTTTCCGTACCTCTTTGTGCGATTTGCGCGGTGTTGAATGTATCGAAACTCGACTCGTCCACTGTGAACGAAGGAGCGCCAACCTCGTTTGGAAAGGACAACACGAGCAACCCAGAACTACTCGCTTCTCTCGTAAGCTTTGCATACGTCGACAGTGCTTCTAAAGCAACCACGGTGTCCTGAGTTGACCCGTACCCTCCAAACTCGTTTCTATTTTGTAAAAGAAATTTCAACGCGGAGTAACAAAAGTTATTCCCGGAATCGCTCATTTTAGCGTAGATTAAAACGACATACGCCGTGGATTCAATCCTTAAAGAGTTACTGGCACCGACACCGCCGTAAGATGTAGCGCCGTCCACTTCACTTGTTCCAATTAGCTCGAGAACGCCCGTTATCCAAGAATTCGCCAAATCGCAGTGCGTCGATAACGAAGCGCACGCAGAGGCGAAGGCGTACGTGGAGACTATTACAGAATACACAGCGCTCGGTTCCTTCGCGATCGCGGCGGATTTAACTGAATCCAAGGAAGAAGCAACGTACTCTAACGCGCTTGAAATCGAATTTTGCGCGCTCGTTTTCGTCGAAGGGTTGTCAATCGATGCAACCGTTTCAATCAAACTCAAAGCGGCATACGAGGATAAAACGAATTTATCTCCCGATTGCGATTGCATTTCGGAGTGTAAAACGACTCCGGGCTCTGAAAACGCACCGTTCGTGCCTTGAGTAGATATTATAAAGTCAACAGCGCCTTTCAAAACAGTCGCGTCGATTGAAACACCATCTAAAATTTTACTTTCGCTCGAGCGTTTCGCAGACGCAAAAACCTTGGAACAAAACGCCGTGAGCCACAACGATGCGGACTTGTCGCTTTGTGGTCCAAACGCAGAAACACCGCCGGATGGGTGAAAATACGTCAACTCTCGAGAATATCCCATGATGACGTTATTTGAAAGCTCCGTTTTTAAAGCGCTTGTGAGTTTATTCGCAGAGTTCAAGTACTCGGCTATGTACACATTTGGTGCCAGTAACAAGAGATTCTGTTCACCACAGCCCATGGGAATCTGGACAAACTTGTTGATGTTTTGAATCGATGGACCCATGATATCACCAACGACGGTAATGAAACTCGAATACGTATCTACAATCGCGTTTGCACTCAAACCATTCGGAAATGCGTTCAAAGTAAATGTTTCCGACGCATCTTCCGCACTTCGACGAAAAACTTTCGAAACAGTCGTCGTTTTGAACACTCCTTCCGGGTTCACGACAATACTCTTCTCGACCGCATCTGTATATTCTTTTGATTCTGAATCTGTGCTCGTCGTCGTGGTTCCTATAGCGGAAAATTGGAGTTTGATACTTCCGAGTACCGTGGGAGAAATTTCGAAAGATATAGAGTCGGCGCTGTTCTTTGAAACGTTGATCGTTTTCGAATCGCCAATTTGTACAGCCTCACCCGATGTCACGTCTTCGGCGGAAACTGATACCGACATATCTTGGTCTTTCAAGTAATTAAAAACTGCGAGAACAATCTCGACGGTTTCACCTCGCGAGATGGAGTACGGCATTTTCGGCGAGATGAAAAATTCGCGAAACACTGTCATTTTCGAGGCGGTTTTCAAAATGGAAATACCCTGCGTCGGGTGCGAGGTAAACGCGGTTATGCTCCACGTTGTAATCGAATCAGGCGCGGTTGATTCGAACGAACCTGAATCAGACGATTCCCAAAGCCAAGTTTCCGGGAAAAGTGTGCGCACCGTAGGCGAGGATGAAGCTGAATCCACATCTGTTGCCGCTTTGTTGGTTGTACTTTCCTGACCAGCGGCACCGTCGTCCATGGCTATATCGGCACCAAACGCAATTTCCGGCATTCCGACTCCAAATCCTCCGTTACTCGACGACGACGGGTCACAATAACTCGCAATCTCAGCAGTGGATATAATCGTTACGCGATCAAGTTTGATATCGTTATCGTTATACGTTGCATCACATGGCCACGTATTCGAGCTCGCATCCAAAGTGTTCGTTTTAGCATCGTACACGCTTGACAAAAACGTCGTCGCTTTTAAAGCAGACGTGTTCCCGCCGCTTTGTATCACGACAGCTTCGTCGATGGCGAGAATGTACGAGCGCGCGCCATCAGGCGCGCCGATAATAGTGAATGTAATGTCTGTGCCCGTTGCAACGACGTTCGTTTCCGAAACGTTAGTGTTCATGGTGATGTCATACGGAAACGCGATTTCGCTTTCGCTTTCCACGGAGACGCTCGTTCCGGGGACCAAGAAAACATCCGAAGTTGTCCCGGCGAGATACGTTTCACTATACACGCTTCCGCTCAGTGACCATACGGCGATTGAAACAGCCGCGCTCAAAGTGGATGCGATGTTGCCATACGTCATTGTCACTGTTTTTTCGGTTTCAGTGGAAGAGAGAGTAGTTGTGCCCGCTTCTAAAACACCGCGTCCTAGGCCTTCCGAGTCGACGACGGCGTACGCGAATGCGACATCACTTCTCGAAGACGCGAGCGTGAACTGACACGCCTCAGCGCTCTCACAGCTCGTATTGATAACAACGACTTCAACCGAAGCCTTCGCACTGGAAGTATCTCTCGCAAAGTACACCGATAAGTAAGGCACGAGCGCGTCGAGTTCCGTCGTAGACATATCGTCGCTCGCGGATGCGAGTATCTTCTTCACGACATCTCTCGACGCCGCGTTCTTGACCAGCTGCACGTTCGCCCCTTGCAAACAACACTTTTGCGAGGATCCATAAAAGTAGTTTGTTTCGTCCTCGTAAGATGCACAACACGAGAGATCGTTCGCGGGGGCGTCGAATTCGATATCGAGAGCGCCGGAGGAAGAGACTCGCGTGGAAATTGTTTGCGCGTTCGAATCACCAGAATACGAGTACGAATTCATTTTGTTTATATTCAGCGTAAAGTCCAAGGTTCCAAGATCTTCTGTATCACTGAACGCACCAGGGATATCCGAAGCGAGTTGAATCGTGTGCTTCATCGGTAACCCTGGTTTTAAAGCTGGCGACTGGTAAATCATCGACGTTTGTTGCGTAAACGCCTCGCGGACGATTGGGACAATCAATACCGTCGAGTTTCGAATCTCTCTCGTGGCTGCTTCTTCAACCATAGCGTATGCTTCCAAATTTCGCGACCATTGCTGATCTAGCATTGATTTTGAAATTGACGCCACAAAAGTTGCAGATCCCTCGTATAAAGTCATCCAGCTCGACTCGTACAGAATGTCTGAAACTTCATTCGGATAACCACTGCTACCGCTGCTACTACCGCTCGAATCCCATTCATCCGGCGGCTTAAACGCGGGTTCTTCGACTGCCACAAAATCACCACCACCAACATCACCACCAACTGCGCCACCGTAGTAATAATTCGAAGTGCTCGGCCTTTTGATGATAACTTTCGCTTTTCCTTCCACCGCTTTCCCGTAGGTGTATGCGCTTTCTACCTTTCCGGAGAACTCATTCGCGCTTTTCGACGCTAACACGTACAAAGGCATGCTCGACGCGTCGAAAGTAACGTCAAACGACGGTAACACGTACTCTTCCACGTTAAATCCAGTCTCGCCTACAACTTTCGACCCGTCGTCGTCTATTTCCACTTCCGCTTTCACGGTCCACCAACCGAACGGCGGTTGCTCTTTCGCTATCGCCACCTCTGCCGTTGCCACGCCAAAAACATCCACTGCGCAGTCCGCTTTCTTAAAAATCGTTCTCTCCAGCGCGTCCTTCACCTCGACACTCGCCACCGTCGCTCCATCTTTTTGTTTAATCAACGCCGTATTCTCGATATCGGCGACGAGCGTTCGGATTTTGATTTTCTGCCCCGGCGCGTACAACGGTTTATCCGTTTCCACTCGTACCAAACTCCTCGTCGAAGCGACATCGTCTAGACTCTCTCCATCCTCGTCTGAAACCACCGTCACTTTCGTCTTAGATTTGTACGTCTTCGCTTTCCCGTCGTACATCCCCAAAACGTACTCCTGCGCCAGCAACGGCACTTCTACTTCCACCACGCCAACGCCGTTTTCCACCACTTCGACCGGTGTCGCCTTTACCGTCTCGTCGTCTTCCTCATCGTTTATGAATCGAATTTCCGCCCCTGCACTCGTCACCCCGGTGTACGCGCACTTCGACGTTTGCCCGGCATGAAATCGCTGCTCGCAAACGACGACGACTGGCGCTCCTCGCACCATCAGCACCATTCGCAGGTCAGGAAGGACACAGAGGAGGAGGAGGAGCATCGGGAGGAGGAGGCACCCAGTCGTAGATATACACTCGCGCATCGTGCGCCCGCTTTAAAATCGCTTCTTCGTTTACTACGAATAAAAAAGAAGAAGGAGAGAAAAAGCAAACACTACTTAAAACGAACAAAACCCTCTTCGCGCTGCTCTCGCTTTCTTTCTCACTCGCTTTCTTCTTCCGACGATGAAGCGTATATATTTCCTTATTAGATGTATATAATATATCCCTTTTTCTGACGAGGACGTGTGTGTTTTGAGCGAAAAAAACGCTCGAAAAAAAAGCGGTTTTTTACATTTTATTCTTTTTTTTGTCTCCGCAGAAATCACTCACTACTACACCTGTTACTCCTACCTCATCATCAGAGAGAGAATACTACTACTGATTTACTAAATGCCGTACTTGAAACCAAACGTGCCGTACGAGGATAACCGGACAAAAGAGGAGGTTTTGGAGTACGCGTTTTCCGCGCTGAAACGAAACCACGACGCTTTTTCTTCTTCTTCTTCTTTACGAGGGAAATCATCATCGTCTTTGTCTTTTGTGGAAGAAGAACGAGAACGGTTGACCGACACCGGGAACAACTGCGCATCATCATCGAGTAGGAATACGAACAACGCGACGACGCTAAATCATCATCATCATCATAATAATAATAATAATAATAGTAATAATAATAATAATAATAAAGCGAACGTGGTGACTTTGAGGACGAATGATGATGAGTATTATTATACGAATGGCGGTGACAAGCAGCAGCAGCAGTTTAGGCAAAATGATGACTCCCAAGAAGAAGGTTCGAGGTATTGGCGAATATTTGCCACGTCTGACGTGCACGCGGACATGCAAGCGAATAAAGATTGGGTCGTTCGATTTTGTCAAAATTGCTCGCACCCGGAACCGGGGACTGTTTTACTCGTCGCCGGCGACGTGGCGACGGACGTGCAAAAAGTCATCGACGCTTTGAAACTGTTTAAGATGCGATATCAGGAGGTTTTTTATTGCGTGGGGAACCACGAGTTATGGTCGCCGGGGAGAGGGGAGATGGGAGATTCGGTGGATAAGTTTGTGGTCATCATGGACGCGGTGACGAGCATCGGCGTTCGGTGCACGCCGACGGTGTTTACGCACCAGGGGGTGAACGAGTTAGGCATGCGACAAACGAAACGGATATTGGTGGTACCGATGTTGAGTTGGTACACGGAGACGTTTAAAGGTGGAACTAGGCCGTTTACGCAGATGGAGGTGCACTTTGACGGGGCGTGCATTTGGCCACCGGCTATCGGAGATCCGAAGGATAAAAGAAATTCGCACCCGGCGACGTTGGACGAGTTTTGGAGACGGTTAGGGAAAATGAGTTTAGAAAGTTTCTTACCGAAGTCGTTGAGAGTATCGAATACTACTCGTAACAACAACGAGGACGACGTAAATGCCGTCGATTGCGGTAACGAGGTTGCGTTTTTAGCGACGTTTGGCCATTTTGTTCCTCTCCCCGATTTATTCAACGGCACGCCCTTCATCGAAAAAGTCGTCGGCAGCGAAAGTTTAGGCGAGGACATCCTCGCGTTAAGAGACGAGTGCGATTGTAAATCCACCCCCGGGAGCGGTCGAAGCAGCCCAGCAGCTCGGTTTAAAAAAGGCAGATTCGATTACAACAGCACGATCAAGCACATCCACGTGTTTGGTCACTCGCATTTGAACGTGGACGTGGAACTCGACGGGAGTCGGTGGTATCAGAGAGCGGTCGGGTACCCGACCGATCGAGGACCGATGCCGCCGGAAATGCCTAGACAGATTTACCCCGCGTAAAGAGTACGATGATGCATATGTACACATAGACATGCGTTGTGAACGCGCGAATTAGAGCGAGGTCGAAAATGAAGAACGCTTCTTGCAGCGTATAGCTTACTAGTTTAAAGTAGAGATTATTTAAAAGTTCTTGCCATCCTCCACGCGCGTCCGGAATATACAAATCTGCTTTTCTTTCGCTCCGCTGATGTCAAAAATTCGTCAAAACTTTCTCTCGCGTATACACGCGAGAAATATAACAGATGCATTATTCAAATCGTGCCGCGCTTCTGCGCATCATCGGGGGGCATCTCGTATCATCATCATCATCATCATCATCACGTCTTTTCCTTTTAAACGGTAGCCGCAACATCATCAACGCGGGGAGTTTTTCGTCTTCTAGTAGTATTAGGGGAAATTCACACTTTTTCTCCAGGACGAATGAGGAGGAGGAGGAGGAGGCGCGACGAACGCGACGACGAGGATATGGATCGACGATACCGTCGACGAGTTACGAAACGAGAGGAAGAGGAGAAGGAGGGGGACGTCTTCGACGTGAGCAGCTCGGCAATACCTCGAGAAATCGATTTTGCTTTTCGACGTGCACCTTTCTTGCCAGAGGAAGAGGAGCAGCAGCAGCAGCAGCTGAGCAAGAACAGCAGCGAGAGCAGCTCGATGATGCAACGACGACGGCTGAAACGACTGTAAAACCAAAGAGGAAGACAAAGAAACAACTGAAGGAGGACGAATTCATATCGAACGTCCTCGTCCCGGGATTGCGACGATTTTACGCCGAGTTCAAACATTTAAACGTGCCAAAAGGTTACGAGTTTAGTAAAGACGGGGAGGTGGAGGAGGAGGAGAAAAAGGAGGAGGAGGAGGAAGAGCAGACGCCGCGTTCATTTGGTCGCGCGGTGCACAATTTCCGAGTTCGACGCGGTCGAGCGAGTTTAACCGAAGCGCAATTGAAGGCGTTGGACGCGGTCGGCGCGGAGACCGGGGAGAGGTTTGTTTGGGACAATGACGAGTTCGTTTTTGAGAAGCAGATTGTGCCCGGATTAGTTTTGTTCAAGGAGAAGTTTGGTCATTTGAACGTGCCGCACAAATACTGCGTGGATGGAGTGGATGTGGAGAGCAGCGAGAACGAGGCGTTACGCAAACCTTATTTGAAAGATTTCCCGCTCGGCGTGAAAGTCAACGACATGCGCGCGAAAGGAACGTACATTTTGCACCAACCGCAAAGATTAGAAACGTTAGCATTGCTTGGTTTTGTTTGGGACGACGACCAGTTTCGGTTCGAGGAAATGCTCGTCCCCGCGGCGGTGGCATACCGCCAATATTGCAAACGAAAACTCGTCGAAAACTACTCTGCAGAAAGAAAAAGGTTCCCGAAGAAAATGTTCACGCGGAAACATTTCAAGTTTCTGTTACCATGGACGGCTGTTATTACCGCAGTGGAGCAAACAACAACGACCAAAGAAAACAACGACGTCGACGACGAAGAAGAAGGAAAAGAAGACAAAGTTGACGACAAAAGTGAGGAGCAAAACCTCCGCGATATTCCAGAGTTTCAATCGCTCCTCCTCGAGAGGCCGTATTTGGACGGATACGCGCTCGGCAACGTCGCTCGTTGTGCTCACCTCGAACATGAAAAACAAAGCAAGACAATGAAAGAAGTATCGAAAAAGAAGAAACTGTTCATCGACGGAAGAGCGGAAAGGATTCTCCGAATGTTGAAAACTCTCGGCGCCGTCTTTGACGAGGAGAAGGATGTGATACTCACAGAGTCATTCGAGGAGCGAGACAAAGGAGGAACAAGACAAAGGAGGAGGAAGAAAAAGAAAGAAATCGAAAAATCCCTTTCCCTCTAAACTGGGCCCTCCCAGGGAATAGCCGAGAAAATAGCTTCATGTAATAAAACAAACGACTTCAAAAAGAAGAGCACACACGCACAGCTTTAGAGAAATAAAGATGAACGCACAAGCAGAAAAAGACGAGCAAAACGCGCTCAAACAGGCCGGCGACGTCATACTGGACGTCTACGACGTGAAAAATCAGCACGTCTTTCAAAAGAGAGACGTCGCTAGGGATCAGCTTTCGTTTTTGTTTGAAGACGTGAGCGATATTTTTTTCTTAGATACAAAAATACGAGCTGATACGTTTTCTTTAGGACAAGCCAACCGTACCAGTCGTTCATGGACTCGTCGTCCCGAGCAAGACAGACTTCATACGTCGCTTTAACGAAATCTCCAGCGGATTTTTCGAAGGTTTTACCGAGCTCGATTGGCAAGGCGTCGTCGTTGCAGGTACATCGAGCGTTTTTTCTCTTTATTTGATGTGACTGACCTTTGACTGCTTCTTCTCGTTCTCAAAGGGGGTGCGGTATTACACGCCTTGACGCCCAATTTACACCCGCTGTCTAACCAAAACGCGGACATAGATCTGTTCTTGTATGGTTTGTCCGACGCGCAAGCGCGAGAGAAGATCAAGCGTCTCTTTGAAATCGCCAAGAATCAAAAAGGGTGCAAATCGCCCTCGACGAAACCGTGCGTCTTGAGAACGCAACACACGGTGACGTTTGTTTTTGCGTTTCCTCATCGAAATGTCTCTGTCATTTTGCGTCTCCACGACGACGCGCCGCAAGTGGTACAGTGTTTTGATGTAGACTGTTGTGGATTTTACTACAACGGGAAAACCGTGAAGTGTACGGTTCGTGCCGCATTGGCGTTGCGAACCCGATGCAACGTAATGGTGGAAGAGAAGCGAACGCCGGCTTACGTGCAACGTCTCTTGAAGTATGTTAGAAGAGGCTACTCGATCGCTGTTCCAGGCCTGAAATGGGACGATAACGAAGAAACGCGTCGCATGTGGACGAAAAAGAGAAAATCAGATGAACCGCAGTCTTTCATTCGCTCCTACTACGGTGATGGTGATGAGTGTGATAAGTACGAATATTTTGAGGCCACACAGATGGACAAGCTATTGCTCGCGTGTAAAGCTGGGCGCAAGGTTTTTACTCCCGAAATTGATCGAGGGGAAGATACGTATCCTATGCTTAAGCGTCTAAACATCAACCCAGGTCATGCAATCCAGACTCGTCGCTCAAAGTTTCCGCCGCGCCTTCAGAACACGAAAGAATTGGCTTTGTTATATTTCTCCGAACCTCCAGAGGAGGTCGAAGATGAGTACGATTTCGACATGTTCAGATTGCCCCTGGGGCACTTCAACGACCTCGTCGCTTGGAAAGTTGACGGCTTCCTTTCTGCGAAGAAGAAATGTAAAGGACGCGTCGAATTCCAAATCGGCGGCATACCCACCGGCAGAGCCGAGCTTTTGAACGAAAGACAAGGTCCGCTGTTTAATATTCCAAAAGAGGATCAGAACGAGTATCAAGAACCACCGAAATTGGAGGTGGTTAATCGAGGCGTGCGCATCATGCTCGCCGAGTTCGCCCCTCCTGGGAGCGCGCCCCCCGGTGCATCCGCGAAGGATCCAATCGTGTTGTGAAGAGCAAACGAGAAGATATAAAGTTACAGACACAGGCCTCATAAAAGAGGAATTAAATACGTTTTAAAAGCAAATCTCGGGATCACCGAGGAAGATAAAACAGATCTCTCCCCTCTTTACACTTACGCGTTCGTTCAGAAGCGACGACCTCGAAGCGCGCTCTTATGCGAGAGTCCTTCAAGGCTTCACCGCGAGCGATATTTACGAGTATTTTTGTGCGACATTTCCCTCAGAACGAGGCTTTGCCCCTCTCTTTTGGGGACCAAAAAATCACATCATCATGACGTTCTTTTCCGGCGTTACCTTTACATTCCTCGTCGCGTTTACCCATTTCCCGTTGTTTTGTTTGTACGTCGTATGGTTTAAGAACGGTCTCATGCGTTTTGAAGCCGCGAGGGAGGCGTTGGTGACGCGAGGCGTTATAAAAAGAAGATCATCACAACAACGGGGGAAGAGCAGAATTCGGGGAAACGCAACGGAATTGGAGCGGAAGAATAACGACGACATCATCGCAGAGCAGACGGAAGAAGAAGAGAAAGAGGAAGATGAAGATGAAGAGGATGATGAAAATGCTTATTTATACCCGGAAAGACCGATGCTCCCGCACGTGTTCCCGTCCGTGTGTTTGCAATTAGTCATAGACGGGGCCAACGACTCCAACGATCAGGTGACCGAATCCATCGATTCGTTGTGTTTCGTCCATTGGCCGAGAGATTTACTCGAAGTGCACGTGCTCGATTTAAGCTCGGTGAGAACGATGGATGAGAGCAGTAATAACACGACCACCTCTACCGCGGGGATGAGTACGTTTGAGAACGCGGCGGTGAAGTGTGCGGCGAGATGGAGAGAACGCGGCGTCATGTGCGACGTGTTCAACGTGAGCGAGTTCGAGACGAGTAGTGCGAGCGGCGGGTCTTTGTTTCGGACGCCGAGCGGGAATTTGAAAGCGAATGAGATGACGCGCAATAACAGTAATAGCAGTAATAATATTAATAATAATAGTAACAATAAAAGGAACGATATAGAACAAGGTGAAAGTGGAACGGCGTCCTCGAGCGGACGAGAAGAGAGGTCGCACAAAATCGTCAGCTTTGGCAACGCGCTGGAAAAAGGACGATTGAAAACGCGCGCCGAAATTATCGTACCCTTTACGAAAGATTATTTGCCAGACCCGGAGTATTTAGAGCACATTATCCCGTCGTTTTACGTGCGAAATACGTCCTCTTCCGCGGCGTCGAATTCGATGAAGAAGAAGTACGGAGGTTCCGCGGGCGGTTATTTACAAACGAGAGATTTGCGCATCGCGTGCGTCGTGCCGAACGCGAGATTTGAGAATAGTAACTTACAAACCAACACGTGGTTTGGTGTTCGGGCTAGATGCTCGAAACAAACGTCAATGACTACGATATGTGCGGAAAAATCTGGATGCGCGTTGTCCAACGCCATTCCGGGAACGGCGTTCGCTTCGAGCGCGCTGAAAACAATCGGCGGCTGGGATACTCGCGTGAACGGCGCCGTACCTGTAGCAGATGCCGGTATGCGCGTGTGGTTGCACGGTCTGAAAGTTGCGCTACCGCTAAGCTCAAAATCGTCACCGTCTGCTTCGCGACGAGAAGTGTTATCGGTTCGTGTGCCCGGTAATTTCGCAAACTATTGTGCCAAGACATACTACGAACATCGAAATTACGCGAGTTTGACGCACAAACACGCCGTAAATTGTTTATTAGAAGCCAATTGGGTCGTTACGAACGATGCTCAAAGATCAGTAGCATCAAGAAGTGGCGTGAATATGAGTAGCGGCGCGATGATGCCGGGTATCGACGAGAATGAAACAAACGACGTCGCAACCAGCGCGCGAAAGAAAGCGGCGAAGAAGTACGCCGCGTTTCATGGGTTAACGCACCAAGTGTTGAGTACTCTGTTGTCTTTTTGGTGTTTATTAGTCTTACCGACGGCATTTCTCAAAGAAATTTGGCTCGGCAACGCCGCTTACGTCGGAGGTAATGTCAACGCGAACGTTTTGATTTGGTTGGTGTACATCTTGCCGTGTCTTTCGGAAAGACTGTTCGATCTTGCGTTCGCTTTGAAAGCGACGCCACCGTTACCGGGCGAGAAGAATAGATTCTTGACGAACTTTGCGTTCGCGTTCTTGGCTAATTTAGCGACTTTACCGGCGAAATTTGCTGGATGTTTTGTTGGATTGACTTTACCGCTGAGGAAAACCTTCCGAGGCGATAAGGATGAATCGACCACGCCGTTCGCGGTGGCAGTTTTCGAGACGGCAGTTTCGTGCACCGCGTGGTGGAATTGCGTCAAAATCATCGCCTGGACGGTCGAAGAAACGTTTAGCGAGTTTTACTTCACCTCCGTGGTGATGTTGTTGTGCATCGGATTCGCTGGTTTGATTTCGAGCACCGCCACGGTGAACATTTTGAAGCAGTTTTCAATCATTAAACACGACATCAAACGAGATGGGGTGACCGCGGTGACGAAGAAAAAAATGAATTTGAAAAATTTGAAGAAGCATTTACGCATGCGCCCTCCGAAAGCGAGCGGAGAGGAGAAGCAAGGTTTGTTAGCCTCGCAAAGAGCGAAGGAAGAGGAGGCGTTGCGCAAGAAGAAATCCGCGGCGGCGCGCGTGGATTTAGATGTTCCTTTAGAAGGTGTCATCGTCAACGCGCCATCGTCGGTAGACGACGGAGAAGACGACTTGTTGTTACAAATAGGCGCGGTTAAATCGTCGAATAAATCGAAACAACAACGAGCGGTAGATAAAGCGAGCGCTTCTTCTTCGGCGCCGAAATCGAGAGGCGGTCAAACTGCTTTAGGCACGGTACAGTCGCAGCCAGGATCTGTATACGGGCGCGAAATCATGCACTCGTTCCAAACGGACGGTCGAGTGTATCAACAGCCCGATGGGTCTTCACATGCTGGCGGAGTTGGTGGTGGTGGCGGTGGCGGTGGCGGCGGGCACGATAACTACCGCACCGTGAGCGGTAGTAGCAAACCGAACGCCTACGCGCCAGTTTCCGATGTCTTTGCGCAACGTGCGGCGATTAAAGCGTACAAGAAGATGCGCCAACACGACTTTGACCTAGACAAACACTCTCAAGCGGACACGCGCTCGATGCTTTCGAACCAATCGGAAGGGAATTTGCCCTCGCACCTTCGATTCGGTTCGGAAAATTCCCAAGCGCTTGATTCACAAATCGATATGTTTGACGAGCATGGGAACTACATAGGTAACGTCGGTACTGGTGAGAGTAACATCGATCCAATGTTTGTTCCAAAAGATAGCGAATACGCATCGAGCTCTGACGATGATTCTAATCGCTCCGACTCCGACGATTCCAACGACGACGACCACCACCACCAACAACACCGTCGCAGAAGCGGTAGGCGATCGAACGAAGCTTCCCCGCATCGCGTCCGAAGAACTTCGTCCAAGAAAAACTCCAACGCCGCTACCGATGACAGCGCGTACGTCGGGGGCAAAGTCAACACCGCCGGTTTAGCCATGGAGAAAAGCAGTCCTCCGTCTAAAACGGATGTTACGAACACGAGTAGTGGTGGTGGCGGGAAATCCGTCATGTCTCGCATCAAAACGACAATAAGCGCGAATGCCTTGGCGAACCTCGGCAAATCCAAAAGTAAAGACGAAATGACGAGTAGCGCGACGACAAAGAACAACGAACAGTCAACCCAGCGCTCCCCGCGCGCCGCGTTTGGTGATTTCGTCCAACCGAACCTCGGTAAGATTTCCATCAAAGCGAACGGCATGGGACGGAAACCTCCCATCTCGCCCAGGATACAAGACATCGACCAAGTCTACGACGACGCTTTACCGCAAAGCGTTTAAAAGCTAAACGAATGGCGCGTAATAATATGTATTTTTATAAACACCGCCGCTTTATTTAAAACGTATTCCTACATCAACTCTACACCTACATTGCTATTTCTACGTGCGTTCATATAATGTCGCGAATGGTATCGTTATCAGTATCATTCTCGTTCATATCATTCTGTTATCTTCTCATCAAGGACTCATGCTCGTCCGCCTTCGCTCTCTCGCTTCAAAGTGTAGCCGTTTCAAGACGGAGTTGATCTCCGCGTACGCGTACTCCTCCTCGTTGGTCTCCTCTTTCTCCTTTGTTTTCTCTCCTTCCTTTTCCTCCTCCTTTGTCTCAATCGACGCTCGTTTCACTCTCTTCGCGATTTCCTCCACTTGTAACAGGTCCTCCTTTTCCTCTTTCTTCTTTCTCTTCGTCGTATTCTTCGTATTCGTACTCACAGGAGGACTCTTAGGAGGCGTTTTGCTCGTCTTCTTCCCCGCGGATGATTGCGCTCGGGTGGTTCTCCTCCCCGGTGCGTTGTTCGCCATTTTTGTTTTGCTTTTTATGCGTTCTCTCTTTACGAAGAAGACGAGTTTTGACGCTTTCGACTGTTTTTTAGAGCAGCTCGCGCGCAGAGCGAGAGACAGACGCGGAGGAGAGAAAGGTACGTTCGCGAAAGCGCCGGTCGTGGTCGAGAGAGTGAGAGTGAAAGAGTGAAATCCCCCTTTCGTTGTAACGACTTTTAGGGGAAAAAGAACAGACACACGGACGAATGCTCTTCGTGAGAGTTTCGCGCACGCATATATATATATATACGAACTTTGGCATCGAGACGAGGACGGAAACGCGTACACACCAGGAGGAGGAGTCCCGTTTCTTTTCGCTGTTTCTTCGGAGAAGGAGACGAAGAGAGAGAGAGAGAGAGAGAGAGAGAGTCTTTCGATGGCGGCAAAGAAGAAGAAGAAGAAGAAGAAGACCAACGACGACAAAGAGACGAAGAAAGAGGAAGAAGAGAAAACAAAAATCAAGAGGCACAAATCGACGACCTTAGTCCGAGGGACGGCCACGTTTGACAATAACAAACGCGTGGACTTCGTCACCGGGTTTCGGAAGCGAAAGAACACGAGACGGAAAAAAGCCGCCACGGAATTCGAGAAGAAATTGAAAGAAGAACGAAGAGAGGCGAAGATGAACAAAAGAAGGACGTTTCGAGAAATGCTAGGGTTAAAAGCAGACGACGATCAAGAAGAAGAAGAGGAGGAAAAGAAGGAGGAGAAAAAGAGAGAGGAGAAAGCGTACGCGAGTGGTGTCAGCGTCGTCATCGAAGGGCTGTAAATACAATGTTCGCCGCCGCGCGTACGTATGCGTATGCGCTTGAGCGAGAAGAGAGAGCGTTCGTTTCAGCGCGCCGCGGGGCGTCCCCTAAAGTCAGAAATTGCTTCGCACTTTAGAAGATGCGTTTTATAAGAGTCGTTGTAGTTTCCTTATTAACCGTTAGTAGTTGCGGGTCTTGCGCTGAACTCTTTCACTCACTACGTGTACCTCGCTCGTTGTACCTCGCTCGCTCCTCAATTTTATCCAATTAAATCCTCCTCACATTTCGTCACACAAAGAATGACTTCATCGTCGGCGATACGACATTTCACCCTCACGTTTGATCGACAGATGCATTCCTTTCGATCGATGCGAATTTTGCAGAGTAGGAGGTCTTTTGTTTTCTCTTCTTTATCTTCTTCTGATAATGGAACAACAAGTGAGAACGTAAACGCGAATCGAAAAGCGCAAACGCTCCGACTCCAACGGTTTTACGTCAGACCGGAAACGTTCGAAACATCGAACTTCTCTTTGTCTAAAGAAGATTCAAGGCACGCGTTGAAATCGCTGAGATTACGAGTAGACGATGCGATCGAAGTGTGCGATGGGCAAGGCCGGGTGAAACGCGCGCGATTGGTCGATGTCGATTCGAGAAGGACGGATGCAACGTTTGAAATGATGAGCTCAAAGGAGGAAAATTTTCATCCGTTTCCGGGACGTGTGAAATGGGACGTGGTGTGCGCGTGCGCTGGGATTAAAGGCGAACGGTCGAGCGTTTTGGTTGAAAAGTTGACAGAGTTGAACGGAAGAGCGTTGGTGCCTTTACTGACCAGTCGGAGCGGGAAGATTGGCTCGGCGTCGGCGAGCGGGAAGAACGCGAGTAAAGGCGGGAGTAGTAGCGATAATAGTATTGGTCGGAGTAAACGACGGAAGGACGAGGAAGAGGAGGATGAAGAGACCGGGAAGGAATTGAGGTGGCAACGCGTTGCTTTGGCAGCATCGAAACAGTCGCTGAGAGCGCACGTGTTTGGGATCGAGAAACCGGTGAATTTTAACGATTTCGTGAGCTCGACATATTTTCGAGAGGCGACGTGTCGATTCGTGGCGGCGGCGGGAGGAGCGGATTTCGCCGAGAAGTTAAGAGGCGTGAAAGAAGATATTATGAAAGATGACGACGAGATCACGAAAGAACGATACGGTCTGATAATTATTGGACCCGAAGGTGATTTTGACGACGACGAGATGAAAGTATTGATGGACACGTGCGAAACGATTTCGTTAGGCGATTTGCGTTTACGAACAGAAACCGCGGCGATAGCGAGCCTCTCGATCGCGCAGATGATTACGAACGTATGAATTGTTGTAGCGGCTATGTAGTATGTATTTTATTAGTTATAGTAGTATCTGCTCTTTCTCCTTCTTCTTCTTAATCGCTCTTGATGGCTTTGTAAATGTGTTTGACGAACAAACTGCTCGCTCTAAATCCAACGTTCCCTAACATCAAGAAGAACCCGTAGCAAATAATGCTCATGTACCCGAAAAAGAAGCTCGTTTGCATGAACCCGCTCATGTCCGATCTAGCTTCGTAGTAATAAAAGCAATACCCGAGAATGAAAATCCCCGTACTTCCTCCGCAAAACACCGATCGCCACCACCACGCGTGGTCCTCCGCCGCCAACTGAAAGTACGTCAACGCGACACAAATGAAAGCGGTGACGATAATTAAAATAATGAACACGATGAACAAGATCGAGTAGATAGTGTACACCTTGTGTCCCCAAACCGAGGCAAAAATATAATAAAGTTCGATATAAATCGCCGAGAACGGTAAGAAACCAGCCATCATCATTTGCGGAATAGCCTCGCGAAACCACGGCAACTTGGGAATCTCGCGCGGGTATTTCGTCGTTCGGCACGGCGCATCGAACTCGCTCTTTGAATTTTTACCGGCGATACCACCGAGGACGGTCAACGGGAACGTCACCAACGCCCAAATTACGACGATTATGCAAATAGTACCAAACGGCAACGCCGCCGTGCTTCTGTACGCGATAGCCACGGTGTTCAAGAACGAAAACATCAAAAACATCGGTCCGCAAAACATGCACCCGGTCAAAGAAACGTTTCTCACCCACTTCTCACCGCCCATTTGTCGGTACATGTTCGAAGCGACGTAACCAGAGATCCCACTGGTTAAGGCGTACAATACAATCGTGGCGGTTAACAACGCGCCTCGATTGTACGGGTAAAACACGCCAACCAGCGCCAACGCGAATACAAACAAGACCATAAAAAGCAATTGCGTTCCGGTACCGATGACCGCACAGAACAAGTTCGCGTGTCTTGGGAAGCGGAAAACGTCGCCGTGAATGTACTTCCATCCCGTTTCCTCCTGTTCCTCTCCAGTCTCGTCGTCTCTGGCGTACTTGATAAAATCGTTCTTCAACACGCGCATCAAAATAGTCGCCAAAAAGCCCGTCAATAACAACACCGTCACGCACGAGTTGATAATACTGAACCAGTGAATCTCCAGGTGTTGCGGCAAGAACGAGTACCTGGAATACTTTTCCATTCTGCGTTCGAACGGAATCCTCGTCTCCTTCCATTTCACGGAATACGAAAACTCAACCGCGACTTCGTCGCCGTCCGTAATATCCACCGTCCTCAACGGATCCGTGCTCACGTTGATCTCGATGATCTTATCCCCGTTGTACGATATATCAAAATGCACGTGCGTGAACAAATAATACCTCAACTCCGGCCCGTTTCCGTGCGTGTGCCTCAAAATCTTCTCGATCTTCCCGATGAACCCCCAAATCGGCAAGTCGTCGTAATACATCTGAAAGTAATAATCATCCTTCACGGCTTTACGAAACTTCTTCAAATCTTTCGAGTTCAACGTCTTCTTACACAACGATTCGTTATCTCGGTCCACGCGAAAGGAAATATCGTACGGCGTGCCAACCATTCGGTCGCCTTCCAAAACTTCGCCGAGGTCTTCCGATTTGTACCCGATTTGGTTATCCGCTGGTAAGCAAAACGGTAAATCGTAGTGCTGATACGTCTCGGACGGGTTGTGGAACGGGCCAATCTTGTTCGCGTATAGCGGCACTTTCTCGTGAATTTTATACGAGTGGTCTTTTTGTCCCAACAAGTTTCTCATTCCTCTTCTTTCTTCTACCAGTCGTTCTTCGTTGTGATTTTCGCGCCCGGAGGATTCAATTCTTTCCCCGAAAGCGACGACATAATCCTCGATACAAAAGAAGAAGACAGAGAAGAAAAAAGCGACCAGGAACGAAAGGGAAGAAGGAAAACGACGCGTCATCATCTTTGCTTCTTCTTCTTCTTCTTCTTCTTAACGCGGCGTGTTCTTCGTGTTGAAGCTTTCGTTTGCAACGAATATGAATGAGAATCTGATCACGAGGAGGAAAAAGTGATGATTTTTGACCTTTTTTGTGGTTGTTTTTTGCTCATTTTTTGAAGGGATGAAAGGACAGTCATCAAAGAAAGTTTTTCTATCGCTCTCGCTCTTACTGTTCTGCTGCGACTAGTCTACTACTCCTTTTGCTGCTATTACAATCTGCTACTACGTGCTATCGTACTATTATTACGAGTGTTAGTGTTAAAAATCAAAAGGCGAATGCGAGTTGGAGTGGAGTTCTTTTTCGATGTCCGACGCTCGGTCTAACAAACGTTTGGCGTCTTCGGTTTCGTCCTCGCTCTCGAGGTCGTCCGAGTTTTCTGAATTGTTATATCTCTCGTTATCGTCGAGTAATCCAAAGAGTTTGAAGAATTGGCGAGCGGCGGTCGCGACCAAGGCGAGATCTTTAACGTCGTGCGCGCCTAAGTCCGCGGTCTTCCTCGTTCTGGCAAACTCTAAGCACTCGCGAAGGAGCGCGTCTTTTTGAAAGTTCTTTATGGCTTTTAATCGAAGTCTTTCGCGGTCGACGTCTTCTTTCTCGTCGCGGCCTAGAACCATTCGCTGAAGTTCTTCGATCGGCAAGCCGGATTTGAGCTGGTCTTGCGCGAGAAGAGAGGTCGATGCTTCTCCCGTCGAGGAGTCTTCGTTGACTTTATTCAGAATGGACGGGTCGTTGAGCGCGGCGGATAAAATTTCCGCCGACGTTTTGTTCTCTCCGTGGTGGTGCTTGTGAGGTAACGAAGACGAGAGAACCAGCGGCGGTGCCGCGTGTGTTTTCGACATTTTATCTTCCTTCGCGTTCCGGCCAACGCTTCCGACCGATCGATTGCTCCTATAAATCATCGTGCCGTAATCTCTGATATCCGAGCCGCTGTTGCTTTTCCGTAACGTATCCGAGGACGAGTAATCCGAGCCCTCTTTGTTACTGTACTGTGACAATCGACGTTGTCCCCCTCCACCTAAGGCACCTTTCATCAAAAGCGTCATGTATGCGTCGACGTTTGGATCCAACCCGCCGTACTTTTCCTCTAACTTTTCCTTCTTATGCGATACTCCCAAAGGAATCAACTCTTCGACTAAAACTCGCCTCGCCAGGCGCCAATCACCTCCTGCTTTAATCTTTGCATTCTTAAAGAAGTCGTGTCGTCTCAGCGCTTGCGCGCTCGCTCGGCCTCGCGGATCTCGTTTCAACGCTTGCGCGATAAAATCGTGAAAAGCTAAGGACCATTCGCCCCTGCGGTTCAACTCCGGGCTGGCGTCCACGGCGATTTGAAAGATCACTCGCATGGGGTGCACGTCATGTCGCGGAGGATGCATCTCGGCCATTTCGATGGCGGAGATACCTAAAGCCCACACGTCCGCTTTACCATCGTACCCTTGGGCGAACGATGACGACGATCTCGAGAATTGTTTGCTCCTTTTGTCTGTACCGCTATTGCTTTTTTCTTCTCCTCCGCCACCATTATTGCCTTCGCTCGAAATCACCTCCGGCGCCATCCAATGCGGCGTCCCAACAAACGTCTTCGCGCGTTCGTTCGCGCCTTCTTGTAACTGCGTCGCCACTCCAAAATCCGCCAGTTTCACCTCCCCTCGTCTCGTCAACAAGATGTTCCCGCACTTGATGTCCCTGTGTATCCTCCCGTTCTCGTGTAAATACTGCAATCCGCTCAACGCGCCGAAGCAGACGTACGCGACGACATCCTCCCTGAACCCTTTATTCACCACTTTAGACACTAAAAACGCGTTCAAAATGTCTCGCACACTTCCTCCGCCGCAGAATTCCATGACGATCCAGACTTGCGAACAGTTCGAGGTGACGAACGACTTGAAGTATTTCGTCACGTTTTCGTGCTTGGACGCGTGTAAGACTTCGATTTCTTTCTCGATGTCTCGCCTCATGCCATCTTTTTGTTGTTTCATCAACGCGTCGTCGTCGTTCTCTTCGTCTTCAATCGGTGTTAATTTCTTGTTACTGTTGTTGTCGAAGAACGGGAGTATCTTTATCGCGACTTCTTCGTCGTCGTCGTCCTCTTTCTCGTCTTTCTCCGTTCGCATCATGGACGCTTTGTACACCGCCCCAAACGAACCGATCCCGATGAGTTCAGAGAGCGCATACTTCTCCTCCTCTCTTTTCTCCTTCTTTTTCTCCCACCGAGAGCTCGTGCGAACGTCCGTGTCGTCCTCACCAAAGACCTCCTCCTCTTGGTCTTCTTGGTTGTCCGACATGACGACGATTGATGCGTACGCGCGGAGAAAGAATGGAGAAAACACCGGTGTTGTAACGAACTCTTTTCCTCATTGATTCGCTCTGTAAACGCGCGTTTACTGTCATCAGAGAGCAAAGAAACGCGCGAGTCTCGTCGGAAGAATCAAAAGCAACAAAAGCAGGCAGGAACGAGACAGAGAGAGACAGAGAGAGACAGAAATACTAAAGATGCCGCCGAAGAAGAAGAAGAAGACAAAAGAGAAACAGATTTCCCCCCCGTTGGAGGAGAAAAACAACGACGCAAAGGTGAAGAAGACCAAGACGACGAAGAAGACCGAGCGAGTGTTGGAAGGAGGAAAGAACGAGGACAAACGAAGCAAACGACGAAAAGGAGCAAAAGATGTGATGGTGTTGCCGATACCACCATCTCTCACGAAGACGACGACGGAGAAGAAAAAGAGTTCGATACTCAAAACGACCACACAGGTGAAGACGAAGACGAAGAAGGAGAACGAGGACGTCGAGAACAACATCGAAGAAGAAGAAGAAGAAGAAGAAGAAGAAGAAGAGAAAGAGATGCAAGACAACGAGACTACGAAGAACGAGAACACGAATAATAATAACGCGTCTGTGAGCTTCTTCGATCGATTGACGGCGGTGCTCAGTTCCGCGAAGAAGAAGAAGAGCGCTCGAGAGGAAACGCCGACGAGTAAGAAGACGAAGGGAAACGACGACGACGATGACAGTGAGACGGCGAAAAGACCGAGCAGTCGGAAGAGGAAGATTTCGTTTTCCTTCGGCGGCAAGGAGGAGGCGACGATGATGCCGCCACCGCCGTCGAGTGGTAAGAGGAGACGGGTGACGTTTGAGGACGAATCGTCGCTTCTCGGCGCGGGGAGGATGAGGTACGCGACGGCGATTGGAATCTTAGCCGGGACGACCGCGTGTGTTTTGGGAGGGCACTTGGCCTCGGTGGCGTATTTGTTGGATAGTTTAGGCGCGTAGAACGCACACGGAGCGAGAGAAAGAAAGAAAGAGAGAGGGAGAGTTGATGTCAAACTGTAATTTTATAATTTTACCGCGAAAGCTGCTAAACATATTCTGCTAATACAACGATACGTCTATTTGCTATTACTACTCGATTGCCTTCGTCTTGTTGTCGTTGTTGTTGTTACTATTACTAAAATTATTAGAAGTCTAGAGGCCCTTCGCTTCCAATTCCAGTCGGACCGCTACTACATAATCCACCGCTACCGTTCGTCTTTTTTTCGTTGTTGGCATCGTGGTCTTCCGGGCGTTGCGCCAGCGGTTTAATCGCATACTTCTTTCCTCTCCTTTGCACCGCAAACGTTGAATCCACCGTTCCGAACCCGCCGGCTAATGCACCTGGAAAACATTTTTTACCGAGCGACAACAATGCGATGCAATTGATGGTCGGTTCTGGCAATACCGACTCAATCGCCGTCGCCCTTTCATCGAAACCAAACTCTGGATTCAACAAGGATGAGATTTCAACGTAACAATCGCACGTTTGCCGTACATCACTCAACTTAGTCATCGATAACAACTGTTTCGACGGGAACAAAACGAACGAAGCCATTCTGTGTACCATGTCGCCTCGTTGCATGAAACCTTTCACCGCGTGAAGAAGCGCGAGATAGTTTTTGAAGACGATTGCGTTGGACGGATCATCGAGCAACGCTCGGGGCGGTTGAATAACTATTCTTCCGACTGAATCTTTCTCGACGAGTTTCTTCCCAAAACTTTTGACCGCCTCGAACGTCTTCCCAATGTTATCCCGACTCACGTCGCATTGAACCACGTCAACGGGAATATTCATCGCCTCTTCGTTCGAGTGCGCTCGAGTCACGTCAAAATCGTGGCAAAACGCGCGCAACTTCATCTTCTTCTTCTTCTTACTTTCGCTATTTAAAGCACCGCCACGACTGCGAGTATCACCACTCTTCTCCTTCTCTTCCTTACTCTTTTCCAAATACCGTCGATATTGCCACGCGATTTTCAACCCGTCGCCGCTCGAAGATTCCGCCTTCTTCTCGGAATCCTCCCCGGAGCGCGCGGCGGCGCTCTCGGTTCCTCCTTTGCCTTCACCTCCATCGTTTTTACTGTTCCTAATTTCCCCATCCATTTCGCCAGTACTAGTATCGCTTCTCCTCGTCGTCATCCTCGGAAGTGCCTCTCGCAAATCTCTCTCGTCGTCTGCACCTTCGTCGTCCGTGGTCAACCACAACCCCGCTTGCTCGCACGCCAAAGCGCCTTCGCTCAGAAACAGTTTCGCGAACACGTTCGCCACCGCTTCAGCTCCTCCGAATCCTCCTCTGTTCTCGTCGTCTGAATAATCGTCGAGAAAGATTCCGAACACGCCGTTCAGAGGTACACCGCCGCCGAGCACGTCGTCTAAATCCTCCGTGCCGGTGGAAATTACTCGACTGCCGCCAACGCCTACCCCGTGCGCTCCCGGTCGAGTGCCGTTCAGCGCTTTAGTCGTCGTTTCCTCGTTTTCGAACTCGCTTTTTAGTTTCCTCTTTTCGTGTTCTTCTTTACAGATCTTCGCGTCTTCGCGTCGCGCGCGTCGTCGTCCTTCGTCGTCGTCCACTTCAGTCGTTGCGCGTAAAGTCGTCTCTCGCTCCGATTGGTGTTGGTTCTGTTGTTGTTGTTGAAACCGTCGTCCTCGTCGGACGAACGACGACGACATCTCTGTGTGTGCACGCGTATACTATCGCACAGAAAAGGAGCGCATGATGTGCGCAGAGAGAGCAGTCGTCGCGTGATTCTTGCAGTCGACACGTGCACACAACTTTTGGGGGAATCCAATCCGGAATTGGTCAAACGTTTGACGCTTTACGTTGCACTTTATTATGCGCGCGATGATGCCAACGAAACCTGGTGTTGCTGGTTTTAAGAGCACGAGTGCTGCGCAAAAGAGTGATACCACCACCACCGCGCGGGATCGAGATCGTAAGCATCAAAGACCGTACGATTTAATCGTGTTCGGCGCGACTGGCTTTACCGGCGCCTTAGCGGCGAAGTACTTGGCGAAGAAAGACGACAACGTTCGATACGCGCTCGCCGGTCGAGACTTGGAGAAGCTGCAAAAAATCGCGAACAAAAGTACGAGCGAGGAGAGCGAACGTCGTTCCGTCGATGTGTACGCCGGTTCTACGCCGGAAGAACTGCGAGAAATAACCGAGAAAGCGAACGTCGTTTTATCCTTCGCCGGCCCGTTCGCCAAGTTTGGCTTCGCTTTGACCGAAGCGTGCGTGGCGACGAAAACGCACTATTGCGACATCACGGGAGAACCACCGTTTATACGAAAATGCGTGGAAAAGTTACACGAGAAAGCGAAGAGAGAGAAGACGTGCGTGGTGAATTGCGTCGGGTACGACTCGATACCGTGGGATTTAGGCGCGTGGGCGGTGGCGGAGTCGTTCAAAGCGGACGGGTTCGAGTGCGTGAGAGCGGAAGCGCACGCGGGGAAAAGTAAAGGCGGGGTGAGCGGGGGGACGATTGCGAGCGCGGCCGGGGTCATCGCGGAGAACTCAATGGCAGATTTGAAGAAGATGGGGGATCCGTTTTATTGCGTTCCGGAGCTGTGTCGAGACGGAGAGAGACCGTTGAAGAGAGAGATCAAAGAGAATTGGCGTTTGCAAGGCGACGCGAGGTTGGACGAGGCGACGGGGAAGTACACGATGCCTTCGATTATGGCCGGAATTAACTCGAAAGTCGTCGCGAGGAGTTACTCGTTACTCCGCGATAAGGATAAAGAGAACGCGTGTTTCGCGGAGGATTTCAGTTACGGCGAAAGCGATTTTTGTAAAGACGAATCCAAAGCGAATTGGGGCGCGAGAGGGATTAAAACGTTCGGAGTTCTCTTCGCCATTCCGCCGACGAGGTGGTTGCTGAGAAAAACGGTGTTACCTGCGCCGGGCCAAGGACCGAACGAGGATATTTTAGAGAACGGGTACTCCAACGTTTACGTCGTTGGACACGGACGAGATAAGAACGACGCGAGCAGCAAAGTCGAGCCGAGGGTGGCGCACTTTGAATTTAAAAACGCGGACCCGGGGTATAAAGGTACCGCCGCGCTCGCGGTTGAAGCCGCCTTGTGTTTGAGCTTATCCGATAAAGCGCCGGGGTTGAAAATGGGCGGATGTTTAACGCCGAGCGTAGCGTTGGGGGAAACTTTGATCGAGCGGTTACGCGACGCGCCGAATTTCTCCTTCTCCGTATCCGCTTTGAAGGGAAAAGAGTTGAAAGTTTAATCGTAATACGTCGGGTAGAAATGAATGAAATACAAAAAGAGAGCAGAGCAGAGCGCGCGCACGAGTTAGAAATCAAAACGCATATTTGAAGTTTTAAATCATATACAAACAAAACAATCCCGCTAAATCCTCCAAATCTTAATGATATGGGTAGTAATAATATAGTAACAATAAATCCCGTCCGTGATTGAATCACCGGGCAACATTCGTATCCGCTAACATCGTCGCCGATTCGACCGAGTCGCCGATGGATAACTCCCCGACCGCGATTCGCCCGTGGCCTTTCTTCCCCCAATTCAACCACGAGTTGATAATTTTCCACGAGTACGTCCCGTCTGATTCTTTGTGCCAACCGATGACCTCAATCACGTGCCCACCGTGTGATCGACCTCTTGTCTCTGAATCCGCGCTCGTTCTGTACGCCCCGTCTTTATACGCGTAAAACTCGTCGTAAATTGTCCCGGCATACGAGGACACAGGTCCGCTGTTATAAATCTCCCTCGCCATGCAATCGTAATCACCGTCTGGACAGTGGATCAACTTATCGATGTGCTGCGCGACTTCATTTCTAGTGTGTTCGTCCAAATCGCCTTGGCACTGTGCCGTGTCCGATTTCAGCGGGCACGCCGGCGTCGGCTGCACGTGACACGGGTGATGACACGGCGGGAACGGGTACGCCGCGCACCCTTTCTCGTCCCCGTACTTTCCACCACTAGCGACACCAAACTCTTTCGCGAACTCGTACGCGTCGTCCGGCATCCCACCTTCGCACGACCCGAATGAAAACTCCGACACCAACTGACCGCACGACAAAATCTCCGACGCCGCCAATCGCTCTTGCACTTTGCCTCCGCTCGCGATGCACAACCTATCGCTCATCACCTTGGTCGGCGCAATCGCCCAACACGATCCGCACTCGCCTTGATCCCACGCTTCGCCGATAAATTCCGAGCACTCCGGCCATTTCTCTCTCGCGTCAAAACTTTCCGGTAAATCCGAGGGCGGTTCCCACGCGTATTCGTTCGACGACATGCCTAAATAATCGACGTTATTGTTGTTGTTGCTTTTCTTCTCTCCCTTTTGAGGAGGAGAAAGAGTAGTAGGAGTACTACTACCGCTGCTACCACTCCTCGCCGTTGGTATTCTCTGCTCTCGCCTCTTTGGCTTTTCGTACTCTTTATCCTCGTTGACGATTTGATTCTCTTTCAGAACCTCGACTAAATTCGCTTGTTTTTGTTTCCTTTCGCTCTCTTGCTTCCCGTCTTTCGAGGCGTACTCGGAGAGTTCCCAGCGCACTTTGTTTCCTCCTCCTCCTCCTCCTCTCGAGTTGCTCTTCTTCGATATCAAATCTTTACTCGAGGACGACGAAACAGAAGAACTGCTCGAACTCGTCGCCACAGAAGAAGAACCGGACGCGATTTGAGACGAATCTTTCTTCTTCGACCGTCTCCCACCCGGGTTGGTCACGCGTTCGACCGCGTCCATCTTCTCGTCCGCGCTCCAGGAGAGATTCTTCTCGTTGATGCGTTTCCCTAACCCGTTGGATGTTTTCCCGGACGAGTTCGTTTTGTTCAGCGACGCCAGGGAGACGCACGCCAAAAACCCGAGCACGCATATGCACAGGGTTATCAGGAGGACTTTTTTAATCGCGTGCGCGGGTTTACTCGCGCTTTGAGTCCTCGTGTTTCTGTCGTCTCCTCCGGGCGTTTGGTGATGTTTCCCCGTCGTTGCATTTAAATCATCACCATCCGCGTCCTCTCTGACGATGCCAACGACGGGGAGCAACAAAGGCTGCCGCTCGTCGATCGGTGTCATCATTTTTCTTTACTCTCTCTTTTGAGACAGAAAGAACAAAGAGAGAGAGAGAGAGGACGGCGATGCGAGGAGAGACAAAAAGGCGACGAGGTACGCCCCGCGCGCGCGCGTTTAAGTGTCGATGTGATTTTTTTAAAGGCGCGGTCGAAGGAAGACCATTTGCTTTAGGGTTTCTCTTATTTAGGGTTCTAAACCCTAATTGGCTTAGTGCAAGCTCTTTCTCTCTTCTCTAGAACAGTTCTTTGGCAAACTGGGTGTCTTTTTTTCGCCTAAAATGCCGAGTCGTCGTTTCCTTCTCGTCGTCGCGATCAAAGTTCGAGAGGCTGGTCGCGATGCCGAGCTCTTTGGCGAACGCGGACGGTTTGAACGAAGACGATGGTTTCGAATTTTCGTCTTCTTTTTCTTCTAAAATCGACGACGACGGTTCGCCGCCGCCGCGGTGTGCTTGTTGTTTCGAAGTCGATGGTTTCGGCGCGAACCCGGCGAAGCCGCTGAAGACGCCCGCGCCGCCTTTCGGGGGCGGTTTTTTGTTCTCGTCGTCTTTGAAGTTGGCGAGGCCTGGGAAAAGCGCCAGGCCTGGTCGGTCTTTGTTTTCGCTCTTTTGTCGTTGTTGTTGTTGTTGTTGTCGCGCGAGTTTGGCGGCTTCGGGCGAAGGAGAACCTTTCTTTGTCTTGTCCTCCTCTCCTCCTCCTTTCTTACTCAAACGGCTAAAAACGCTCCCTTTTTGCGGACTCTCTTCTTTCTTACTCTCGTCAACCGCTTTCTTCACGCCTCCGGAGACTAAGCTCGCGAACGCGTTCGGCGTCTTCGCTTCGTTTCCGTCCTCCTTGCCATCATTCTTAGACATCCCCCCCGGCCGTTTCGCTCGAACGACTTTCCTTCTCACCACGTCCCCTCCTTTTCCTCCTTCCTCTCCTTCCCCTGCTTTCGCTCTCGGCACGTATTTCAACCCTCGATTCTCCGCCGCTAAACGTTCCTTCTCTCGTTCCTCAAATTCGATCTTCTCTCGTTCTTTCCGTTGCATTTCCGTTTGCCTTTTCGCGTCTTCGATCATTTTTTTGATATCCTCTTTGGTATCACTCGCAAACGTTTTGGTCGCGAACGGGTTCGTCCCCGGTGGTGCTTTCCCTTCCTTCGCGAGCGAGCCGAAATACCTTTCGCCGTGTTCCTTCTCGTCTTTGTCTCCGTTGGACACTTTGACGACATCATTTTCGTCGTCATCTTCGCCGTCGTTAATGGTGTTTCTGTTGTTGTTTTCGTCGTGCGCTCCGTTTGCGAGGTGAACGACTTCGCCTTCTTCTTCCTCGTCGTCTTCTGCGGCTCCTGCTTCGACCATTGCGTGTGTATATCGTTGTTATTAATAAGATTAAAGTGCGGACATTTCCTTCACTTTTAAAAGGAACCAATTGGAAAGAAGAGAGAGAGAGAAGAGTTTACGCTCGAGCGCCTGTTACGGTAAAAAGCGTTTGATACGCGCGGTAGCGTCGAGGGGAAAGCGTATTCTCGTTTCACGTCTGTAAAACCCGTTCCGACTGTCTTCAGAGAGAGAGAGAGAGAGAGAAAGAGCGAGAGAGAATTCAAAATCCTTCCCCCGTGGGGAAATCTCTTCGTCGTAAGTTATGGCGGGAATACCACCGCCTCAAGTCTCTCGCCTGGACTTTCTGAAACAAAAACCACCCGCAAACTACGTCGCCGGCATCGGCCGAGGCGCGACTGGGTTTACCACTCGGTCTGACATAGGTGGCGCGGTGAAACAAACCGCCGCTGGGAAAGTGACTTTGGTGAGTGGTGGAGGAGCAGGTGGAGGAGGAGGAGGAGAGGAAGAAGACGAAGGCGACGATACCGACCAAAAGAATAGAAGGAGAGGTACGAACGACGACGCGGGTTTGTTCGCCAAGGATAAAAACGATGGCTCGTACGACGAGGACGACGAGGAAGCGGATCGGATATGGGCCGCCGTCGACGCGTTTTGCGAGCCGGACGAGAGGACGCGAGCGAAGAAGGAAAAGATGCGACGCGAACGGCGAGAGGAGAAGAACGATAGGGTGAAAGATAAGACGATTAAAGATCAGTTCGCGGATTTGAAGAGGAAACTGAGCGAAGTGAGCGAGGAAGAGTGGGATCAGATTCCAGAGATTGGAGATTATAGCGTTAAGAAGTCAAAGGCGTACGAACGTTTCACGCCGGCGCCGGATACGTTGTTATCGGCGGCGTTGAAAGAACGAGAGACGGTAAATACGGACGAAGATCACGAGCGAGGAGGTGATGGAACGAGCACGGATTTAACCGCGGTCGGGGAGGCGAGAGGTTTAGGATTGGGATTGAAATTAGACGGTTTGCAACAACAATCGCAAGATAGTCAAAACGGGTCATCTACGGTCGATCCGAGAGGGTATTTAACCTCTCTGTCGTCGTTGAAAATTAACTCGGCGGCGGAAATTTCGGATATTAAGAAAGCGCGCTTGCTTTTAAAGTCGGTGATAAACACGAACCCAAAGCACGCGCCCGGGTGGATCGCAGCAGCTCGGTTGGAAGAGATTGCCGGGAAATTGAAAGCGGCGAAAGATCTCGCGAGGAAAGCGTGCGAGGCGTGCCCGAAAAGCGAAGACGCGTGGATCGAAGCCGCTCGTTTACACGGCACGGAATCTGATCAAGGGAAAGCGATATTAGCATCGGCGGTTGAATCGTTGCCAAACTCTGTCGCGATTTGGATGCGAGCGGCGCAAGCGGAAAAAGACGAGGATCGCAAGAGAAGAGTTTTAAGGAAAGCGTTAGAAAACGTTCCGAATTCTGTCCGATTGTGGAAAGCGTTGGTAGATTTATCCGAAGAAAACGACGCGAGAGCGTTATTGCAAAGAGCCACGGAGTGCTGTCCACAACACATCGAGTTATGGCTCGCGCTAGCTCGATTAGAGTCTTACGACAACGCGAGGAAAGTTTTGAACAAAGCGAGAGAAACGTTACCGACGGAACGCGCGATTTGGGTCACCGCGTCGCGGTTAGAAGAAGCCAACGGGAACGGCAAAATGTGTCAAAAAATTATCGACCGGGCCATCAAGTCTTTGCGAGGTAAAAACGTGAAAATTGACCGAGAGTTATGGATGAAAGAAGCCGAGACGTGCGAGAAGAGCGAGCCGCAATCGCTGGAAACGTGTCGCGCGATTGTCCACGCGGTCATTGGCGAAAACGTGGACGAATTAGATCAAAAGCTCACGTACGCGGCAGATGCGTCCGAGTTTGAAAAGAATGGCTCGTTTGAAGTCGCGCGAACGATTCGTAAGAAACTCATCGAGGTTTTTCCGGAAGACGTGGAAATCTGGATCGACGCCGCGACGCTGGAGAAGAATTGCAAAAATTTCAAAGGCATGGACCAAGTCTTACGAGAGGCGACGACGAAACTTCCGAACGAGGAAATTTTGTGGCTCATGGCGGCAAAAGAGCGATGGTTACAAGGCGACGTGACGGGCGCGCGAACGGTATTAGAGGAGGCGTTTTCTGCAAACCCAGAAAACGAGGACATTTGGTTGGCGGCGTTCAAGTTAGAATTTGAAAACGAAGAGTTGGAACGCGCGAGTTTACTCTTAAAAAACGCGCGCAATCGAGAAGGCGGTGACAAGACGAATTCCGCTCGCGTGTGGATGAAATCTGCGGTGTGCGCTCGACAAATGAACGACGCCGAGGAAGAACGCGAGGTGTTGAAGAAAGGCCGGGCGTTGCACCCGAAGTTTTGGAAACTCTGGATCATGTCCGGTCAACTCGAAGAGAGAGAAAAGAAGTACGCCGAGGCGAGAAAAATATACGATTTAGGATTAAAGAAATGTCCAGACTCTTCGCCGATGTGGATCGCTAAAGCGCGATTGGACGTGTTGGAAAAGAAGTTTGGTTTAGCGCGAGCGACGTTGGAGCAGGCGCGATTGAAGAACCCGAAAATTCCAGAGGTTTGGCTCGAAGCCGTCGCGGTGGAGAAACAGCTCGGCGAACACACCGCCGCGTCCGCGTTATTAGCGAGAGCCCTTCGCGAGTGTCCGAAGTCCGGTATTCTCCACGCCGAAGCCATCAAATCTGCGCCTCGCCCGCAGCGCAAAGCTCGTTCTGTGGATGCACTCAAAGCGTGCGACGACGACCCAGACGTCGTCTGCGCCGTCGCGCGCCTCTTCTGGAACGACCGCAAATTAGACAAAGCCCGCGCCTGGTTCAACAGAGCCGCCACGTTACGCCCAGAAGACGGCGACGTGTGGGTCCGCTACTACGCCTTTGAAAAGTCTTTAGAAGACGACGCTGCTGAGGGTAATCTCAACGCCGTCGCCAAAAAAGCCTCCTCGAAGAAAGCATCATTCGCCGACGCGAAAAGCTCGCCCAAAGAAGACGTCCTCGCTCGCGCCGCCAAAGCGAATCCGAACCGAGGTCGATACTGGGCGCCCGCGCGTAAAGATTTCCAAAATTGGCGCGACTCTGTCGAAGAAACCACACTCAAAGTGTTGGCGAAGATGGAAAGCGAGGGTGAGTTTTCGAGTTAGAGATTTGTTGTAAAAAGAACAACCCGAAAACATCTCTCGATATCTCTCGTCGATACGACGATACCAGTCAACACCACTCTCAACGAGTCACTCGTCCCCTTGAATTCGTCATTTTTTTACGCACAAAACTCCTTTTCCTACGCTACAATAACACATGCCGGTCAAACCGGGCCCACCGCCTCCGATCCCACCTCTCCGTCCTCCCGAAACCATTTGCATCCCGTCTCGTTCAAAGACATCAGAAGGAGTATCGAAAATAACCTTCACGCAATACACGGACGAGGACAAACAACTTCCCGAAATTTCCCTTCTGATTAAACAGCAACTCAGCGAACCGTATTCGATATTCACGTACCGATACTTCTTAAACCAGTGGCCACAGCTGACGTTTCTCGCGTACGATTCTGAAGAGAATAAGTGCATCGGGACGGTGGTGTGTAAGTTGGACGACCACCGAGGGTCGTTTCGAGGGTACGTGGCGATGTTGGTGGTTGCACCAGAGATGAGAAAAGTTGGACTCGGGTCTATGCTCGTGGAGAGAGCGCTGGAAGTGATGCACGAGATGGGCGCGGACGAGTGCGTGTTAGAGGCGGAGAGCACGAACGCAGGGGCGCTGAGGTTGTACGAGAACTTGGGGTTTATTCGGGATAAACGGTTGCGACGGTATTATTTGAGCGGAACGGATGCGTTTCGGTTAAAGTTGTGCTTCCCGATGCCGCCGGAGGGAGAAGAGGAGGAGTTTATATGAGAGACCGGACGCGTTCGGTCACAGTATAATAGTATACGAGTAGAGAATAGAGCTTTCGCGCGAAGCAGATAGAATAATAGAAAAACATCAGATTGTTGTTGTAAATTGTGTAATAATGCTAAATAGTTGTGTAGGAATCTACTACAAATAAGTCTAAGTCGAGAAGCGCGCTTCTCTCGCTCGCATCTTCTCTCTGTATTTCTCTCTCTAAGTCTTGACTACGAAAAAAAGTTCACCTTTTACTTGCCCAACTTCCCTCTTCTCCCGGTCGTCTTCGTGTGTTGGCCTCTCACCTTGATCCCCCAGTAGTGTCTCAAACCTCTGTGGTTTCTCATCTTCTTCAACCTCTCGATGTCGTCTCTCAACTTGGTATCCAACTGGTTCGACGTCAATTGCGAATATTTACCGTCCTTCACGTCCTTCTTTCTGTTCAAAAACCAATCCGGCACGCGAAACTGTCTCGGGTTGGAGACGATAACCATCAACGATTCGAGTTCAGCCGCGGAGAGTTCCCCGGCTCTTTTCCCCATGTCGATTTCCGCCTTCTTGCAGATGATGTTGGCAAATCGACGCCCGATGCCTTTGATTTTCGTGAGAGAGTACATGACCTGTTTTATGTGTGAGAAAGGCAAGCGTGTGAGTAACAATAGTAAACGGCATAAACACCAGGGAGAGCGCAAAAGAGAGAGAAAAAGAGAACTCGGTGATCGAAAGCCACGCGAGGAACGGAGAGGAAAATTGGTCTCTCTGGACCCTTTTTCGCTCTTCGTGTTTGGTGGTGCTCGAAATGTCGAGGAAATTTCGTTGCCATCTCGGCGCCGCAACACACCACGCGAACGCGCCACTCGCTCCAAAAGCACGCATTCGCGCGCGGAAATACTTTCTGAACGCGACGCGAACGATTTTACTCGCGAGTTTGTTTCTCCAAACAGCGTCGTCCATTCAAACACAAATGCGCAGGTTTTGGATCTCTCTCAAAAGGGAGGAAACGAGGGCTAAAAAATGTGAAAGCGGGGCTTGAATTTCAATCTCGCGCGCGCGCAAACACGCACGACGCGAACGAGAAAAACAAATTCTCTTTTACGTACCTTCTCGCGTCCATCGACGTTCGTGTTTAAAACGCGCAAAATGTGCTGGAAATCGTCGCCGACAATCAAAGCCATGATGATGCGATAGATGTTTTGCTTCTTTTGACGCTTCTTTTCCTTCCTCTCTTTGTCTCCTTTCTTGCAAAAAAAGGGAGGACTTGCTCCAATTAGGGTTTAAAGCCCTAAATTTAGTGCAACACAAAAGAGTTCTCGAAAAGTGTTGCGTTTTATCCACAAAATCATCCAACCATGACTGCCGGTGTTTCCTTCTGTTCGTCGTCGTCGGTCCTCCGGACCGCGTCCTCCTCGCAATGCACGAGCAGCAGCAGCAACAGTAGGAGCAGTCGAGGATGTCTTTTTTTTCGCAGCTCTTCTTCTTTATCTTCTTCTCAAAGCGTTGTTGAGCGTGATGGCAGCAGAAGGATTGGAAGAGGAAAAAAGTTCGTCGCGTTTGCGTCGTCGTCGTCGAACGACGACAACAAAACCTCGGAGTCGCTCCAGTCTTCCTCGGTGTTCCTCCTCGGTCTCATGGGGACCGGGAAAACCACGGTGGGTAAAAAACTCGCCGACGCTTTAGGGTACGGCTACTTCGATACCGATCAGTTGATTGAACAAATATGCAAGCAAAAAGTGCACGAGATATTCGAGGAAGACGGCGAGGAGGGGTTTCGAGAGACAGAGAGCGCGATATTAGCGGAAGTGGCGTCGTATAAAAGAGTGGTGGTATCCACTGGCGGGGGCATCGTGACGGTGAGGAATAACTGGATGCACTTGCACAACGGCGTGACGGTGTGTTTACAAGGCGACCACAGGACGTTGGCGAGGCGGGTGCATAAAGACGGCGTCGGCGCGAGGCCTTTGTTGAAGGAGTGTCTTTCCGAGGAGGACGAAGAGGCGCAGATTACGAAAATTGAAGAGAAGATACAGTCATTGTGGCGAGATAGGGGAAAGATGTACGCGGAGTGCGACATTGCGGTTTCGGTGAATGGGGAAGAGGACGAGGCGTACGGCGCGAGCGTGGAGACGATCGTGGAGAGGATTTGTAAATCTATAGACAAGCGTTTGCGCGAGGACGGCAAACAGGAAAAGTTGAGAAAGGGACCAGAAGTCGGCGACATAGAGGTGAAAGATTTGAAAACAGGAGAGAGAATAGATAAGATTGATTGAGCTTATTTTTGGCATCGATTGATTGATTATTTGTGTGAGTTGTTTTATTAGTATTCTTTAAATCACTCGTTCGAGCCTAACTGCGTTCATACACATCGTCATCGTAAAAAATCTATATATACCAACAACTCTCGCGCGCGCTTGCGTATTATACGTGCGTATTACTGCGCATATTATATTATCTTAATTATTTCGTTTTTTCCTATTCTCTCGTTCTCTCGTGTTAAACCATTTCTTTGTCGAGAACACCTTCCGAGTCGCGAACGGCGTCTTCGGTCAACTCCGGAGGGCCAATGAAAGATAATATCGCCGGGAGCGTCACGAGAGCGTTGAACAAGCCAACAAATAAAATCATCGCGTACATAGAAAAGAAATATTTCTGGAAGTACTCGTAATCTGCGCCGACGAGCGGGAGTACCGCCAAGAACGTCGTGAACGCAGACGCGAAAATAGCCGGTCCCATTTCCGAGAGCGCCTGAGCGGCGCGCTCGGGTCTCGTGCCTTTCGCTTCCGCGAAAGCGCGAGCTTCGTGAATGACAAACTCGATCGAAATACCAACCGTCATGATCAAATTCACCATAGTCACCGCGTTTAATTTTAAGTCAATCCAATGAATTAAACCATACAGCTCGATTTGAATCACCGCGATCACAAAGGTCAAAATAACATCCAGCCATAGGGAGGTCACAAACGGATACATGACGACAAAGGCAATCGCCACGGAAATGCCTAAACCGCGCAGAGTGTTTCTTTCTATGTTCAGATACTGTTCGTTCAAAGCGTACAAAGCGTAGTCGAATGGAAATACCGTCGCACCATCTTCAGTGGCGAGCTTAGAATTTTCGGCAATCTTTCGCGCCTTGCGCATGTGATTTAACTTGTCTTCCAACGAGAACACATCCTCCACGTAAAAGAGGGCGCGCACGTCGCTAATGGTCGTGTGCCCAACACTCGTTGGCGTAGAGTTGGTGATCATCAGCGATTGCGAAATTTGACCTCTCTCGCCTCCGTCGAGAAAAGTTTGCAAGTTTGTATTGTACAACGTTGGGTTATACACTTGACGCCACGGGCACACGCAGTGATTGTTCGTCGCGTTGTACGAACACCTGTACGTCTGCGAAGCACTCGTAACGGTTGGATTGTGGGTCGTCGGTGCGTACGCCATTTGCGGCTCTGCGTTCATGCACGTTCGAATGCACTTCTTCTTTTTATCGGAATCACTTAAAATCGCGTCTGCGTTGATAGACGCGCACCTCTCCAACGATTCGTCGCTGAGGTTGATGTAATCGTACAGCCAAACTGTATTCTCGCTGCAGACTTCCCCTGCGTTAACTCTCCCCGTCGTTTCGTCCGCAAGATATCGCAGGTAGTTTACCGAGCCGTAGTCGGCGTTTACGTTCGGCGCCGTGACAAAATCGTGCTCGAGCAACGCTTGATTTTCTGTCGTGGTCGCAAAGTCAATACCCGACGAGACGAGCGACACTTGGTAGGTCGCGAAATAGTTTCTCGTATTCAAAGCGTAATCGTAAATGTACGACGAGGAAGGCACGACATCTTCGAGATCTAAGCCTAAATTGACTTTGTCGATTCCAGAGGCACAAAATGCGAAAAATCCAGCCGAGAGTAAAACGCACGTCATCCGAAAGACGATGCTCGCTAGCGCGCCCATACATCTGATGCACGAAAACCCGTCTTTACCGCTCGATTCTTCACTCTTCGCTGTTAAACGTGCACGCTGACCGACGGCGTCGGGATTCGCGTTCACGTGCCTTTCAAGATCGAAGAGCAAAAGGCACGGAAAAATGACCACGGCGGCGATGTAGTTACACACGACAGTCATGGCGACTTGAATGGAAAACGCGCGAACGGCTGGAATCGGCGTGATCGCGCCGAGACAAAACGCTGCAAAATTTGTCACTGAACTCGCCGTGATGCTCGCACCCGCCTTTCTGTACGCCTTCCTGATTATGTATCGCGCGGACGACCCTTTTGGGCTTTCACCGTGGCATATCCCAACGTATTTCGCAAACACGAAATAATCATTCATGCCGAGACCGAGCGCGAGGAACGGCACGACTTGCAACGTGATGGCGTTGAACTTCAACCCAGCTTCGACGTAAAACGCGGCAAATCCAAGAGAAGCTGCCGTGCTCAGAATGCACACGATGGTGGCTAAAATCGCCGGCACAGGTCCCGGGGGTTTCCCGCTTTGCGCAGAGAGACCTCTGATGAAGAAGAAGAAGCAAAACACAACCACCAAAGCGTAGCCGATGGCGACGAATCCGTACGCCGACTTCGAGGCGTCGCTAATGACATCTTCGAGAGAACGAGAGGCGTACCACGACACCTCGATGTGTTCAAAATCTTTCGTCGCATCTTCGATGCCATCCAGCCACGTTTTTTCCCATCCTTCTAAGATGGATTCCGCTTCGGATTCGTCCACCGCGTGTCTCGTCGAGCTCGGTAGCGTATACTTCGGGTCGCCCGGTGGCGGCGACGGCGGCGGCGACGGCGGCGAGTTGCAGGTGTACGTATTCGCAGTAAAAGCAGCACCGAGTGCGGCCACGCAACCGCTTACTGGTGTGTTAAGAATAAAGTCAAGTCGGATGTCAGTCGTCGAAGCGATGGACCTGTCGACGCCGTATCCGTCCTCCACATTGACGCACGGACATGCATTAAGCGCCATGACGTTCGCGGCGGTGCAGCAAGCAAAGACTTCCGCCGCTGTCGGATTAATGTTTGCGCCCATTTTTCCAATCACAACGTAGCACTTGCCTTGGTAATCGTCGTAATTACTCGCGCACGTCTCGTGTTGCGTTTTTTGATCGGGGGTATGCGCTCGAACGGCGATACCTCCCGTAGCACAATTAGCGGATACTCCAGCGTTAATGGCACTACTAGTAGCAGCTCCATAAAGTGCTGGGTTTGTAGCAACGGTTGCTATAACAGTAGGGTCATCCATGCAATAATTCCCGTAATACCCTTGCGCTAAACCACACATCGCGATAGCATTTTCCACATTCGTTACATCCGCCTGCGCCAATGCCAAAGCATTTAAAAACGGTTCCATGTTGGCACTACAAGTGTACCCCACGCCCGGTGGCGGCGGCGACGGCGGTGGTGACACGTTCGGACACGCCTCGTACGATTCGTTGTCCTTGAGACATTTTCCCGCGTACGTCTCAAAGTCTTCTCCAAACGTAGTGAAGTAGGCCTGCACCGGCGCGTCCAAGTAGCGGCAGTGGCACATCTGTTTGGACGCGTCGTACACCATCGCGCAACACTTTGTCGCGCTTTCGTACGAATTATCGAAATCGTTGCACGCCGCGGTCAATTCTGCATCTTCCATGATAACTTGACACTCGGTCGCCGTCGGCGTCGCGTACCCGGTGTACGGCTGTAGATACTTTGTTGTCCCATCCGGTTGTAAATTACAGCTCGAGGTACCCATATCGATCGCCGGTAATTGACACGATTCGAGAACCAAACTTCCAATAGACGCCGCGGACGGGTTTATTTGGAACAAATATTTCGCGCACGGGTGCGTGGAAAATGGCTTCATGAAACCATCGCAGCACGAAGCGGGTTGATTTGAGCCACTCGGAATGCACCCGTACGACGTCACGGACGTGATGGCGAACGAATCAACGCAAGAGCAATCATTGGCGGTCACGTCCAACGTACAACCTAAGATATCCGTCTCCACGGAGCCACTGTCAAGCCACTCCGTCGTTAACACGCCTTTCTCGGCGAGATTCTTCGCCGACCGCGTGGCAAACACGTTGCGCATGCCGCCGATGCCGGTCACAAGCGCCGATTCCCCTTCCCCTTCGTGCGTCGTGCCACCAAAAATCATCTTCAAAGGCGTTTGCAAGTTATACCACTCCTTGCACGCATCGTCGATGAATGCCTTGGTAAAATCAGTTCCAAAATCAAACTGCGTCTGGTCCGAAAAATCCGGTCTCGCCGAGTACGACGGCAAAAACTTGGTGTTATTCTCAACCCCCGGGACGCTTTGCATCCCTTGCTTAAAACAATCCAACGGCGTTAAATGGAAACACGGCGTCTCGTCCGCCGTATCCACCACTTTATAGCACAAATTTTCATATTTCACCTTTCCGGAATATTTCGCGCCGTCGTGGTCGTACTCCACCGAAACGAACCATTTTTCCAACCGCTCCATCTCCGCGAACGCTTCTTTCGACGCCAGTGTCTTCCCTTCTTTCGCGGTTAATATCAACGATTGAACGCGCGCAAAACCGTACGCGTCCTCGAAATAGTCCATTTGATCGTGGATGTCCGTGCTGTCGTCAACCTGTTTATACACACACGCGCGCGCGCGCAGGAGAGAGAAAGAGAGAAAAAGGTACATGTCATCAGTGTTTTCTTCAATCTGAAGAAAAAATCAAGAAAAGCTTCCTTCAAAGTACGGAAAGATGAGGGGAAAAAGGAGGGGAAATTGATTCCCTCTTCCTCCTCCGTTTTGAATGAGAGAAGGAAAGAACGAGAGAACGCGTCGAACGAACTCTTTCCTCTGTCTCGTGTGCGCGCGTTTTTGTTTCTGTCGCGCGCGTTTTTTTTCCGACGATCGAGAGAAAGAGGAGAGAAAAACATCATCATCATCGCGACGAGAAAAATATCTCATTCGAGACGCGATGATAACGAGAACGAAACCGTACCCAAAGCTTGAACACGTCGTGTTCGATCTCGACCAAAACTATACCAACCGCGAGTACGCCAAACGCGCACAAGCAGACGAGCACGTGCACCTTGGGCGTTTTCGAAATCGAGTCGCCGAGAAAGGCGGAAAACGCAATCAGGAGACGCTCTAAGGAGAACATCTTCGTTGGTCTTCTGTTGGTGGGTGTGTTCTTATGCCGTGAATCACGTTTTGTTATTTTTTGCACCGGTGTCTTATTTTCCCCCTCCTCTGTTTTACTCTCTCGTTATATAATTTTATGCAGTATACGATCGAGAAGAATACACAGAAGCGCGCGAGAGACAGACAGACAGAGCTCCTCAAAGCCTTTCGGTGGTTCGATGATGACGCGTGAATAAATAACTGGGTATATATCTACAGTGTGGGTAGATAGTGGCGAAATGTATCAATTTTGCGGAAAGAAAGAAAGAAAGCAGACGCTGACTTGGCAAAATTAAAATGTTGCGGCTAAGACCCTAAACATTACGTTTCTGAAAAGGGACCTCTCTCGGTGTTTTTTTTCTTTCCCTCTTCTTCAGAGAATCACTATATCGCTTGGTCTCTTTCTTTGCTCTGCTTTTGTTGCGAATAAATCACCACACGCAGGGAGGGGCGGTCAAAATGCAACAACATTACGTCGATGAGAACGCGCCGGTACGCTTTGTGGCTTTTCTTTTTTCTCTTTTCTTTTGAGACTCTCTTTTTCTCTTCTCGTTTAATGTTCTTCTTTCTTGGGAAGAATGAATGTCTCTTTCGGGGGCCCGCGGAATGGAATTTTACATCAACAACAACAACAACAACAACAACAACAACAACAACGTCATCATCTCTCTCTCTCTCTCTCTTACTCTCTCTCTCTCTTCGACCTGCTTTGCTCGTTTTCCTCTTTCAAATAAACTGACCGCGCTTCTTTCAAACAACACCAACAGTTGCTCTTTCCTTCCGGAGGAGACGTCGAATCAAACAGAGGAGGAGGGAGAAACAACAACAACAACAACAACAACAACGCGTTCGCAGTCTTGAACGAAGAGCTCCGCCGAGACGTTTTAATCGCCTCCGTATCTAACGCGGACCACTTATCGGAAACGTTAGAGCAGGCACACAAAATCGCCACCGAAACCGACGACGCCGGGGAGACGATTTTAAAATCGCTCTCGCAACAGAAAAACAGACTCTTGTCCGCGCGCGCCGCCGCGACGAGCATGGAACGGGACATGGAAAGTTCGGAGAGGAAACTACGAAGGATGGGATACGAAAAGTGCGTGCAGAAATGGATGTGGCACGTGGTCGCTTTGTGTTTTATAGGCGCGTTGGGGACGTTTGTGTATTTTAAAATCACCAACCCGGACGCGCACCACAAGAACGGACACCGCTTGTCGGATTACAAAATACTCGACGAGGACGAGGACACCGGGAAGTTTGTGTAGTAATAAATAGCAGTTTCGCGAAGAACTTATATTCTTTGGGCGACGTAGATGTAGAGATAGAAAGAGAGTGAGAACATGGTGACGTGTTATGTAAAAATGTATACTAAACTCAAACGAACAACAACTCGCCTCTTACGCGTTGAAAACGCTTCACAAATCAAACCTCGAGAGGAAGACAAAGAAGACAAAGATAAAAATGAGCGGAATACACGTGGAGAACGAAGATCTGCGCGCGTTGGTCCTCCTCGCGTCTTCCTCGGATTCGTTTGGAAATCTTCGAGAGGAAATCGAACAAGAAACAAGAGACGACGCGACGACGGAAATCCTCCATCGAATCCAATCGAACGCCGTCTGCGTCGTGGAGTTGTTACAAAAGATGGACGCGATATTAACGAGCGAAAACACCACGGTGAGAGCGAGAGCGACGGAAGTTCTGGCGAAATGCGTTCGGTCTGTGAGCGTTAAAACCACGGAGCAGCAGAAAGAAGAACAACAACAACGCGTGAGAGAGAGTTTACTGTTGACGCAGTTTTTCGCGAGCAAGTTGAGAGAGTTGTGCACGTTAACGCACGGGTTGGACGGGATGTCGCACAGTTTGAGATGTTTGAAACGGGCGATGACGTTTGATGACGAGGAGGAGGAGAGAGTCGTGAACAGTCGCGTGAACGACGAGGGCGGCAGTAGTAGTAGAAGAAGGAGATATAAAGATGCGGCGATGATTAACCAATGCATCGATGGCTCGATAAAAGAGCTTTTCGAGCACGTGCACGCGCCGAGTTTAGCGCACAGAGATCGACAGAAAGTATACGCGGTTTTAGAGGAGTTGTTGAGGGAGTTTCCGCGAGCGACCGTGCTTGGCGGCGACTTCGACGACGACGACGACGGAGGGTCGAAAAATAAGAATAACATTAGCGCGAACGAAAGAGACGAAAAGAAGAAGAAGGCCGTCGGGAGATTGGAGAGCATCGTGGCGAATTGCGACGGGGAGAGAGATCCGAGGAACGTGTTAGCTTTGTGTAGATTGTGGCGAGAGCTGCCGAAAGCGTTCAACGAAGCTGAAGAAGATGTCGTAGACGCCGCGGATAGTACGACCACGACAACGAGCGCGCAAGCGTTCGTGGCCAACTGCGAGGAAGTCTACGATGTTGTCGCGGCGTATTTTCCTATTTCTTTCAAACCGCCGCAAAACGATAGCGTGAAAATAACGAGGGAAGAGTTAGCGAGTGGTTTAAGAATTGCGATGACCGCGACGAACTGTTACGCGCCTTTTGCGATACCGCACGTGTTGGAAAGCGTTGTGAGCGGCGGCGAAAATGAAGGCGCTGCTACTGCAGTCTCGGGCGAAGCTTGCGCAGATGCCATCGATTGTCTCGAAACTATGGGTTCGAGTTGGCCAGACGAGGACATCGCGACGGATGAAATCTGTAAAAATGTTTGGTCCCGGTTGCGTCTGTGCGTCATTTCTCCGAGAGATTTGGAGTGGTCGAAACCGGTGCGAAGAGCGACGGCGAGGTTGTTTGCGAACGAAAATTCGACGTTTTCCAGGAAGATTTTGAAATTAGCATTAGACGATCAAAGTATAAACGCATGCGAGCAAGCGTTCAAAGCGTATAAAGCGCACAAGAAGGAACGAAGCAAAGATGCGCCGACGGCGATGGAGTGCGGTGGTGACAGTGACACAGAACAAAACGCGATGGAGGTGGACGGAGAAAAAGAGAACGAAGGCAACGGGTGTTGTGGGGGAGGGTGCAACAAAACGCAACACCAAGAACATTCAAGAAGCGACGAGATTGAAACAACCGCGAGAGTTGCAGCGGCTGTCGCGGGACGGTGTCTCGGTGCCGCCGCCGCGGCGAACGTCGCCGCGGCGAAGGTTGCCGCGAGCGAAAAACTGAAAAAGTTATTAGGCGCCATTCGAGACGATGAAGAGGATGCGAAAAATAATTCCATGCCGCATTGGCGTTCGATTGCAATGGTTCTAATCACGCCAACGATTGGTGGTGCGCTCGACGCCGCGCTCCTGTCCTCCTCCTCATCATCATCATCAAAGAGTTCCGTAGAAGAAATATTAGGAAGCGAATTGCGCGATATTCTTCGCGATACGCTCGTTTCTGGACTCCGCTCGTTTACGTGTAAAACGAAAGACCACGACGGCGTCGTGTTATCCATCGCGTGCGCTTCAGCGTTCCTCCAGTTCCCAGAGTTTTCGAAAGTTGAGGATGCGAACGCGAAGAAAGCATATGCGGATGTCTTGGAAGCTTTGTTTTGGGTTGCCACGACGGCATCGAATGAAGAAATTGTGTTTAGTAATAAGGAGGAGAAGAACAAAGATGACAGCTCGTCGCCAACGCTCGCCGACGAAGCCGACGACCGAAGATTACGCGTCAACGACGCTCTCGTCGTCGCCATAAACTCCGAGGAATCGAACGGAATACTCGCTGGCCAAACGATATCGAATTTAATCGAGAAAGCGCTTTTCGATGAATCCAATGGACACGCCGATCGCCGCCGCCGCGCTTTGGAACTTTGTCTCGCGATCGTGACCACAAACAAGAAAGACACGAACATCAACGGACGACGATCGTTTCGTGAGAATATTGTCGGTGGGCTTGCAAAATTAATCGCGGAAAACCCCGCGTTGCGTTTACGCACGACCACCGCTTCGGACTGTTTACTCGCCTGTTTGCGCGGACGAGCGTTGGAGAAGGAAATCATCCTCGCGCCGGGCGAACCCCCCCAAGACGTGAAGATGAGCGAAGACGCGCTTTCGGCGGAGCTGTGCGCTAGACTCGTGCTCGGTGGGCTTGGTTTCGGTATACCCGAAATGAACTCCAACTTCGCGTGCGCTACGATGGCGTGTTCCTCCTCCGAAGCGCAAATCGCGTTGGTTGGTTTGTGCGCGTCCATCGTACTCGGCCAAGCGAAAGGGAACTTCGAAAACGCGTGCGCAAGTCTGTGCGGCGCGCGTGCGGTCATTTTATCGGACGAGAATAACGAGCTGTTGAAATTGACCGCGCAAAGATTAGTCGATGTCGCGTGCGCGACGAAGCCGTACGATACGTATTCGAGTCTGAAGAGACGAGCGGCTTTGCACTCGCTCGCGTCCATGGTGCACAAAAGAGGCCTCGATCGATTCTTCCCGAATGAAGAGAAGACAATGTTTTCTAAACATAACGTTCAAAAGATGGTTTTTGAGAACGAAGAAACGAGCGGGGTATTGCTCAGAGCGCTTCTATTTTCACCGAGCGCGAAAACGGCTTTGAATACGGCTAAACTTGAACTCGTCTCGGCATCGTTTCTTGAGTTGTTACTCAAAGGCGACGAGGACGCGAGAGCGAAACACGTCGCCGGAGCCTTTTATCGAGCCATCGAAGAGGAAGAGATGAAAAATCGCGGAGATGCGTTCGAAGAGGAAGATGAGATAGGGCACTTCGCGCATTTGCTCTGCAGTTCTTCTTCTTCACCACTCGTTTCACTTTCAACATCTCTTCTTGGATTCCGATCGTTCGACCACGGCTTTCGCAAACCGGTGCGGGCGCAACGGTACGTCATGGAAACGACGAAAGGAATTCGCGAACTCGCTCAGAACAAGATGTCTCTTCACATCGCTTCCGCCATAGTTGCTCTCGCTTCCAGCTCATCCGCCCTCGTCGCTTCCTCTTTAGAGAGCGGTGAGAACTGCGACGTCCTCCTCTCCTGCGCGGCGACGGTGTTAACGAGGACGACTTCTACGAAAGAGACAACATCCGACACGATCCCGACCGGAGCCTCGGTCATCGCCTCCGCCTTCTTCAACGCTCCGTCCACCTACGACAGAGACACGCATCTCACGGAAAAGCACGCGAGCAAACTCCTCCTCGCCTTATGCACCGCGTGCAAATCCCCGTCCGCCTCGGTCGATTTCAAAGTTCGCGCGTTGCGCACGCTCGCCAAGTGCGGTACAACCTTACCGTTCAACGCCATCTACCCGTGTCGGTTTGAAGTCCTCGAGAACTGTCGCGCGTTTTTAGACGATCCCAGAAGGAGAGTCCGACGGAGCGCGGCGAAAAGCTGCGCCAGTTGGGCGCCGTTGTGTACTAAAATCTAGTATTTAGTAGAGTTGTCAACCACAACCACACTTTTATTCACACGCGAGACGATTTTTAATGCCGGAAAAGAGAACACGGAAAAGGACGACAGACGTTACTAAAGAAAAAAGGGAAGACGAGGAAGCGAAAGCGTCGCTTTTGTTGCAGTGGCGAAGTTTCTTCGAGGCAAAACAGCATCATCATCGACGACGTAAACGATGCGGTTTGCATCCGCACTGGGAGGAAAAAGAATGGAAACCGTTAAGGATAAAATCCTCTGAGGAAGAAGAAGACGACGAACAGCTCCCGTCGCGAGAGGAAATCATCTCTCAATTTGGCCTGTTTGGAGGATCGAAGTGCGAGGATTCGAGCGAAAGATACTGCGAGATAGATTTCACCACGGGCACGTGCGCGAACGGAGAGAAATGCGAACGGTGCGAACGATGGAAACGTTTCCTGGACGGTGTGGGAGGAGACGCGGCGAAGAAGAAGAAGAAGAAGCATTACGAGGTATTTACGAGAGATTTGGTCAGAGGCGTGGTGCAACACGTCAATGAGAGATGCATGGAAAAGGAGATCGGGAAAACGAGAGTGGTGGTCGTTTTAGAGCTCGGCGCGAGGGATGGGACGTTCGCTCGGGCCTTCGTGCGAGAATGGACGGATGAACGAACGAGATTGGAATACTTCGCGTGCGATTCGGCACCGAAAGACGCGTCGGTGACGAAACGCGACGCGAGCGAGGCGATAAGAGAGATTGGAAAGAAGTATGAAGGAAGAGATTCTGATACGTTATGCATCGCTCTCGTATCGTGGATGCCATTTCAGATCGATTGGACGAGGGAGATTCGTAAACACGCCGCGTTTGACGAGTACATTTTGATTGGAGAAGGAGAAGGAGGGATATGCGGCAGTAAGCAAACGTTTGGTCGAGAGGATGAAAGTGATGATCAAAGCGACGGCGACGACGAAAAGGAGGGAGAGGAAGACGATGTTCCAGCACTCTACGAACGCGAAGGTTTCGTCATGCGCGAATTGGAAAAAGTCAAAAATTTGGGCAAATCGGACACGACGTACGAACGCGAGGGCACGCACTCGAAAACGATTTCGTTTCGTCGGCGGGTAGATATACAGTAGATATAGATTAGATCATTCAGCAGCAGCATCAGCAGCAGTAGTAGTAAGTATCGCATTAATATTCAAAATTCCTATCGTTTGTTACTTTCGATACTACACGAGTCGCATCCAACATCGCAGCTAAGTCTAATCGTTCTTTTTGTTTCCTATTATTCGGACTCGTTCTATCGACGACAATGCAGTCCTCGTCCGTGCCAAAGGATTTTCGCGCGCGGTGCAAGACGTCTTTGCGCACTCGCACGACTTCCGGACGCGCCGGATCTTGAATTATAAAAGAGTCGCCTTTAACGCCGACGACGCAAACGTAATGCCCGACAAATCCATTGTGAGAACGATGATGATCGCGAAACTCATCATTCGCGCCATGTTCATCGTCGTACCCGTTCTCTAACACTATCTTATCCACCAGAACGATCAACATCTTCTCGCTCTTCTCCCCAACCTCTCGTTCCATCCATTCGTCTTTCATCCCGCCTTCTACCAATCGCACTTCGATCCCGCTCTCCTTCTCTCTCGCAATCGCAAACGCCCTCTTCACCCTCTTCGCGTCCATCTCGAACGTCTTTTCGTAAAACCGTTCGTTTTTATATTGCCTCTTCGCGCCTATTTCCGTGGTGTAAAAATGCACTCTCTTCGCTCCGAACGCGCGCAACGCTAAAGCGATATCGATCGACCACACCGACTCTTCACCCTTCAAAAACGCCTTCAAATCTCTCAGGTGCACTTTTTTAACCGCGTTCTTCTCTTCTTCAAAGCCTTTCGAAAGTTCTCTTAAAATCATTAAAGCGCACGCTAAGCCGCAATCCCAGGAGCGTTTCTGTTGCACGAACGGGAGACGTAATCGTCTCGCCGTGTGTGCGATACTCGCGCTGTTCACGCATCGCTGCTGACTCGACAATTCTACGCAATCACATTCGTCTTCTTCTTCTTCTTCTTCTTCTTCCGTCTCTCGGTTTCGTTCTTCGACGTCGTCATCCGTTCTTCGACAAAATTTAAAGTTGTCTCCTTCCTTCTTCTCGTTCGAAAACTTTGCCGGGTTTTGTGCGCTTTCGCGTCGTCTTCTTCTCTCTCGTCGTCTGACCATTATAGACGAGCTCTTTGTGGGGAAATGTGAGAGAGCGCGACACTTTAAAAAGGGGGAAAAAAATGCATTGTTTAGGGTTTAAGTAGTCCAGTCAGAAAAAAAAACGTATTTTCTCTTCCAACTGTCCTTTGTCTCACTCATCATCACATCATAGGTTTACACGTATCTCTCTCACACACGCGAGGTAAAAACAACGCGACCTGACTTTTACGACGCGATTTACACGACGACGACGTTTTTTATCTCCCTTTCTTTTTTTTCTCTTTATTTCTCTCTCTCTCTCTCTCTCTTTTTGTTTGTGTGTTCGGGGAAACGAACGGATTCAATTTTCGGATCGTTTTTTAATACGTGTGACACGATGATCGAATTTTGGTCCGAAGACTGCTGCACCCTCCTTCGCTGTATCACATCACGAAACGACCTGACAACGAGAACTTTTCTCTCTCGTCGCAACGAACGCTCACCCTTCGTGCGTGACCCTCCTCCGCAGAAAGAAAGAATAAAAGAAAGATGGCCACGCAACGCAAAACCGCCGTCGTGATTCGGGCGCAAAAGACTCAGCTCCCGAACCTCTCCATCTCCAACCTCGCCGCGAAGAAGCAAGAAGAACCGAAGAAAGTGAACTTTGGCGAAGTGATGAAAAAAGCGTCGCAGAAAGCATTTCGAGGCGGCGTTGCCGGGTTTGCAGCCGGGGTTATTCAAGTCGGGTCTTTCATGTGGATGCGAACGACGATGAACTACCAGTACGCCAACGGCGGGACGTTAGGGAACGCCTTGAAAACGTTGTATAAAGAAGGCGGCATTAAGAGATTTTACCGAGGTTTGCCGTACGCGATTATTCAAAATCCAATGTCCAGATTTGGCGATACCGCGGCAAACACCGGGATTTTGGCCGCGTTGGAGGCGTTTTATCCGCAAATGCCGGTGCCGGTGATGACTGGTTTCGCCTCCGCCGGCGGGGCCTCGTGGAGAATCTTCTTGACGCCGGTGGATACGTTTAAGACGACGTTGCAAGTGCAAGGTTCGGGCGCGTTGGAGTTGTTGAAGAACAAGGTGAAACAAGGTGGGGTTGGCGTGTTGTATTCCGGCGCAGCCGCGAACTTTGCCGCGAACTGGGTCGGGAACTACCCGTGGTTTGCCACGTTCAACTATTTGCAAGCGAACGTGCCGAAGATGGACGGTACGGCTGGTTTGGCCAGAAACGCGGCGATTGGCGCCACAGCTTCTATCGTATCCGATTGCGTCTCAAACTCTTTGAGAGTCGTGAAAACGGTCAAGCAAACGAACGCGGACGCGTCGTTAGGGTACGGGGACGTCGTGAAACAAATCATCGCCAAGGATGGCGTCAAGGGTTTGTTCGGGAGAGGTTTACAAACGAGAATGTTGACCAACGTGATGCAATCGATGGTGTTCTCGGTATTTTGGAAGGCGATCGAGAAGTCTTTGAACGACAGAGCCGCGGCGAAGGCGAGCGCGCAAGCGAAAGGCGGAAAGAAGAAGAAGGCGAGCTTTACGATGGCGCACGCGGATGCGTTCGGGTTGCCGCCGTTGATGAAGAGATCAATCGCGAGAGATTGCGAAGCGGCGAACGGGTTAATCGTCGCGTAAGTTTGATTAATAATATCGAGTGAGAGTCGGATTTAATGATGATTAAGAGTAGACGGTAATATTTATTATTTATTCCATTATTAAAACAAGCGTGCGCGTAAAGCAGCAGTTTCTCTTCTTTTTTACGCCAACTTTGGCAAAGGCTCGTTGGAAAACACGTACTCGTCGCCTTTTCGGACGATCGCCACGCACTCGCTTCCAACTCTCCACGTCGCCTGCGCGATCGGCGTCGGATCGAACAAATACAAGTCCGGCCAGTTTTGTTTTATCGCCTCGGTAGCCTTCACGGCGTTGTAGTGCGGTATCGTGTGGTTGATGTGGTGCGCCACGTGCGTGCTCCCAATTCTGTGATGCAAAAAGTCGTACACCTTCCCGTACGGCCTATCGATGGTCATGAACGCCCCCTTGACTAAATTCCAATCGTTGCCTTCAAAATGCGGCACGTCCACGTCCGTGTGCTGCAACCACGTGTACAAAACCAACCAAAAGTTGGTGAACAAATACGGCGCCAGATACAAACCAAACACGGTCGCAAAGGACGTTTGCATCGCCCAGTACGCCATCGCCCCAACAGTCAAAGCCACGCCAATGTCTGAGTACCACACCTTGTTTTCCCATTTTCCCGGAAACAACGCGTGCTTACCACTCGCGCCCATTTTCGGCACAAAGTGGTTTGTTTTCCCTCGCACCGGACCGCCGCTCGCGCCCATCAACAAATACAACGGCCACCCAAACACAAACACGCCGATTAAATTCAACGCAGAAAACAACGTCTTCCCGACTGTCTTTCTCAAACCAAACGTCAAGTTCGCCTCTTCGCTGCCCATTTGCGCCGGTACGTGCGTTTCCCCTTCCGAAACGTGATTCGTCCTCGAGTGGTGCACCGCGTGGCTTCGTTGCCACGAGAAATACGGGACCAACAACAACGAGTGCAAGATATACCCAACTGTATCTTGAATCGTTCGGTTATCCGAAAACGCACCGTGTCCGCACTCGTGCGCGGCAACCCAACACCCAGTCGCCGCAGTCCCAGCCACGTACGCGTACGCGATCCACGCCGGCAAATAATACACGGTAAACGGCAACGTCGCCCACGCCGCCACGCCGACTGCGAACGTTATCGCCGTCGAAATCCCCGCGTACATCAACGACTTCCCCGTATCTTTCTCAAAACATTCTTTCGGTATCTTCGCTAACACTTGCGCCATGGAAGGAAACTCCTTTCCTTTCGCGTTCAACGCTCGGCCCTGTAAACCAGAGAACAACTGCGTCTGTTTAGAACCGTCGTACAAATCCGCGTGTTGGACGTATTCTTCTTCCAACGTTTTTGATGCCGCTACTGCTGATGACGACGACGATACCGTCGTCGTAAACACCCTCCTCGCGCCTCCTCGAACGAAAGCATTCTTCGGAAACTGCGTCGTTGTTTTTCTCACGCGACAACATCTCTGACGCGTCGTGACTGTGGACGCAATCGACGTCAGCGCGTTCATATCTTCTTTTGCTCGCTCTCAACGCGCGACACCGTTCCTCAAATCCTTAACAAAGAAGAAGAAGAAGACAAACAAAACGGAGAGAGAGAGAGAAAGACTTTTAAAAGGACGACGACGATGCGGCAAAAGAGTGCTCTCCTTGTGCGCTCGTTTCAAGTGAACTTTTGAGATAAGTTTTGAAAAGAAGAGAATTTAATTGAACGACACAAAAAAAACACATGCATTTTTTTTTCGACGAACGAAAAAAAAAATTTTGATGAAATCTCTCTCTTCTTTCTTTTTCTTGAATAACACAAAACTCTTCTCTCTCTTATAATAACACTCTCTCAAAGATAACACACTTTTATATAATAATTACGCGGACAAGAAGCCTTCGGTGAACTTGGTGCACAATTCCTTCAACTTCGCATCGGTGGCGTCGGAGATGACACCTTCGGTGCGGATAGCTTCCAAGATGGAGGCGTCGACTTGTTTCATCAAGCCGGCTTCGAACGCGCCGATGTCTTTGACCGGAACCTTATCTAAGTAACCCTTCGTGGCGGCGTAGATGAAGACGACTTGGTTTTGGACCGGGATCGGTTCGTATTGGCCTTGCTTTAAGGCTTCGGTCAAACGCGCGCCTCTGTTCAACAAATATTGCGTGGCGGCATCCAAATCGGAACCGAATTGCGCGAACGCGGCAACCTCTCTGTATTGCGCCAATTCCAACTTCAAAGAACCGGAAACTTGTTTCATGGCTTTCATTTGCGCGGCGGAGCCGACGCGGGAGACGGACAAACCGACGTTAATCGCCGGTCGGATACCTTTGAAGAACAATTCAGTTTCTAAGAAAATTTGGCCATCCGTGATGGAAATGACGTTCGTCGGAATGTACGCCGACACGTCGCCGCCTTGCGTTTCGACAACCGGCAACGCGGTCATGGAGCCTCCGCCGACGTCGTCGGACATTTTCGCCGATCTTTCTAACAAACGCGAGTGCAAGTAAAAGACATCCCCTGGGAACGCCTCACGTCCTGGCGGTCTTCTCAACAAAAGACTCATTTGTCTGTACGCGACAGATTGCTTGGACAAATCGTCGTAGATGATCAACGCGTGCATGCCGTTATCGCGGAAGTATTCCGCCATGGCGCACCCGGAGTACGGCGCCAAAAACTGCAACGGTGCCGGATCAGAAGCCGTCGCCGCGACAATAATCGAGTACTTCAACGCATCTTTATCGCTCAAAGTCTTCACCAACTGCGCAACCGTGGATCTCTTTTGGCCAACCGCGACGTACACGCAATACAACTTTTTCTTTTCGTCCGTGCCGTTGTTCACGCTCGCTTGGTTGATGATCGTATCAATCGCAATAGCCGTCTTTCCAGTTTGCCTATCGCCGATGATCAATTCTCTTTGTCCTCTACCAACTGGCACCAACGAATCCACCGCTTTTAACCCGGTTTGCATTGGTTCGTGCACAGACTTTCTCACGATGATCCCCGGCGCTTTCAACTCGACGCGTCTTTGCGTCACATCCGCGATCGCGCCTTTCCCGTCGATCGCGTTCCCGAGACCGTCCACGACTCTCCCTAACATCCCTTTCCCAACCGGAACGTCCACAATTGACCCAGTTCTCTTCACGATGTCGCCTTCGTTGATCGTCGTGTCCGATCCGAAGCACACCACGCCGACGTTGTCGTTTTCCAGGTTCAACGCCATCCCTCTCACCCCTGAGGCGAATTCGACCATTTCGCCGGATTGGATTTTGTTCAGCCCGTACACGCGCGCGATGCCGTCCCCGACGGATAACACTCGCCCGATTTCGTCGATGTTCAAATCCGTGTAATGGTTCGAGATTCTTTGTTCGAGCAACGAGGAGAGTTCGACCGCGCTCATCGCCATGGCAGCTTTTTGTTGTTGGGGAAACGACGAGTTCGAGCCGATTTTATTCGAATGTCTCAACGCGTTGTTTAAAGAAGAGGTGGAGGAGGAAGAAACGTTCGACGCCTGCACCACCGCGCGGGCCGCTTGGACGCTGATTCTCCGGAACATGTTTAGATGTTTGTGTGATCTGCTTTTCGTTCGATCGACAGTCGGAGAGTGCGGAAAGGAAACGCGAGAGAGAGCGCGAGAAGGAAAAATCCGATCAGATCGTTTAGGTTTAAACCCTAATCTTGTATGAAACCCTAAAACTGATGCCTTACAATTTTTTCTCTTCTATTCTGGGTGGTGGTGGTTCTTTTTATTCTATTCTATGTATTAAATAATATTCAACCGTCGCATCAACTTATCGGTCAATTGCGCGACGATGACTTCAGTTTTACTCCTCGCCAAGCGTTCTAACTTTGTTTTCAAATCGTGCGTGCGCATGATATCTCTCGGTGTGTCCGCGTGTTCGAGTATGTGACCCATGGCTTTTAAACCGGCGAGTTTACAACCGGCGGTCGCCGCGGGCGCTCGAACGGAAGGTTCGTCGAGGACGACGCCGAGAACGGATGTGACGACGTTTTTCTGTTCACTCACGGCTCGGGAGAGGCGGCTGGATTCACCGATTAAATTCGCGAGCGCGTGGAGTGTGCTTTCGCCGTTGATGTTGCTTTTGTTTTTCCTGGAAAACGCAAAGGCGAGGACCAAGACGTCCAAGGCGTCCGCGGTGAGTAAACGCGCTTCGATTTCCCAAGGTTCCGCGTTGAGCCAAACGACGCAGGCTTGTAAAGCGAGAATTTTGCGTTCGCAGTTGCCTTCTTGATCGATGACGGAGACGAGCGTGTCTAAGATGCCGTGTTTTACCAACTTTTCTCTCGCCGCTCGAGACGCGGAAACGCAGCTGCACAAGAGAGGCAAACAGACGTCTTTTTCCGCTTCCGTGCCGCTCGTGGCGATTTCGCACAGAACCCAACTCGCGTGGCACGTTGCCGCTTGTTGTTGGTAGGATTTTGAAGCGACGCACAGATTTCGAATCGCTCGCAACGCCGCTGCTCGCGTTCGACCGTTACAGGCGACAGATTCGTAGAGTAAATCGACGTTGATCACCCCGGCGCGTTTCGAGCCGCGTTCGGCGTCGAAACCGAGATAACCGATTTGGTTATCGTCGTCGTTGTCTTCTCTCCACGTGATTTCAATCAATTGCGCGAGTTTGGGAATGCATCCTGACTTTTGTAATCGATCTAAAGTGTCCGCATTTTCCGTCAAAGACTCGATCGTTTTCGCCAATTTTTCTCTGGTTTTCTTCGACACGACGCAGATTTGCGCCAAGAAGCCGTGGATGACGCCGATGTCGCAGAGCAAGTTTTTCGTTTGCGTATCGAAAGATTTGAACCCGGTTCTTTTGGCGTTTTGCTCCAATAAAGCGAGGTACTCGTCGTCGTCTGAATCGTCATCGTCGTTACCCCCGTCTTTATTGTCATCGTTCGTAGACTTGTCTTTGTTTTTTTTCTTCTTCTCGTCGTCTTCGTCCTTGTCCTTCTTTTCGCGGTCGGCTTCGGCCGCGCTACCTTTCCCTTCGAAAAGCATTTTCGATGTCATCGCCTGGTTGCTCAACAAGTTGGCGATGAAATCAGCAATTTTTTCGTTCGTTACGGTCGATGAGGACGTAAACGTCGCCGGGTCTTCGTTTGCTACTTTTGCCTCTTCGAGATGGCCAAAGTGCGTTTGACCCAACGCTTGCACCAAATGCGGAAAGACGTTCGCTTTGGCCAACGCCCGCACGTTCGCCCACGTCGCGTCAAGTTGCGCGGCTTCCTCCTTTATGATTTCCATATCCGACTGACGAATTTCGCGTTCGATGTTTCGTAACTCTTTATCGTCGAAACGCGATCGGTCTTGCAATTTTCTCTTCAAAGATACCATCGCCTGGCGCATTCGTACCGCTTGGATTCTTTCGCGAGGTTTTGGAGGGATAAAGGCGGCCCGAGCGCAATCGACGGCTATTCGCGTCAACGCCTTACCGGATTCTCCGAAATATCCGACGGACAAAGCTTTTGCGATCCCGGGCGCAACACTCGGCGCGATGGCGGAAAACGCGGGTACCTGACACTTAGCGACTGATTCCAATAAGTTTAAAGCCGCAATCTTCGCTCTCCGAGAAGACACTTCAAAGTCTTTCGCGGCAACTGCACTGGCAAATCTACACACATCTAAAGCGACGAGTGCACTAGCTAACGCGATTCGACTCGTTTGATCCGCCGCACGCATGGCGAAAACGAGCGCTTCGAGTGCGACACATCTCGATCGATCGTATTCCGGCGATTCGTTGGACAAAATATCCGCCACGGACGCCAGCACTCTGCGCGAGGGGATAGCTTTACACGTGCCGTACGATTCTACCGCATCAAGCGAGGACGTCGCGTGCGTCTTTGTTGATGGTTTTGTTGCGGTGGTACCATTTTCTTGGTGATATCCTTGCGTGGCCTCTTCCATGATCGGATGCCCGCTTCCATCGAACATGAGATGGTAGCGTTCCATGGAATCTTTCACCGATATCCCGGCTCTTTCGACTGCACCGTTGTCTTTCAAGTCCATTGCCGACGCGAGCGATTCCCACGCGTCGTTTATGTGCGCTTCATCAAATTGCGACGTGCCGTACGACCCATATAAATCATCAAACGAACTCGAACGCGAAAAGCCGCGATTGATGCGAAGTAAAGCGTTGCCGGAGAGCTTCGCGCCGTTCAAAGCAAACTCACCGTCGTCTTCAAAGCTGCTTCTGTTTTGTTGATCAGAGCTCTGGTCGTCTCTGAGATGCTCGCCACCGTTTTGAGAGACTGGCGTCCCTATGTAAGACTTTGGCGTGGACGGACCGGAACTTTCGTTATCCGAATCCGCCGAAGTGCGAAAAGCGGAGGACCTGTGATTTTTGTTGATATTGTGCGCCGTTCCCGCCAGTTTCCGTCCACTCCGAATATCGAGCCATTCTTTTAAGAGCGTCCCTCTATCGCTGGCAGTAACCGACGGTGGCAAACTTTTCACGTCTATGCGCATGTTGTTTCGCTTATATCCTGGTCGGCTTCCGTTCGCACCGCTCTCTCTGTCTGTCGCGGCGCTTGCGTTTTTATCGTCATCGAAATCGCTCTCTTCGTCCGAGGAAAGATTCGAATCCGATTCGCTGCTATCCTGTATGTTTCTCTTCTTCTCGTTATCTAACACCGCATCTGCCGCCATGAGCGCCGCCGTCGCGCGATCAATCGTCGTTAACTTTTTCAAATCCGGTTTTTCGTCGCCTTCTTTTCGGAGTTTCTTCTTTAATTCGCGTCTCTCGAGCTTTAATCTCCGCAAATCCGCGCTGTTCTTTTCGTCGTCGACATTCGCGTTGATCGTCGATATCGGTCGTTCCGAGGAAAAGTAGATGGAATCCCTGTACTCCACGTCGACTACCATTTTATCTACCGCGCCAGCGAGTCCATCTGCAATTCGCATGGCGTTAGTGTTACCTTCTTGTTCATTATCGGCTTCTATTAAAGCGTTGTGCGCGTCTCTGATTTCTTTCGGAAGCCAAGTCGAAGCTAACTCGTTTCGAGCGTCTTCAATCCACGGGTGCTTTAACAACTCCCTCGCAGTCGGTCGCGTCGACGCGTCTCTTCGGAAACACTGTCTCAAAAAATCTTCGCACTGTTTGGAAATACCCGAAGCTGGAAGCGGCGGTATGTCGTCTCTGACCATTCTAAACAACGCCGCCATTGGCGCTAAATCAAAATAAGGCGGCTTTGTAGTCAATAACTCAATCAACGTACAACCAACGGACCAAATATCCGCTGCGGTAGTAACGCCGCCAGTCATTTCGATAACCTCCGGTGCCATCCAATACGGCGAACCGACGACATTATCGCTGAACTGTTGAGGTGAGGAAGGCGACCCGCCGTTGTTACTGCCGGGAGATCTCAAAAGGCCTTTCGCTGGCGGCGTTTCCAACGTAACGTCGTTGCTCGCATTTAAACGCATCTCGCCGTTATTGTTCTTATTCTCCTTGGCACCTCCTCCTTTCGGTGAATTTCCGGGCGACCCGAGCGACTGCCGTCTCCCACCTTTTTCCTTCTTTTTCGGCGGCGCCGGTTTCCCGCCGTCGAACAAACCGCTCGCATCACTACCGCTATTCTCCTTCGACAAACGATTCTTCAGCGCCATTTGCGACCTCCTACTTTTAACGAGCTTTGCCGTTTCTTCTTCCTCTCTTTTCGTTCTCAGTAGTTCTACATTCGGAGACCGCGCTATCTCGACGTTGCTATGACTAGTGTTGTTGCTCTTGTTATTATCATCCCCGTTACTATTCTGGTAAACGTCGCCAACTTTACCCGTGGCCGTCGCCGTGTTCACTTTCGTCGCCACGCCGAAGTCCGCTAATTTAACCACTCCATCCCTGGTGCATAAAATGTTCGCCCCTTTCACGTCTCTGTGAATCACGCCTTGCTCGTGTAAATATCTTAAACCTTTCAAAACGTGAAACACGTACACGGCGGCTAAACTCTCCGGAAACGGTCCAACCCCTCCAATCCCGCCGGAAATGCTGTTCGACGACGAGAAACTCTTCAACGCGGACGCTAACGACCCGTTCTCGCAATACTCCAGAACGATGTACAAGTGATGGTCGTCCCGAATGGCTTCGATGTACCGCACGACGTTTTCGTGTCTTAAAGAACTCAACAAGTCCACCTCCCCTGTGACGAGCGTTAAATCTTTTTCCAAAACGCCCGCCAAAGAAATCTCTTTTATCGCGACGACTTTCTTCGAAGACGCGTCGATGCCTTTGTACACTTGGCCGTACGCGCCTCGACCGATGGTTCGAACCAGTTGGTACTTGTTGTTCAGCTCACCGACGATGACTTTAACCCCATGATGAGCGCTTTCGTCGTTGGTTTGGTCGTTGGTGGAGGAGATTCGATTCGTGGAATTTTGCGCACTCGTCGGAGTGGTACGATGTTGAGCGGCGTTTACGTTCACACTCACGTTCGTCGTCGTCGTCTGAACAAAAGTCGTAAACGTCGGTGGGACTTTCGACGACGACATCGAGTCTCGGCCGAACGTGGTCTCGTTCTTAAGTTCTCGTTCGTGCGTTACTTTTGAACGCTTTCCGAGTGAGGAAAAAGTGTTGGATTTTGCTGCCCTTTCGTCAAAATTCGTCAATCGAAAGGTCTGGATGTTCTTTTACACTCGCCTAGGTACGCCCGCGCGCGTTTTATTATACGGTATAAATATGATGATACAAAAACGATACCTAGTAGTAGTAGTAGCAGGTAAGAAGAGAGAGTGCGAAGTTATGTACAGGAAACCCTCACTTAAATGTAGCATCACGCGGCGGCGTACCCGTCTCCGAGTCTTCCGCCGCCTTCGCGTTGCATCGTCGCCAGACGGTCTTTGGCTAATTTTTTCGCCTCTTCTCGCGCGTTTGCGATGTTTCGTCGCAGGAGCATAAATCGGAAGACGAGGGTTGCTACGAACGCGATGATGATTGTTGCGAATGGGTTATCGATTATCGCGCCTTTTCGTTGAAGAAGTGGGAGAATCAGCGCGGTGTATTTCTCTTTCGCGCGTTCCGTGGAGAGCAGGATGGAGACGGCGAATAAGAGAAAGAGGAGGAAGAGGAGGGATGCGAAGACGGCCCAAGAGAACTCCGCTTCGTTGGATTTCAATTTATCCTCTTCGTCTCTCGCTTTTAACGCGTCTAAATCGTACCCATCGCGTTTCCAGGTCATTTGTAAATCGCCAATTAATCCGTGTTTAAAAGCCGCTTCGCAATAGGCGAAGTAAAATTCGTACATGCGCACGAAGCGTTTGCTGTACCCGAGGTCGAAGACCTTTTGTTTTCGAGCGAGCATGCGTTCGCGCCACAAACGCAAAGTAACCGCATAGTGTAAACCAATGTCGTCGTAGGAATCTAAGGATAATCCGTTTGGAGCTGCATTTTTCATGGCGGAGATGGACGGTAAATGACCGCCGGGGAAGATGTACGCGCGGATGAAATCCGAAGTGGTTTCGCAATACTGTTTGTATCGTTCATCCGGGATGGTGATGACTTGAATCGCGCACGTGCCGTTTGGTTTTAAGCAATTTCGAACGGTTTCAAAAAAAGTTGGCAAGTGTTCGTGCCCGACCGCTTCGAGCATTTCGATCGAGATGACTTTATCGTACACGTTCGTCTCGTCGCGATAGTCTTGAATTTTGATTTCAATCAAGTGCGAGAGTTTCAATTTAGCCACTCGCGCGCGCGCTTCTGCGGCTTGCTCTTTGGACAACGTCAACCCAGTGACTTTACACCCAATTTTTGTCGCCAAGCGAATGGCGAGTTGGCCCCACCCGCAGCCAATTTCGAGAACCTCATCGGTTTTCTTAAAGTCGAGGCGAGCAATCATGGCGTCGATTTTATCGTATTGAGATTGCTCGAGGTGAATTTCTTTCTCCTCGAACGTCATTTCTCGGTTGCCATTCATGAGAAGCTTATCAATGTACATGTTATCGTCGCCGTTCAACTCCGCGGGCGTTCCGTCCGCGTTCTTCACGTGCACCGCGGACGAATACAACAACGTGTTGTCTAAGAACAAGGAATAAAACGCGTTCCCGGCGTCGTAGTGGTACTCGATGTTCTTCTTCGACCCTTCCTTGGTGTTCGATAACGCTTTGTGCGCGGCCATTTCCGCGGCGCCACCAAGGATGGACAAGATTGCCGCCACCAGCTCTTTCGGGTTGAACCAATTCTTTTTTGGATTGGACAAACCTTTCTTCCTGTTTGATTTTTCCTGCTTCGACGGGTGGCCGGAACAAATCAAATCCAAAAACGCCATCACGTCGCCGGAGAAATCGTTGTTCATGTACGCCTCACCAAGTCCGATGTCCTGTCTCGTGATGCACTGCTTGAACATATCTTCGCTAAATATGGTCAAACGAACTTCGTCTGGGACTGGTTTACTCTTGTCCCTCTTCCCGGAGATGGAAAAATCAACGCCGGTGGGTAACGTAAACGTCAATTTCGCATTCGGCGGCATCCATTTCCCGGCAATCGTTTGGAACATGCTCATAAACGCTGAACCGAGCAAAGATTGTTTCGGCTCGACGTCAAATCTAGGCATCCATGGAACCACGTCGTCTTTTCCTAAAAGTTTCTTGCACATCTCCACCGCCGAGTGTATGCCGTCTTCGTGGAACCCGTATCTCAACCACGCGCCGGTAAACCACGTGTTGTTTTCACCTTGTAAGCGACTCTTCAAATCCTCTTGCGCCTTGATCGCGTTCTCGTTAAACACCGGGTGGCCTAAGTATTTCTTAAACTCCACCCTTTCCTCGTCGATTTTCTCGGTCGGATTGAGCGTCACAAACACGTCCTTCGCGCCTTTAGGTAAATTTTGCAACAAGTTCACCCAATACGTTACGCACACGGAATCGTTCTCGCCCTTCTTTCCGATAGATTTGCAGTTCCAACTCGCCCACGCGCTTCGATTTTTTGGCATAAACTGCGGGTCGTCGTGTAACACGACCTCGTTCCTCGTCGTGCGAAAATTCGATAAAATCTCCAACTCTTTCTCCGTGGCGTTTTTGCCAATCATCGCCAACGCTTGGTGCGCGTGACAGGCAAAAATCACGTGGTCAAACTTCTCCTTCGTTTGCTCCCCGGTCGCCGCTTTCTTAGTTTCTGTCGTTTTCACTTTAATTCTCGATTTCGAAGCGTCGTCGAAATATCTGTGCACCGTGTGCACGTACCTCCCCGTCTTCACGCACCCGTCCGGCAACGCCTTCAAAACCGCCTCCACGTACGCCTTCGACCGGCCTTTCACCACCCTCCACACCGGTCGTTCAAAGATCTCCAACAAGTGGTGATTCGCCCAAAATGTAATCAGCGGTTTCAGAGGAAACCCGAGCGCGTCTTTATCGTTACAGCTCCAAATAGCCGCGCACATCGGCAACACGTAGTGGTCGCGGAAGTAATCCGAATACCCGTTTTCCCGCAAATATTCCCCCAACGTTTTCTTCTCCCAATATTCCTTCTTTGAGCCGCTCAACACGTCGTGTTTCACTTTCTTGAACTTAAGAATCTCCCGTATCATGTTCCAAAACTTTGGATTGATCAGGTTCCGTTTTTGCGCGAAGATCCCACTTAATCCTAAACTCCCCCACTCCGTCCTTTCGCTTTGTAACGAGAAACTCATGTCGCTTTGCTCGTGTTTCACGCGCAACTCCTCGAACAAACCGACCAAGTGTGGATACGTGGTCAAATTGAACACTTGAAATCCTAAATCAACGTCCAATTCTCCGGCGTGTTTTGACTTCTCCCGCGTCAACGCGTGCCCGCCGGCGGTGGGTTCGGACTCGTACACCGTGACCGCGAATGCGTTCGATTGGTGGAGCAGATAGGCGGCGGATAAACCGCTGATGCCGGCGCCAATCACGCAGACGGTTTGCTTCTTCTTTGAGCTTTCATTCTCGTTGTTAAAATCGTCGTTGTTGTTGCCGAGTGGTGATGATGCCATGACGATTTTGACGTTTTTGTCGTTTGTTCGTGGAACGACGAGTGCAACAAGTAAATGTTCTTTTTCTGAGGTGTTGTTGTGGCGTTCGTACAATGCAGAGAATATGCGGTGCGGAGTAGTCCACGACGTAGAATAGTATAATTAAAAAATCAAACGACCGAGCGCAATGCGGACCGGCCTGCGGCACCACTGGCGGCTTGTGCGCCCATTTGCGCCCCTACCGTGCTGGCGTTGTGCCCACCAGCTCGGAAGCTCGTCCAGACGAGCCGCATGGAGACGACCGAGAGAACGGCGTCTAAAGCGAACAAACAAAACGCGACGGCGTAAAACGCGCCTAAAACTTTATCTTTGTTCAGAGCGGATTTGATGACCATCATTCCAGCTAAGGACCACTGGTCGCCGGCGCCACCGGGTGGGGAGATGCACGCGTAGACCATGAAGGCCAAGTGGCCGAGGTACATGAGGAAGAACCAGCCGAATTTCAAACCCGAGTCGTTTTTCGCCGCCATGTACAGGCGACGGTACCAGATGAAGTACGCGCCGGGGACGCCGGCGAGAAAGTAGATGATGGCGACTAACCAAGAGACGACTCTGCCGTCGACGAAGAACGCGCCGGTGACGGCGCAGAGGTTCATGAATAACGCCAAAACTAAGCAGAGGTAAGAGTAGTAACACATCCGCACGGCTCTTTGGTGTTGGGAAGGAATTTCCGCGTCGATGTTGTGGTACGCGATCGCCCAGAATTTAAACGGCCAGTTGTTGACTTGTTGCCCTCCACTGCCACCGTTAGCGCGCATGGCGGCTTCTCTCGCGGCGAGCTCGCGTTCGCGTCGCGCGATATCCCCCTCGCGCTTTTCGAGTTCTTTCCTTTGCTGGGCTAAAGACTTATCTCCTCCTCCTCCAACGCCGCCACCGCTGCTACTACCAAACGCGCCAAACCCAAACCCACCTCCAAACAATCCACCCCCACCTCTTTTCTCTTGTTGTTGTTGTTGTTGTTGTTGTTGTTGCGGATTCGTCGTGGCGGCGTTATCGTAGGCGCCGCCGTACGCGCCAAACGTGTCCATCCCAGAATCTCTCGCGACCGCCCCTGTCGGCGCTTCGTACACGTCCGTTGCCGCTTTCTTACTGTTCTTATAACTGCTTTTTACTGCCGGTGGTGACGGCGCCGTGCTGCTCGATCCTCCTCCTCCTCCTCCTCCTGATGGTGGTGGTGCAAACGGATTGGAAAACTCCGTGGAATCTTCGTCGTCGTCGTCGATGTGTACCGTCGTCGTCGTCGTCGTTTCTTGCAAAGACCCGCCCCCGGCGTTCGACCCGCCCCACGCGCCGCCGCCTCCATCGCCGGTCTGTTGGAACGGATTTCCGTTATTGCTCATATTTCTTCACGACAGAAGAATATATAAAGAGAGAGAGAGAAGAGAGAGAGAATTTGAGATCCAAACGTCTCCTCTTCAACGGTCTTTCTTCAACAAATCGCTTCACGAATTTTTCAAAATCGCGCCCTCCACGAATCTCCTCTTCCCTTTGTCCTCCTCCTCAAAGAGACGCTCGTTTCGGTGAAGAATCGTGTGTGGTTTTGTCGTGCGAACGCTTTCTTTTTCGCGCGCGCGCGTGTTTTCTGTGTGTTTTTGCGCGTTATTATGAAGATCAAAGCGTCCTCTCCTTTCTTTCCTCTCTCCTTTTAAACTCGGTGAAAAGAAGAATATATAAAAAGTGTGCCGCAGAACGTGCTCGTCAAACAAGTTGCTCTTTCTCTGCTCTTTTTTGGTCGTTGTGTTTTGATTTTTTCATTTTTTTTGTCGTTGTGTTTTGATTTTTTTTTCTCTCCTTTTTTCCTCTCTCTCTCTCTCTCTCTCTGTGTTGCATTGCTTCATTGTAAATAAAGAAGAAGGACGAGAAGACAAACGAAGCGAAGAAGAAGAAGAAGAAGAAATCAGAGAAGAAGAAGAAGCACTTTTCGTTCTTTTATTCTTTTATAGAGTCTTTTGTTCTTTCTCTCTCTCTCGCGTTTTTTGCGCGCGCGCGCTCGTTCTCTCTCTCTCTCTCTCTCTGAGACATTTTGAATTCCATCGTCGTCGAAACGAATTCATTCAGAAACGATGGAGGACGGGTACTCGCAAACGCTCAGAGACCTCCTCGCGCAAACGCCTTTAACCACGGACGCGTGGGTCCAGTGCGACTCGTGCCAAGTCTGGCGACGAGTGCCGAACTTTGTCGCTTTGAAGTTAGGCGAACACGAGCAATGGTTTTGCCACAAAAACTTCCACCAAGAGTTCAGCACGTGCGATGATCCTCAGGAATTACTCGACGATGAAATCGACGTCCTGATGAAAGCGCAAGAGAAAGAACAAAAGAGGAAACAAGCGGAGGAAATCGGGAGGAAGATTTTAGAGGAGGACGAAGAGGACGAACGAGAGAAGTTGGGAGTTAAAAGTGAGAAAGGAGGAGACGATGATGAGAAGAAGACAAAGAAGGAAAAAGGTGGAGCGAGTGGGTGGAGGAAGAAAAAAAATTCAAACGACTCTGACGATTCGAACGATTCGGACGACGATACCATGATGTGCAAACCAATCGAAAACGCGCACGTCTGGTCGAGAGTCTCGCGGAACATCTTCAAACACAGAGAGCCGAGGAAGTTAACCGAGGACGACATCATGGTGTGTAACTGCGCCATCGACCCGGAGACCGGAAGCGGATGCGAGGAAGAGTGCGTGAACAGATTGGTGTTAACCGAGTGCGATCCTAAATTTTGTCCGTGTTCGACCGCGTGTAAGAACCAGAGGTTTTCCAGGAAGAAGTTTAAAGAGTTAGAGGTCAAACGGTCGAGTAAGAAAGGACACGGATTGTTCTCGGAGGAGAATATTAAACCGGGCGAGTTCGTGTTGGAGTACGTCGGCGAGGTGTTGCACGAGGAAGCGTACGAGGAGAGGAAAAGGCAATACGCGAGGGAAAAGAGGCGGCACTTTTATTTCATGACTTTGTCGAGTTCGGAAACTATCGATGCCACGGAAAGGGGCGGCGTTGGGAGGTTTTTGAACCACTCGTGCGATCCAAACTGCGAGACGCAAAAATGGATGGTAAAAGGCGAGTTGTGCATCGGCGTTTTCGCGCTGAGAGAGATTCAACCGGGGGAAGAGATTACCATCGATTACAAGTTTGAAAGGTACGGGGAAAAACCTATGAGATGTTTTTGCGAAACCGCCGCGTGTTGCGGATGGATTGGCGGTGCGAAAGCCGCGAGAGAGGCGGAGAAGTACGCCAACGATTCCGAAGACGACGACGAGGAAAAGATTCACTTGGAGGACGAAACGCCGGTGATGTTGGAGTGCGACGAAGACCAAATCGTGAAAGAAGAAAAGGAAGCCCGAGTACAACACGAACAAGAGAAGGGTGGATCCTTCAGACGCTCTGAATCGAAAAAGTTGAAAGACGAGGAGAAGAAATGGCGACCGCCGGAGGAACAAAAAGCGTACGATCGCGCGAAAAAGGCGCGCGAAAAGAAATACGAAAACGAGGAGAAACAACGATTGAAAGCGGAGAAGAGATCAGTGCCGAGCTTTGGTGGTGGCGGCGGCGGCGGACGATCGCGCATGCGCGCGCCAGCTGGTTCGTACGCTGCCAAATGGGGCGGCATTTCCAGCGCATCTCAAAGACGTTCGGAAATTGACGTCGCCATGGACGATTTGCGCAACTCCAAGGGCGCTTTGCGCAACGAAAAAGCGTGTCTCAAATCGATTCAAATGTTCAACTTGGCGTACCCAGTGGACGAAAAAGGCGAGTCGCAAGTTTCCGAGAGAGATTTGGGATTACTTTTAGAAGCGATATCGATGACAGGAAGCACGCAACTACAAAGAGTGCTCGCCGAGAGAGGCGGGACGGGCGCGTTGCAGACGTGCATCAGTCGATTAGGCGGCGCGTTGTGCTCTCCGCAAAGAGCTCCATTGTTGAGAAAGGTTTTGAGAGTTTTAGGAAACTGGTTGACCGTGTGTAAAGAAGCAACGTTAGCGGCTATGCGCGACACGAAGACGGCGAGAGGGAGTTTTTTCGATTTACTCGGTGAGTTACGATACGCGAAGGACTCTGAGTTGCAAAAAGTCGCCACGGAGTTTGCGAACCAGAAAGTTCCGCAAGGGACCATTATCGATAAAGGTGAGCCGGAGAGTATTAGACGTTTGAATAGTGCAAATGCGAATAATAGTATAAACATGAACGGGGGTGGAATGACACCGGGTGGAGGTTTCATGCGCGGTGGAATGGGGACTCCGATGGGCGCCGGTATGGCGCCAAACGGCGTCGTCGGGTTTCGAACGGGAACACCACCACCCATGCGAACTCCAGGAAGTGCCGGTGGTTTTGGTAGTAGTGCGCCGCCGGGGAGTGCGACAACCATGGGTGGTCGAGGAGGTGGATTCAATTCTGCTGGCCCGCCGCCTCCAGGAAGCGGCATGGGATTCAATCGAACCGGCTTAGCGCCCCCGCCGAGATTCGCCGGCGCGGGAGGACGAGGTCCACCAGGTATCGCGGCGAATAACACGCCGGGGAGTGCGCACCAAAGAGATGCGATTGGCAGAGCTTTACCGAGTGGATGGAAATCGCAAACAACGCCGGCGATGCCAGCTGCAGCGAATGGTGGGTACCAAAACTATTACAATCAACAGCAGCAACAACACCAACCGCCGTCCAACCGCCAATATCCGCCGTACTCGAACCACACCGGTGGCAGAGGAGGTGGTGGTGGAAACTACAACAACTACAACAGTAACGGAAACTATAATAATTACAACAACAACGGCTACAACAATAACGGGTACAACAACTACAACACCAGTGTCGGCGGTTACGCCGGAGGGAGCGCAAAACGCCAGCGAATGGATGCTAATTTTAGCGCGCACCCGCCCGTCAATCCTCCGCTCCCTTCCGGCGCACCTCCCCCGCGTTCCACCGACGCCCCTTCCGCTCCCAAACGAAACGATGAATTCGATGACCCGCACTCCCTCTCCTTCGCCTCCATCGTCAGCGATATCGTCCAAGAGTTTGCCATGGAATACCGAGCGCAAAACCATCCGAAGCACGCCTCGTCGGCGGATTACGACCGCTTGCAAAACAAGTGGCAGACGAAAATCTTAACCAACGAGCAAAAGAATTTCGAGGAAACCGGACGGAAACCGATCGACTTGACCAGACTGAGAGATTCCATCAACACTTACGTCAAAATGGCCAACGAGTGGGAGTTTAAGAATCAGTCGAAATAGATAAATATTTCTGAACAACAACACAATGAAAAAATCGTCATAACATCACCTCACGGGAAACTCTTTATATATAATGAACTACCACGTCTCGTCATCACTCGCGCGACGATGCGCTTCCGTCTCCTCCTCCGCGAGTGGTAATCCTTCGTGTTCGTCGTCTTCTCGAACAAGAAGAACGCGAGCTTTTTTATCCTCCTCGAATGGAAGACGACGACGAAGCGATGATGCGGTCACGCTTTTACGAAGTTCTGGAGTTGGCCAAGACCGATTCGACATAGCGCTCACCGGGCAAGAAGAAGACGGGGAGACGGATAAAAAGGCAAAGAAACGAACAATTTCGCTCGATTTAGGCGGAACTCAAATGCAAACGACCGCTATCGAGTATACCGGCGAGTTAGTCGCGGTCGAAATCGACCGGCCTCTCGGTTTGATTTTGGAGGAAACGAGAGTGGAACGAAGTGTCGAGACGCGGATAGAAGTTGTGGAGATTGTTCCGGATTCAAACGCTTCAAAAGATGGCAGAGTAAAGGTTGGGGATATTTTACGCTTAACCACGGCAGTGTTCAACGTTTCCGCACCGATCGATGTGACGACGTGGATGAATCCGCCGGCGAAGGCGAACGTGAGAGCGTACGTGAAAGACTCGACGTTCGATAAGACGATGTTGGCTATTCAGAGTCACTCGGTGCCGGTGGATTACGACGGCGACGCGAGGGAAATGAAAAGCGTCGGGATGGTGTTTGAGAGAAAATAATGATATACTAGTACTGCTACTGCTACTGCTACTACAACGTACTCTAACTCAAACCGCCTCCCTCCCTCGGCCACGCCACGGCGATAACTACCCCGACTAAACTCACCGCACATCCAACGTAATCGCCCACATCCAACTTAAACCCATCCACTATTCGCGCCCAAGCGTAACTAAAAACGATAAACACCCCTCCGTACACCGCGTACGTTCGGCCGAAATCCTCCAACGGTTGTAAAGTAGGGACTACGCCATATGCCATTAAAATAACGAACCCGAGTAAAAGGTACCAAATCGATTTCTTCTCGCGAACAAATTGCCAGACGAGCCACCCGCCTAAGATTTCGAGCACCGCCGCGACTGCGAACAAGAAGACGCTTTGGAACGCGAGAATAGTAGTCCACTCTTTTTTATCGTTTCCTTCCTCTGAAGCTGCTACGGTGCCGTTCGTTGCTTCCATTTCCTTTACGTGAGATGTTGTTCAAACGTGTGCACATTTGAAGTGTTTTCCAATGCAGAAGGGGGGGGAGACGTTCGCAACATTTTATTTAGGGTATTAAACCCTAATTCAATATCGAGTTTCGACGTCGACGACGCTTTCACGTCGTGCCTCATTTCTTTCTCGCGAAGAAGAGTTACGACACAAAACTTTCGCATCGCTTTTGAGAAGAAAGAAAAGAGAAGAGAAGCGCTCGCAACACCTTTACCTCTCTCTCGTCGTGGATCTCTCTCTCACTCGAGTGGTCGCAGAGTGTGTGTCTGTCTGTCTGTCGTTTCGGAGAAAGAGAAAGAGAGAAAGAGAGAAATTTTTGACCCCCAAACAACAACAAAAGCGAGATAATACACAAAAAGAACGAATATATAAAGAATAATGATGACGATAAACGCGCTCCGATGCCCGCGAAACGCAGGCGCGGTTGCACACAACAAACGAGTACACGCGAGCAGCGACAGATGCAGCAGCAGTAATAGCACGAGGGATACGAACACGAATAGCAGAAGAAGAAAAGGAGTGGTTCTCTCCTCTTTCGGTAAGGCTTGAAAATCTCTCTTTATCTCTTTGTTTTTCTTCTTTCTCGTCCTCTCGCGTCGTTCTCGGGAAAGAAAAAAACGTTTGAATTCTCTCCTCTCGTGTGTTCTTCTTCTTCTTCTTCTCGGAGAAGAAGATTTGGTGCTTTTTCGCGCGCGCGCGCAAACGACGAGTACGAGTACTGCTCTGCGGTATCTTCATCGTCCGCGATCTCGGATCGATCTCCGAGGAGTTTTGCGCGCGCGCAAAGAGAGAGATCTTCTCTCACAAGAGAGAGAGAGAGAGAGAGAGAGAATAAAACGACGGCAGAGGGAAGAGGAGAGAAAGTTTTCCTCCTCTCTTTTCTCTCTTTTTCGTTCTGTTTCCTACAAAATCAATCAAAAAAGGAAGGGCGTTGAAGAAGATCCATCGTGTGGCTCAGAAAGTGTGGCTGTAAAGAAAGGTGGACACAAAAGGAAAAGAGAATTTTTTTTTTTTGTTCTGACATTCATTCTTTCTCTCTTCTCTCGTACTTACAAAAACAGGGAATAACAACGAGAACAATAAAAGGACGTTACACGCGAACGCTTTAAACGACAGAAGAGTAAACACAGAGAATCATTTTAGTCATCGTTATGGATATACGACGACGACGACGACTCCAACGAAAAGAAGAGGCGACGCGGTTGGCCCCAGACGAGCGATTACCATGCCGGAGGATTCGTCCAACGAGAAGAAGACCCTTCTCACGTCTTGGCAAAGAATTGGCCAGGAAGGGGTGCAGAAAGCGTCTGAGATTTGGTCGGCGGTGAACAGCGAAGCCGCGGCGGCGGCGAAAGGCGCGTGGGAAGGAGTGAAACCAGCGCATAAGGTGTTTTTGTCCGATATTATCGCCAGTCCGAAGAAGAACGCGTTTGTGCGAAAGTGGTTGGGGACGGATATAACGTACGTGTCGTTTATTGGTGCCATGCACGTTGGCGCGTTGTTGGCGCCGTTTTACTTCACCTGGCAAGCGTTCAACTGCTTTTGGGTCATGTATTTCATCACCGGGTGCTTGGGAATCACGTTGAGTTACCACAGGCAGTTGTCGCACAAGTCGTTTCAAACGCCGAAATGGTTGGAGTACGCGTTGGCGTATTGCGGCGCGTTGGCGGTCCAAGGCGACCCGATCGAGTGGGCGTCGTCGCACAGATATCATCATCAACACTGCGATACTCCGAAAGACCCGCACACGCCGTATGAAGGCTTTTGGTGGTCGCACATGGGATGGTTGTTGGACAACGAAGCGACCATCGAAAGAGTTGGCGATCGATCCAACGCCGCGGAGATGGCCGCGCAGCCGTTTTACCAATTCTTGGAGAAGACGTACATGTGGCACATCGCTGCGTCGGCGTTAGGTTTATACCTCCTCGGCGGTTTACCCTTCTTAGTGTGGGGCTTCTGCGTGAGAACTGTTTGGGTGTACCACATCACCTGGGCGGTCAACTCCGTCGCCCACTGCTGGGGCAAACAAACGTACAACACCGGCGACTTGTCCAGAAACAACTTATCGGTTGGAATTTTAGCATTTGGAGAAGGGTGGCACAACAACCACCACGCGTTCGAATTTAGCGCCAGACACGGGTTGGAGTGGTGGCAAGTGGACATGACGTGGTATTTGATTTGGGGGTTGAAGAAGTTGGGCTTGGCGACCAAGGTGAAGTTGCCCACGCAAAAGCAGTTGGACCGCATGCGCATCGAACCGACCACGGCTTAATTAAAAAAAAAGTTTGATAATAAAAAGAGAGAGAGAGAAAGAGAAAGAATTGTTAAAGAGAGAGAGAGAGAGAGATCACGCATCTCGCGGATGTTTTGTCGTTTGAAATCATCATCTAATACTGCAAATACTACTATACTCTTTCACTCGTTAAATGTTGTTTTTCCTTCTTTTTGTCTTTGTCTTGTTCAGATTTCGAAACTTTTCTTCACTCTTCGGAGAGAAAACGTTTCGTTTACGTCGTTTACGTCGTTTACGTCGTCGCGATGACGAAAGAACCTCTCGTGGAAAAAGAAGAAGAAGAACGCGGGCTTTCGTTTTCTCTCGGTCGCTTTCCCGGCGCCAAAAACAGAGGCTTAATCGCTTCCTCTTCTTCTTCTTTAACACAAGGCTCGGTCGTTTTTCAATCGGTCCCGTATGCGGCGGTTCTCCGAGACGACGGGCTCCACGAACGCGACCACTTCACGTTCGAGAAGTCGAAGGATCACAACTTTAACGTGAACAACAACTCATCAGAGTCGCCACGGCAACAACAACAACAACAACAACAAAATCGACAACAACAGTTGCAACGGTGTTCGGCGACCAAATTCGCGAGATATTTTTCGAGGGAGAACCAGTTGAAAGATTGGGAAGACGGCTACGATAAAGAAACGAAAGCGCTGAAGAGTTGTCAGTTGCGAGCGCCAAAGGCAACGGTACGGTTGGCGAGTAAAATCGTGTGGCGAATGCAACGAGAGAGGAAGAACGAAACGAATACTAATGAGAACAAGAACAACGCGGAGAACGAAGTACCCGCGAGCGAAGAGAAATCGAGGAAGACGAAACGAACCGCTCTCGCGGCTCCGACCGGACGATTGTACGACGACGAAGGGAAGACGGAACAGTTGGGATTAGGCAGAGGGTACTCGACTGTCTTCGACCAGTTAACGCACGGTGAAGAGTCGAAGACGTTTGGTTTGAACAACCCGAGCGATTACACTTTAGCGGCGATGACGAGAGCGTATTTGACGCACTCTTTGAACGTGGACGATAGCGTGGTATCGGACGAGGAGAGAGCGGAGAGGTACGAGAGAGAATACGAGGACATACCGTCGGTGGCGGATTTAGCAAAACTAATTGGTAAGTTGCGTTTGAATTGCCACACGTTGTGCGACGATGAGTTGCGACCGTATGGGATTGGCGTCTATCCAGTGGCGGCGATGATGAATCATTCGGAAAATCCAAACTGTTTCGCGACTTTTAGAGGCAAGAAGATGATTGTCCGATGTTTGCGAGACGTGTTGCCGGGCGAAGAGTTGACGATTTCGTACGACGAATTAATGAAACCAAAGCGAGAGAGGGCGAAATCGTTAAAGTCGAACTACGGGTTTGATTTACATGATGACGGGGAGGAGGAGGAGGAGGGGCAGGAAGATCTTTTGCCTCTTTCCGAAATTCCTTTGATTGGCGGACATAAGTTGCGCGCGTTGTCTCGTGCGCCGAAATACACCGACGAAGACGAAGAAAGGAGCTGGTTTCAAGTCGAGCGCGCGTCTGGTGGTATCGTCGACGGTGGATGCCACATATATCGACTCTTTGGGGAAGAAAGCGGTGGATTCTTTGAAGACAACAGCGCGTTGGCGAGCTTCAACTTGGAAGAGAGCGTCGATGAAGACTACGACGACGACGACGAAGGTGATGACGGGGAAAACGATGAAGATAAAGAGAAGGATAAAGAAGAAACAGAAACAAACGGCGATTTATCGAAGGACCCAGAATTTGCGGGTCAGAAGACGTACGGTCAGTCGAACAAAAGTAAAAAGAGTAACAAAAAGAAGACGCGATTGATTGTCGAAACGTGGGGCGATTGTAAAAACGTCGTCGTTGCTGAAATTGCCGAACGGTTTTGTCAGGCGTTTGAACTGGTAGAAAAGTTAAGCTCGACGTCTTCGGGAGATGTTTCCGATGGCAGCTCGTTAAACCGCGCTTGGGATCGATTTAATAGTTTAACCGATACAAGATCGGCGCTGTTTGGCGCTTCCGTTGGCATTGCGCGAGGACACCACTTGCGTGTCAAGGCGTTGGAGTCGTTCATGAACGCCGCGGTTCTTTTCGAAGATTGGAAGATAGCGTTTGACTGCGGCACGGAGCTCACACCATCTTTCGAAAAGTATTACCCGAATCACCATCCGCAAATCGCCGTTCATAACGTCGCCGTCCTGAAATTGTTGTTGGAGCGTCTCATGGCGGATACGTACGCCGTTGGAGCGCGTTTGAGCGCACCTGCGAGTATCATCGAGAGCCTCGACGAGATTAAAGAAAAAGCAAAGGAGCTAGCTTCGGGAGTTTCCAGAGTTGTCGGCGAAGATAGCACCGTCGTCGAGCAATTGGTAGAGGCGATGCACACGTGCAAAATGATGCGAGAGCAGGTTTTAAAAGAGGCGGATTCCCTTTGTTCGTCGGATGACGACGCTTTCTGAAGAAGAATAGAAGAATCCATTTTAGAATTATAGAGAGTGCAGAAGAATACGCACGCACGCGCGCGCACATAACTCACATACTACATATAAATACACAAGAAGATGTAAAGATCTACGTACTACCATCGTCTTCTATTATTGCTATTTTTGTTGCTATTTTTGTTTCTTTCCTTGTCCTTGTCCTTGCGTTGACGCGCGCTCAGCTGTAACTCTTCGATGTTTGCGGCTAAATCTCTCAAGTTTTGTTCGAACATCTCGGCATCGTCGTCGTTGTCATCTCTTTTCGCCGCCTTTGGCGGCGGCTCTATTCTCCACACGTCCACAAATACCTCCACCTCTTCCTTTCTGTGATGCCCGTATTGATTCTTTAAGCCGTATTTCATCTCGGCCACGACTTTCGCGCTCTTCGCGCCTAATTTTTTCACCGCTACTTTCTGAATATACTCTCTCGTGGACGTCTTATGGAATGAATACACCGCGGTTTCGGCCATTTTCATCGCCGCGGCTAAAAACGCCACGTCCGCACCTTTCCTTCTCGTGCCAAATGGTGGATTCGTCAACACCGTATCCGCTCGCGGCCACACGTAATCTTTCCTTTTCACGTTCTCGCTTTTTTCTTCTTCTTCTTCTACGTCCTCCTCCTCCTCGTCCTCATCATCATCGTACCGCCGAATCAACTCAACCACGTCCATTAAGCACAACTCAACCTCCAACTCCGGTTCGTACGTCTCCAAGTTCTCCTTACACTCCTCCAACGCGTCTCTATCCACGTCGATTCCGAGCACGTGTCCCGCTCCCATAAGTTTCGCCCCAATCGCCAACACCCCCGTCCCTACGCCTAAATCAATCACCGATTTCTCCTCGATGTCGTCAAACTCCACCGCGGCGACGTGCAACACTCTCGTCGCCAGCAAAGGCGTCGTCGCGTATTGCTCCAAATTCTGTTTCGGGGTTGAAAACGTTTTCAAGTCTTGCAATTCCGATTCGAGTTGTTTCGGTTTCATTCTTTTCAAGAAAAAGCGTTCACTTTTGCGTCTTCTTCTTCTTCTTCCTCCTCTCGTTATTCTTCGCAAAAGCAGCAGCAAACGTCGTCCTCCGTCGTCTCATCGTTAAAACAACTCTCGATTTAGTTAGCGCAACAAAAATGAAGAACAAAAACAGTTCAACGTAGAAAGAGCTCTCTCTGCATAAAATTTAGGGTTTCCGCACAAAATTTTTCTCTCACAAAAAAAAAACGCTCCCTCAACGACGGCACTCATAAAAAATTACTTAAAACACACACTACTACTACACATACAAACATGTCTAAATCAGAAGGACCAGCGATCGGGATCGATTTGGGGACGACGTACTCCTGCGTCGGCGTGTGGTGCGTTCTAAACTTCTTTGTTCTTTTTTTTTATTTTTCGTTTGGATGATGATGATGAGGAAACACCCGACGCTTCGTCAATCCATTTTCGTTTTGTCGGCGGGTGTGTGCTTTTGGAAATGATCGAAAGCGCGTTCCACTTGTCTCCTCTCTTCCGCGTAAAAAAAAAATCTCGATTTCAATAGAGATACATCTTCTGTTGCTTGCGACGAGTTTCCATCATCGCGGGAAGGTGGTGTGCTTTTCCATCGTAAAGAAGTCTTGCCTTCCCGCGATGATGATGATGAAAGAAGAGAGATGATGGCACCCCAGGAGAAGAACGAAAGCACGAAAGAAAGAAGCTTCTGAAAGCTTCTTTTTTCTCTCTTTTGGGCGGGAAAAGAAAAGAAAAAGAAGGACAAAAAGTTTTTTTTTTGGTGCCAAGAATGTCTTCTTTTTTTTTAGGGTTTCTCTGAAATTTTTTCTGGTGGTCTGTCTTTTTTTTTTAAGTGAAGAAGAAGAGTTTTGTTGTTGTTTTACTCCTTTTTAGAACACGAAGACTGACCAAAATAATGAAACTTTTCTTTTCAAACTCAGGCAACACGACCGAGTGGAAATCATCGCCAACGACCAAGGGAACCGAACGACGCCATCTTTTGTCGCGTTCACGGATTCCGAAAGATTAATCGGCGACTCGGCGAAGAACCAAGTCGCGATGAACCCGAAAAACACCGTCTTTGACGCCAAGCGGTTAATCGGGAGAAAGTTTTCCGATCCGCAAGTGCAACACGACATGAAGGAGTTTTCGTACACGATCGTGAAAGGGGAAGCGGAGAAACCGATGATTGAAGTTGAGTTTCACGGGGAGAAGAAGACGTTCGCGGCGGAGGAGATTTCGTCCATGGTTTTGGTGAAGATGAGAGAAGTCGCCGAGGCGTTTTTGGGGAGAGACGTGAAGAACGCCGTCGTGACCGTGCCGGCGTACTTTAACGACTCCCAAAGACAAGCGACCAAGGATGCGGCGGTCATTGCCGGCTTGAACTGCTTGAGAATTATCAACGAACCGACCGCGGCTGCGATCGCGTACGGTTTGGACAAGAAGAACTCGTCCACGGCGGAGAAGAACGTGTTGATTTTTGATTTGGGAGGCGGTACTTTCGATGTGTCTTTGTTGACCATCGAAGAAGGCATCTTTGAAGTCAAGGCAACGGCAGGGGACACGCACTTGGGTGGTGAAGATTTCGATACTCGTTTGAGCAACCACTTTGCCGCGGAGTTCAAGAGAAAGCACAAGAAGGACATCTCCGGCAACGCCAGAGCGTTGAGACGTTTAAGAACCGCGTGCGAAAGAGCCAAGAGAACTTTGTCCTCCACCGCGCAAACCTCCATCGAAATCGACTCCTTATTCGAAGGTATCGATTTCTACACCTCCATCACGAGAGCGAGATTCGAAGAGTTGAACATGGACTTGTTCCGCAAGTGCATGGAACCAGTCGAGAAGTGCTTGAGAGACGCCAAGTTCGACAAGGGCCAAGTCCACGAAGTCGTTTTGGTCGGCGGTTCCACGAGAATCCCGAAGGTTCAGCAATTGCTCTCCGACTTCTTCAACGGCAAGGAGTTGTGCAAGTCCATCAACCCGGACGAAGCCGTCGCGTACGGCGCCGCCGTCCAAGCTGCCATTTTGTCCGGCGAAGGTAACGAAAAGGTCCAAGACTTGTTGTTGTTGGACGTCACGCCGTTGTCGATGGGTTTGGAAACCGTCGGCGGTGTCATGACCGTGTTGATCCCGAGAAACACGACGATCCCGACCAAGAAAGAACAAGTGTTCTCCACGTATTCTGACAACCAGCCGGGCGTGTTGATCCAAGTTTTCGAAGGCGAACGTTCGCGAACGAGAGACAACAACTTGTTGGGTAAATTTGAATTGCAAGGCATCCCGCCGGCGCCGAGAGGCGTCCCGCAAATCAACGTCTGCTTCGACATCGACGCGAACGGTATCTTGAACGTGTCTGCGGAAGATAAGTCCACCGGCCAAAAGAATAAGATTACCATCACCAACGACAAGGGAAGATTGTCCAAGGAAGACATCGAAAGAATGGTCCAAGAAGCCGAGAAGTACAAAGCGGAAGACGAAGAGCACAAGAAGAAGATTGACGCGAAGAACGGTTTGGAGAACTACGCGTACAACATGCGCAACTCGATGAGCGACGAAAACGTCGGCGGCAAGTTAGATCCGGAAGATAAGAAAACGATCGAAGCGAAGATTGACGAGACCATCGCTTGGTTGGACGGTAACCAAACTGCCGAAGTCGACGAGTTCGAAGACAAATTGAAGGAAGTCGAAGGCGTGTGCAACCCGATCATCTCTAAGATGTACGGCCAAGCTGGCGGCGCGCCGCCGCCTGGCGCGGACTTTGGCGGTGCCGAAGGTGGAGCGGAAGGTGCCGGCGGAGCTTCCTCGGGCCCGAAGATCGAAGAAGTCGATTAAGAGCCAAGCGAGAGCGTGGATGAGAATACGAGAGCGAGAAAGAGAAGAGACGAAGGAGAAATTTAAAAACCAACACATACAAGTAGTAGAAGAAAACACATTACAGTTTTGCATTTTAATCTAACAAAGTGATAACCTATATTGGTCAATTGTTGTATCTGGTACCTGCTCGCATTTCTGCTTTCTCTTTGCACTTTAATCTTCTATTTGTTGAAAGTAACTTGTCTTTTCCTACCCGCCGTGCCGGGCGCTTTCAAAGCGCTCTTTAGCAAGTTTTGCGCTTCTTTTTTTGTTATCGTTCTCGCCGTTGCCGCCGCTGCACTGTTCATATTATTATTATTCTCGCTATTAATCTCCGCGAATACTGCTCTATCTTCCGCCCTCGAGCCTCGTACCGGACCTTTTCGAGCGCCGACGTGTTTTTTGTTCAAGCCCGTCGATTTTTGAAGTTTTGGCGTCTTCATGACGTGCTGTTGCTCTCTCTCTCGCTTTTCTACAGCTTTTCTTCGCTCTGAAATCGCAGCACCTCGCAATTTGAACGGTTTGGGCGTGGTACACGCGCGTCCCGTGACATCTACCAGGAATTCGTCCGAGGAATCGTGAGACATCACTGCCGGCGACGATTTTGTTCTCGTCGGCGTCTTAGCGACGACTCTGCTCTGCGTCGCCGTACCTTTCTTATTGCTGAAAGCGTACGTTTCGCGTTCAAGTTCAGCTTGCCTATCTTTCAAAAACTGTCGGCGATTGATAATTGCTCGTTTCTCCGTCGCCAGTCGGAACGGTTCCGGTTGCGTCGAGGCGCCGAGTTTCTGCGCGTTTGACTTTGGCGTCTTGGCGGTTTTATTCATCAAGTTAGACTGGCGTCTGCCGCCAAACTCAATAGGCTCCGGAGTGAACTCAAATACATCATAGTTCGGATCTGCTTGCTCCAAGCTCGAATCGTTCGTCGTATCAGTAACGGCGGCGATAGTGGTAGTGGTAAAAGTCTGGTGTTTTCGCACCGCGGCAATTGGTCGATTGAAAATTTTCACCGTGTCGTTCATCTTGCGCCTCTCCGCCGCTTCCTTCTTCGCCGCTTCCATAGCCGCGCGTCCTTTCGCGCGCGAGGCTGTCTGAAGGTGCGGCGAAATCGCCGCCGTCGTGCGTGGCGGCCAGTGCTGCTGAAACTCTTCCTCCTCCTCCTCGTAAAACCGTTCGTCGTCCTCTCTTCGTCGCTTCTGATTCGTTGCTTTTTTTGGCGGCGACGTGTACGTCGATCCAAAACCGTAATACTTACGCGTCGATGTCACGCGTTTCACGTTCCGTTTTACCGTCGCCGTCGCGCGGTTTTTCTCTTCTATATATTCTCTAGATGGCTTCCTGGGCTGAGTACCGGTGATGTACTCTTTATTTTCAGCCAGCGTCCATCGCGTCTCGTCCACTTGTCTTCGTTTTCTTTCAAAGCCCCCGACCACTTGCGTCACCGAAGGACCGTAATCGTTGTTCACATCTTCCTCCTCTTCCTCCCCCTCCTGAACAGTCGTCGTCGACGCTCGACGGTGCATCAAATTCACTCTCTTTGCTCGTAACTCGGCGTTCTTCGCCACCGCCTCGATGCGCATCCTCGAGTCCATTTGACGCTTCTCGCGAATCGATGCCGCCGTTTCTTTCACCCCTACCTCACGAGGTCTGCTATTCGCAGCATTACGACTGAAATTATACGCCTTCCTCTCCAAATTCCTCGGCGACCGCCTTCTCACCGGTTGCGTTCCCGTGATGACTCTCTCGACAAGTTTGTTCCTCAACGCCGCCGGCTTGCTCACAATTTTCTTCTCCACCCTCTCCCGCGCGAATTGCCGTCGTCGTTGTTTCTTCCTCTCACTCTCCTCTTCTTCCCCGCTCTCGAACACCTCCGCGTCGTGACTCGTTGCCACGTGCGACCACGGCGGTGAACTCGGCGGCGTGTACGACCTCGGACCTTCTGTCTCTCGCGCGTCTTTTTCCCACGGCAACGGCGGCGGCAACTCCCACGGGTTCAGATTCGTCGGATTCGTCGCGCGCGGGGAAAGTAATCCTGTTGTTTTTCAACAAAGACCAAAATGCGCGAAACAGCGCGTGCAGTGATAATACAAACGTGAGTGTAACGGTTGTGTGATGATATATCCTCGTAAAAAAAGTCGTCGCGTAAGAAGAGACGACGATAATGTGTGCACCCCCCCAAGGAATTTCAAAAACTCTTCCCTTTAGTGGGGAAAAGGAAACGTACCGTTCAATTTCTCGCTCGTTTCGAAGTACATCTCCGCGGTTTCTGTTTCCTTTTCTTTCCGTCTCTTTTCGCCGCGTTGGCGGTGGGAAATGAAATCGTAATATTTCGGCGCGGAGAACTCGAATCTGTTTTTGATGAGACGATGATGACGTGAAGAAGAAACAACAAATGTGATGCGTCAGTTCACGGGAAATGTTTCAACGGACATGTGACGGCTTTCTGATGCAGAAAAACAAAGGGAAAAGGTTTTAAGAAGAAAGAAGCGCGCACGTTGGATCCATTCAAAAATCAATTTGTGCTAGTACTACTGCTTTTCTGGCAAAGGCCGTCTCGTCTCGAGCGAGGATTGGAGGAGGAGGACGTGTTGATGATGAAAATTTTAATGTGGCGAAATTTATCCCAACGGTTGGTTCTCTTTCCTCTCTCTGCTTCTCATTGATTACGCTCGAAAGCGAAAGGAAACTTTTAGTAGTAGTATTCAAATAGTATAATGTTACAACATAGAGTTTGGCCGCCGCTGCTGATGCTGCTGCTGCTGCTAAGAAGGAAGAAGAAGTGATAGAGGACTTTAAAATCCATCAAAAAATCATCGTCGTCATCCCAACAGCTCCATCTCCGCTCTGAGCGCTTCCAACTCCTCCTCTTCCGTGGAGGCGATTTTCTTCACGTTCGCGGGCATCTTCGGCACCGGTTTCATCTTCGGCACGTCCGGCATCACCACCACCTCTTCTTTACTTTGAGTCGTAAACCCAGGTTCCAGTTCTTCGATTTCTTTCTGCAAGAGCGCGTCTTCCACGTCCAACGCGTCCAGCTCCGCCAGCTCCGCCTCTAACTCGTCCTCGTCCAACTCCGCGGCGTACCCGACTTGTTGCCCTAACGCCTCGTTCACCTGCCTCATCTTCTCCGTCTGATCGCTAATCTCGTCCATAACTTTATCCACTTTATCCACGTCCGTTTCTTTTGCCAACTGTTTCATCGCGCCCGCTCCGGATTTTAACGCGTTGAACGTCTCCGCCGTCGCCTTCGATCCCTCGAGGACAATCATCTGTTCCTGTAATTTCAACTGTTGGTTTGCAACCACTTCGCTTTGCGACTCGTATAACTTTTTCCGTTTCAGGCATTGCAAGGCGGCTCGTTTGTTCCCCGAGCGGTTGAACGCTTTCGCTTTTTCCAGTTCCGCGGATATCTTTTTGATTAATAACGCTTCGCGTTTCTCCAGCATTTCCAAAGTCTTCGTGTTGTTGTAGTCGTCCCCGGCGTCGTCGTGTTTTGTGCGATGATGATGTGAGAGAGAGAAATGATGGTGAGTTTACGACGAAGTGCTGTTGAAGATCGATGCGAAAAAAGAAAAGAAGAGATCTTCGCTCGAGAGCAGCGATACAACTGCGCGCGTTTTTTGCATCGTCAAAAGAAGCGTCTTCTCTCGCAAATCGACGTAAAGAGAGACACCATTGAACGCGCGAACGAACGAACGAACGAACGAAATCAAATCCCCCCGAAAGAAACACTTTTGAGAAGACGCACATCTTTCAACTTATCGACGGCATCGAACGCGGCTCGCCCACTCGTCGTCGACCCAGAACCACCAGAACCACCTTTAGAGGAGGATGAAGACGAAGGACGACCAGATGATGCGCTCGAAGAAGAAGGGTTACCGAACAGTCTCTTGAACATGATGAGTGTGTGATGAGAGGAAGAATTGGTTTTTTTTTGTGAGGGAAAAGAGGTGCCTGCCGTTTCACAAGGAAGAGGGTGAAAAGACTAGAGAGAAGACGAGAAAAGACGACGCCTCTCGCAGTGTTAGTATACGTAGTATTCGTGGTGTTATTAAACGCGCCCGCGCCGGAAACGACGCGGGCTTTTTTCTTCTTCGGTTGCGCCGGTTTCGTTCGGCGTTTTTCTTTTCCTTTTTCTTCTTCTTCTCGTTTATTCGTCTTCGCCGAGTAAATCGAACACGTTCGATTTCTTATTCGCGGTCCCGTTTCCGTTTTCCCCGGCTGGTTTTGTTGTTTCGGTTTGCTCTTTCCTTTCGCTGCTGTTCTTTTTCGCCGGCGCTTCCTTGACGGAGATGAATCCGTCCGCGTCTGGGACGTTGGCTGGTTTCTTTTCTGACGACGGTTGTTGCTTTTTGCCGTTGTTCTCGGACGACGAAGATTTGTTGGCGTTGCTCTCTTTGCGAGCCGGTCGAGAGTCTCTTCCGCTCACTCTGAGCTTTTTCAAGTCTTCGTAGAGTTGGTCGATTTCAGCGGCGCGTTCGTCCGTGGCGTCGTCGCCTTCGTTTTCTTTCTTGAGCGCCGCGATTTTGTCCTTCAACTCTTGCTCTTCTTTGGAGATTTGGCGACTGCTTCCACCGCCGCCGCCACCTCTGCCGCTGCTGCTGTCTTTTTTCTTATCACCTAACTCTGCTAAACGTTTCTTTTCCTCCAATTTGGCTTCTTCTATGCGCTTATCTTCTTCTAACCAGTCTTTACCGGAAGCTTTCAAAGCCTCTTCTCGCGGTCTGGCGCCGCCAAAGAGGGAACTTCTGGCCTCGGAAGTCGATTCTCCAACAGGCGTTTCGCGTTTTTTCAGTTGCAATTTCGGTCGATTTACGAGTTCTTCCGCGGAGGCTTCTCGCAATTCCTCCTCTTTTCGCGGTTCTCTGCGTTCTCTGCGTTCGAATTCGCCGGATTTGCGACGTTCGGGAACGGGCGCTCTCGGCGCGTCTTCGACGTACTTCACATCCACCGGTTTCGCGCCGCCAAAAAGACTGGAAGAACCCGCGGGTGCTTCGGCTTTCTTATCGGCACCTTCCGATCGTTTTTGTAAATTCAATCGCGGACGCTCGCGAACGGGTTCGTATCGATCGTCCTCTCTGACGCTCGTTCGTTTCGACCAGTCGCCGGTATCCGCGCGACTCGGTCCCAGCGGTTCGCGCGGTTCGCCTCCTCCTCGTCGATCTTCTCCTCGATCCTCGTATCGCCGATCCCCATCGCCGCGGTCTCTGAAACCACCACGTCTTTCTTCTCTTTCCGGCAACACCGCTCTCTTCGACCAATCTCCGGTATCCGCGCGACTCGGTTCCGGCTCGCGCCTTCGCTCTCTCCCGTCTTCGTCGAAATCGCGATCGTCGTCTCTCCTTCCGCCGCGAGATGACTCATCTCTCCGATCCCGATCGTACCGATCTCCTCTGTCCCCGTACCGATCTTCCCTGTCCCCCCTGTCCCCGTACCGATCGCCGCCTCTCCGATCGTACCTATCGCCTCTCTCGCCGCCTCTTCGATCGTACCTATCGCCTCTCTCGCCTGCGTCCTCGTCTCGATCTCTCCCGCCGCCGTACCCGCCGCCACCGCCACCACCTCTGTCCCCGCCGTAATCTTTAAACGCCCCACCTAACTCCCCTGGTCGTCGTCTCTCGCTTTCCTCTTCCTCTCTTCGTTCTCGATTCGGCGCCTTCGGGAGCGCGTACACGTCCACGTGGTCTGATCCTCCACCCGATCCTCCTCGGGACGGTCTGTACACGTTATCGTCGGTAATCGGCGCGGACACGGAGCTGGTAATCCCGGAAAACTCCGCTAAGGAGAGTTTCGTCCCTTTCTTTTTCTTGGATGTCTTTTGCGCTTCGCCTAAGCTTGGAAACTGCGAGCCGGAGGAACTCCCCGTCGTCGCATTCGTGGTTGGCGGCGGACCGAAACTGTCCCCTAAACCGGGGAAATCCGGGAGCTTCTCCTCGTCGTCGTCGTCCCATGATTTAGCATTCGTGGAAGTTTTGTTACCCCACGCGGACATGATTGTATTATTAAACAGTGTGTGTGATGATTTTGAGATGTTGTTGATGTTGATGTTGTAAAAGCGTGCGAACAAAGTTTGTGTTTGATGTTGTTTCAGCTGCGCGTCAGTGTGTGTGAGATTTTTGGGGTCGTCGAAACCTTTTTTTCGGGTTAGAGAAATGTACTCTTGTGGGCTTTGAAAGGTAAACGCATACATATTCCAGCGTATTTCTAACATCAGAGAAGACGCCCGCCGGTTTTCCCACCTCCTCGAGGCGTACCTTCCACCGGTCTCCTTTGTTTCTTATCCTTGCGAAAGTCCCGCAAAGCTTTCTCGGCTTCGGATTTGAGGACTTTTTCTCTCTCGTCGAACGGTAAGGTCTCTAAAGACATCGCGGATTCGATGATATCTCTCGGTTCGATTTCGTCCGGGTCGCAGTTGTCGAAGATGAGAGAGCCGACGCGTTTGATTTTTCGAGAAGAGGTTTGTTGGTTTTGAGCGCCTTCTTGTTCTCGTTCTTCGTCCTCTTCTTCGTCGGAGACGTTGACGGAAGAGCGCTGACTGTTTCGACGCGCGACGCCTGGCACGAATCTTTCCAAGAAGTCACCAACGATGGGACTTCCTGGTCCAGTTTCGTTTCCGTCCGATTGTTCACCGGGGGTTCCTCGACCGCGCGAACGCGAGCGACTCTTTTCGCCGTTTCTCTGAGACGGGTGCTTGTGCTGAATGTCCGAAGAGTAGCTGCTACCGTTCGCAGTTAACGCTTCAGATTGTTTGCGCGCCAGCATGTGCTCGAACGAGCCTCGACTGCAATAATTGAGCGTGTTCCAAGACGGCACGCGTCCTCGCGTGGCGACGTTTCGTCGATCCATTTTCATCTCTCTCAATTCGCGGACGCACTCATCCAAAGTATGTTCGATGCCGCACGCGTTTTCAATCGCGCCGAGTTTCGGCCACGTTTCGCGTTCGCCTAAAGTAGCCGTGTCGAATAAGTGTTCTCTCGTCGGATTGGATTGAATCATTCTTAAGTGCTTCCACCCATACGCCATGACGACGGTCACGTCACCTTCCCACGTTTGGCCGAACAGTTTCGCCACGTCCAAAACGTCCGCGCCGGGGATAAACTCGAGAAATTGTTGACATCTGTGCTTCCACTCAGACTCGACGAAATCGGCAATCCACGAAAGCGTGGGGTGCAAAGACGCAAACCATCGTTTTATTCTTAAAATTGGAACGATGTGCGGATTGGTTTGACTGACGATGAAATAGTTCACGTTGAACAGTTGCGACAACGCCTCCATGGGTAAATCGGCTTGTAAAGATCCGTCGCGCCAGCGCTGCGTTTTGCGACCTTTGCCGCCTTCGTTCGCGCTGGATTGCCACGGAACAAACGCGCCGTTCCGTGCTTTTGCTAACAACGGCTGCGGCGGGAACAACGATGGAAACGCGCACGAAGCGGCGACGGCAGACCAGATGACCAAGTGTGGTGACGTTAAGTAGTTCAACAGTCTCGGTTTTTGGCCCGGTCGGGCGTCCGCCGGGGAAACGCAGACGGACAAAATTCTTCCGCCAGATCTATCGTACGCCTCTTGAAAGGTCAAATCGCCGTATAAATCTCTCAAACACTTTTGGAAGAAATCAATGTTGTGCATGCCTCCAGTTTTGACCAGATGAAACATAGAAGTTAAGAAGTCCGTGCCGGAGAAGAAAGTCAAATCCGGCAACGCGGATTCAAAGTTTTCGTCGCTAAAGAAATCGTGCAACTCCTCGCTCGTTCGCGTGCACACCACCGCGGCTATGATGCTTCCAACGGAAGACCCAGCTAACACTCGCGGCAACAAATTTCTCCTGTTGAGCGCTCGGCACACGCCGATGTGAAACGTTCCTAAACTTCCTCCACCGGAAAGGAGTAAACCGGTTCTCCCGAACACGTGTCTCGTTTCTTGTAAAAACGAAAGCTTTTCCGTCACGGGAATCTGCGAATCGTTCGATATGAGCTTCAAACACGTCTTCACCTCGTTTATGTATTCTCGGACTAACTTCGGTACGCCTCCGACGGGCGCGTGTAACCGCCTCCCGAGGTTGGACATGTTCCCTAAGTTTCTCAACAGTTCCGCTCTCAAACCGAACATGATCTCCTCGACGTCTCCGGAGTTCCTTTGCACTCTCAAAACTCTCAACTGCTCCGCGATTAACGCGCGATCGTACTCTCTCGGCGTAAAACCGGTATACTTTTCCTCTCTTTTGTGTTGCCTTTGAAACCCGACGCACCCAAAGTCGTCGTTATCCATCGATTCTTTTTTCTGGTCAAAACTACTGCTCTTCGTTTGTTGGTCTTCTCTGTGGTGACTTTCTTTGGTATTTGTACCGTTATGACTACTATGACTCAATCGAAACAATCCGTTCAAACTGTTCCCGAACTTCCCACCCTTCAGTCCTCTTTTATCGCTCGAACAATACGTAATCGCGATATTTTCCTCCTCGTCCTCTTCAAACTGCTCCAACTCTTCCTCTAAAGTCACGTACTTGGCGTACGTCTCGCACTTGGACATCCGCTTCAATATGCTCCTCTTCACGCGTTCCTTCCGCTGTCGATGCCGTCGCCGTTTCGCCGTCGCCGTTTGCCTCGCGAAATACACGAGAACAGAAATCACGCACACCTCCTTATAAAACGAAAACGGATCGACGATGAACTCGTACACTTTCGACAAAGCTTTATTATTTTGCTCTCGCGACGATTGAGACGACGACAGAAAGGGAAGTTTCGCCAGCAAAGGGTGGCCGATTTTTCTTCGATAATTCGCGGTAAAATCAGACGCGAAATTCGCTCGCGCGAACGACCACTCGTCTCTTTTCTTCCGGATTTGTCCGACGATTTCTTTCGCATCTTTCAGCACCGCTCTCAAAACGCCGCTCTCGTTCGTTTTCGTGGCAGCACTTCCACCACCTCCTCCTCCAGAAGATGACGACGACGATGCAGTCAAATTCCGAGTCATCAAAAACTTCCCCAAAACCGGTGGTCCGTTCGTTCTCGCCCCGTCCTTTCCTCCTCCTCCTCCAAAACACGCCGCATCGAAAAGGTAGGACAACGCTTCCAAGTGTCCTCTTTCCATGACGACGATCCTTTTCAAAGCTGCTTTTTAAGTCGTCGTTGTTGTTGTTCTTAAAGAAGTCCTTATTGCTCCTCTATTCGGGAAAAGTGAGGTCAAAGCGTGGACGCTTTTTGACAGTTACGACACGAAATGCGTCACTGAAAAGACCGGTTAAAAGCGCTCGCTCTGGTCTGTCGAACACGTAAGAGTTGCAACCGAGGAATACTTTTTGAGTCGACTCTTTTTAAGCGCGAGAAGAAACTTTTTGTTGTTTGTTTCCCATTCTGAAAGGTATTATAAGCTTGGAAACGCGAGAAACGATTGACGCACAATTCACGAGACGAAGAGCGGGGAAAGCGATTGCATTCGAGAAGACGACGCGCAGACCAAGAACGATGAGCGAGGACTTCGAGAAGAAGCACACGAACAGTTTTCGAGCGAACGAACGCGTGGCGCATTTTTCGAGGACCGTTTCGATGCGCACTAATGCTACGAATAACACTGTTTTGACGAGAAGTTCTTGCAACGCTTCTAAAGATGATGGGCGAGCGGGTGCGCTGGAAATTCTCGATTCGAGAACGGGGCGGAAATACGTAATCCCAATCTCCTCCGATGGCACGATCAACGCCTCGGCGTTTAAAGATATCAAAGGACCAATGAAAGAGAACACGAGTTATGAGAGTAATAAAGGTTTAGTTGTATACGACCCAGGGTACACGAACACGAGTCCGTGCGTGAGCCGAATAAGTTACATCGACGGCGAGAAAGGGATTTTGAGGTACCGCGGGTACCCGATCGAGACGTTAGCGGAGAAGAGTTCGTACTTGGAGTGCGCGTTTTGCGTGATTTACGGGAACTTACCGACGGCGAACCAACTGGCGGATTGGAGAGAGGCGATTTCGAGGCACTCGGCGTTGCCGATTCCGGTGATTAATACCATCGAGGCGTTGCCGCACGACGCGCACCCGATGGGGGTGATTTTGGCCGGGTTGAACGCGTTGTCCGTGTTTCATCCGGAGCAAAACCCGGCGTTAGCCGGGAACGGGATTTATCAAAACAAAGACGTGCAAGATAAACAAATCGTGAGAATTTTGGGGAAGATGACGACGTTGGCGGCGCACGCGTATCATCGAAACACAGGGAGGAAACCGGCGCCGCCGAACGCGAGGTTATCGTACGCGGAAAACTTTTTGTACATGTTAGACGCTGGTTTGGATATTTCGCATAGGCCGAATCCAAAGTTGGCGAAAGCGTTGGATACGATGTTTTTGTTACACGCGGAACACGAGATGAACTGTTCGACCGCGGCGTGCAGGCATTTAGCCTCGAGCGGCGTGGACGTGTATTCCGCCGTCGCCGGCGCGGTGGCGGCGTTGTACGGGCCGTTACACGGAGGCGCGAACGAAGCCGTGTTGAGAATGCTCGAACGCATCGGCTCGGTGGAGAACATTCCCGACTTCATCGAACGCGTGAAAAGAAAAGAAGTAAAAATGTTTGGATTCGGCCATCGAGTGTATAAGAACTTCGATCCGAGAGCGAACGTAATTCGAGGGATCGCCGAGGAGGTGTTTTCGTTAGTCGGACGCGATCCGTTGATTGACGTCGCGGTGGCGTTGGAGAAACACGCGAGAACGGACGAGTATTTCATCAAACGCAAGTTGTACCCGAACGTAGATTTTTACTCTGGTTTGGTGTATCGCGCGTTGGGTTTCCCGCCGGAATTCTTTACCGTTTTGTTTGCCATTCCGAGAGCGGCGGGATATTTAGCGCATTGGAGAGAGCAGTTGGCGGATCCAGACCTGAAAATCGCTCGACCGCAACAAGTGTATAAAGGCGAATGGTTGAGAGATTACCCGGAAATTAACCAAAGAGACGAGCGACAGGAACACATGGGCGTCGTCAGAGCTTCGAACGCGACGAGACGTCGAATGGCGGGAACCAGAGGCGGGACTGGATTTTTACGAGATCCGGGGTCGCAAATCGTAGCCACGAAAGAAATATCGTTGAGCACGAAAGGGTGGGGGAGTTCCGCCGGCGAACAAGGTTCGAGCGGTATCGAGCATTTAACCGGACGTTAGAGAGAAAAAAAGAGAGAGCGGAGAGAGAGCAATACACAAATATCTTGTACCTGGTACATTTGAACATATAAAATAAGAACACACATTAAAATCGATCGTTAACGTCGTCCCAATCGCGCGCCGTGGTAATAGTTTGGTTGCTGATCTAAATACGGGAACGGATAGTACCCCGGATCCGGGTATGGGTAGTTAAAGCCTTCTTCGTAATAGTACTCCTCCTCGTAATATCCTCCCCTGTTATTATTTGTTGGCAAGCCTCCGGGAAAGTTATCGTTATTGTTGCCGTTTGTTTGATACGCCCCGGAAGGAAACCCACCGTATCCGTTCGGACCGATGTTGTTTGGCCCGTACGATCCATACATCCCTGAACCGGGGTAACCTCCTCCTCCTCCTCCTCCATCTCCTCCCCATCCTCCTACGCCTCCCGGCGACGGACCGTAATATCCGCCTTGATACGGGCCGTACCAAAATGGACCACTTCCCGCGTCACCATTTTCGTACATCGCTCGCCATCGCTCTTGCTCCAACGCCGCGTTTGCCTCGTAAAGCGCGACATCTCTCCGTTCTCGGGCCAATTTCGGGTCACAGATGGAACTTTGCAACTCTATTTCGTTGCAATACTCGTACACTTCCTCTAAATCTGGCTGACAATACGGCCAACCGACTGGAGCGTTTATTCTCGAACGTCGTTCTCGGTACCACGAATTTCTCGGTTCATACGTACATCTCGAAAGCGTTTCACGAATCGTGCACGGTCTGATTAACGTCGAACATCTTTGCCAATCGTCAAAAAATGTTGGGTTGTTCGCAAACGGCACCGCGACAATCCACGTCAACGCCTGCAAGAAATTGCCCATCAAACCTTGTGCGGTATAGGTCACGTAATTCGGATCAACGTTAGGTCTAGGCGGTATGTTGTCCAAAGGAAGATTTGTTCCAAAAGGCTGCGTGGCTAAAGTCGTATCGTCGTATCTCGGCGCATCAAAGATTGGCTGTCGCACCGGCCCTCCTCCTCCTCCTCCTCCTCCTCCAAAGAATTCCTCGAAGAAACCACCGTCTTCGTTACCGGGAAACAGCGGCGTCGCAAAAACTTCTTCGTCTCCGTTTCTCTCGTAGTTCCAAATATTCGCGTTCCCGTCCGGACCGTTCGTCTTTGCCGCCGTCCTCTTCACCGAAGAAGACGAGGACGACGCCTCTAAAAAAGTCTGCAATTGCATCTCGGCGTCTCTGATCACGTTCCGTATCGCGTTTGAAATCGCTTCGCCTTCCTCGCTCTCCCGACTCACTCTCGCCCCTTCCAACGCCTTCTCCACGATCGCGTTCGCGGACAAATCATCAGCATCACTTCCTCTCTTCTCATCCTCGTAATAGTTCTCAAAGAACGACCCTTTTTCGCCGCTCAAATCGTCGTAAATCTCGCTCGTTTCGATCGCGATCCGTTTTTCGTTTAATCTCAGCATCTTCTCCTCGTCGAATTTCGATGGATAATACATCCCCGAATTCAATCCATCCACAACCCATCCTCCCCCGAAAACAAAGAAAACAAAGAGGACAAAGATATTGCTCCGTGCGATAAAGCTCCTCCTCCTAATCCTCGTCGTCATATCATATTAAATCTCTCTCTCTCTCTCTCTCTCAAGTATTTTTTTTTTCTTGTTTGACCGAACAATAAAAAAACCAAAAGGCGTTTCTTTCATTTTTAAGCAAAGATATATATTAGAACACTTGTTTTTCACTCTCAAAAGAAAGAAAGAAAGAAAGAAAGAAAGAATATTAAGTATTTACTACTTTTACAACTTCGTCGAGCAACACGTACTCTTGCCAGATTTCGGTGGCGGTAAATCGATCGTTGGGTTTCCTGCGAAAAATCCATCCGGTTTAAGCGAGAACCCTGTATGTTCGACGGGCATGACCGGAAAATCTTCCGGTCGAGGAATATGCACGACACCGAACGCGTGCCAAATGACGAGCTCTCCCGATGAAATATCGCGGTCGTCTTTTGTCCATTCTGGTAAGCCTTCGCCGAGCGCGCCTTGGACTGTGAATTCACCAGCTGGCCATCTTTCGTTTGGCCAATTATATGGCGTGACCCATAAGTTCTTCGTCGCGAATTCACCTTTTTTTGTAACCGCACACTCTGGACCTGTCAATAACGTTGGCATTGCCGGTCCCCTAGTGAACGGGATCAATTTATAAGAAACCGGCTTCTTCGTCACTGGATTTAAGGACGACGGGTTTGATATTTTCCACACTCGCGCTTTTGTCGAATCGCATACGCGCCTGGCTTGAAGTTCCGTGACGAGCGGCGTTGTCACTGGACCGAACACGTTTTGACACGAACCTGTTGATGTATCGGAACAAATGTCGATTTCGGAGACTTCGTTTTCATTGCCATCAATGGCGACATCTAATCTCGCGCAAAACATGTGCTGGTGGATTTGTGAGTTCACACCCGGTGCGACGAGAACGCCATGCGTTGGATCATCGTTGCTTTCACCAGCCGATATTGCATTCGTTGATAATTCGCCTGTCAATTTGATCTCAAATTCAATCGTGCCGTCTTGTTGAAAGTAATAGTAAAACAAATACTCATAATTCACAACGGTGGCGATAAAACTCAGAACGAGTCTTCGTGAGCGCCTTGCCTCGGAGTGACCGGTCCTATATTCAACGTGCTTCCATAATAACCCGTGGTCTTCTTCGTGCATGCATACGGCTTTTTTAATGACGTACGGTTCTCCTTTCGAGTTCGCCAACGTCGCATCGAAGTAATGAATATTTCCCAAACAATCGCATCCGAGTTCTAAAGAATCTGTGCAATAGCCTAAACCGTAGTCGCCGACATCAAACGCACATTTTCTCGTATACGGCGGATTCGGATCGGCATAAGGAACCGCCATTTCGACTAAACTCGCGCGATGTAATATCGGACGATTGTCGTACTTAACGTCGTGTAAGACTAAGCCTTCTCTGTAATTGAAACCAACTCTGAGCGTCCATTTATCCCATTTGACGAGACGGCCATCGACTTCGAACGCGGCCCCTTCAGGTTGTACGATTTCCAACGGTTTCATAGCATCGCGCCAAACGTTTGCGAGATACGAATTACTCTTTAACTTTTCGCGATGGTAGTTAACAGACTTCATTGGAATCTCTCTGGGGACGTCTTGACAAGTAATATCCACGACTTTCCCGGCATTCAAATCAACAACTGGCAATAAATCGATCGGATGCGCGTATTGATTATCATCTAAATCATCATCTCTCCAATACAAAAACGTTTGCACCAATCTCGCCGGAATCTCGCCGTCATCTTTTCGCCAATCCAACGGCTCCATACCCGGTTCCGTAACGTGCACGGACCAAGGATCGCAAACAAGCATAGTCAAATCCTCTATTCCATATCGCTCCTTCATCATCGCTTTCACTTTCTCATCGTTCTTACATATCTGTTCCGCTTCCAAGCAATCATCCGGCGTTATCAATGGCTGCTGCCCCTTTTTCACTCGTTCGACCTTCACGACTTCCAAGCTCTTCACGGCGATTACATACTTATAGGCTTCACCGGTCCATGGAACGATGATCATGACCTCGCCTCGCCTTTCATGAACAGCATCACCATCACCGCAATTTGCAGATAACTCTTCTCTTGTTGGTTCCGCGAGCGTAATATAATTGAACAACATCATCTTCTCTGGGTCCCCTTCCTCTTCTTTTAACGAAGAGTTCGTTACTCCTTTCCCGGTGGTTCGAATTGAATTCGAGAAATTGTCTCGAACGACCCGAGCTAACTGAGAGATCTCTTCCGAGCTCAGTTCATCGAGCGCGTGTGCAGTCATTTTGGGGCTGCTCATTTTTTACTTCAGAGATAAATTTCTTCGTAATCGATCTCGCCGCGCGCGTGGGTTTTGAAGCAACGAACAAAACGGTGTTCGACGACTTTTGAGACGAAGAGATTCCGAAACGTCGTTTCCGTAAATTCAACAAAAAAAAAGGCGTTTCTTTCCTTTTTTTTCCTTTTTTTTTCAGAGGGACAGACAAAACAGACAGACGGACATTCGCTCGTTTTTTCGGGGCGACACCCGCCGCCCTTATCCATTTTTCTCGACGTCCCTCAGAGTTACGTAAAGGTTTGCAGACACTTTTATTCCACATAATAAAGCACACAGACAGACAGAGAGAGAAAGAGAGATGATTTCGCAACAAAGCTTGAACGCGACGACGATACGAACGAGCGCGTCGTGTAACTCCATCCGGAGAAACCGATCCATGGCTTTGAAATCGCAATCCACTTCCGACAAAAATGTCTTCTTTGGGAAAAAGAAGTTTCGATTCCGAGTGCAAGCAATCGGTGAGGGAGGTTTATCGCGCGACCAAGAGATGATGGGAGGGCTCGGTGGTGATATTGGCGCCAGAGACCCGACGGCGGGGGAAATTGGCTCGAACTTTGGCACGAGCACGTTAGGTCACGCGGATACGGACCACATCGTCAAAGCGACTGGGAAAGGGGCGAAGAAGTTGCAGGATATGACGCTGTTGAAAAACCGGTCGATTCAACAGTTACCAGCGGATGCCACGGCGTGCACGTTATCGGACGAGGAGATTTATAGAAAACAGTGCGTGGATTGGAAGGTACGACCGAGCAACAAAGATTCTATCCCGAGGTTACGATGGGAGGTGACGACGACGGACGGGGAGAAGTTCGCGGCGAGATGTCAAGCGGTGGCGAGCGAAGCCGGATGGCCGGTGGAAACGACCGCGACTGGTGAGAAGGTGTTGGTGGAAGTGCACACGAAAGACGTGAAAGGGTTGACGATTAACGACTTCATACTAGCGACGAAGATTGAAGCGGACGAGGAGGTTGCGGCGATGATTGTGAAGAAGGCGAAGGTGGTCAGGAACTGGATTTAAGTTTTGATCATGATGGTTCTTTGACGCGTTTGCGAAAGTTAAAACGACGACGACTTTTTTAATTCTCTATAACTACACAACAAGTATATATCTACACGACTACAGGCTAATACTGCGCTACTTTCTTTCTAACTGTATCTTCATAATTAACAAAGCTTTAATCTTCTTCATCATCTTCTTCGTCGAAGAGTTCGCGAACGTTCGGTAAAAGCGAAGGAATGCGCCGTAAATTTTTAAAATCGACGCGCATCAAGTCGAACGCAATCATTGCGTTTTGTCCCCTCGCACTCGCGATTCCATCGTCACCATTAAAACTTGGCACTTTTGGATACCGTTGCGAAAAATGCGTCAAGATGTTCAAATATGCGGAACTTCCAATCTCGAGAGCTTCCGCCGTCGTCGAGTGCTTCTTTGCCAACGCTTCGTGTTCTAATCCATCCTCAAACGTCGCCTCGTGAATGAGCAGCGTGCACTCTTTCGCTGCGTTTCTCATGTTTTCACACGGCCGCGTGTCGCCAGAGTAGACTATGGAATATGGCAAGTTTGATTTGTTTGTCATACCTTCTAATTTGATGCCAAACGCGTGCGCGCAGTGAGTCACCGGAATCGACACGAGTTTCTCAAACGGCGATGAGAAAGAAGAAGAAGAAGAAGAGGAGGAGGAGAGTAGCAACTCTTGCATCGTTTTCGATTCCAACGTATCTCGACAATCCACGAATCGGTAGCTCAAAGGTTCTATCTTTTCGCACTGGCTTAAAAACCATCGCAACGGTCGAGGTCCAAAAACAGTTAAATTTGGAATGTCTTCTTCCTTCACGCCTGAACTCAAAAAAGCTTCGCGACGCTTGGCGAGAATCGACGGTAAACCTACGTGATGATCCGCATGTACGTGCGAAATCCACGCAAAGTGCATGTTTATAAGCACATTGTCCACGACTGTAGTGTTGCCATTTTTCGAACGATATATTTGTCCCAAAGATCCTTCGCCAGAATCCAACAGAGCCGAATAGTTTTCGCCGTCCTTCTCGACTTCGAGCAAAATTCCCGTCACGTTTCGATGTTTCGCCGGTTGCGCGGAACCGGTGCCGAGAAAAGTTACCACGACTTCGTTGTCGTCCACATCATCTACGACTTTATGACCGGGGTGGTTCGCACAGAACTCATCATTTGTCTTCCTATTACTTTTGTCTTCGTCTGGGTTTTTGTTCGTTTTTGTTCGCAACTCTGCCTCTTTCGCGGCTGTTTCGCGAATCGCGCGCGGCGTTTCGATCTTTGGCACCGCACTTTCGTCTATTCCCATCGATCTTTGCGGCATGAGCGTGAATTTCAACAAACTCTTACCAGCTACTCCAAACGACGTCGATGGTTTTTTGTCATCGTCATCGTCTTTGGATGCGCTCGGAGGCTCTGGAAATATACTCCCGTCCACGCCGTGTAACTTTGCTTGAACCGCCCGAGAAGCTAAGAAAATAGGCGTTCGCTCGTTTCGCGAAGCATTCGCAAACACGTGCTTTGGTTTTGCGTTCGCGAAGTTTTCTTGGACGAAAGCTTGGTATTCGCTGGAGTTTGCCACATTTGCCGGCGCTAAGTGTACGACCAAATCTCTCTCTTCGTTTACGTCCCATCCGCTCGAACATTTTTTCATTTTTTCTACGATCTGAATTGCCGCGTCTAAATGCGCTTTGGTCGGTAAATCGACAACTGCGAACCTCGCGCCTCTACCAGCCTCTTCCACGCACATGTCCGGCGTTATAATCTTTTTTTCTCCGCTTTCTAGCTCAATTTCAATCGATTCGCCTCGAACGAGTACTCCCCTCTCTTTCCCTCTGGGAACGCCCAAAGCGTCCGCTTTCTTGGCATCAAATTTTCCAGGCGGCGACGCGAGTTGAACCTCGTAACTCACCACTGGCTCTAATTCTTCTATCGCGCTCGAAGATGACAAATCGGGTTTAATTCTTCCTCCGTTATCGTTATTATTATCGCTATTTTCATTCAACCTCTTTCCTAACGGCCCGATCATCTCAGGCACTCTTAACATCGGCTTCACCTCGCAAATCTCGTCCCGAAACGTCTCCCCGCCTCTCTCAACGACAATACCTCTATTCTCCGCCACCAAAACCTTTACCGCCTCCAATAAATTCCGAACATTTGGACCGTGTACGGTCATTTTCGGTATCGTCGTCGTCGCTAAACCTCCGTCGTCTTCTTTCGCCATCATCCCTCCGAGCGTCGCGCCCGCCGCGTCCGCCAACGTCAACAACATCCCAATCACTCCTCCAGTCGCTTTACTCGTCGTCCGGGTAAAAAAAACGCGCTCTAATCGTGTCATCTTCAGCTTATGTTCCACGCAAAATCTCTGGAACCCTTCGCCGATATTAAAGCAATACCTCCTCTTGTCCGTGAACAGCAGCACCGAAGGCGTGGTATCCTTCCCATCGGTATCGGTCCCTAAACCGATAATTTGCGCGTAACACGAGCCGAGCTGTTGTTTTGCCACGAATGGAGGACGAGAGGAACCCGTCGTGCTCTTCATTCGAACATTATTTCCTCTTTTCGTCATGATATCTGCGTCGCCTGCGCTCCCTCTGTCGTACGTTCGATTGTTAAATTTCCCCAACTTTTGCTCAGAAAGAAACAACGAATACGAGCGCGAGGAGTACCAATAATAATAATAAAAACACGTCGATTGTTGTTGTTTCAGTTGTTTCAGATGATTCGCAAAGGGGCCGAATCTTCTCCTGAACATGTATTCGTGTGTGTGTGTGTGTTTAGGGGAAGATTGTGATGAATTTTGTATCTCAACGCTTCTTCTTAATTGACTGTTTTTTATTCCTCAACGCGGTGAAAAGCACGCCGAAAACGCCTCCAACGATCGCGGATCCGAACTGCTGTATCCTCCTCCTTTTGAGCGTTCTTTGTTTTCTTCGTTCTTCGGTTTCTTTTTGTTCTCGTTCTCGCCTTCTTTCCTCTTCCAACTTAAACTTTCTTTCCGGTGGTTTCGCAGGACGCAGAGAGAGTTTCCCGTGGCGATACGTTCTGACCTGTTTCGGGATGTCGTCTCCACCGAGTAAAGGCGACGCGTCCAGAGCTTTGATTCCCGCGGTGAAGAAAGCCTGTTGCGTCGGGTGGTTGGCGATGCCGTGCAGGTCGAGCGGCACGCGCGGGTTAACGAATGATGGCGGTTCGTGCGGTAAGCCAGAGCCTGTCATCTTTCTGAGAGCTTCCTTCGTGTATTTTAAATGTGGATTTTGCTTCTTTTCGAGACGCGATGATGTGAAACAACACGTGTATTATTAAAGTCTAGGTAACGTTCTCAACACTCGAAACGGAGCGACTTGGCTGAATCCATCGGGCCAGGTTACGCTGACCGCGTAGTTTCCAACCGTCGCGACGGAGACGGGTTCTAAATCGTCCGGGACTCGCTCGCCGGTGAGCAAAATATCCGGGGACTCGTCGGAGTTTTTCGCGCGAGCGGATTGGTCGGATTTTCGGACCGACGATCCAGAAACGTAGAATGGAAGCCCGTCGTTGACGTCGGAAATTTGAACTTTGAGGCATCCTCTTCGGTCTGGGTCTAATGCCGCGGTTGGTCCTCGACCGGAGTTGATTTTGGCGACTTCGCGAACGACGCACGCGCCGATGTCTTGGTAAAGCGCGGCGATTGGACCGGTCGGGTCGGAGAGGGAAAGAGGGGTGCCAGAGTCACCGCCCGAGGACAGTCCAGGTTCGATCGGCATTTCTATTAAATGCGGAATGTCGTACGCTTCGCAGATAGATTTGCCGCTCCCTCGACCGAACGGTCTGTAGACTTTACCGTCGTCGCCGGTAAAGGTGGACATGTTTTCAACAACCGCCACGCACGGAACTTCCAATTTCGCAAACATTCTCACGCCTTTATCGACATCGATAAATGCCAACCTTTGCGGTGTGGTCACAACAACCGCCGCGGTTATTGGAACCACTTGGCCTAACGTCAAATGAATATCACCGGTCCCGGGAGGCATGTCCAGCAAAAGATAATCCAACTCGCCCCACTCGCTGGTGGTTAATAACTGATTCACCAAACCGGAAACCATTGGCCCTCGCATAATCGCCGACCCTTGCCCGGCGTACCCAAACGACACCACCTTTACGCCTTCGTATTCAACCGGCGTAATCGTTCCGTCCTCTTTCATCTCCAACTTGTCAAACGCGGGCGTAATCATCGTCGGTAAACTCGGTCCGTACACGTCCGCATCAAATATCCCGACCTTTGCACCCATCTGCGCTAAAGTCATCGCTAAATTCACGCACGTCGTCGATTTCCCTACTCCACCTTTACAACTGGAAATAGCTATGATGTTCTTCACCCCTCTCAAGCCAGGCGGCGCTTCCGGCACGTCCGCCATGGCGGATTTCGGCGACGCCGTCATGATCACGTCCACATCATCCACCCACTCTAACCGCTTCACAAACTCTTTCGAGAGCCTGTTAAACTCATCCTTCACCGGACACGCGGGCGTGGTCAGCTCCAGAACCAACGCGACGTCTTTCCCGCTCTCGGAGACTTTCAACACTTTCACGAAACCGCAGTTGACGATGTTCTCGCCAAAATCTGGGTCGATGACATTTTTCAAGCACTCGAGAACTTGCTGCTCTTTCTCGTTTGTCGAGGAAAAAATGGCCGGTAACGAGGACGTGTTTTCGTCCGTCATGACTGCTTTATCTTCCTCTTCGGTCGTTTCCATCGTCGCGCGAGCCTCAAAACCGCCGCCTCCCATCCTCTTCATCCTCCTCCTCCTTTGATTGGTTTTTGGATAATGCTGATGATTTCCCCTAACAACAGATGAAGAAGAAGAAGAAGAAGACGACGACGCGGTGTTCGACGAAAACGATCGCGTCGTCGTCGTCGTCGTCGCAACGAACGAAGAACGCGTCACCGTACCGCTCATTCTTCGCGTTCGATCGCGCGTAAAGTATGGAGATTGTATTTATCCTTTTGTGTGTATAAAAGTGACGCGAAATGCTTCAGACCAAAAGATACGAAAAACGAGTGAAACGCATCGTCGGAACTCTTCTCTCGCGACGACTTGCGCGCGACCACCAGAAGACGAAGAATGCGGAGGAAAAGAACACTTTTCGCAGAGATGCGCATTTTTGCCGCGTTTCCTCTTTTTCTTCTTCTTCTTCTTAAGTCCTCGTTACGGGTGGTAAAAGCGATGCACATCGAAGCGGAATGTTCCGGATGTCGAGCCGTGGCGGTGCGCGTTTCGTGTGTATCGTTTGATTCCGTGTCGTCGTATTCGTCGTCGTCTTCGCGATTTTGATCGGTAGTATTCGTATTCGTCCCTCACAACATTTCTAACGCGTTCAACAGAGAGAACTCGCGCGAAAACTCCTCGAAGAAGACGTCTCGTCGAAACCGAAAACGTTGAACCATCAGTACGGCTTAGACTCGCGAGGAAACCGCGTGGGAAAAATCTTGGACTATTTCGACTCCGAGGAGCGCGCGTACGACGTGTTAGAAACCACCTGCGATGGCTTGAAAGATTACGCGCTCGGGAAAGGAGAAAACCGAGCTTTACAGTGGCTCCAAATGGACGGGGAGAAGAAGACGCGACAGAAGATGCTCGTCTCGTTCGCCGGCGAGCCGAACGAGAAGAACGCGCAAGAGAGAGGTTTAGGCAGCGACTGGAAGGAAAGGTGGAAGGCGGAAGGGAAGAAGTTAATGCAGTGGTGTCAACTGTTTTTGGAAGATCAGGAGGAACTTTTGCTGAAGCTGTTGAAAGAGAAGGTGGTGACGAAAGAAACCGCGAAGGCCGGGATATTGGTCGATTTGATGTGTAAAGAGGAGAACGCGTTGCAGACGTTTAAGAGGAAGCCGCCGTGTTCGGACAAGGCGGACAGCGTGATTGATTTGCCAATCGGTGCGCCGGTCCCGCAACCAACGAAAGCAAGCAGCACAGAAAAAAGAAAAGGTGGTGGTAAGAAGACGACCCCGAGGAATCCGGTGAAGAGCAAAGGAGGGAATAGTGAGTTGTGACGCCGCGCTCTCGACGTACGCCGCCTACGATGAACTTTAGCGAAGATGTAAAATACTATTTAAAAATTTTGTACTACGAGTACTTCCCGCAACACCACGCGAAGAAAAACGAGGAATCCGGTGAAGCGCAAAGGGATTGCTACGCTCTCATGCGCTCTCGATGTAGTGAGGTACCTCATAAGATGTCCTTTCGAGAAGACGTCGCGGCGCGATACTCTCGAAAAATTGTGTACTTCAGCGCCGTTCTTGCACCAACACACACACGAGTCTCGAGAAAAAAAAAGAACGAAACCTTTTCTCTTTTGTCGTCACTTTCTCATCTCGCGAGAAGTTTTTATTGCGCTCTTGTTTTCCTTCGCGTCTCTTTCCTCGCGGCGTTCGTGTGGGTGGTTGTGTATTCCTTTTCGTGAGGCGTTCGGTGTGCGCGACACCAAAAGCGAAAGGCACCACCACCACACGGCAAAAGGGAAAAAGAGTCCAAGACGTTGAAGACCAAGACGATAATAAAAGATGGGCAACGCGGTTTCGAGCACGATGACGTCGTTCAAAAGGGCCTTCGACATTCTCTTCGGCAATCGAGACATGCGCGTGGTCATGCTCGGCCTCGACGCCGCGGGGAAAACGACGATTTTATACAAACTCCACATCGGGGAAGTCCTCTCGACGGTCCCGACGCTTGGATTTAACGTGGAGAAAGTGCAATATAAAAACGTGTTATTCACGGTGTGGGACGTCGGAGGACAAGAGAAACTGAGACCGTTGTGGCGGCATTACTTTAACAACACGGACGGGTTAATCTTCGTGGTAGATTCGCTCGATCGCGAACGCATTAATCGCGCGAGAGAGGAGTTCAACAGCATAATAAACGACCCGTTCATGAGAAACTCGGCGATATTAGTGTTCGCGAATAAACAGGACATGAGGAATTGCATGACCACGGCGGAGGTGTGCGACGCGCTCGGGCTGGTGGAGCTGAAAGGGCGGAAATGGCACGTGCAAGGTGCGGTGGCGACGAAAGGGTTGGGTTTGTATGAAGGGTTAGATTGGTTGAGTTCGACGTTGAAGACGATGCAATTGAGCGGACAAAAGACGAGCGTAGGAACGAGCGGCGAGCGCATCGGAAGTTGGAGAGTTTGACCTTTGTCCTTCGACTTTTTGTTTGAAATATATATACTTTTAGCGATTAATAATATTTACAGTAACGATGCAAAGTGTCTCTTCTTCTTCTTCTTCTTCTTCTTAGAACTATTCACGACGACAGTCGCGATTTGGTCTTTGGCGCAGCCGGAGTACCGAACAAAGCTCGGTCGAAAGCCAACTCGCTTCGACATTTCGAACACGCGGTGTAACGACACTTGGAACATCCCAACTCGGTTCGAACCGCTCGAGTGTGTTTCGTTGGTCGACCCACCGGGTTTTTTCTTCGTTCGTACGTCCTTATTACTTGTCTTCCTCCCCCGTCTTCCTCGCCGGGCGCCGGGAGACACAAGACTTGAGACGAATCCGTGCTCTTCCTCGGACCTCTTCGTTGTCTCGGCTTGGACGGATCGCACATGCCACATCCGTTTTTAGAATATCGACACTTGGAGCAACCAGTGGATGTATCCTTCGTCGACGCCGTCTTTTTCTGCACCAAAGATGCTTTTGTTTTCTTTCGTACTACTCTCGTCTTCTTCGTCGCTTGCGTCTTCACCACCGCTAACTTTTTGTTGTTGTTATTATTATTATTCTTAGTTGCGGGCGGGCGGCCTCTTGGACGTTTGGCGGTTACCTTGGATTTCGTCGCCGCTTCTCTCGCCTTCTTTCTTGCCGCTGAAATACCTCTCGGGACTCTCGGTGTGTCTGGATCGCACTTGCCGCAACCTCTCGACGACCATCGACATTTTGAGCACCCGGCGGTTTTCAACACCATCGCCATGGAGTTGTCAGCAGCAGCAGCAGCACTAGCAGAAGCAGCAGCAGGTTGGCCTCGTCGTTTAGAAGCTACTGCATTGACAGCAGCAGAAGCAGCCGTTGCCGCCGCTTTTCGCTTTCTGCTTCCTTTCTCGATGACCTGAGGACTAAAAATCTTCGGCGGCTTCACGTCGCGCTTCGACGTTCGAGCATTCTTATTGTTGTTGTTATTCCTTTTGTTGTTCTCGTTCGATGACTGCAAAGCGCTGTTTCTTCCGACTAACTTGCGCGGTGGCATGGCGAAAATACGCGACCCGCCCCCCGAGTTTGCTTCGTCGATGGTATTTTCTTTGTTCCCGGCGTCTAACGGTTGCGTCGTTTCAATCTCTTCTTCCTCCTCTCCGCTATCGTCCTCCTCTCCATCTTCATCGCCTCCGTTTCGTTCTTTTTGTAACATTTTCTCTTTGAACAACTCTGCCTCTCGCTCAGCCTCGGCGAACAACGGAGGCGGTAAAACAACTTCGCCATTTCGTCTCGAGTGCATCGGTCGTCGGTTAAATCCAGGCGTCGCCGAGTACACAACCATCGGCGACGGTTTATCTTCAAACCGAACCGGTGACGCGTAACTGTAGTTGTTTGCGCTTCCATTCGCGCTTCGACTGGTATTGCTTCCACCAGTTTTTAAGATTGATCTCAACGGTTGGTCCGTTTTCCTCGACGAAGACGAGTTTGGTTTCTTCGCCGTCGAGTAGACGTTGTTTTCGTGGTCCAACTGAAACGTGGCAGATTTTTTACGACTGGCAATAGGCGTGTATTTCTCCGACATTGGGTTATACGGCGTTCTTTGAACGGAGTTGAAGTTCATGGCGATGCCCCCCATGTTGTGCGCGTTGAACCGCTTTTGCGCTATGGTTGTTGGCTTGACGAGAGTACCTTTGATCTCCGTCCCGGGCGCCTCGTTTTCGTCGTTTTCGTTCTCCTCTTCCTCCTCCTCCTCCTCTTCTTCTTCTTCCTCGTCGCTGCTCTCTTCGTAGAACGAATTATCTCTCTTCGCCGGTGTGCACGCATACTCCGTGGGCATCTGCAAGTGCACGTTCTCGTCTCGAAACGTCACTAAACATTCAATCGCCTCGTCGCACGACCACCGCTGTGTCGGTTCCACCCACTGGGTTTCCTTTTTCAAAAAGTTGTAAATCGGCGCGCACCCTCTCTCCACCTCAAAGTCAAACGCGTCTAAAATCGAGAGGACTTTCTTCTCTTGCGCGCTCGTCGCGTGCGATTTCTTCTCCAACTGTAACTCGGCCAACTTTTCTTCCAATCGACAATCGACTAAACATTCGACGGTTAAACACATACTCGCCGCCCAGAGTAAAAACGCCCACATGTCCACCTGGTAATCGTACCCGTTCCCTCTCGTTTCTGGAGCGATGTACCCATCCGTTCCTGGTCCGTGCAACGTCATCCGTCGTTTCCCCATTTTCGGTAACTCCACGGCTGTCCCCCAATCGGTAAACGCGATCGTCACTTTCGTCACCTTCTTCGTCTTCGCGTGTCGCTTCACGTCTCGCACCAAAATATTCTTCGCCTTCAAGTCTCTCCATATCACTCTCTTCGCTTTCAACTGCTCCAACCCGTCCAAGACTTGTAAAAAACAATCCAGTTTCACGCTCGGCGTCAGCGGTTCCTTCTCTCGTTTCATAAAATCCTCCAAGTTCCCGTGCGGACATAACTCGCATATCACCGCCAGATGCTTCCTCTTATCGAACGTCGGCCCGGGCTTTTGCGTCCACGTGTACCCGAATATCTTCACCGCGATTTCCGGTAAGTTTGAAATCGTCGCCACTTCCCCAACTGCGGTTTGTTCTTTGTTCACCTCCCGGTCTTCGTCGATGACTCTCGCGCAGACCGTCGTGTGCTCGTTGTACGTCGCGCGGTAGGCGGAACAAAACCCGCCTTCGCCTAACAAGGACGTTGGGTCCGAGTAGTCGATGACCACATCTGCAGGTGGGATTAAGAGTAAATCTTTCCGTCGTTTGCGGATATCTTTGAGACATCGCTGGATTGCTGGCGAGTCCATTTTGAATTCTTTTCACTTTAATCAATACCGGTTCGTTTTCCTCTCTCTCTGCGTTCTCTGTCTCGACTTGACTTGCGCAGCACACGCTTTAACCGATCGAGAGATCAGACGAGAGATACGTTTTCCCAACGGCCAAAATTCCAATCAGTGCAGAAGACACAAATTTGTTTTGTCTTCTTCTTCCCTAGTTCAAAGATGATTAAACTCTACTCTTTCCCTCCGAACGAGAACAACACAACAACGAGACTCTCTGTCTCTCTCTTCTTCGTTCTCACCGACACGCGCGCGCAAATTGCGTTTTGTGCGTGCGCTTTTCGCTCTCAAATGTGAGGGACAAAAAGTGCTTGTTCCCCTCCTCAAAAGGAAGGACGCAAAAAACTATTGTTTAGGGTCTATGTAACACCCTAAATTGAGAGAAAGACACGCGAGACCTTTTCTTTCCTCCTCCTCAGAGCATTTTCTCGTCGTCATCTCAATCATCACCGTCAACGACAACATGTCGACAACATCAGCTTCTTTATTCAACAACAACAACAGTTCTTGCGTTTACAAAACGACTGTGACGACGAAAACGAGGTCTTCGATTATTTCGCAGAGACAAAGACGAAGCGCGTCGTCCTCGAACGCTTGTTGTACTTCGAGTTCTTCTCGTTCCACGTTTTCTTTCCCAAGAGGAGGAGGGTCTTCGTCTTTGACGAGGGCGAGTGGCTGTCGCGATGCGTCTTCTTCTTCTTCTTCTTCTTCTCGCGAGAGAAGGAAGAATTCTACGAACTACCGCATCAACTCCTACTCTGGCTTGAACAAAACGAACAACGAAGTGTACGCTCGATCGATGGGTTCGTATTACTCGCGCGCGAAAACCTTCGCGGAAAACGTTTTGGAACAGACGATGAGTTTCACGAAGGGTAAAAAGAGAGTCGCGACGATGATGCCGATCGGCGTACCTCGCGTGCCGTATAAGACCCCAGGGGAAAATATGTGGCAGTGGGTGGACATATGGAACTGCCTCTATCGAGAGCGTTTGATTTGGATCGGACAGAATATCGACGATGAGTTAGGGAACCAGTTGGTGGCGACGATGTTGTTTTTAGATAACCTGGACTCGACGAAGCCGATGTATTTATACATCAACACTGAAGGTGGTCAAGTCGTGCCTACGATGGCGATTATGGACACCATGAACCACGCGAAGAGTAAGGTTGGAACCGTTGCGTTTGGAAGCGCGCGAGCGATGGGTGGTTTATTGCTCACGAACGGCGAGAAAGGAATGCGCGCGGCGTTGCCGAACACGTGCGTGATGTTGCACCACCCGTCCGGCGTGGCGAGAGGCGCCGCGTCGGACGTCCAAAACGAAGGGAGAGAGTTGTTAAACATCCGCGAGAAGATTAATAAAGTTGTCGCCAAAAATTGCAACCAAGACATCGAACTGGTAAGGAAAACGATCAATCGAGATAAGCACTTCACGGCGGAGCAAGCGCAAGACTGGGGAATAATCGATAAAGTTTTATATCGAACCCGAAAGTAATAAAAGAGAAAGAGAGAGTTACTACGTGTTGCTACTATATACTAAATATTATACCATATAAAAACTACAGAATGAACGCACACCTTAACGCGCGCGCATCAATATTTAGTAATCAAAGCCCCTCTTTCCCGAAACACACACAAAAAAGAAGTGTTTAAACGTCGTGAGAGATTGAGAGAGATGATGAAAGTGAGAAGAATTTGTGTGAAAAAAAGGTACTTTTCCAAGAGCGCATGCATTCTTTGACCAGTGTTTCGAAATGGGGTCGTTTTCCGCCTCAATTTTTTGAGAAAAAACTTATCCAAGGTGGCTTAAAAAACGACAATCCTTTCTCCCTTACGAATTTCCCTTATAATCTTTCCACGCGTGAGACGACTCTCAACGCGTGTACAAGACAAAGTCTCGATACTACTCACACTCCTCTCTACTGTGAAATGACAACGACTTTGATGCATTCCGTGCGTTGGGTGGGCGAACTGTCCACGAGCACGGCGTCTTCATCGAGTTCCGCGAGAAGATCATCGTTGAAATCATCGTCGACGTACGTCAGCAGCGCGAGGACGATGACGACGACGAAATTATCTCCGTCGACTCGGAGACGTAAAAAGTTCCACTCGAAAGAGCATTTGTGCTCGGAGGCGGTGAAAGAACCGTCGTCGGACGTGTCCGCGTCGTTCGACGAGCTCGACCCGGAACAACACATCTTTAAATCCGCGGACGACGAGGAACAAGCGTGCACGATTCAAGAGCTGATGGTCCCCGTGGCGCAGGATTTGGACGAGATGACGGCGAATTTGAAAAACGTGATTGGGAGGAAAAACCCACTGTTGATTGCCGCAGCAGATCAGATTTTCGGCGCGGGCGGGAAACGGTTGCGACCGGTGCTCGTTCTGTTAGTTGCGAGAGCGACGGCGGCGTTGATGAAGTTGCCGGATATCAACGCGAAACATCGACGCATCGCGGAAATCACGGAGATGTTGCACACGGCGAGTTTAGTGCACGACGATGTGTTGGACGAGTGCGACGTGAGAAGAGGGAGTACGACTATTAATTGTTTGTATGGGACGAGAGTGGCGGTATTGGCTGGGGATTTCTTGTTCGCGCAGAGTTCCTGGGGTTTGGCGCAGTTGGAAAATTTGGAGGTTATTAAACTCATCTCGCAAGTTATCGCGGATTTCGCCGACGGGGAGATTTCGCAAGCGACGGCGTTATTTAACACCAACATTACCTTTGAAGATTACAACATCAAGTCGCACCAAAAGACTGGGTCGTTGATTGCGGCGAGTTGTAAGTCCGCGGCGGTGTTTTCAGACGTGCCGTTGGACGTGAAGGACGACATGTACGCCTACGGGAAACATCTCGGGTTGGCGTTTCAAATCGTGGACGATATTTTGGATTTTACACAAACCGAGGAACAGTTAGGGAAGCCGCCTGGGCAAGATTTGGCGACTGGAAACTTAACCGCGCCGACGTTGTTCGCGTTGCAAGCGGACGATCGCTTGAAAGGTTTAATCGAGACGAGGTTTAAAGACCCGAAAGATTTGGAGTCGGCGCTGAAGATTGTCGAGGAGAAAGGGATAGAGAAAGCGATGACGATGGCAAAGCAAGAGGGAGATAAAGCGCGAGCGGCGTTGTCCAAGTTGCCGGATTCGCCGTCGAAGAGGTCCTTGGACTCGATGATTACGTACGTTTTGATGAGAATCAATTAATTTTTCCCTCGCGTGAATTATTGCGGGGAGCGTGTGCGTTGTGTGTGTGTGTGTGTGTCATGTATTTTTTTTCCCTTGATTATATTGTAGATCGATTTGGATTGCAGCGTTTTAATATATATATATAAATATAAAGTAACATAATACACGACGAGAAGATCTCGCTCATCTTTCTTTTCCCGGTTACGCGCCTCCGCCAAAGAAACGTCCACTCAAGAACCACGCTAAGCTTTTCTTCACTAACGGTTGCATCCCTCCGTAATAAAAGCTTAAACCTAACAAAACAAAAAACGAAACCACCATGAATGATAAGCGCAAACCTTCGATGCGCATGGTCCGTTCGATCTCGTCGTACGTGTAATCAGGACTACCTAAATTAAAAATCGCCGGCGGCGCGAACCCGATGATCGGCACTTTCGACGCCGGAATGAGTTTACTTAAAATCATCAACGTCGATACGCGTAACACAAACCAAAACGACGCCGCAGTTCTATTTGTCGTCCCGCCAAACCCAGCCATGGAGAGTCTTCCACACGCGTCCGTTTGCGGTTTTCGCAACTTATCAAACGTCTCGATGGCTTCTTTCGTGTCTTCGATCTCTTCCAAAGCGATGCCTAAACACGCCGCGGACTCTAAAGCCACGTTCGCGCCTTGTCCTAAAGACGGCCAAACCGCGTGGCCTGCGTCTCCAACTAAAACAACGTTTGATTCAGGCATCGCTAAGTGGCTACAAAAAAGAGTCGTTCCGCCGTTTGCCGGTTTCTGATTCGCCAAGGACGTGGAAATCTGCGGCGGCAACATGCCACCAAACGCGTTCGGGAAGAGTTCGGTAAACATTTTCTGCACTTCTTGCGGCGCCGTGATGTTATCCCAACTCCATTTCGCGTTCTTACTAATTGCTAGCGATGGCAAAATGACAACACCACTCAACGTACCATCCGGATTCGGCGGCGCTAACAACGAGTTCAAACCTCTCGGCCAAGTGTGGAACGATTTCTTCCACTTCTCCGCCGCTTCTTCGCCAATCCATCCGCCGATGACCGGCAACGTGACTGATTTATATTGCATGCCGTCCACGTGTTTCTTCACCGTAAACGTTTGGTCGTGGAAAATCTCCATCGCTCTGCGAACTTCCGAGTTCACGCCATCCGCGCCGACTAATAAATCGTACCGTCGCGTCTCGTTCGGATCCTCGTCTTCGCTCAAAAACGGACACGTGTCTTCGCCTTCGAAACGTTCAAAAACAACTTTCTTGCTCTTCAAATCAATCGAAGTCCCTCCCGGTACGTCTAAAATTTGTTTGTTGTAATGAAACGTAATCTGCGTCGGATATCGTTCAATGGCGGCTTTTTGAATCTCCGCGGCTAACACGCTTCGGTTAATCGAAATCGACCCACTGAACGCGTTCGTCGACCGACTCGTCACGTTCCCAATCTTCGTCCGTTTCTTCAAGTTGAACAAAAAGAACGGATTCCTCAGCGGTCGTTTAAATCCTTTCTGCTCGTGTCTCACGCTCCCGGCTAACTTCACGCCAAACGAATCCACGTCCACGCCGTGCGTTCTCAGCGCCGCCACGCCTCTTTGGTTCAGAACGATGTTATACGTCCTCGAGGACGCCACGCCGGTATTCACCAACCCTTGTGAAGGCAAACGAGAACTCGGTCCTCTTCGTTCGAACACGTCCACTTGAAAGCCAGCTCGGGCGAGACTCATCGCGGTTAAAGCACCCGCGGGCCCCGCGCCAACGACGATGGCGTTGCCTCGAGACGGCGTGAAATCGTTCGTGGTGTTTATGGTGTTCTCGTTCGAAGTGGAAACGTAATCGAATTCCAAATTCGACGAAGCCGCCGAACAAGAGCAACCGTTTGATGATGAATAACGAAGTTTACGACGACCGGACGAGGACGCGAGAGGAGGTCTTTTATTCATCATCACTTTTGAACACCCCCCTCGGTAATCGTGCGACTGCCTGAAGGAGAGGTAATGAAGACGAGCCGTACTCGTCGTCATGGTTTAAAGAAAAAGTTACAAGGAAATGGTTGGTGACGACGAAAAGTGACGACGTGGCTGCACGTTGAAAAATCAAAAGTATTCGAACGAGAAAACGCAAGCGCGCAACATTCACTCGGTCTCGCAAACTTCCTTTCTCTTTCTGCTTCTTTTTCTTTTACTACTATTACTATTACTACAACTACTATTCTAGTGATCGTTGTTTTCGTCGCCGTCTAAAACGACGTTTCCGGCGAACCCGGCGGCTTGCAACGCTTGCAAACGTTCGATTTCGTCTTCTTTGTCGTCGTTCGCGGCGGCTTCTCGAGAACGCGCGAAACCGCCGTGCATGCCTTTGGAAAGTCGGTAGATTAAGGAGGATTTGGGCGCGCTCGGGTCGACGATGACGTCGCGTTGGTACGGTTTCTTCTTCTTCTTTTTCCCGTCTTTTCCTTCGTCGCCGTTTTGCTCCTCCTCCTCTTCCTCCTCCTCCTCCTCTTTGTCTTCGTCTCCGTCATCTTCGCGGCTGTAAGGTAAACCAGGACGGCACCGATCGTAGATGTGACGCAAACTTCGGAACGTCCGGTCCCAAGTTAAACCAAACGTGGATTCGCGAGCGTTTGTTCCCATTTGTCTTCTTTTTACGGCGTCTGTCATGAGCGACTCGATGGCGTCCGCGTAATTTTTTATATCCGAAGACACCGGGTCCGCCGAGGTAGTCGAAATCAAAATACCAGTTTTCTCGTCGTCAACGATGGCGCGATTAACGCCGACGTTATCGGTCACGACCGGTAACCCGCTCGCCATTGCTTCGATGATGTTGTTTGGAATGACTTCTGTTCTCGAAGGAAAGAAAAATATGTCACCTCCAGCGTAAGTTTTCGATAACGACAAACCGCCAGAATGGCCCAAGATGACGACGTTTTTGATATTCGCGAGTTCTTTTCGAACCATGGGTAAATCCGGTCCGTCGCCAGCGACCACAACTTTGAACGGCGGTAACGCGTCGTTAACGCGCGTATCGAGTTCGCGGATGGTGCGACAAAACGCCATTAAACCTTTTTCGCGAACGGTTCTGGCCACCCACAAAATAACGATCGTTTCATGTTCTCGAGAAGGGTCGATTTCGAACTTGTCGATGCGATACTGTCGATCTCGCATGCTCGGATTGTACATCTTCTCGTTCACACCGCGAGGGAAAAAACCCAACTTTGAAAACGGCACTCCCATTTTCTCTAAGTGTTCCGCAGCCGCGAACGAAGGTGTTGCAACAACATCGCACGATCGATAAAACTGCGACAACATCTGTCGAATCGGTCGAACCAGCAGTTTTGCGTGGTAATATTGCAAGTACGTGTCAAAAGCCGTGTGATAGGAGCACACCGAACACGCGCCGCGCTTTCTCGCCCATTCCACCGCGGAGTGTCCGAGAACATCTGGTGCGGCCACGTGAATAACTTTCGGGTCGAACGCATCTAAAATGGTTTTTTGCGCAGTTTGTAACGGCGCGGACATCTTGTATTCGGCTCTGCCTGGAACGGCTACGTGGGGAACTGGAGTGACTAAGATTCTTTCTCGGTCGGCTGGATCGAGAGTACTGTAAGGATCTGTATGCTCACCTTCTTCGTCTTCCTCGTCTTCGTCCTCTTCGCGTTGATTAATCTGGTAATCATCTTTCGCCAAGTCAGGAGATACAACCATAACTTCTGAATCGTCTCGCTCTCTCAAATATTCCGCGACGCGTTTCATCGTTCGCGAAACGCCGTCGACGTGTTCCCAAACCGAGGTTACGATTGCCACGCGTCGAATATCTCGTGACTCGTATCCACACGCGATTCCAGGACATACGATTTGTAGCAGGCTATTCGCCGGCAAATTACTCGAGTGCTCGCTGTTTTCATTACTAAGATCGTCGCGATTATTAAAATTGTGCTTGCCAAACTTGCGCGCGCTAAACTTGTTTCGCCAATACGAGCTCAGAATTCGTGCCAAATTTTTGGCAACTTTAGCGGCGCCATGTTTTAGTTGGTCGCATCTTTCGAAGCCAGCCGCTGCGACCTTCATTTGCTTATGTGCCAAATCGTGCCACTGATAGTGTTGAACTTTCAACGGCACCGGATAGACTTTTTCGTGATGCACAGACGGTAACGACGCTGAAATGACGTCGTCGATGGCAAAGTCGTGCAACACTCGAACGTCAAGCACTGGGAAGGAAACTTTGTGTGCGATGACGTTGAGTAACGCTCGCGGAACCTTTCGTCTTTTATTATGATTGTGTTGTTGATGTTGTGTTGTTGATAAAGACGTAGCACCATCTGTGGCAAACAATGCGCGCATCAAACGCCGACGACTGGACGAGAAGGAAGAAGGCGTCGGTTCATTTGATGTCGCCGAACCCGCACGCATCTTAGGGGTCGGAAACTTGATCAAATGTTTAGCTTCTAATCTCTTCGACGGCGCATCGCTCGCAAATATTCTGTGCGTTGGGTTTCTTCTCACGTCGCACGTCGGTCCGATGTAGCACTGACGAGGGAACTGCGCGTCCAACGTTTGCGTAGGCGACACCGTCTTTAAATTCCCATCCTCTGCTACTCTATCTATCCATTTTCCGTTGACTAAATTAAATCCTAAAGCGTCCGCGCGTGCGAGAAATCGCGCTATAGATTCATCGTGCGGTGTATCGAGATGTTCGTCTAAATCTACCGCGACTATCCAATCGTCTTCGTCCACGGCAAGCGCTAGCTTTTCTTCAAATCGCGCAGCCGCGACGGAGTACAGGAGCGCGTCGCCTTCGTAAACATCCGTGAACGCGCCATATCGTAAGAACGCGTCTTGGATTTGACTCACGAGCTCAGCATCCACGTTATTTGAGCGCGATTGTATGACGCACAAGACGTGCCTCGCGGGGATCTCGTGCTTTGTCACGTAGTGCATCAAAAAATGCTCCGCGAGTTCCACCGCGTTCGTTTGCCAGGCAGAAATGCCGGTTAAAATGAACACTCTCGATGCGTATTGCGCGACCGAAGGAATGCTTCCGTAATTCCTCGTGTTCCCGGCGCCGGCAAGAAATGAAGATAATCTGTCGTCGTCGCTGCTCGCTTCTTCTTCTTCCTCTTCTTCTTCTTCTTCTTTCCTCTTGTTACTACTCCCGATCCTCCCACTACTACTACGTTCGCTCCCTTCACTATACACTACCTTCATGTCTACGTTCAAATCTTCTTTAGCGGCATTCTTCTTACTCCTATATTTCTTCTTCTTGTTTGAAGAAGATGATCTCGTCGAGCTCGATATTCCCTCCATCGCTCCGAGCGTCGGAAAAATGAGCGTATCGATCGTCGCGTTCAAACCGGTATCGAGAGAAAGAGGCGGAGAATACGATGTCGGTGGAGGCGGCGCGAAAACTCTAGAACCATCACCGCCTTGACTACTACTCATCCCGCCCATCCCGTTCCCTTTCGCTCTCGCGTTCGTATCTCTTTCCAACCCAACGCTCCCGAACGCGCCGCTAAACGGCATCACGCTCCCGCTCGGCATCGGATCGAACGGCCTGTTCGTCGCGTCGCTAAAGCCTCTCCCGCTCCGATCCCCGAACGTCAATTTACACGTCAACCGTCTCGCGCTCGTCGTAAACGTCTCGTCCGGTCTCAACAAATCCGGAATGTTCGAATGTAAGTGATGTCGGCTTCGCGAGCGGTACACCGTGGCGTATAAGAACAAAAACAACACGTGCAAAAGGACAACCAGAGAGGTTGTCCTCGTCACGCACTTGGCGATTCTCTGAAACTTCTTCGCGGAGGTTTTTCGCCCCCCCGTCGAACTCGAGCTCGTCGTCGAAGAGTTGTTGTTGTTGCTGTTGTTATTCGTGCTGCTCTTTCGAAACGGGAACATCTTCTTCTTCGGAGACGAGAGCATGTTGCGAGATATATCCGTCTTTCTCTTTCCAAGAGGACCACGAATCTCCCTGAGAATCAATCCGCTAAACTCCTCTTTAGCTTTAAATCAGCTCTGCGCTTTCGCCGCTGCTGCTGTGTTCAAAAAAAGGTACCCCTCCTCGTTCGGGTGAGAAAAACACCTAAAAACGAACTGAACGTCGTCTGAATCGTCATCTTCTTTCTCTTTCTCTTTCTCTGTGAAGAGATTTTGAGGGGCGGAAAAGTTGCCTCTGAAGTGTTTAGGGTGTAGGGTTTAAGAAAAGAGGAAGAGGTCTCAAGAAAAAGAGCGCACACATCTCTGCACATATTGACGCGTTTGTACCGATATAGTAAACACACACATACTCCGCTCGTTTTGTTATATTCTCCAAATCCTCCGTCTGTCTGTCTGTCTGTCTGTCTGTCTGTCCAGAGGTGTGTGTGTGTGTGCATCTCTGTCTGCTTCTTTTGAGGAAACATAAACGCTTTCTTAATATTCCAATTGTTTACTACATAACGGCTTCATCATCATCATCTTCAACGCGCGTAAGAAACTGCGAGAGAACAGAGCACGGGAAGAAAAAGGAGGAGTAAAATGGTCGCGCAAGTGTTCAAAGTCGCGATAAAACTGTTCCATTTCTTGCGGAATCCTTTGAACAGGCCTTTGGAACCACTCTTGTGGGTCGCCTCGACGATATCGGCGAAAAGGGCGTTCAAATCCTCTGTTTCCTCTTTGCCGAACGCCGGCGCGGATGAACAACGAATCGATACAAAGAAACGCATTTTAGGCAACAGATTATTTCCAGCCTGCGTGGTTTTAGTGCAAGCGCGGTTAGATGGCACTCGGTGGCAAGTCGTCCCGGCGTATGTAGGGACCGGTTTGACCGTGTTGGTGGACGCGTTGGACGCGAAGCTGAAAACGAGAGTGCCGAACGTCGTTCGGAAGACGAGTTCGGTCATCGGGTTCGCGACGGCATTTAGTAGCGTGTTTGCGGGATTGTTTATACCGGTGTTTCGTATGCCTAAACCGACTGGACCGCATAAGGTTGGTAAGAGGCGGTTTTATTGGGAAGATACGACGAGAAAGTCGTGGATTCGACCGGACCATCCGAGGAGGAAGAAGTTGCCGGAACACAGGAAGTTGATGGCGGATATCTGGTACCCGGCGGAGTTAGAGGAGAAGATGCGAGAGATGGAGGAGAAGAACAATAAGAACAAAAGTACGAGAAAGAAACGAAATAAGAAAATCAATTGGCTGGACCCGGATTTAGCGAGGGCGATTGCCATTTCGTTTTGGGCGCCCGGATGGGTGGTAAACTATTTTCGATTGGTGCGCATGGAAGCGAGCGATACGCCGCACGTGGCCACAGAGCCTCACCCGGAAGGTTCCTACGCGGACGAGATAACCGGGAAATTCCCAATTGTTGTCTTTTCGCACTCCTTTTCAGGCATGAAGGAACAGAATTCAGCTTTATTACAAGAACTCGCGAGTTGGGGCCACATTTGCGTCGCCGCCGATCATCCGCACGATGCCGCTTTGGTGTTATACCCAGACGGTTCTTCCGCTGATTTTCGTGGGTACGACCAACCGGAAGAGATGCGTCCAAAAATGTGGTGGAAGTTTCGACATCGACATTTGAAGTATCGAACGTTAGATTTACAATTTGTGCTCGATCGATTGCTTGAATTGAACGAAGACAAAGAGGACCCGTTGTATAATACCATGGACGATACGAGAATTGCCGCGTGCGGCCATTCGTTCGGAGGTGCCGCGAGCGGGATGTTCGCCCAGTTAGATAAGCGAGTGACGAGCGTGATTATGTTAGACCCGTGGATGTGGCCGATGGGCCGCTCGGTTGTTCAAAAAGGTATCCCGGTACCTCTGTTGGTGTTCGAGGCGCCCAGGTTTCTAGGCAATCGCGACATCTTTTGTATCGAAAACGATTACTCGAGTTCTATGTTAGCGCTCGCCACAGCACCGCAGTGCGCGAGAGTATTTGAGGATGTTGATAACAGCATCGATAACGGGACCTCGTCTGCGTTGCCACAACCGAAAGCGATTGACTTTGTGGACGTATCGACGACGGATGAGCGAGACGACGACGACGACGATGATGATGTGGAGAATGCGTGTTCGCGAACGGGGCGCCCGCCGTTGCCACCGCTCAATATTAGTAATCCATCAAGTAGCAACGCAATAGAACGAGGAGGCCGACACTCGCGATCGAACTCGTTCCTCAACGACCAGATGATGAAGCATTCCTTTTCATCGGTTTCCATCGCCGATTCGCTCGCTGAATCCGATTACGAGTTTTTCGGTCGCAACAGTCGAGATGACCGCAGCGGCGACGACGATTTTGAATACGCGCCTCCTTCCGGTGTCTGTTACAAAGCCGTTCTTGAGGAAACTATGCACTTTGATTATACGGATTTAGCCATGGTGGCACCGTTGACGACGCGCTTGTTAGGTATGATTGCAGTTGGCGGATCCGAGGTGCACGACGTCATTTCGAGAGCATCGTTAAGGTTTTTACACGCGCACAACTTACCGAGAAGAAAGCACGTCGTGACGACGTCGAACGTTCCCGTATACGAATTCGACGCGGAGACGTTGACGCAAAGAACGCGCATGTTGCACCCGGGGCCGTGGCCTGGTTGTCCGGCGGATGAAAAAGACATCGCGGAAATAATAGAAAAGAAAACAAAAAGCATGGAGAAAGAAGCAAGCAAGAAAAAGAATAATAAAACGAGCAATTCAGCGGCAGCAAGGACGACAATGGCGGTCGATAGCGCGATGAAGTTTGGCGGTGCGAGTAATAAACGCGCCAAGGAAATCAAGGAAACCGACGCTCGCGCCGATCCGCCGTCCTCGCCGAGGGCAATACTGAAAAATTTAACTCCTTTTAACAAAGTGCGCGAGGCTATTTTAGAAGCTGAAACGGATGAGCGGTGGAAGAACAAAGGGGGTTTCGTCCGATGGATCGACGTCGAACATTTTGCAAACGAAAGAGAAGACATCGGAGACGAACGTCCGTGGACCGCGGAACAACTTCGCGAAGTACGTTGGCTCCTCTCTGAGACGGAAGGTAAAGACGATTCGTTCGTTTTAAAACGCTCGGATTGGATTGCCATGTTCCCGAACCGAAGCGAACGCGAAATACGTGAAGCTTTGGAAATCATTGAAAACGATCCGACCGAACACTCGCCGCCGAAACCGTTGACGTGGTTGGTTGGTGAAAATCCAGACGTTATTATCGACGGTCCGGACTCGTACGTTGACGTGAATTCCTCGGACGACGAAGGAGGCAGAAACGACGCGTATTCGCCGAGATTCTTGATTGGCGGGAGCTCGAAAAACCATTTTGGTGGAAGTCCGAGAAACAGTCAACCGTCGTCGCCGATGCACGTGGTAAAGCCGCGCGCAATGACTCGAATCGACAGTTCTTTGAGGCCGTAAAATAATAGAGTAGTAGTAGAGTACTGGTAGGTGTTTCTGAATAATATTAAGACACAGACGCGCACGCGCAATATATTATATCGAGTTGTTTTTTTACATTCTGATTTCATCTTCTTCGGAAATCCATCTGTTTTTCCCCGCATTCCTCAAACTTTCCACGGAGCCTGCACCACCAATCTCGTAGAAACCGGCGACATCCAAAGGTTCGACGCCCGCTTTGGCGTAGAAGTAACGCAATATCTCCTTCCCGATCTTCTTCTTCTTCACCAACGCCGTCGTTTCGTTATTCGTATTCTTATTATTCTCATTACTACCACCACTACCGCTCTCTAAACTCCCATCCAAGATCAAATCCGCAGCTCTTTCGTACCACGGTCCTCTTCTCTCCATGATTTCTTTAAACGAGTTCGTCTCGCTCAAAGTCGGTCGATTGCTGTCGCCGGCTATTTTACTCGCTAAATAGTCCGCGTCTCTTTTAATGTACACAATCATCGCCGTTTCTTTCAACGCGTTCACTTTCCTCTCCGAGTATATCTCCTCTCCTGTTTCCTCGTCTAAATCCACGCATATTCCACCTCCGCAATCGATCAGAGTGAACTCCGAAAACGCGTTGGCGGCTTTCGCGCAACATCGAAATTCCACCTCTCGAAAGTACTGCCAACTGTTCTCGGCCACGATTTCGGGAATAGATTTCGACTCCTCGTAGACGATTAAATCGTCCAAGGAGAGCAGTTTAAACCTCTTGTCGTGCGCGAATAAGCGCCTGCAGATTGAGGATTTCCCGCATCCTCTCCCGCCGATGATTGCGAGGTTTTTTTTGGAGCCGATTGCGAGGTTTGATGTTTCCCGTGCAAAAGGTGAATGCATCTGATTGGAAATGTGCTCGTCCCCGTCGGATGATGTTATTATTGAGGATGACGATGAAAACTCCGCTCTTAAAGTACTTCTTCTCTTTTCGGGACTAAAAACTCGCCAGGAAGGAGAAAAACGACACGAACTAGGCGCACAGGTTAAAGTCGTCATGATTTTGCTCACTTATGGTGCGTAAGCTCTCTCGCTCAGCGCGTCTTTCAATGGAAAATTCGAATGGAAAATCCTCATAAAAAAACGGCGTTTTTTCCATACAGGTTTATTCAGAAGACGAGAATAATAATGGTCTCCATAGAAGAAGAAGACGAAGAAGAAGAATTAACGACGACTGAAGCGATGTCTGAAAAGATGTGCGAAGAGTTGGAAGCGATGCAGTCTTTGACGCACGAGGAGATCGTGGAGAAAATACTCGCGGTGACAAAGAAAAACAACGACGGCGAGAACGACGAAGAATTGGAGAACGACGACGTACTGAACGACGCAGACGACGACGACGATTTAACCGGCCACGAGGGGACAAAGTTCGCGATGATTATCGCGCAAGGCATGAGAGCGTCTCTGGCGAGACAACGAGTGAAGAAGGAAATCGAGCGGAGAGATAAAGAGGGAGACAAAGAAGAAGTCTCGGCTTCGGACGAAACGTTTCTACGAAAGCTGAGGAAAAAAGTGTACCAGAACTGGAAACCGGACATGCCGTCGTTACAGAGAGACGTGGACGAACAAGAGGAAAGGAATCAAATGTTGGAGCGAAGGAAAGAAAAAGCGAAAGAGAAAGAGCGAAGGGTCGAAACGCATCAACGAGGCGCATTGTTGAAAGCTTTACCGAACGACGGGAAATCGATTCAGAGGAAGAAAGAAGGGACGAAGATGAAGAAGCGAGACCCGGAGGCGCAAGGCGGCGCGTTTGAGAGAAGGAAGATGCACGAGGAAGGCGCCGGGTTGTTTGTGGCACCGATGATGCCAGAAAAGGCGAACAGAGAAGTCGCGAAGACGACGCGGAAAAGCGCCGGGAAAGGGTGGTTCGATTTACCCGCCGCGGAGTACACTCCGGAGTTGAAGAGGGACATGCGAACGTTGAAGTTGCGAGGCGCGTTCGACCCCAAAAGGTTTTATAAAAACGCGGACACCAGGAAGCTCCCGACGCACTTTTCCATAGGCACGGTCGTCGAAGCCGCGCAAGATTTCCACTCCGCGCGCTTGACGAAGAAAGAGAAAGGGAGGACGTTCGCGGAGGAAATCGCGAAGGACCAAACGATTAAAAAAGCGAGAACGACTCGGTTCACCAAGGTCCAAAACGAAAAGAAAGGTTCCGGAGGAGATAAGAGGAAAAGCAACACTAATAGCAACGCTAGTCGTAGGAAGAAGTAAAGTAGTTTTATTAGAGCCATTTGTATTCGTTATCATTCGTACGCGTGACATCTGTATTTTCTCGGGAAACAGTCAGACAGACAACCTCTTCTCATCATCGTCACTTTTTATCATCACATCTCTTGCGTTGTTGTTGTCTACTACTTACTGCTTCTGAGAATGGGAAACGTCGCGTCTAAATCCAACCAACCACCGTTACCTGATAACGATGGTCCCCCGTGTGCGAGCGGGAAAGAGTTCATGAAGAATTCCTCTTCCTCCTCGGAGTGTCCGATACCGGAGGAAGTGCGCAACAATTCCAAATTCGGCGTCTACAACGTGTACAATCAAAGAGTGGACGACAACCCTTCCGCGTCGTCTTCTTCGAATACGAACGGGAGGAGTGGTTCTTCCTCCGAAGGGAAAGGTGGATTTCGGTTTCTGGGTCGCTTGGACCCGAGGAATAACATGCCCTCGGAGGCGAACCAGAAACGAGCGCCTGGGCAGAAAGTCGCCCTGAGCACGGACAGAGAAGCGTCCAAGATACCTAAATCGGGCGGCAGAGAAAGTGGTAGTACAACGTGGCAATATCCGTCCGCGCAGATGTTTTATAACGCGCTGGTGAGGAAAGGGAAAGCGGAGGACGTGGACGAAAACGACGTGGCGACGGTGGTGTCCGTGCACAACGCGATGAACGAAGACACGTGGGACCGCGTCGTGACGTGGGAGAAGTTACATCCGAGAGCGAACGAGGACGACGGGCCGAAGTTGGTTCGGTTTCGAGGCAGGCCAGACGATTTGTCGCCGTTAGCGTGGGCGAGGTATTTGATGGGCGGGGGGAAGCCGTTCGATAGGCACGATTGGTGGATTGAAAGAGGAGACGAGGAAATTAGGTACGTGATTGATTATTATTTTAAGGAGGACAAGGCGGGAACGTCTGAACAGTTCGAGTTGGTGGTGAGACCGGCGTTAGATTCAGTCGAGGGCGCGATGGATAGAGCAAAGATGTTCACGTACGTAAATTGTGCGAGATTTGGGGTACCGTGTCCGATAACCGGGAGCGCGAGCGTGATTGGAGAAGAGCAAAAGCGGTAGCGGGGAGAAGAATCTTCCATCGTTTCCTAGATTTTGTATTTAAACAATAAGAAATGCTAGCACGTGCCCTAAATATGCGCTATGTGGCTAAAATGACTATACTTTATACTACGAGTTTGCGTCGTCGTCATCGTCGTCGTCGTCGTTCACCGAGTCGTCGTCGTCTGCGGACGGAAGCTTTTGATTTCTTTCGAATTCGCCTCTCAGGAGCTCTTTTTCCGCCGCCGTACAATCGACACCTTTTCGACAGTCTAGATCGGCGGTAGTCCCCAAATCATAATCATAACTACCATCGCTTTTGTCGTCACCGCCTATCGAGTATGGTTTGCACTCGTTCACGTCCGCAAAGCGACATCCGCAATTCCAGTTCCTCTCGCTATTTGGATTCTTCCAATCGTATTTACAAAACGTCAAAAAATTCCCTCTTCCGTACGCCTCGAAGGCTTTCTCCTCGGTGTCGAACGAGTGTACGTCGTTCCCTTCCGTTCGCGCGCCTAAACCTTTGAAATAATGATACGACATCGTTACGTTTTTGTTGCTATTCGTTAACTCTTGAACTTTTGTTCGATCTAGAACCTCCCCGGCGCGAGTTTGTAATCCTTTGGACGCCTGCGCCATACCTTCGACGCCAAAGCCATACACGTCCAAGGATTTGCACAAATCAGAGCTCAACATGGCATACGCGGCAACAAAACCAGACGAAGGAACGTTTAATCCACGATACGGTCCAAAGCCAGACTTGCATAACTTTTCTCTGTATGCCATCAACGGTTTCGAAGACATGGTGGTAGCTTTGGACGAGAGGCGAATAGGAAGCACGTCCGGACGATACTTCTTAAATTGGTTCGCCAACAAACCAAACTCTTTTAAACTCGCTCTGGTGATGATAATAGCCACGTTATCTTCTAAAGCGTTGTTTTCCCACGGAGTTTTACCCTTAAAAGAACTCGATTTAAACTGGCGCATGGCGTGTCGCGCCTTGGACGGATCCCTCGATTTCATCTTTTTCAGTTCCTCTTCCTTCTCTTTGTTCGTTCGTTTTAGTTTAGACGGAGAGAGATAATACGCTCGCGTCCAAAGTCGATTGAAGACTCTGTGGGTGACTTTTAATCCAACGCGTCGACTGTACCCTCGAATTGGCGCTTGATTGATGCGTACGACCACATCGTGCGAGTCGATAGCTTTCCCGTACTCTGAAAATCGCAGCAACCCCGAATTTCCGACGACGGCACATCGTCCCCAATTCGTGGACAACCCTCTTGGATCGTTCTCGGCTCTCGTCGTCGCTTCCATCGCCGCTGCTTTCGCGAGCTTAGCCACGCGTCGTTGTTGTACTTTTTTCTTGCGCTCTTCTTCGGTGAGCACTTGTTGTTGTTGTTGTTCATCCGAAGCGTTTTCGTCTTCCTCTTCCATCCCGCCATTATTCTCTCCTAAAGCCATTTTCATTTCCACGTCTAAACCGCGCATCTCATCCGTCGGCATCCACGATAGCGTCACTTTTCTTTTCATCCTATCTGGCGTCACGTTCTCCACATCCGTCACGTCTGGAAGAATTACACCTTCATCTCCTGCGCTACTACTACTACTACTACACTTTACGAATCTTTCGTAATCCAACTTTTCCTTCACGTACGCTCGATCGAACCACGTCACGTTCGAGGCGATCATATTCGACGCGTACGAAGTTTCGCCGAGACCGAGCGCGTTCACCTTAACTCTCGCTCGTATCTCTTCCGTGGTTTCGAGCGCGTGCGTTTCAATGCTCGAAACATCCGTGTGACTTTTGGTTTTTGTTGCAACGCCTTTCTTAAAGGTGTTGGTGTTGGTCTTCCTCTTTGTCGTCTGAATCGTCTTCTTCTTCTTCATCGGCGACGACGACAGCGACGACAAAGGTTGTTTTAACGTCTTCGTCACGCGAACGATAAAAACGCACAGCATGAATGCAATCAGCCATTTCCGCGTCGCGTTTACGTTCATCGTCTTCTTTTCATTTTAACATCATCATCGTGTCATCACCGCTTTAACACGTGTGCGGGGAAGTAAAAATGTGCATTTAAGAACGCACAACTCTCCTCGTTTACGTCGAGAGAGAGAGAGAGTTTAAGGAACAAAAATGAATATCTCTCTCTGCGACTGCTTTTGACGTCAACTCTCGATAGAGAGAGAGAGAGAGGGAAAAGAAAAGCTGACGAGATGAGAGCGCAACGCGTGCTAAAGCAGAGCGTAAAGAAGTGAAGAGATCAGAGCGTTATACGTGTGATAAAGCGTTCGCATTAAAACAAACCGAGAAACTTCTTCGGCTTCTTCGCCGCCTCCTCTTGCGCTTTCCGTTTCTTCTCCATGAGTTCAGCTTTCCACCTGTTGTAATCTTCGGCGGATTTCTCCCCGTCCGGAGCTAAAGCGCTCCAAAAGCCACGGTCGGGCATTTCCTTCTTTGTCGCGCTCTTTTTTTCCCCGTCCACGGTTGCCATGGAAACGACGATGCGTTTCGCGTTCGTTTTCTTTCCCTTCGTCGAGGACGCAGAAAAAAGAGCGGTGGACGGTGTCACGGCGGCAGAGAAGGAAAACATTATTTATGCGTGTGTTTCTCGCAAAGTGCGTAAAGTAGAGTGCGTGTAAAGCGCGCGTAGTAAAGTGATGCAAATATCTATCCAATTTTGCGTATCTTTTTCTCCCCGGTAAAACCATCGCATCATCACTTTAAAAGCGGGGAGTGTACGTCGCGAGGATGACGACGACGACGACGATTCAGACGACCTCTTCTTCTCATCCCGCCGCTGAACGTCTTTTTCCTCCTCCTCCTCGTCCTTCGCTGCGATCGCGTTCGAAAACGAGAGCAAATGCTGAGAGTTTTATCCGACGGAGGAGGAGGAGGAAGAACAACAACTCGAGCGTGTTGGCATCGTCGTCATCGAACGAGGAGACGACTTTAACGACGACGATTCAGACGGGAGAAGGAGAGGAAGCATCAAAGAGGAAGGTTTCTTCGACTTTAAGCGGCGCAAGCTTTACGACGAGCGCGAACAAAACATCGCTGCCGCCGAGAACGTGCTCAGAAGCCGCGATTGAAGCCAGAAGTGTGCTGAGATATTTACGAGAGAACAGAAGCGCCAAAACGGACGTCGCATCGACGAAACGAGTGCGAGTGGAACTCCCGCTTCCGAGAGAATCCGAAGACGACCGAATCGTATGGCTGGGATTACACGGCCAAGCGAGCGATTGGTCCGGTGGCATGTCGGAACGATTGGCAAAGACGAAAATTGTGGTCGAAACCATGTTGAGCGGGTACGCGTTTCGATATTTGGGACTGTTGGATAAAGACGCCGAAGGGATGGGTTTGTGGACGGCGACGGAGGACATGTCGATCGTCGCGCACCCGAGCGATACGACCATCGTGCCATTCTTTTTGAACTTGTTGAGAGGAGAGTACGGCGAACGCGTGGTGAACGAACGAGAACATTTTTTAGTCGTCGTGAATGGGTTTTGGAGCGGTAACGGAGAGAAGGTTGGTCAACCGTGGCAGTTTCGCTTGCGAGAAGAGGCCAAAGAGTATTTAGCGACCGACACAATCGGAGAAGAAAAAAGGTGGGAGAAAGTGTACTCCTGCAGACGCGCGCGGTCCGCCGCCGGCATCGAAGGTACGCTCGTTCGAAGGTACCCCGAGCCGTGGTCCTTATTCGACGCGAGAGGCGTTCGATTACTCAAACAGTGGCGAGACGAACCGTCGAACCGAGAAATCGCGGAGACGCTGAACGAAGACGCCGGTCAAGCCGAGGCGGTTGGGTTTACGAAAAACGCAAACGAGACGAGCAGAGACGACGACGTGATCTCGTAGACCGTAGAATAGATTAAACAGTAGTAGCTAGTTTCACGTGTAAGACTTTTCTATCGCATTAAGGTATTCGATGGAACACCAACACCAACACCAAACACGTCACAATAAAGAACAACAAACGCACACAAACTATACAACACCATGGGTTGCGTCTTCTCCTCCTCCTCGTCCTCGTCAAATCCAGACGATAGCGCTTTAGAGGACGAACAGCACGAGCTCACCGCCAGGCGTCAGTTTCAATCCGTCTCGTCTCAGGAATACAATCGCACGTGGACGTTTCGAAACACCGATCCCATCGAAGACGACGACGGAGACGAAGCGGACGAGAGGAAGAAAAAAGCAACCATCTTTTGGGAAACCATTCACGCGTACGGCGGTGCCAAGGATTGCTGGACCGCGTTAGAAGTCGCGCTGACGAAAACAGAAGACATCGCACTCGCGAGGGAGATTTTAAACGCGAGTGGGATGAAAGTCTGCCACAAAAACGCATTAGCGTGTTTCGACGAACGCGGGTTTTTGTATTCGATTCCGAGATACGCGTTAGCGGTAAAAACAGTTAGCACACCAGCGTAGAAAGAGTGAATGCGAGAATAGATGGCGTAGATTATAGGCGTAGTTTAGTAGTTGTACATATATGCATGTGAAATGATTCATTGCAAAAATATTCAAAGCCACATGTCGCTTTCGCGCGCTTTGAGATGCGAGGAGAGACGGTTGGTCGTCGCGACGGCGTCTTCGCAAGACGTGTTCGGTTTGAACTGACAGAAGAGTTCAAAGTCTCGACCGAAGCACCCGATGCGGACGCCACTTCGGTCGGATTCGTACCGAACGCGGTGGGTCGTAGAATCGCCATCGCCGTCTTGTTTTTGTTCATCTTCTCCTTCTTCTTGTTCAGAAGAAGAAGAAGTTTTGCGCTTCTCGTTTGCTGATGTATTGATATCGTCGCTGGTGTCGCTGGTCCCGCTGGCGCTTCGACCGAGCCCCGAGAGTATGCGAGAAGCCATTGGAGAGAGACGATTGTTGTCGTTACTTTCGGTCGTTGCAGTACCACCACCATCGTTCAAAGTCAAACCGCCAAAATTGAAAAATCCCCCTCCTCGAAACTCCGAGGAGGACTGCGGCGAGAGCGAGGAGGAGGAACCGACGCCACCGTCGCTGCCTATGGATTCTAACATTTCATCGCTCGCTTTGCTCTTCTCGATATCTTCCAACATATCGTCGTGAAACTTTCTGTTTGCATCTTCGTAGTGCGCCGCGGCGTGCATGCGCGCGTATTTCTGGAGTATGCGTTTACGCTTTTCTCCGCTGTCGCTCTTTTTTTTCTCTTCCTCTTCAAAATCCGCTATTTGGTATTGCCCGAGCTCTGGTTTCGCGTATACGAAATGTTCGAGCTTGGCGATTGCGCTTTTCGCCGTTTCCGTGAGGGCGATATCCGATTCGCGCTCTTCTTCGTCATCGTCCGATAACGAAGGGGCATACGCGATGGCATTTACCAGCGCCGGTGCAATGCTATTGACAATATCGTTCTCGCGTTCGTGCGTCGCTAAAAATATGTCGCGCAATAAATTTTGCGAATGCATTCGCGCGAAGAGCTCATCCATGCTCTCGTGGGCGCGAGCGGCGGCATCTTCGGATTTGGAAACGATTGAAATGTACATGGTTTCATCGTCTAGATTCTCTTTTACTCTAGAGTCGTCGTACTCGACCTCTTTACCGACGAGCTCGTCTTCGTTCAAACGAATTTTCATCGTCCTCGCCAAGACGAATTTTGCGCCTTCCGCGCCGCTCGGTAAACAAATGGACATGTCGTAGGCGTCTTCGCAAAATGAACGCTTGAACTTCTCGAGCAACGTAACCTGTGCGGGTGCAAATGAACTCGAAGGCATCGGTGGCGGTGGTGGTGGTTTAACGACGATACCTCCTCCGGCTAAAACAATCTCCTCTCCAAAACTCGCCTTGCGCGAATGTTTCTCTTGCTTTCGCGGCGACGTGGCATTACTCGTCGTACCTTTATTATCCTGCAGCTTCTTATTCATCTTATATCTATCTACTGTTCTCACGTGATGCATCAAATACCACACGTCCTCCGTGCGTAGTCGTTTCGATTCAAACGAGGAAGGGTTTCCCACGACGTTGGCATTGAACCCTTCGAAAACCCCTCGCGAGCGAATGGTTGTTTTAGGGGACGCGTACGCGACGACCCCTTTCCGCTCCGTGTATATAACCGCAAAGCACGTTTTTGTATGATCCCCGCACTTCTCCAAGGAGCTTTTCAGCACCTCCGTCACCTTCTCTCGTCTCTCTTTCCTCATCGCCAGCGCTCTAAAAAACCTTCCGCTCGTGCAAGCAAACGCGTCTCCCCCCTCGCAACTCTCCGCCACGGATTTCAAATACACGTCCTCTTGTTCTCGAAAAAATGCCTTCCTCGGATCAAACCGGTGGTTACTTCGCCTCAAATTCATCTCAATCGCGTCCCCGAACAAGAAAGTAAACGCTTTCGATATCGTCTCGAGCTTTACTTTCAAAACGTGCTCGGTGTCCAGCGGATCCTTCGAAACGGCGGCGAACCGTAACGCGCCTTTTCGCAATACCGCCAATCGAACGACGACGAGCTTGGCGGTTGTCTCCGCTCCACTAAACGACGACGAACATCTCTTTTCCACGTAGTGTAACTGCCCCACTCTCCGATTGTTGTCCTTCTTCTTCTTCTTCGCTGCGTCTTCGCCCTCTCTACTAACTGTTTCTTCGCCGTCGTCATCCACCTCTCCCTCTTCTTCTCCCTCTTCTTCTTCTTCGGCGACCGCGCAAATCGCGCTCAGCGCGCCTACCAGCGACGAAAGTTTCATAACATCCCCGAATCGACTCCAAACTGGTTTCCCGCTCATCGTAAACGCCACGAATTGCGTTTCGTAACAGTTGCTCTTGTTGTTCTCTTCTTTCATCATCGTTCCACCAAAATCGTTCCATCGACGACGCCTCGCGTTCGCGAGTCGCTCCTCGTCGAAGCTCCAGTACCACCGATTTTGATGACACTCCTCCTCCTCAAAATGAGTCGTCGTCGTCGTCGTCGTCGTCGTCGTCCCAGTGTTCGCACTCATGATGACTTATATAACACAAAGTGTCTCCTCTCAAAGTCTCTCTTTAACAACAGCAAAGCACAACAACAACAACAGGTCACTTAAAAGCCAATCATCATCCAGATGCTCGTAAAGAAAACGTCAAAAGGAGATGCGCTTCGTCGGACGAGAGCGCTCGTTTCAAATCATCCTTTTGCGCACTTTGTTTGCCCCTCGTTTTATGCGCGTTCGTGCGGAGTAACGCGACGAGAAAGACTTGGTACTTTTGAAGGAAAATCAGACGAGTCTTTTCAAAAATCCCCCCAAAATCTGTCACAATTTAAGAGACATTCGGAGCGTATTCGCGCACGACAGAGGGATACTTTACACGCACAAAACACCTCACCTATAAGAGAGATGATCGTAAAAAACGTCCAATTTAAATGGGGCAAAGAAATCTACGCCGTCGACGTGGATACCTCCTTACCCGGTTCGCATTTAAAAACGCAACTGTTTTCGTTGACGTCGGTCCCTCCGGATCGGATTAAAATCATGGGTTTAAAAGGCGGGAAAACGATCAACGACGAGACGGATTTAACCCAATGCGGGTTAGAAGAGCTGGTGAAAAAAGGGAAAAAGTTACTCGTGATGGGTTCCGCGCGAGAAGTGGAGAAAGCACCGGAAAATGAGATTCAGTTCGTGGAGGATCTGCCGGAAAGCGAACAGTACGGGGCAGAGCTAGGGGAACGGTTTCGACCGGGGTTGCAGAATCTAGGGAACACGTGTTACATGAACTCGTGCGTGCAGTGTTTGAGCCACGTCGGGGAGTTAGTTGAGTGTTTGGAAACGTTCGAGGAGGATACTACGAACAACGGTGGTGGTGGCGCGAGCACGAGTGAGAACGACGGCGGCGCCCCGGACGCGGCGGCGAATAGCGCGGGCTCGACGGCGTTGGCGAAAGCGGCGAGAGATTTGTTCGTTGAATTGAAAACGTCCAAGTCGATGGTGATGCCGTTGCGGTTTTTGATGGTGCTGAGACAAGTCTTCCCGCAATTTGCCGGTAGAGACGAGAGGAGTGGGGTGTGGATGCAACAAGACGCGGAGGAGTGTTGGTCGTCCATCGTGAACTCGCTCGCCAGGGCGTGTCCGAAAGTCAAGGATATTTTTGGGATCACGTTAGAGACGGAGTTGAAATGCGAGGCGACGGGGGAGACGAGGAGCGAAGTGGATACGGTGAATTATTTGAAATGTAACATTTCCATCGACGTGAACCATTTGGCGGACGGGTTTCGTTTGCAATTGAACGAAACGAGGGAAATCGGGAACAACGTTTTCGAGGGCCACGCTAAAATTTCAAAGTTGCCGTCACATTTGGTCGCGCAAATCGCGCGAATGTATTATAAGGTGGACATTCAACAGAAGGCTAAGATTTTGAGAGCGGTGACGTTTGCAAACACGTTGGACGTGTACGAGTTTTGTAGCGACGAGTATAAGAAGGTTTTGGATAAAGGGAGGAAGTTGAGAGCGAAGGCGATTGAGATGAACGTGGACGAGGTGTTCGGAGATAGTTCCGATCCAGACGCGTATATTACCGGTCATTACGAGTTGGTATCCGTTTTGACGCACAAAGGACGATCGGCGGATAGTGGACACTATACAGCCTGGGCGAAGAATTTCATCACGGACGAAAAGACGAAGAAACCGGTGGATTCGTGGACGTTGTTCGACGACGAGACGCCGCACGCGAAAAAAGAGGAGGATATTTTAGCGTTAAAAGGTGGCGGCGATCATCACATGGCATACATGTTGGTGTATAGAGCGCTTTACGCGAAAGAACCCATCGACGTAAACGACGAGTCCGGCGCGAAGCCTATGGAATAATATTATTTTTTTAAAACCCACAACAACAACAAACAACAATTTCATTTTTACAACGCAACAGTTTCGTACAACTCGTCGCCGCACATTTTCACCGGCGGTAGAAAACGTAAATAATGTTCCTGTTCGTGTTCTTCGACGGTCGAAAGGAGCGTGCGGTCGCATCGACACAGCCGACACCGTTCGATTTGTATTACCTTTGTTTTCTTCTCCCGTTTGCGCTTTTTGTTTCGAGAGAAAAGGGTGAGATGATGCACCGTATCCATCCATTGAGGTAAGTACACTCTCTTCAAGACTTTAAACCGCTCGTTAAGAATTCTAAACATTTCGACATCGCCGGTGTTCATCACATCTTCACCGATGACGGCGACGTGTTCGCCTTTGAAAGCCCTTAAAGACGTCGAAGCCATGTTTGAATCTGGGGGACAATAACACACGAGCAATCCGTTCGCGCGGTGGTTGTATTTTTTAATGGCTTCCAAGTGCGTCATCTTTTGAACTATACTTCTATTTCTCTCGTTGCTCGATTCTTGCTCGATGAGATGGTAATCGTTACCATCTTCAGGCATCGCATCAGTCGCGGTGATGTGAATGCCGAACCGTCGCATCGCTCTCGCCCAAACGCCTTTCCCGGCGCCGATTTCAAGCCATTCGTTTTTCTCGCCGACTCGTTTCAACGCTTTTAACGCCGCCACCGTTGGCGTCGCGTAGGCGTACAAATATGTGCTCCACCGTCTCGCGTTATCTGCGAGGATACTATACGTCGTGCCTTCCAATAACTGATCTAACGAGTTCACTCTGATCTTCTTTTTTTTATTAATCATCATCACGTTGCGACGATACGCGGCGACGGTTAATTCGTGCTCCTCTTTCGCTTCGATTTCATCGCCTAATATCATTACGGCTTCTATAAACTTTGCCAATTGTATTCGAAATAAAAGTACTATTTCCTCTTTATTCGTAGCATTCGGGCTCGTTTCGGTAAAAAAATCAAACCTTCTGTCGATGTCGTCCAATCTCTCGAGCCATCGCCAGCCTCGATAAAAGAGCGACGAGGAAGAAAATAGTATCTTCGCACGATTTCGATACGCAATCGCTCGCTCGATGCCGTCGGGATACCCGCAAAACGCGCAATACGAGATGAAATTAGCGTACCCGCCGTTTGGCCCGTTTCGAGCGATGTATTCATCAAACTCGTTTATTATTTGGACGCGACGTCGCAAACTTACTTTTTTCTTCTCCTTCTTCTCCTTCTTCTTCTTCATCATCTTCGTCGAGCGATTTCGCTCGTCTCGCTTCCCGCTCATCCTCGCCATCGCTAACTCCATCGGATCCAGTTTTATAGTTGCATCCTCATCATCTTCGTCGTCTGAATCGTCGTCCTCTTCGTCGTAATATTCATCATCGCCCACCAAAATCTCTCGTATTCGTTCCAACATCATTTTCGTCGTCGTCTGAATCGATGTCATCGTCTCGTTCTTTTTCTGCTTCTTCTTCGTATTCGAAGACAAAGACAAAGAAGAGTTCGTTAAGATTTCACACGCCCAATCGATTCTTTTCGCGTGGCTCACGCACACTCTCGCGCACGCGAAACGCGATAAAATCGAGAACTCCTCTTCTCCTGTATCGTGATAAAAGTTACTATTGAGCATTCCCATTTGCGTTTCTTTTGACAGCGTCTTTTCGTACTCCTTAAAGAACACCTTTCGCGATATCTCTCCTTCGTCATCATCGTTCTTTTTTTCCCCGACAGACATCTTCAGCTCGCCGTCTCTGTCGAAGTAAACTGTTCCCGCGTGCACGTGAGGCCAGAACACGAGGAGTGAGAGCTTTCTTCTTTGCAACGCGTCGTCGTCGTTCTCGCCGTTACTCCTCATATCCATCGGTTTCTCTCTCTCTCTGATGCATTTTTTTTCTCAACTGGTTTCTTTGGCATTTTTTCGTGTCAACCGTTTTGCAAAAAGAAAACTAAAAATTTAAGGTCTCACAAAATTTTTTAAGTACCTTTTTCTGAACCCTAATTTCACTGTTTAAAATCGGCAGTGCCGAACATTGTGCCGCAAGGGAAGAAAACTTCCCATGAATACAACAAGGGCGTGTGGCATAGTGGATATTGCGTCGGTCTACGAAACCGAAGATCGCGAGTTCGATCCTCGCCTCGCTCATTTTTTTTGCTCGCGTCGATACCGCGTCGATTGAATACAACCTTAAAATACATTAAACTTTCCGAAATCTTCCCAATTGTCTTTTGCCTTTTTGAACGGGCGCGTTGCGTCTTCTCGTCGCCGCGTGAATGCGAGCAGCCAATGGTAACTGTTTCTTCTTTGCTTTTTCTTTGTTTGAAGCGCCGCCGGTTTTCTTCAAACGTCTCGCGGTGGACGAACCGAATTCGTTGTCTTCTCGGCCGGCTAAGACGGTAGCCAATCGAGACGCTTTGTCGTGCGCGCGTCGAATGCCGATGGCGGCCAACGCGTCCGGGTTGACGCGACGTTCGGAGGCCCGATCGGCTTTGCGCATCACCAACCGCGTCAAATCAGTTTCCGCCGCGTTCTTTACTTTCTTAGCGCCCATCTTGTCCAAGTTCTCGTCCAGTTTTGATTGCATGCGCAACGCTTTGATCTTGTTGAAATCTTCGTCTCCGAATATTTTCTCCTGTTCGATTGGATTTTCTTCTTCCATCATGCGCAGTTGCTCTTCCTCTTCTAGCTTTTCTTCTCGTTCGGCGACTTTTTTCGCCTTCAACACGGCAATTTTGTGGCGCCGTTTCAGTTCCGCCAAGGTGAGTTTACCGTTCGCGCGCATTTTTTTCTTCACAGGAAGAATGTCGTTTTCTTCCAACTCGTTTTCGGAGAGTTCGATATCCTCGACTTCCTCGGAATTCTCTTCATCTTCTTCCTCATCGTCGCTATTACTATTGCTATTACTATTACTATTACTATTGATGTTACCATCATCATCATCATCATCCTCTTCTTCAAACTCAGTCATAGTTTCGATTTCAGCCACCAACCGCTTTCGTTTAATGCGCTCCAACTGCAATAACTCGGCGCCGTCGACGCGTTCGCTCACCACTTTCGTTCCGTAGGCTTTCACGCTCTTCTCTAAATCAGCACCTTTACCTCTGTCTTTCTTTTCTAACAAACTCGGCGCGAGTTCTCGAAACAGAGCAATCAACGCTCTCGCTGCAGTCGCCACGGGTTTATCTCTCGCTTTTTTATACTGCGACAAGTCGCGAAGCAAATCTTCCGTCATGACTAAAGGAGTGCGGTTACAAATTTCGCGAACGGAGTTTATGCCGACGGCGACGACTTCCGGTCGCGCTTTGTCGTGGACGAACTGCGTGACGAGCTGTCTCAGTAACGGTTCTATGGCATCTGGTGGGACGAGTTCGTGGCACGCCGTGGCTGCCGCGGCGAGGAGTTTGGTTACCTGTGTGCGATGATAAAAGTATGGAAGAAAGTTTGTTCATAATTCGTGAGTAAACGGGGAAATGAAATGATAAAGAAACAAAAACAAGGCACTCTTTTGCTGCGTGCGCGCGTTCGTGCTCGTCATCATCCGTGGCGTCAAATACTAAGCGGTGGTTTTTGTATGCGTCATGTTATGAATGCGCTCCGCCGAATTTTCTGCTTCATTCGCCACGACAAACAAGCGCGAACGCGCGCGCGCTCACGCGGCAAAAATGTCTTTAGAATAAACAAAACGTACATCTCTCTGGTTCGGTTGAATGTATCTCTGCAAGAACGGGTAGAAGTTCAACAAAATCAGCTGGTGCAAACCGACAACTCTGGAGACTACTTGTAAGAGCAACATTTTCGTCTCAAACGCTTGCGCGCCTTCTTTGAGCTTTTTGAAGAGCATTTCGGCAAAACCTTGCGGGTCGTCGATGAGTTGCATGGCGGCAAATCGAGCTTCACCATCGTTGCCTTCGGCTTTGATTTGTTGTTTTCGGACCGATGCGATCATTCGTTTCAGTTTAGCTTGTTTCTTACGTTTGGAAGATGCGACGCCCTGTTTTGTGTTGTCGTTTTAAGGAAGAAAGATAGAAAGAAAGAAAAGAGCAGAAGTCAGTTTAATAAGGCATCGGAATTCTAAAACAACCACACTAAAGTGATGATCAACAAACTCGAGCGCAAACGCACAAACGCACAAAAACAAACACGCCTCGGCGATCTTGGTGATTAGTTAGTCGTCACAGGGGTCTTTCACCCTCGAGAGTAGCAAATATTTAATCTTAATCTTCATCGGCGAATGAATTGTTTTTTGCGTGTTTCGCGTTTCACGAAAGACGAAGAGGAAACGCAAACGCGAAAGAAACAAAGTATGTGTAAGTAAACTTACCTTATGGTACGCCTTGAACACGTCGTCTTTACTCACGAGCTGCTTTCCGCCTTGTTTCGTGTTCATATCCTTATCACCGCCCGCGAGGCCGTCGTCGTCTTCGTCGCTCTCCCCGCCTTCCTCCGCCGCTCTCTCCGCCGCCTCGTCCTGCCCGAGAAAGAACTTCAACCCAGCGACTAATATCTTCGGATGTTGGTGAAAACACGCCTCGACGACTAAATTCACGCTCTTCGCGTCGTTCCAAATGTTCCTCCTGTACAACTCCGTCACGATCGCCAGCGCCTTCTTCGCCGCCACCGGATTTTCGTCCCTTACCGCGTCTCGCAAAAACTGCCGTACCACTCGATTATACGCTTCGTTCTTCTTCCCTTTATTCGCCAACTTCACGTCCGCGACGACGTGTTTAAACACTAACGCTCGCAACTGCTTATCTGCGCACCGAAACAGTTTAAAAAAAATCGGCAACGCTTGGTTCACCGAAACGCAGTTTCGGTTTCTCAGTAAAATCAAAGCCGCCACCAACCTTCGTCGGAGCGAAACATCCAATCGCATGAAGTGTTGATCGATGAGCGCTAAAAGCAGCGACGGAAACCAACTCGACTCGGATTTGTACACCGTGTGGACGTGACTGATGAAGGAGACTAAATCGCCGAAATTTTCGTGATCTTTCGAAGAGGAAACACCGGTTCCAACGTGAGACGACGAGGACGAAAAGACGGCGTGCAACGCGTTGAAGTGTTCCAATTGCATGAGGAAATCCTCGCGGTACCCGGCTGGGTCTCTCTTACACCGAGACTGAAGCTCGAGCAAATCTATTTTACCCATCGCTCTTCGTAGTGGTGGTGTTCGTTGCTTCTAAAAGACGAGGCGTTGAGAGATGTTTTATCTTTGTGTTGCGCGCAAAAATGTCTCGAGAGTGAAGGAATGAAGAGAGAGTTGCGAGGGAAAAGAGGCGAACGAATGT